>Ga0302314_10013053_pt1 | contig 14305 bp, 12 predicted proteins | sample III_Palsa_N2_3_FD_200533 | JGI IMG/M metagenome (GOLD analysis project Ga0302314, IMG submission 200533) | Peat permafrost microbial communities from Stordalen Mire near Abisko, Sweden - III_Palsa_N2_3 | ecosystem: Environmental > Terrestrial > Soil > Palsa > Peat permafrost | place: Sweden... | reverse complement strand
TCGATTGGGCTCTTTCTCTTCGGGGCGAAATTAATAGGCTGATCCGGGAATTGATCAGGCTGCGGACGCGCCGCCGCCGCCGCCGCTGCCGGTGCACAGGCAGGCGCAGCTGGCTTCCGTCGCGGACACCGACATGCCCTCGACTTCGGCGTCGACCAGCGCCGAGCTTGGCCGGTCCCAGCCCATGGCCGAGGCCATGGCGAGGGCAAGGCTGCCGTCTTCGACCGGCTGGTCTTGGACCGCCGGGTCCTCAAGCGCATCGACGCGGCGCTTCACCTCGATGCAGGCCTCGACCTGCGTGGGGGTGAGGGTGGACAAGATGCGCTCCGCCTCGGTGGTGACGCTGTCGTCGAGCAGGCCGTGCTCTTTCAGTTCGCCGACTGCGTCGAATTCCTCCGACATTCGCCGTCCCTTCCTTTCCGGGGGCCTAATTACCCCTGCCTCTTAATTGTTGTAAATAACCGGACACAACCGCAACCCATAATCATGGGGTATATCGGCGCCTTCGGTTAGGTCAGCCCGTTGGCGCGGCTTTCGAGCAGGCTGACCGAGGCCTGGAGCAGGGTGACCGCGAGCGGGTGGACCGGGGTCGTCGGCCCGCGGCTGGCCCAGCGCGACAGCAGCGCGTCAGTGCCGGCCGCGGGCACCGTCGGCGCGCCCGCACGGCGGCGCAGCAGGGCCAGGGCCAGGGCGGCCTGGGTCGCCAGCAGGCCCAGCATGGAGACGTCGTCCAGCTCGCGGCCGGGGGGCGGCGCGGCCCGGTAGCGGTCGAGGACCTCGAGCACGCCGATGCACTCGCCCTCGGCCACCAGCGGGGCGGCCATGATGCTGCTCGGGACGAACCCGGTCGAGGCGGCCGCGTCCCCGGCGAACTGGCCCGACTCGGCCACGTCGTCGACGATCATCGGCTGGCAGCTGGCGGCGACCCAGCCGGCGATGCCGGTGCCGGCCGGGAACCGGGTCCCGATCAGGGTTTCCTCGCCCTCCCCGGCGACCGCGGCGAAGATCAGCTCGCCGGTGTCCGGGTCGGTCATGAACACCGACGTCGCCGCCGCGCTGTACACCTGCCGGGCCACCTCCACCACGGACTGGAGGAGCTGCTGTTCGGCAACCCCGCGCACGACACCCTGCTGCGCGAGGCCCTGCGGCACGACATCCTGCGACATATCCTGCCTCCTGTTACGAGCCTGGGCCGACGTTCGCGGCACAGTGATAGAGGACGCTTTTCAGCTGGAACGGAGTGAGCCAGCGGTGCCGGCTGAGGATGAGCGCGCCGATCCCGGTGATGTGCGGCGCGGCGAAGCTATTGCCCGTGCTGCGGGCTGTCCCGCCGCCGGGCCGGGCGACGAGCACCCGCGCCCCGCGGGCGTGGAAGTCGGCCGGCGGCGTCGGGTTGTAGTAGAAGGTGAGCGGGTCTTCCTCGTCGTGACTGGCGACCGAGATGACCGAGGAGAAGGTCCACGGGTAGCTCTGTACCGGCAGGTTGTGGGCCGACACGACCAGCACGCAGCGCCGGAAGTAGGCCCGGTCGGCCAGCTCGGCGAGCCGGAGGCGGAACTCGGGCCTGGTGGTGGACAGGCTCATGTTGATCAGGTCGAACCCGGCCTCGATGGCGTACTCCAGGCCGGCCAGCAGGGCCGCGCCGCTGCCGACCTTGCCGTCGGTCAGCACCCGGACCGAGGACAAGCGCGCCCGCGGGGCGACGGCCCGGATGATCCCGGCGCAAGCGGTGCCGTGGCCGGCCTGGTCGCGTGGCGGGCACGGCACGACCTGCGGCTGCCCAGCGGCGCCGGTCTCCACCTGCCAGGCCTCTTCCACCTCGCCCACCAGCGGGTGGGCCCCGTCGACGCCGCTGTCCACGACGCACACCCGCACCCCCCCGCCGTCCGCCCCGCCCCAGGCCCACTGCCGGCTGACCTCGGGGAACGGACTCACGTCGAACCGCTCGTTCCTGGTCACCACGGCCGGCGCGCTCCACGCGGGCAGGCCGGGGAACTGACCCGGCCGCTCGCGCCGCCACGGCGGCGCGTACAGCACAGGCGGAGACTCCGCGTCTAGAGCCACGGGCGGATCCTCCGCAACGGTGCCAGCGCGCCCACGGCGCGGTAGCTCGCGGCCGCCGACCCGGCCAGCGACCGGGCCCCGGCCTCGTCGCCGGCCTGGCGGTAGGCCGCGGCCAGGTCAGCCAGCACGTCGCCGCGCAGGCAGGCGTCGTCGGTGCGGTCGAGGAGCGCGCGGGCCGCACGCGCGTGCGGGCCTGGGGACCCGCACGCCGCCGCCGTGACCCGGGCCGCCACGCCGAGTGTGAGCACGCGCCCGCGCAGGTCCATCTGATCGGACAGCTCGTCCAGGTCCCGTACCGCGTCGGCCGCGGCGGGGTCGTCCGGCTGCCACTGCAGGTGCTCCCGCTCGGCCAGCGCGCGCACGGACAGCGCGGCCGGCCGGTGACCGCTGGCATCGAGCCCGCGCACGGCGGCCCGGAAGTGGCTCTCGGCCACCTCATGGGCTCCCGCGAGGGAGGCGGCAAGACCAGCCACCTGGTCGACCAGGATCCCAGCCATGGGCAGCCGCAGATCGGTGACGACCTGCCGGGCGCGGCCGAGCACCTCGTCCGTCTCGTCGGGCTGGCCCAGCAGGGCGGTGAACCGCGCCTGGGCCGCCAGTACCGGCACCAGCAGGCAGCGGTCGTCGGCGAACCGGGCCGCGAGCCCGCGGCAGAAGGCAAGCTTCTCCGGGACCGGCGTGGGCGACCACTGACCTACCTCGCACAGCGCTGCCAGCAGCCGGTCGCGCTCGTACCCGTCGGCCATCCGGACGGCCCGGCGCAGGGCCTGGCGGGCCGACCGCTCCGCCGCCCGGAACCGCCCGTCGCCGATCTGCTGCAGCATCCGCAGCTGGTGCAGCCGGCACCAGTTCACGTCGTCGCCCCGGTCCCGCCGCAGCTCGGCCACCAGGTCCGGCCCGCCCCCTGTGTCCGGCGCGCAGGCGGGCTGGCCTGCCCGCAGCGCCAGGATGGCCCGTTGCAGGCGGCAGGCGCGGCCGAGCCGGGTCTGGGGCGCGCTCTCGGCCGGCCGGGCGATCACCGCCTGGGCCCCGGCCAGGTCTCCCGACAGTAGCAGCGCGTCGCTGAGCCGGAGCGCGGTCACGGTGCGGCAGTCGGCCGGAGAGTCCTGGGCAGCTGGGGAGGCCGCGATGTCGCCTGCCCGCGTCAGCAGGTCCACCGCAGCGGGCAGGTTCCGCCGCCGCAGCGCGTGGGTGCCCTCGCTCAGCAGGGCCGCGGCCGCCCGGGCGGACAGCAGCGGCAGCTGCGGGTCGCCCGGGGCGACGTCGTGCAGTAGCCGCACCACCGCTTCCAGGTGCAGTCCCGGGCTGACCCCCTGGTCGGCCAGTCGGCGGTGCAGCCCGATGCGCTGCCTCTTGTCCACCCGGCCGTAGACGACCGCGTGGACCAGGCGCTGGGCGAACCGGTAGGTCCCGGGCCCGCCGTTGGGCTCGATCAGCTGCCGCCGCACCAGGTCGTCGATGATGCTGGGGACCGCGGTGACGTCCACCGTGGCCAGCCGGGCCGCGGTAAAGACGGTACCGACGACCGAGGCCGCCGCCAGTAGCTCGGCCGCCACCGGGGGGAGCCGGTCGATCATCGCCCCGATCAGCGCGGTGATCGTCGGCGGCACCTCGCCCAGGGAGTAGCCCAGGGCCAGCGTCTCCACCATGAGCTCGGCGAACAGCGGGTTGCCTGCGCAGTCCTCGCTCACCCGGTCCAGCACGTCCGCGCTCTGGGCGGTCACCTCGCCCGCCTGGCCCCGCGCCAGCAGCTGGCCGACCAGGCAGACAGTGTCAAGCGCGGACAGTGCCCTCAGCTCGAGCAGGCGCCACGGCGTCGGCTCCAGCGCCGACAGCTGGCGCAACGGGCCGCGGGCGACGCAGATCGTCAGCACCGGGATGTCGCGCAGGCTGCGGGCCAGATCGGCCACGATGTCCAGCAGCAGGGGCTCGGCCGAGTCGAGGTCATCCCACACCACCACCCGGGGCCGGGCGGGGGTGCCCGCCCGGGTCAGCAGTTCCCGCATCGCCCACGTGATCTCCTCGGCCCCCGGGGCGGGGTCGTCGCCGGCCGCGGGCGGCGGGGCCTGGATGCGGGACAGCACCTGCTCCAGCCGGCCGCCACTGGCCGCGCGAACGCGCCCGGCCGCCCCCGGGTCGCCGAGCAGGGTCTGCGTCACCTGGGCCAGGGCGGCGTAGCTGCCCGCGCTGCCGAGCGCCAGGTGGGTCGCGGCCGCGGTCAGCGGCCGCGGCGATTCCTCCGCCGTCACCGCCTCGACCAGCTCCCGGATGAGACGGGACTTGCCGATGCCGGGGGTGCCGGTCACCAGCACCACCTGGGCCTGCCCGGTCCGGGCCACGGTCCGGTAGGCGTCGCGCAGCCGGGCCAGCTCGCTGTCCCGGTCTATCATCGGGCTCAGCGCCCGGCCGCTGGCCGTCGGCGCCGCCAGCTCGACCGCGCGCCAGGCCGTCACCGGCTCGCGCTTGCCCTTGAGCCGGATCGGCGGGACCGGCGCCAGCACCGCGTGCGGCCGCACCAGCCGCGCGGTCACCTCGTTGACCAGAATCTCGCCCGGCGCCGCGGCCGACTGCAGCCGCGCAGCCAGGTTCACCACGTCGCCCACGATGCGCAGGCCGGCCCGCACCGACCGGGTGACGAGCGCCTCGCCCGCGGCGATGCCGCAGTGCACGGCCGGCGCGGCCGCCGCACGGCCGGCCGTCGCCAGCAGGGCGATATCGAGCTGGCCGACCTCGGCCCGGGTCTGGACGGCGGCCGTCAGCGCCCGCAGCGCGTCGTCCTCACCGGAGCGCTCCGCCCCGAACACCGCCATGATGGCGTCGCCGATGAACTTCTCCACCACCCCGCCGTTGCGCTCCACCGTGGTGACGCAGGTTTCGTAGTATCGCTCGAGGAACTGCTGCAGCGGTTCCGGGTCCAGCTCCTCGCCGAGCCCGGTCCAGCCGACCAGGTCGGTGAAGAGCACGGTGACCAGGCGGCGGCTCACAAGAGCTTCAGCTCCTGCCCGTCGACTTCCGGCTCCACCTCGGACAGGCGGCGCTGGATGGACAGCAGCACGCCGACCTCGTGCTCGGACAGGCTGGCCAGGATCTCGCGCTGGCGAGTGCTGAGCAGGTCGACCGGCTGGCCCGCTTCCCTGAGCTCCTGCAGTGCGTCGAACGGCATGACCGCGCGACCTCCTTCGGGTTGACGGCGAGGGTCCGGGGTGGCCTGATCAGGCGGCCAGGCCTGGCCGGCCAGTAGCCCGTGCACGTAGCAGAAGGCGACCAGCTCGGCCCGGTTCTTGCAGCTGAAGCGCATCAGCAGCGTGCTGATCCGCTCGCCCACGGTGTACGGGCTGAGGTGCATCTCGCGGGCGGCCAAGCCGGTGGTGAGGCCGCGGGCGAGCATGGTCACCAGGGTCAGGTCGCCGTCCGACAGGGGCCGTCCAGTTGTCTCGGTCATCAGGCGGCGACCTGGGCGAACAGCTGGCCGACCATGGCCGCGGCCAGGAAGGAGACGCCGTGCCAGCGGGCCCGGCGCTCGTACCAGAGCCAGTCTCCGTCCTGGTTGACCTCGAGGAACACGGTCTCCCCGGCGCCGGTGACGAGCAGGTCGAAGGCGCCGTAGGACAGCTGCCAGGCCGCGCACAGGGTCTGCACCACCTCGGCCGCGTCCGGCGGGCAGTCGACCGGGGTTACGCTGACACTGAGCGGGTCGGTCCACGGGCTCGACGGGTGCGCCTTGCGCACCGCGAAGGCGCAGATGGCTCCGTTAAGGTAGTAGACCCGCAGCTCGCGCACGTGCTCCACGTACTCCTGGACGATGACCGGGCGCCCGCGCTCGCCCGCGCCCGCCGTAACCGCGTCCCGGTCGGTGATCCGCGGCCAGCAGGCCTGCCAGGCCTGCCGGTCCGGCTCGTAGAGCCGGAAGTTCGCCGTCTTCACCACCACCCGCGGGCTGCCCAGCTGCCGCGCCCCGGCAGCGGCGTCGGTCGTCAGCACCGTGCGGGGAGTCGGCACCCCGAGCCGGGCCGCGTCGGCCAGCTGCTCCGGCGGCACCGGAGCGGTGCCGGGCAGCGTCACCGCAGCCGACTGGGTCAGCTGCCGGATGAACTCGGACCAGGTCGCGGCGGCAAGTGAGCTGACCGGGCCGGCCGGCCGGGCATGGGCGGCGATGGCGCCCGCGCCCCAGTGGCGGGCCCACACGACCGTCGGCCGGACCCGCCGGCCGCCGACGTCGAGCAGTCCGCTGGTTAGATCGAGCGTGATGGGGGTCGAGGCAAGATCGGCCTGGCCGATAAGGACGGACGGCGTGCCGAGCGAGCCGGTCAGCGCGTCGTGGACGGCTACCAGCTCGTCCCCGCCGGCGCAGCTAGCCAGCACTACGGCTGCTTCAGCGTCGGGATCGCTGAGCCGCCCGGGCGAACTCATACCGGAAATGCTAGAAGCGGCCAGCGCGAATGAGGAACACCATTAACGCGGCAAGTTAGCGGCAGTTTATCCTGCCCCCGGGAAATTAGCAGGCAGTCCGGCGGCAGTAGCGGCAGAGCGGCAGTTGCGCGGCAGTCAGCGGACAACGGCCGGCCATTGCCAGCACAATTAACGGCACGGCGAAAGAACCCGGCCGGGCTTTGGGAAGTGATTTCAGACGTAGCGCGGCTGGCTGGGGGGCCGCCGCCGGAGCAGGAAGGCGCGCAGCAGGTTGGGGATGCGCAGCACCGTGGCCGACCCACCGTGCGCGGCCTGGACCAGTCCGTAGCCGGTGAGCACGCTCAGGTCGTGCACCACCTGGTCCAGCGACTGGTGCAGCAGCCGGGCCATATCGGCCGCGGTCGGCGCCTCAACGAACGAGGCCAGCTTGCGCAGCGTCGCCCGCCGCCTGCTGTCCTGCCGTTCGAAGCTCCAGCTGAGCAGGCTGGCGATGGTCTCCTGCTCGCCCCCGGCCCGCATCGGCAGGACGCAGTCGAGCAGGTCGGCCACCGGGACCTCGGCGATCTCGTGCACGCTGAGCACCCGGCACTGCATCGCCATCGCCTCCAGGGCGATCGGCAGGCCGTCCAGCTTGCGGCATACCTCGGCCACCGCGCTGGCGTTGGCCGGGCTGAGCTCGAATTCCGGCCGCACCTCGAGCATCCGGTCGAGGAACAGCCGGGCGGCGGGCGCCTGCACCAGCGCGTCGACTGACGGGGCGGCCCCCAGTTTCCGGTCCGGTGTCGCCAGCGGCGCGATCACCGCCGACTGCAGGCCGGTCACGTGCCACGGGATGCGCGACGTGCTGATGACGCGGATGCCGGGACAGGAGCTAAGCAGTTCCTCCACCCCGGCGGGCTCGGTGACGTCGGCGATCCCGTCCAGCACGAGCAGCGCGTCGTGGTCCCGGATGAACTTGCACACCCGGGACAGGTCGGCCGAGTTCATCTCGATCATGGAGTAGAGCGAGCGCAGCAGCGGGCTCAGCGCGGTGTCGAGCCGGGCCCGGGTGCGCGTTCCCTCTTCCATCCAGAGCACGGGCCAGCCGCGGCCCGCGCTGAGCTGGGTGGCGACTTCCGCCGCGACCCGGGTCTTGCCCGCCCCGGGCAGCCCCGAGATGGAGATGATGCGGCTGTGCCCCGAGCCGAGCGCCTGCACCAGGGCGTGCACCTCGGTATCCCGCCCTAGGAGCGCGTTCAGCGGCTGAGGGACCGCGGTTCCGGCGTCGGCGCGCAGCGGCGCCGCACTGCCCGGGCCGCCCGCAGCGCCCGCGCTCATGAACACCTCGCGGACCGGGCCGGCCAGCCGCAGCGCGTCGGCCAGCAGCACAAGCGTCTGCTGACGGGCGCGGGCCCGGCCCGCCTCGAGATCGCGGATGGTGCGGGGGCTTACCTGGGAGCGGTCGGCCAGCGCGCGCTGGGTCAGCCCTGCCTGCAGCCGGTGCGAGCGCAGCACCTCGTGAAACGCACGATCTCCGGCCTCGCGCGCTGACGGGGAGCCTGAGGCAGGCCAGCTGGCGACCGCGGGAACAAGGTAAGTCACAATCAGCTACTACAACGCCCATTGTTTACTAACTCATTAAAAATTTATTTCAGGCGTATAACGTGGATCGGCTTCAACTGAAATACATACAGGATTTTCCGGCGCTTAATCAGGGACCGGAGAGCTGGCTTACTTACAGCAAATAAAGGGCAGATAAGTATAAGTACCTACCGCCGCCTAACGATCTATAAGTGCTGGGGCTACAGAGGTGCAGGGAACCGCTCAAGGCCGGTTCCACCGCCTGCTTGTCGGTTCAGCTGTCGGTTGCGCAGCTACTTGTCGGTCCTCGTGCGGGCTTCCCCGGGCCCGCGGGGTCACCCTGCCCGGGGCCGACCACACCGCCGCCGACAACACCGGCAAGCCAGAACTCGTCGCGGCACAGCTGCAAGCCGTCTTCAGCTAGCCAGGCCACTCCCCGGACCCGGCGACTGAGGAAGCGACAGCTTTCCTGCACCACGGCTCCGCGGCCGCCCTTTTTATTGGCCTGGGCGATCACCGATGTTCACCGGAAAGGCCCGACGAGCCGTGATAATGGGGGCGTGGCAGTTGACTACCTGGATCATCCCCGGCCGCTCGCGTTCGCGCACCGCGGCGGCGCCGGGCCCCAGCCGGAGAACTCCTGGCGCGCCTTCGAGTACGCCGCCAAGCTCGGGTACGCCTATCTGGAGACCGACGCGCGGTCGACCGCCGACGGCAAGCTGATCGCCTTCCACGACGCGGAACTCGACCGGGCCACCGACCGGACCGGCCCGGTCAGCGGGCTCAGCTGGCGGGAGGTCTCCGCCGCGCGGATCGGCGGCACCGAGCGGATCCCGCTGCTCGAGGAGCTGATCGGCGGCTTTCCCGAGCTCCGGTTCAACATCGACCTGAAGGACGAGGGCACGATCGCGCCGCTGGCCGCTGTGCTCAAGCGCACCGCGGCCTGGGACCGGGTCTGCGTGACGTCGTTTTCCGGCGCCCGTCTGCTCGCCGCGCAGCGACTGCTTGACCGGCCGGTCTGCCTGGCGGTGACTCCGGCGGCCATCGTGGCCATGCGCTACCTGGGGCGGCCGGGCCAGGCGATGGCCCGCCGCCTCGTCCGGTCCGGTGCACGGTGCGCGCAGGTACCCCTCCGGATCGCGACGCGGGAGTTCATCCGGCGGGCGCACCAGGTCGGCCTGGACGTGCACGTGTGGACGCTGAATACGCGGGAGGAGATCGAGCGGGTGCTCGACCTCGGGGCGGACGGCGTGATGACCGACGACGTCGTGCTGCTGCGGGACATCCTCGCCGGGCGCGGCCAGTGGCATCCCCGGGTGGCGGCCTAGGCCGGGCCCGCTCACCAGGCAGGCGGGATGCGGAAATACTGCTGAAACGCGGTTGGACTTCCGCTGCGACGGGAATCTTGTCCGGGTATCCAGTGTTGCCGGTAGAGAACGCCAACCGCCTGGGAGGCAGCAAGCAATGGCCGAACGCGCACTTCGCGGAACCCGGCTCGGCGCCACGAGCTACGAAAACGACCGGAACACGGACCTGGCCCCACGCCAGGACGTCCCGTTCGATTGCCCCAACGGACACCATTTTAGCGTGCCATTCGCCACTGAGGCGGAACTCCCGGCAACGTGGGAGTGTCGCGTCTGCGGCGCCATGGCCCTAGCGAGCACGGGCGACTCTCCGTCCCCGAAGAAGGTCAAGCCGCCGCGCAGTCACTGGGACATGCTGATGGAACGGCGCACCGTCGAGGACCTGGAGGCGGTCCTGGCCGAGCGCCTTGAGGTAGTCAAGGAACGCCGCGCCCTCGAGGCCCGCGCCATCGCCGACGTTTCCAGCCGCCGCAGCGCCTAAGAAAGAGCCCCGGGAGCCAGGCGCTCCCCGGGGCTTAGCCTTGCCGCGAGCCGGGCTCCAGGGCCTAACGGCGGATGCTGGCGGCGGAATGGCCGTGCAGCCGCGCGCTGACGCCCCACCGGGCGACCCGGGTAAACGCCTCGAGGATGACCGTGTTGGACATCTTCGAGGCGCCGCGCTCGCGTTCCACGAACGTGATGGGCACCTCGGTGATCGACAGGCCCGCCTGCAGGACGCGCAGGGTCATGTCGATCTGGAAGCAGTAGCCGGTCGACTCGATGCCGTTCAGGCCGATCTTCCGCAGCGTCTCCGCCCGGTACACGCGGAAGCCGCCGGTCGCGTCCTTGACCCGGACCCCGAGCATCAGCCGGTTGTACAGATTGGCGCCGCGGGAGAGGATCTCGCGGGACCTCGGCCAGTTCACCACGGTGCCGCCGGGCACGTAACGCGACCCGATGACCGCGTCGGCGGAGATGGCAAGCAGCCTCGGCAGGTCCTCCGGCCGGTGGGAGCCGTCCGCGTCCATCTCGATGATCAGGTCGTACCCGTTATCGAGCGCCCAGGTAAAGCCGGCCACGTACGCACGGCCGAGTCCGGCCTTCTCCGTGCGGTGCATCACCTGCACCTGCGGGTCCTTCTCGGCTAGCTTGTCGGCCAGGTCACCCGTGCCATCCGGGCTGTTGTCATCGACGACGAGCAGGTCAGCGTCCGGGACCGCCTCGCGGATCCGGCCCGCGATGATCTCCAGGTTCTGCCGCTCGTTGTACGTGGGCATCACAATGACAACGCGGCCCATGGCCGCGTCTCGTTCACCCATCCGCCTGCTCCACCTTCTTCATGGGCTATGTCCGGCTCCGTCAAGTGGAAAGGGCTCGGGCTGCGCCTTCGGTCCGTAGACGGCTCGTCGGGCACGAGCACGATCTCCGTTGTCTACTGAGCCGCCCGGGCCCCTTCCAGGCCCAACCCCTGACAGCCGGACACGCACCGGTCCTGCTGCCGCGAACGAGACCGCAGACTGGCTGTCCCGGCCCGCCGTGGTTCATCGATTCTACGCCAGCCGCCCTGCATCCCCGCGCGTGCCGTGGGACTGGCGGCCGAAAAGTTACCGCTGCCGCTGGTCCGCGACCGCGGTTCCGCCGGGAACGCCCCGGACCGGAGACCGGCTACCCCCGCGAGCTGAGCGTAACTCTTTAACTACTAAAAGAACATAGTACGTGGCGCTTTGTAATCGCCGCTGGCGGTGGGTGGTATACCAACATTGCACAGAGTGATGAGGAGAGCGCCGTGAGTAGCATAACGTGGAAATCCGCCGCCTGGGTATCCGGTGCGGCGCTCGCCGTCGGCGGATGCGCGGCGGGCATCGTGATCGCGGCGCAGATCGGCGGCCGGGCCGACGCCGGCCATGCGGTCAAGACCGCCGCTGTGGGGCCGGCCGCGGCGCAGCCGCTGCGGGTCGTCTCGGTCAGCCCGCCCGGCGGTGCCCGGGACGTCAACGGCGCCGGGCGCATCACGGTCACCTACAACCAGCCGCTGCCCGCGGCCGCGGCGCTGCCGGTGCTGTCCCCCGCCGTCGCCGGGTCCTGGCAGCGGTCGGGCGACGCCGCGGTCTTCCAGCCGGCGGCCGGCTACGCGCCGGGCACGCACGTCACGGTCACGGCGACGGTCACCGGGGACGCCAGCACCCGCTCGAAGGGCGCCAGCACCTCGAAGGGCGCCAGCACCCGCTCGGTGGCCGCCGCCTCCTTCACCACCGGCCGCTACCGCACGCTGCGGCTCCAGCAGGTCCTCGCGCAGCTCGGCTACCTGCCGCTCACCTGGACGCCGGCCGCGGGAGCGGCGGCGCCCGCCGGGAACGCCGCCGCCCAGCGGGCGGCGGCGTACGCGCCGCCCGCGGGGACCTTCCGCTGGGACCGGGGCTACCCGGCGGAGCTGCACTCGTTCTGGGTCCAGGGGACGGCCAACACCCTCGACCAGGGGGCCGTCACCGGCTTCGAGGCCGACCACGGGCTGCCGACCGACGGGACCGCCGACGCCGCGGTATGGAAGGCGCTGCTGACCGCGGCCGCGGCCGGCCAGCGGAACACCCACGGGTACAGCTACGCGATCGCCCGCCAGCAGCAGCCGGAGACGCTCACCATCTGGCATGACGGGCGGCAGGTGTTCTCCTCGCCGGCCAATACCGGGATCGCCGCCTCGCCCACCGGGATCGGCACCTTCCCCGTCTACGAGAAGCTGCCGTTCCAGGTCATGCAGGGCATCAACCCGGACGGCACGCGCTACTCGGACCCGGTGGAGTGGGTGTCGTACTTCGACGGCGGGGACGCCGTGCACTACTTCGACCGCTACTCCTACGGCTGGCAGCAGTCCCTGGGCTGCGTGGAGCTGCCGTACGCGGCGGCCGAGAAGGCCTACCCGTATCTGCCCTACGGCACGCTGGTGACGGTGACCGCGGAGTAGGCGGCGGTTAACCGGTCCGCGCCCCGGTCACGACGCCCGCGGCCGGGTCAGGTCCGTCACCGCGATCGCACTGTCTGCCTCGGGCCAGCTGGCCGCCTCGCTCTCGCTGACACCCCCGACCCCGCTGGCTGTCCCGGGTCCGCCGGGCACCAGGTGCGCGGTGTAGGGGGCGAAGCGGGCGCGTACCTCCGGGTCGTGCCCGGCCACCAGGTGGGTTCCCGGCTGGGCGGCCAGCAGGGCCAGGGTGTCGTAGGCACGGTACATCGCCGGAAGGTCGGCGACGATGGCGAACGGGCGGTCCCGTTCGACCTCCTCGTAGAAGTGCAGGGCGTCGGAGGCGAGGACGGCGGTGCCGCCGTCCGGCGTCGCCGCGGAGGCGATCAGCTGGCCCGGAGTGTGGCCGCCCACCTCGGCCAGCTCGATACCGGGGGCCAGCACGTACTGGCCGGAGAAGAGGGTGAGGCGGTCCTGCTGCCTGGCTTGCCGCAGGAGGCCGATCTCGCCGGGCTCGCTGTGCTCGGCGAAGTGCCTGCGCCCGGCGAGCGGAGACGTCCAGAAGGCGTACTCGGCCTCGGTCATCACCAGGTTCGCGCGCGGGAACTGGCCGATGTTGCCGATGTGGTCCCAGTGCGCGTGGCTGATCACGATGGCGGCGACATCGCCGGTGTCGATGCCGAGCCGCGGCAGGACCTGCGCCGGGGTGGTCCAGTGCGCACGGCGGCGGCGGTCGCCGACCGCGGGGGCGAAGCCCGTGTCGACGAGGAACACGCCCGCGCGGTCCCTGATCACCCAGAAGTAGTAGTCGATGTCCAGGCCGGCGTCCGGCTCGCCGTACAGGTGGAAGTTGAGGTACATCTCCGACCGGCTGGTCACGCGGCTCCCGTACCTGACCGCGAGTACCTCCCGCCCCGGCTCGCCCGCCCCCGGCTCGGACACTCCTGACTCGGACACTGCGCGTCTCCTGTCCCGCCGCTTCCGGTGGCCTACTGGCCGTCGGATGCGTCCCGGTAGTGGTTCTCGTTTACTTCTTCTTCCCCGCTGGTCCGGCTCAGGGAGACGGCGGTGCCCCTCCCCGCGCCACGCCCGTAACGCTAGACGCGGCGCCGGGGCCGCGCCATGGCGGGTGGCACCAAGATGCGGGGACGCGGTCAGCTGAGGCCGTAGACGGTGACCGTCTTGACCGGGGTGTCCTCGAGGACGGTGAGCACCGGGACCTGGTACTCGGCCACGGCGATGAGCGAGTCCCGGGGGACGAAGGCGCGGCCCGGGTCGGCCGTCAGGACGGTCGCCCCGGCGCGGCGCGCGGCGCACAAGAAGCGGAGCGCCAGGTCCGCCAGCTCACGCTGGTAGAAGACGTCGGCGGCGAGGACCACCTCCGCCTCGCCGGGTACCGGGGCGGCCAGGTCCACTCGGCCGGGGGTGACGGCGGGCACCGCGTTGGCGGCCGCGTTGAGCGCGATCGCGGCGAGCGCGTTCTCGTCGATGTCGCCGGCCAGCACCGACCGCGCGCCCGCCTTCGCCGCGGCGATCGCCACCAGGCCCGAGCCAGAGGCCGCGTCGAGCACGCGGCGGCCGGCGACCAGCGCCGGGTGGTCGAGAACGTAGCGGGCCAGCCCCTGGCCGCCGGCCCAGGGAAACGCCCAGAACGGCGGCGCGTCGCGCTTGCTGCGGTCCCACGGGCCGAACGGCTCGGCCGCGGTCCGCAGCGTGACCTCGGGAACGAACGGCACCGGCGCCCAGCCGGTGGCCGACCGGACAAAGGCTTCCGTCTCCGGCGTCATCGCCCGAGCATACGCGGGCGGCCCGGCGCCCGGCCCGGGCCCGGCCGGTGAACCCCTGCCGGTGAAACCCCTGCCGGTGAACCCCTGGCGGTGAACCCCTGCCGGTGAACTCCTGCCGGTGAACTCCTGGCGGTGCCAGTGGCGCGACTGAAAGACGCGCGCCGACCGGGGCGGGGGCGACGAGCCGG
>Ga0302314_10013052_pt1 | contig 14305 bp, 19 predicted proteins | sample III_Palsa_N2_3_FD_200533 | JGI IMG/M metagenome (GOLD analysis project Ga0302314, IMG submission 200533) | Peat permafrost microbial communities from Stordalen Mire near Abisko, Sweden - III_Palsa_N2_3 | ecosystem: Environmental > Terrestrial > Soil > Palsa > Peat permafrost | place: Sweden... | reverse complement strand
CTTGACGGGCTGGCTGACCGGTCGCACGCGCCGAAGGCGCATCCGTGGCGGGTCAGCGCCGAGGTCGAGGCGGTAATTTGCGACCTGCGAGGGGCGCATCGCCAGTGGGGACCGCGCCGCCTGGTCTTCGAGCTCGGGCGTCGCGGTCATCCGGGCGTCTCCCGGTCGACGGTCTACCGGGTCCTGGTCCGCCACGGGATGATCGAGCCGGTGCCGCGGCGCAGGCGCCGGGACCAGTACCGCCGCTGGGAGCGCTCGGCGGCGATGGAGCTGTGGCAGATGGACGTGACCGCCAGCCTGTTCCTGGCCGACGGCCGCGAGTGCAAGGTCATCACCGGGATCGACGATCATTCCCGGTTCTGCGTCATCGCCACGGTGGTGATGCGGGCGACGGCCCGGGCGGTCTGCCTGGCGTTCACCGCCGCCATGGCCGAGTACGGGATCCCCGGCGAAGTCCTGACCGATAACGGCAAGCAGTTCACCGGCCGGTTCGGCAAGCCCCGGCCGGCCGAGGTGCTGTTCGAGCGGATCTGCCGGGAGAACGGCATCACCCCGCGGCTCACCAAGCCGCGGTCGCCCACCACCACGGGGAAGATCGAGAGGCTGCACCAGACGCTCCAGCTGGAGCTGCTCAACGTCCGCGGCCCGTTCGCCAGTGTCGAGGACGCGCAGGGTGCGGTTGACGCCTGGCGCAAGGACTACAACACACGGCGCCCGCACCAGTCGCTAGCCATGGCCTTCCCGGCAGCCCGGTTCACCGCGGCCGCGGGCGACGCGATCGGCCTGCGGGTGCCTGCCGAGCTGGCCGGGCCGCCGATACCCGTCGTTCCTGAGACGGACCCCGCTCCCGGTAACGGGGCCGCCGTCCTGCCCGCCCGCGTTCCCGGCGACGACCAGGGCAGCGCCGTGGAACTTGACCGGGCGGTCCCGCCGTCGGGCAACCTCTGGGTCGCCGGGCAGCAGGTCTGGCTCGGCCCGGCGATGACCGGCCGCACCGTCCGGCTCTGGGCCGGGCTTGACCAGGTCCACGTCCTGCTCGACGGCCACCGCATCAAGACCCTGCCGTCCCGGCTCGACGCCCGCGACCTGGCCCGCCTCGCCGCCGCCGGAGCCCAGCCCGCCGGGCCCCCGCCGCTGCCTCCCGCATCCGGGGACGTGACCGAAGTCGAGCGGACCGTGAACGCATCGGGCAACGTCAGCCTCGGCGACCACATAATCAGCGCCGGTCTGCCGCTGGCCGGGCAGCGCGTCACGCTGCGCCTGGACGGCCCGGTCGCACACGTCCTGTCCGGTGGCGTCCTGGCCCGCACCGTCGCCTGCCCCGTCCCGCCCGAGGCGCGGCCCCGGCTGCGCGGAGCCCGCCCCGGAACCGCTCAGCCGACCCGCCTGCCCGAACCCCTCGTCGTCACCCGGCGGGTCTCGGTCCGCGGATCGGTCATGGCCGGCGGGCAGAAGATCCAGGTCGGCCTGTCCCATGCCCGCAAGACCGTCCAGGTCACCGTCGGAACCGACACCTACGAGATCGCCGTCGAGCCCGGCATCACCGTCACCGCGGCCCGGGCCACCGGCCGTGACATCAGACGGCACAAGGCCTCGAACTACCCGTCACCCCCGACCTGATCGCGGCCGACGGCCACGCTGTGACGGTTATGGTTCGTCGAGAGCCAGTTCCAGCCACGGTTGCTGGGCCTCGGGGACAGACCCACGGAAGCACCGAACATGGCAGAAGAACTGATGACCTTCGAGGTGCGGCGACTGATCCAGCCAGTGGTCCGGCGCGGAGACGAATTTCCCTGAAGAGTCCTTGGCCAGGAACAGGAACGACGCACAGTCGCCTTGCTCCGGGTCGATGCGCTGCCCGCACCAGACGCACAGCACGGACTTTCCGGTTGGAGGCTGGCCTGGCATGCGCTACAGAGTACCGATCCGGCGTGGTCAGCCTACCCTGGAAGAAGAAACCCTAGGGTGTGTCGCACATCAAGCGGAACTGATGTGTCGCGCATCAAGTGAGGCTAGGCACCGGCGGTATACACGGGCACTGCGATCATGAACCAGTGTCAGCAGACGACAACCCCGGCGCGCAGTGGCTCGCCATCGGCCTGGACCTCACCCTGATTCCCGCCGCAGAAGGCGGCCGCCAGACCCCGGTACTGTTCACCGAGCCGCTCCGGTACCGGCCCAACTGGGGTCTGCCCGGCATGACCGGCACCGATCAGACCGGGGCCCCAGTCCTGTGCTCCTCAACCGGCACGCTCGCACCGGGCGACAGTGCCCGCGCTGTCATCATCCCGCTGACCGACTGGCACATGACAGAGTGGCGCTTGCTCAACGAAGGGGACATGCTGCGAATGTTCGAAGGCCCGCGAATCTGCGGCCACGCCGTCGTCCGCTGGTCTGAGAACACCAGCCGCCCGATTCCAAGCACCGACAAGAACCGGTTCAGCGCCTGGGCCAACTCCAGCGATGACCGCCCACGATCCGCATGACCCAGGCCCCGCGGTACCTCGGCGGGCAGTGACTTGCGCTCCCCCGACCAGTGCGCGCATTCCCAGGCTCACCGCTCCTTCGAGGTCGCCCTCACGGGCTCTTAGGACGCCGAGCGTGATCCCGGCTTCGGCCATTCCCGGCGATGATGTGCCCCCAAAGTGCCCCCGGTGTCTACCGGGTGGGACTCCGCTCCAGGTCAGAGAGATGTAAAGGGGTGAGTCGGCCTGTAGGCCGGGTTCTGTCACTCGGGATTTCAGGAGTGCCGGCGGCATAGGGCTTCCAGCTTCGGAGCGGACGCTGACCAGCGTTTTCACTGTCCCTGTTAGCCGCCATTGTTTGACGCCCCATCCTGGTCGCTGTCATCCTCGTCCGGAACTGGGACGGAACTGAGCGCCGCCTCGATCACGCCACGCCCGAGTTCCCCCGAGTCGGGGAACAGGTGACCGTACGTGTCCATCGTTTCCGCGAGCGTCGCGTGCCCTGCCCGCGACTGGATCACCTTCGGGTTCAGGTTCGCGTCGATCAGCGTTGAGATGTAGAAGTGCCGCAAATCGTGCACGCGGGTGCCCTTGGCGAGGCAGTGAGTCGGATCGGCGCACTGCTCTGCGCACTTGCCGCCTGGCTTCGGCGTGGCAGGATTCTTGCCGCAGGTGCGGGCGGCCGTGACCGCTTTCCGCCAGGAGTCGCCGAACGCGCTCCGGCGTGGCACTGCGCCGAGCCTGTTGGTGACGATCGACTCTTTCGAGCCTGTCCCCCACTGCTGGATATGCGTGGTGATCGCGTTGAGCACCCAATCGTCAGCCGGGATAGTTCTCGTTGATGCATCGGTCTTCAGCGCCGCCGCCAGCTCGCCCCGCTGCGCCTGCGAGAGGACGTGCACCTTGCGCCGCAGGAAGTCGACGCGCGGGACCGTGAGCCCGAACGCCTCCCCTGACCAGCAGCGGCGCGCTCGGCGCAGGCGGCCTCGACGAGTCGGTCACGGTCGACCTCGGCACGCTCGACGGCTACGAGCTGCCCGCCGTTCCCGATGTTCGCGCTGCCCTGAACAAGAGCCTCGCCCTGCTCGACGCAGCACCGGACAAGGTATCCGTGCCCGTGCTCGCCGCCATCTACCGGGCGCCGCTCCCGCTCCCCCCGGAGTGCGCGGTCTAGGTCTACGGCCGGTCAGGCACCTACAAGACCGCGCTGACCGCAGTGGCGCAGCAGCACTACGGGCCGACGATGGACGCCCACGCGCTGCCCGGCAACTGGACCAGCACGGCGAACGCCCTCGAGGCGCAGGCGTTCACCCTCGACGGGGCGCTGTTCACGGTTGACGACTACTCCCCTGACACCAGCACCGTCGACGCCCAGCGGCGCGCGTCGGCGGCCGACCGCCTGATCCGCGGCGCGGCCAACCGCAGCGGCCGGGGACGGCTCAGGCCGACCGGCAGCATGCGGCCGGTGAAACCCCCTCGCGCCCAGGTGCTGACCAGTGCCGAGGACATCCCGCCAGGCGTCGAATCGATGCGCGCTCGAACGATGGTCACCGAGATCTCCCCGGGTGACATCGACCTCGGCAAGCTCGGCACGCTTCAGGCCGCCGCCGGGGACGGCACGCTCGCCGTGTCGGTGGCCGCGTACGTGGCTTGGCTCGCCGCCCGCTACGACGCTGACGAGGCGCTGCCCCGGACGCTGGCCGCCGAGCAGGAACGGCTCCGCGACGCGGCACGCGCTGACGGCCACCCCCGCTACGCCATCAACATCGGGAGCCTTGCTCTCGGCGTCGCCGAGTTCCTGGCGTTCGCCGAGAACGTCAAGGCCATCACTGCGGCCCGGCGCACTGCCCTCTGGATGCGGGCTTGGGCCGCGCTGGTCGAGGCCGGGGCCGAGCAGGAACGCTACGGGGTCGACGCCCAGCCGCATCAGATCTACCTGCGGGCGATCGGCGCGCTGATCGCCTCCGGCCGGGCGCACCTCGCCGACCTGAACGGTCGCGCTCCGGCGAACGCGGGGCGATGGGGCTGGACGATCGACGACTCGGCCACGATCGGCTACACCGCTCGAGGGGAGCGGCTCGGCTTCGTGGACGACGACGACGTATATCTACACGCGGACGTCGCCTATCACGCCGCGAGGAAGTTCGCAGAGTCGAGCCCGAGCCCGCTTAACCCCAGTAAGTACGCAGTCCACAAGATGCTGCAGGAGAAGGGCCTACTGGCAAGCACCGCCAAGGGTCATCTCACCACCCGCAAGCGTGCTGACGGGGGCAATCCCACGGTCATCCACCTCACTGTCAAAGCACTCGACGGCGAGTAGGCGGGGTCATGTCCAGCAAACCGCGAACATCGCGAACATCGCGAACAAACGCAGGTCAGAGCAGGTGCGCGTGGCCCAAGACCGCGAACAAGACCGCGAACATCGGGGGGCAAGACCGCGAACAGGCCGACCTGGATGTTCGCGGTCTCGGCCGCCACTGTTCGCGGTCTCGCCCGGCAGATGCGACGCCCGGCCGTACCCAGCAACCGTCTGACCTGCTGTTTCGCGCGACCGTTCGCAGTGTTCGCGATGTTCGCGGTTTCCAGCACATAGGGGTGGCCCGAAGCAAAGTCCGCGACGCGATAGGGCGTGCCGCATGACCGTCCGCGAGACACCCCAAGCCAAAGCGCATCGTCTCCTGGTGACCGGCGCTCTCACCGTGACCTCGGTCAACGGCGACACGATCCGCGCGACCTGCCGAGGCGACAGCGCCACGTACGAGCTCGGCCACCACCCCCGCGCGACGCCGCCGTGGTGGTGCGGATGCCCCGCCCGGGTGACCTGCGCCCACCTGCTCGCGCTCCAGGCCGTCACCGCCCCGCAAAGCGCCCACCTTGAGCACACCGAAACCGAAGAGAGGACCGCAGCGTGAACACACCGCTGACCGAAGACGACACCCTCCTGCTCTCCCGCGTCACCATCGGCCGCCAGCCCTTCGCCGACTGGCTCGCCAGCAACCCGCCGCCCGACAAGGTGCGCGCCATGCTGGTCAAGTTCATGGACAAGGGCGGACCCCGCACCGTGTTCGCCCGCCTTCTCAGTGAGCGCCTCGGCGTCGACCCGGTCCAGATCTTCACGGAGAACTGGCCGCGCAAGGCCGCCCGCCTCGCCGCCGACGCCCGGAGCCGCGGCGACGACCCCCACGCTGACAGCCTCCACGCCGCCCTCGTCGCCCTGATGTTCTGCGCCAACTGCGGCCGGTCCCTCGGAGACCCGGTGTCGGTCGAGCGCGGCATCGGACCAGACTGCTGGGAAGTCATCGAATCCCAATGGCGCGACGCCATCCTCGAGCGCCTCGCGCTCCCCGAGCCGACAGGGGCGCTCTGGTGATCGCCCGCCGAGAACGCCCCGACCTCAACCTCATCACCCGCCCCGAAACAGACTGGCGAGACGCAGAATGACCGCCACCGGCCAACTAGACAAGACACGACGGGACAGCCAGAGTCACGGGGCACTGAACGCTGGTCGCGCGCGCGCGCCATACGCGCCCGGAACAACGGGGACCGTTCCAGCCCTCGGCGATCTGATCCGGCGGTTCCGGGCCGAGTACGGCCTGAGCACGCGGCGGCTGGCCGAGCGCGCCGCGGTCGCCCGGTCGACCGTCCAGCGGCTCGAGCGGGGGCGGCTCCGGCCGCGCCCCTCGACGCTGGGGCATCTGGCGGGGGCGATCGACCCGGACCGGCGCGCGGAGATCAGCGGCCTGTTCCTGGCGGCGGCCGGGGATGACGTCGCGAAGGACAACGATGCGTGGTCGTCGTACCAGCTCCGCAGGCTGAACGCGGGTTTGCGGGCGGGGGAGGTGCCGCTGCCGGCCGCGTGGGACCGGCAGCTTCGGCTGGGCATCGCGGGGAACTCCATGTGGGATGTGTCGTCGGCGCTCCTCGACCTGGCTTCCCGGGTGATGGACGATTCGCCTCGGTTCTACCGCTTGCTCCGGCTGAGCGACGCGCTGCGGGCGGAGAGCAGGCTGCTCGAGAAGGACGCCGGCGGCATACTGCGCGGGGCGGCGCCGCTCCGCCGATGGAAGGGCGACCCGGCCGACGCGTCCCTGTGCGCGCCTCCGATGGGGGGCCTCCGGGGCGTCTGGCGCTGGCTGTGGGAATGGCAGTGCAGGGAAGGCCGCTTGCGGCCTCGTTCGGCGCGTGAGCGGGCGGTCGCGGAGACCGGAGCTCGGGAGCGGCGGAGGATCGCCGAGGCCGCCCAGGCCGGGGCGGGGAAGTAGTGGCGGGGCGGCCGAAGCGCCGGGCACTGCGCGCCGCGCTTGCCCAGCAGGAGACGCAGGAGAGCTCAAAGCCCGAGAAGCCGGCAGCCGAGATGACGCCCGACGAGCTGGCCGAGTACCGGAACGACCTGCGGCGCAGGCTGCGAGACCTCAAGCAGCCACAGAGAGAGGCCGATCTCCGCGCCGGCCGGGCGCGGCCGAGGACGATGGCCGAGATCGAGATCTTCGCGACCGACCTGCTGAAGCGTGGTGTCGTCGATGACGAGGACCCGCCAGCTGAGTGACGGTCCGGTTACGTTCCGACATGTATCTGCTCACGCCCTGCGGTTGAGGCGGCACGCTGTGTGCGTCAGTTCCCTCAGCGAACAGGAGCGCCATGAGCACGTCGAACGGCCCCTACCAGCCAGGCCAGTACCCGCCGCCCTACCCGCAGCACCAGGCGCCGAAGGGCAAGTCGTGGCCACGGAGGCATCCCTTCCTGTCGGTGGTGCTGGTGGCGCTTGCCGGGCTGTTCGTGGCGGCGGGCGTCGCCGGATCACACCAGAAGACTCCGGCGAAGGCGTCGGCCGTGGCGACCGCGAAGGCGAGCACGGCGGTCGTGCGTCACCGGGCCAAGCCGAAGGCATCGCCGGCCGTCGGGGCTTTCGCGTGGTGCGTCACGCAGGTGCGGGCATGGGCGAACGGCGGGTCGATCACGCAGCTGGACGCGTTCTCGTCGGACCTGGGCGCGTTCTCGAAGGCGGCCACGCAGTGGGTTTCGGATGCCGAGGGCGGAGGCGTGACCCCGGCGGACGTGTCGGCTATCCAGAACGCCGCCGCGAGCATTCAGGCGGACTCGCAGGCGGTCGAGGCTGACCCGGCGCCGCAGTGCGTGCCGGGCCTGCGGCCGGATCTTGAGGCGGGGGCGACCGACTACCAGAAGTCGGCGATCGACGCGGACAACGCGATGTCGGAGTACTCGGCGGGGGCGGAGGCGTCCTCTGTCGCCGACCTCACGGCGGCTGACACGGAGTCCGGCGACGGGACGAATCAGATCGTCGCGGCGGAGGCAGCCGAGCATAAGTTCGCTCCCTGACCGAGGTCTTCCGCTGCCCTAACACGAGGCGTTTCCCCAACACATGGATAGCCCAACGCTCCCCGGGCCGCTTTGCGAACGCTTTAGCGACGCTTGACGATCGCCTGTGAAGATTCGAACTGGCCATCGGGCATGATGACCCCGTGCTCTACAGCGACCAGCCGGCCCTCGAGCCGTCTCCAGACGACCCGCCTTCCGGGCGGCCGGTCGACGGGCAGATGCGGGAAGTCATGGTCCCGTTCGTCGACAGCAGCTGGCGGCTGGTTCGGCTCGTGCAGTGGCGGCGCTCGGAGGCTGGCTGGTGGTGTCTCCTCCGCTGGGGCGCCTCCGGTGAGATTGTCCAGGGCTGGTATCTGGCCGACCCGAAACGGATGCAGCCCCTCGACGGCCCGCGAAGTTAGCGGCGTTCGCTGCCGAACCGGGGACGGCCCCGACGCCAAACACGGATTGCCGATGATCATCTTGGGCATTGAGAGCGCCATGAAGGTGATCGGGACCGACGGCGAGCCCATGGCGCCTGACCCGAGCTTCGATTGCCCGGAGACGGGAACCACATGTCATCTCTGGCCGGTGCTCACCGCACCGCCTCCCACGCCCGAGCTCATTGACGAGGTGCGCAGGCTGCTCCCGCCGGTTCCGCCGCCCAAGGTGCCCCCGAAGCCGAACCCCGACGCCGACCACTGCATCCTGCTCGACGGCGGCGCGCGCTGCGTAGTGCCATCTTGGGCCAGGCCCGGCGGCCTTGGCGATCGCATTGTGCTCGACCGGTCGGAGACTCCCCGGCTTCCCGCGAAGACCGGCCAATCAAATGCGAAGACCGCGCAAAGGGAACCTGGCGAGGTGCCGACGAAGCCGCCGGCGCAAGGCCGGCGTGCAACCGTGGTGGCGCTGCCTGTTTCCTATGACGCCGAAGAGGCGGGAAGGATCATCGGCCAGACGAAGAACTGGATGATGACCCAGGCGCGGAAGGGCCTCATCCCGCATACGCGAGTCGGCCGGAAGGTGCGCTTCACCCCTCAGCACCTAGCCGAGATCCTTCGCGCCGGCGAGCAGCGGCCGCGCGCCTGACCGATCACCCAGGAAGAGGCACCCGCGCGAGCCCTCGTCCCTTACGCTTCCGCCCATGTCGGAGATCTTCGCGGAGCAGCTCACCGCCGTGGCCACAGCCGTGCTGGGGCTGTTCGCCATCGTCACCGCCTGGTACGCCCGCCGGGCGTTCCTCAAGCAGTCCACGGAAGTCAGCGACCAGGCGGAGATGCTCGACCTTCAGCGCGGGCAGCTCGCCGAGCAGGAAAAAACGAGCGCGAAGCAAGCCGAGGTCCTCGGACTGCAGGCCAAGGAGTTGCAGGGGTCCCTCGAGGAACGCGAACGGGAAGCCGAAGAACGGCGCCGAGGACAGGCGTCCATGGTCGCCACGTGGTTCGCGTGGGCCCCGATCGCGGATGCGTTCGTCTCGGGCAGCGACTGGGGGCGACGGTACGCAACGCCTCCGACCTACCGGTTTTCGATGTCCGCGCCGCCTTCCACCGGGTCACGGAACCCGTCAAGGGCCTCGGCTGGGAGCCGATGTCCACGGGCAAGTCCCTGAAATCGATTCGGGTTCTACCGCCTCTCACCGAGCGGCACCTCCAGATTGCCCCGGACTTCGCCGCTCAGGACCCGAAGTGCGACGACGACGTGTACGTCGCCAGCATCACGTTCACCGACGCTGCCGGGAACAAATGGGAGCGCGACCCGCGCGGCGCGCTGAACCCGCTTTCGTAAGCCTCGCTGCGGCCGACGCTTCTTGCTGGCGTGGCGGGAACTGTGCGTGTTGCCGCGCCTGCGCACGTTGCGGTGAATACGCTTCTCCTACATGTCGGTGATCTTTTCGGGGCAACTACTAGCCGTCGCTACCGTGGTCCTGGCGGTCTTCGCAATCATCACCGCAATTGTCGCCGGGTGGGCATTTAAGGCACAGTCGCGTCAGCTCGCGGTGGAATTTGGGGAACGTCACCGTGAAGCGGAGGAGAGGCGCCGCGCTCAGGCGGTTCAGGTGTACGTGTGGCAGAGGCCACGCACGACCACGTACGCGGTCGGATCGTCGGCCAGTTCGACGGTGGAGGCCTACATCGTCAACAGCAGCCGGCAGCCCATCTTCGGTGTGAAGACGAGATTCATGAGGGTCAACAGCGGGGTCTTCTGGGGTGGTATCACAAACCGCGAAGCGCCGCTCCTACCTGGTGATCAGGACTACGCTGCGGCTTTGATACCTGCCGGCCAGGTGGTGGACGACCTTGTCGCGGTCTCCTTTTTCCGCGACCGAGCCGGGATCCAATGGGCGACCTACGCAGATGGCAGACTCAGCGAAGTTGACCAGTCGGCTGACGTCGCCCTCAGCCTGGCTCAGCGCCTGAAAACCTTGACTGGTCGTGGGCTTAAGGCCGCCGTCGCCCGGGGTCGTTCTGCTCTTGCCAGCGCTGTAGCGCTTCTGAAGACGGCCTGGCGTATCTCGCTAGCGACGCCACAGAGGTGTGCCCGGATTTGGCCATCAGCATGGGCGTGGAGGCGCCGTTCTCGGCGTCGTGGGTAAGTGCGCTGTGCCGTAGCTGGTGAAGTGTCCACGGGCCGCCCTGCTCACCGTCCGTGGCCTCTTCGAAGATCTCGGCCGCGCGGCGGTAACTAAGTCGCGCCTTGCCGCTCGCCCGGTCGATGTCGCCGGGCGGCAGCTCGACGCGCGATCGCCGGTCGGTTAGGAACACCGGGCCCGACTTCCGGCCCTTGAGCAGCCGGGGCAGCAGCATGGCCGTCTTGGTCTGCCAGACGATCACGTCGACCGCGCCGCCCTTGCGGGTGACCTTCGCTCGACGGTTGGCGAGATCGAGGTCTTCCACGTCCAGGCGCAGCACCTCGGCCGACCGCGCGGCGGACTCGTAAAGCATCCGCCACAACGTCCGCTCGCGGATGGAGATGTCGTCCCGGGTCAGCAGCCGCTCGATCTCCCGGCGAGACAGAGCGCGGGACCTGTCGACGCGGCGCTGGCGGCGACGGATTGCCGCGGTGAGATCGATGACAGTCATCCATCCCTGATCCTGCCAGTAGCGCTGAGCGCTCCTGAGGCCGTCCAGGTTCCTGTTCCATGTGGCCGGCGCGGACTGACCCCACTTGGCGGAGAACCACGCGGCAACAGCGCCCGGCGCGAGCTCGGCCGGGTCGGTCGTGTCGCCGAACTCGGCCCGCAGCGCCCGCAAGGTCGAGGCGTACACGCGGCGGGTGCCTTGGGTCTCGGGGTGATCAAGGGTGAACAGAAACGCGGTGGCCGCCTCGGCGATCGTGGCGGTATCGGCCTGACGGAGAGCGTGCACGGTGCCCATGACGGTCACTTCGCCAGTGAGGCGACGTAGGGCGCGAGCATCTCCCGGATGATCGCAGCGTTGGTGTGCCGGTCGAGCGTGATCAGTCCCGCGATCTCGTCGGCGAGCGCGTCCAGCGTCGTCTCGTCGACCTCGGCGCGGCCGCCGGCGGCTTTCGCGGCCAGGTTGCGGACGTCCCGTGTGCGGCTGCGCGCGACCCTGGCTCGCGCATGTTCCTGAGCCAGCCGGGCCTTCACTGCCGGGTCGGCGAATGCCCGGCGGATTTCGTCTGCCTTGCTCACTGGCGATCCCCTATCGCATAAAAGCAGGTGGAGTCAGCCGCGCCGGGTGGCGCGCAATGGCCTGTTCTCCGTGGTCGGGTTTTGCGTTGTCGCAGAAAATCAGCGGTTCTCTGCGGTTACGGCGGCTTGGCCTCTCCGGCCTTGCCGGGCCGGGCCGGGCCGGGCCGAGCAGCGGCGGGCGGCCGTCGCGCGGCCGCCGGGCCAGCACCAGCAGCCGGCCGACGTGCGCGTTCGTGTAGCTGAACCGGCTCGCCAGCGTGTTGCGGGGGCTCGGATCCCCGGCAGCGATCGCCTCGCGGTAGGCGTCGGCCACCTGCTGCAGGAGTTCCTCGGCGGCGGCACCGCGCAGCCGGGATCCGGGCGCGCGCCCGGTCGACTGCATGAGAGCTCGCTGCTGAACGGCGGTTTCCCGCTCGACTCGTTCGCCTACCCGCTGGGGAAATTCTCCTCGACGACAGACGGCGTGCCGATCGACCAGATCTGCTCGCAGTACTTCTCGAACGGCCGCTCCATCGTCGCGGAGACATACGAGACCTTCCCGCCGCCGATGCCGTACCGGATCCGGTCCCAGAGCGCCGTCTCATCGGCTGGCACAACAGTGTCGGTCATCACCGCCGTCGGCCATGCACTGGACCGCTGCGTCAACGACGGCTCCTGGTACGTCATCACCCTGCACGACGTGATCCCCGGCACGCCTTCGGTAAATACGCAGATCTCCCAGGCCGACTTCTCCACCCTGATGGCGGCGATCAGTTCACGGGGAATCCCCGTTCTCCCGGTCGCCGACGTCATCCGGAACTACGGATAGGAACCCGAGCATGCTGCAGGACATTGACCTCCAGTACATCGGCGGCGTGCCGACGTTCGGCGGCCCGGTCGCCGCTACCGCCGTCGGCGCGACGGGCCTCACCGGGGCGACCGCGCAAAGCCGCTACGTGGGCGCCATCGCCTCCGGCACGGCGCCGGCGTCGGGCACTTTCCTCGCCGGCGACTGGATGGTCGTCCAGTCCGGCGGGATCATCGTCTGCACCGCAGGCGGCACGCAGGGAACCTGGGTAAGCATCACCGCTCTCGACACCACCGCGACGGACATCCAGCCGGACGGCGCCCAGGCGGCGGGCAGCACCAGTAAAGCGGCAGACGCCGGGCACGTTCACCCGTCGCTGGATGCCGCGCTGCCCTCGGACTACGGGATGCTGGCGTGGAACTTCGACCCGGCCACGCTCAACACGTCCACGGCGATGGTCAGCGAGACCCTCTACCTGCTCGGGCTGTTCATCCGGCGTCCCGTCACGGTCGCCAAGGTGTGGCTCGCGATCGGCGCACAGGGAACAGGTTCGGTCACCGCCGCCGGGATCGGCCTGTACAACTCGGCCGGCACCCTGCTCGGGTCCAGCGCCTCTACGGCGTGGGCGACGGCGGTAGCGGGCCCGGACTCCGTCGCGCTGACCGTCCAGTCCGGGCAGTCGCTGTCGATTACAGCAGGCTTGTACTGGGTCGGGCTGTTCGCCGAGCAGGCGTCGGCGGTGGTCAACCTGCGCGGCATCGCCAGCGGCACGTCCAACCCGAATATGAACCTGACCGCGGCGACCTACCGGTTCGCGACGAACGGCACCGCGGTCACGTCGCTCCCCACCACCGTCACCCCGTCGGCCAACTCCGAAACGGGCGTGATCCCGTTCTTCGCGGGCCTCGGCTGACGGGCACTCCTCTGCGGAGACGGCGCCGGTCACTCCGGCGGTGCGGGCGGGGCGTCTAGCTGGACTCGGTCCGCGCCGAGCTCGCGGCGGATAGCCTCCCGCAGCTCATCGATGAGGCCTTCGAGGTTAAAGTCGATCTGCATCCGGATGACAACGGGGTCGGGGTTGGGATTGGTCCGGTCCATCAGCAGCGCGAACGCAAGGGCGCTGATCTGATTGGACAGCCGATTGACGGTCCGGCTGCCGAGGATCGAACCCCGGGCCCCGAGCTGTGCGCGCTCTGCCTGCGGCAACCTGGTATCCGTGAAGAACGGCCGCACTCTTTCCTGGGTCTCCGGCATGGCGGTCTCAAGATTGAGCCACTCCCGCTCGGCGTACGCCTCGGCCAGCATCGCCACGTACAGCTCGGTTCGCTGCTCGCGGATCCAGCGGACGTGGTCCTGCCGCATGGCGAGGCGGAACGTCAGCCACGGGATGGTGACCGCGACGGCTACGGCGACCAGCGCCACCCAGGTAGCGGAGTTCATGGCGACAAATCGTACGGGCGGCGGGTAAGCCGGGCAGCCCGTTTCCGCCGGGCGGATGCCGCAGAGAACACCGCATTTTCTACAGGCATCCGGCTTGCCTTCGAGGAGCTCAGCCTTCGGAAGAAATGTCGTTCAGGTCGACGCGATACCACGTTGTGGAATCTCTCGGAAAGAGGTGGAGGTCGGGGCCTCGGCAGAAGGCACGGGCGCGCGGAATCTCCAGGCCGTCGGGCTGGACCAGGCGGCGCTTGGGCCTGTGAGGGATAACCCCGGCGGGCGTGAGCTGCAGTGGCGTGATCAGGTCGTATTCGGGGCCGTAACCGCCGATGAGGGCGGCCCGTTCGCCGGCGATGAGGAGCTTGGACGCGCCGCGTACGGGCAGCGGGCCGTGGTTACGGGCATGATCGCCGTTCACTGTGATCAGGCGGAACGCGCTGTACGCTCCGATGCTGGCTGTTTCGCCGCCGACATTGAGCGCGTAGCAGTCGTCGATCGCCGGCATCTCACGCTGCGGGTAGGCCCAGTCGATGGCCAGGCCGGGGGTGAACCGGATCAGTCCGTGAGATGCGGTCGTCGTTCCGAAGATGCCCTCGTCGAAGTATCCGGCCCAGATCGCCCCGCTCGGCGTGGTAAGCAAGTACT
>Ga0302314_10013051_pt1 | contig 14306 bp, 12 predicted proteins | sample III_Palsa_N2_3_FD_200533 | JGI IMG/M metagenome (GOLD analysis project Ga0302314, IMG submission 200533) | Peat permafrost microbial communities from Stordalen Mire near Abisko, Sweden - III_Palsa_N2_3 | ecosystem: Environmental > Terrestrial > Soil > Palsa > Peat permafrost | place: Sweden... | reverse complement strand
CGGAAATCCTCCGCCAGCATGATGCACTCGACCTTCATCGCGCGGGCGCGGCCGATCTGCACGGGCGATCCGTTGCGAATCATCGGCTCGAAGATCTCGCGATGGACGTATAATTGGTACGCTGTGATCGTGCGGGCCTGCTCCGCGCGCGCCTGCGCCAGTTCGGCGGTGCCGGCCGGCGCGGGGCCGATCAGATGCGGCTCGATCCTGAGCGTGATCGCCAGCATCTTGTCGAGATATTCCTGCAGCATCGGCGACCCTCGTGTTGAATCGTCCCGTAGCGCGAAAGACGTAATAAATTCATTACGTTGCCTGGGACAGCTCACCATTCCCGCCGCCGTTCTCCTGCGAAAGCAGGAGTCCAGGGTTTCAGGCGTGGCGGCCCGTCACCTGGCTCCCGCCTCCGCAGGAGCACGGGCTTGATCCGGGTCCGGGCCCGACGAATGCCGGGAACGGCCACCCGAAGTCCTCACCGCTCGACGATGCGATCGGCGATCGGCTCGCGATCCTGCCAGCCGCGGCGTTCGAGCTCGGGGACGATCGACGGCTCCGCGGGATAACCGACGCACAACAGCGCGATCAGCGTCCAGCTTTCGGGGACGTCGAGCAGCGCGGTCACCGTGCCGGGATCGAGGATCGACACCCAGCCGAGGCCGATACCCCGCGCTCGCGCCGCCAGCCACAGCGTGTGGACCGCCATCACCGTCGAATAGCGCAGCATCTCGGGCATCGTACCGATCCCCAGCCGGTGACCGGCGCGAGGGCTGTCGTCCGAAAAGGCCGCCAGAATCTCGGGCGCCTCGCGAAGACCGTGGAGCTTGAGCGAGCGATAGCGTTGCTGCCGATTCGCGTCCGCAAGGCCGATCGCCGCCTCGGCGCTGCACGCATCGACATGCACGGCGAGCGTCTCGCGCATCGCGGCCGAGCGGATGCGGACGAAGCGCCAGGGCTGCGCGTTGCCGACCGAGGGCGCCCACGCCGCGGCGCGCAGCAGATGCCGCATGTCGTCGTCCGCGATCGGATCGGGCACGAAGTGGCGGACGTCGCGTCGCCAGCGCAGCAATTGCTGGAATCGATCGTCGAAGGCGGCGTCGAACAGTGGTGGCCGATCGACCGGTACGGATCGCCGCAGCAGATAGACGTCCATGATCCAGCCATGTTCGGCCCGCAAAGCGGCACGGCGCTCGACGATCTCGGCGCAGACCACGCTGAGCGGGCCCGCGACCAGCGCCTCCTGCGCCATGCCGAGATAGGCGCCCCACCAGATGTCGATCCCGTCGGCGACCAGCGTCTCGAACGCGGTGCCGCCGTCGAGCATCACCGCAAGCGTATCGACGCCGTCCGGCCATCCGCCTTCGCGCAAGCGCCGGCCGGTGGTGATCAGCACGGGCGCGGCAAGATCGTTGAGCGGAATGGCGTGCGCCGCGGTCAGCGCCTGGATCGCGGTGATCCCGGGTACGACATGGACATTGAGCGCCATCCCGTCCGCGCGCAGCCGATCGGCGATGCGCAGCGTGCTGTCGTAGAGCGACGGATCGCCCCACACGAGCAGCGCCAGCCGCCCGCCATCGGGAAGATGCCGCGCGATCTGCGCGGCCCACGCATCGGCGATCGCGTCGTGCCAGCGATCGACGGCGTCGCGATAGGGTGCGTCCGGATCGCGATCGGGCAGATCGAACTCGACGACGCGCGTCGCACCGCCAAGCACGTCCGCGCAGATCGTCCGTCGCAACGCGATCAGATCGGACGCGCGATCGCCCTTGCGCGGCAGCAGGATCAGATCGGCCGCGTTCATCGCCGCCCGCGCGGCGGCGGTCAGATGATCGGGATTGCCCGTGCCGATGCCGATGAGGTGAAGATCGATCATGCCTCGTCCATCAGCGCGCCGTAGAGGATCAGCGCCGGCCGGTCGGAGACGTCGCGCTCGAGGTCGGCCGCGATCGCCGCGATCGTGCCGCGAACGATGCTCTGATCGGGATAGCCGACATTCTCGGCGATCAGCGCCGGCGTGTCGACGGCAAGCCCCGCGGCGATCAGCGCCCGGACCAGCGCGGGGAAAGTCCGCTTGGGCATGAACACGACGGTCGCAGCGGCGGGATCGGCGAGCGCCGCCATGCTATGGTCGGGCAGGTCGCCGGTGACGTCGTGCCCGGTGACGAACTGGACGCGCCGCGCATTGAGGCGGCGGCTGAGCGGGATGCCCGCCGCCGCCGCAGCAGCGCACGCCGAGCTGACGCCGGGCACGATCTCGAACGCGATTCCCGCCGATCGCAACGCGGCGATCTCCTCCTCGAGCCGTCCGAAAAGCCCCGGATCGCCCGATTTCAGCCGCACGACGCGCGCGCCGGTCGCCGCGTAATCGACCAGCAATCGCGAAACATGCGCCTGGTTGGGCGACGGACGCCCCGCGCGCTTGCCGACCGCGACCAGATCGGCGCCGGGACGCGCATGGCCGAGCGCCGCGCCCGACGAGAGATCGTCGAACAGCACCGCGTCGGCCGCCTTGAGCCGAGACACCGCCTTGAGCGTCAGCAGTTCGGGATCGCCGGGGCCCGAGCCGACGAAGGACACGAAGCCGGTCATCGATCCTGCGCGATCATGTGGAAGAAGGTGCCGGAGACATGGCCGCGATAGGAGCCGGTCTCGGCCACGGCCGTGCCTTCCGCATCGGCGACGTCGGCCAGCGCCGCATCGGGCTGCTCGAGGATCGTCGAATAATGGAATTCATGGCCGCTGAGCACCGATCCTTGCGTGATCCCGGCGACGGGCGTGCGCAAAGTCGCGCGGCGATAGCCGAGATGCATCCGGCGCTGCGCATAGCTCGTCACCAGCCCCAGCAGCCCCGCCATCCGATGTCGGACGCCATCCGCATCGATCAGCCCCGCCCCCAGCGTCATATAGCCGCCGCACTCGCCGTGGATCGGCCGCGAGCGCGCATGATCGGCAAGCCCGGCGTGAAAATTCCGCGCCGCCGCCAGCCGCCCGGCATGAAGCTCGGGATAACCGCCCGGCAGCCAGACCAGATCGGCGTCGGCGGCCGGGCGCTCGTCGGCGAGCGGCGAGAAGGGCAGGATTTCGGCGCCCGCGCGGCGCCAGTCGTCGAGCATGTGCGGATAGACGAACGAGAAGGCCTCGTCGCGCGCCAAGGCGATCCGTTGCGCCGGCGGCGGGCGCGTGTCGGCAACCGTCGGCGGAGCGACGTCGGCGGCCGCGGCGGCGCGCAACGCCGACAGGTCGAGATGCTCGCGCACGAATGCGGCATAGCCCTCGATCCGGGCGTCGAGATCGGGATGCTCGATCGCCTGGACAAGGCCGAGATGCCGTTCGGGCAGCTTGAGGTCGCTGCGTCGCGGCAGCGCCCCGAACACACGGATGCCGACCGCGTCCATGCCGCTGCGCGCCAGCCGCTCGTGCCGAGGGCTGGCGACGCGGTTGAGGATCACGCCCGCCACGATCAGCTGCGGATCGTAGCGCACAAAGCCGAGCGCGGTCGCCGCCGACGACTGCGCCTGGCCCGACACGTCGATCACCAGCACCACCGGCCAGCCCATCCGCCGCGCGATATCCGCGCTGGCACCATTGCCCGTCGCGCCGCGACGCGCGACGCCGTCGAACAATCCCATCGATCCTTCGGCCAGCACGAACGCGGCGTCACGCGCTTCGGCCACGAGGCCGTCGAGCATCGTGCCGGGCATCGCCCAGCTGTCGAGATTGAACGACGCCCGGCCGCTCGCGGCGCGGTGGAACGCCGGGTCGATATAATCGGGCCCGCTCTTGAACGGCTGGACCGCGATGCCGTCGTCGCGCAGCGCGCGCAGCAGCCCGAGCATCACCGTGGTCTTGCCCGTTCCCGACGCGGGTGCGGCGATCATCAGCCCCGGTGTCGCGGTGCGAAGCGCGGTCATGCGCCCTCTCCCGCGAAGCGCGAATCCGCCGATTGCGGGCGAAAGCGCCGGTCATAGCCCGGCGCGTAGAGGCTGCTCTCGCCGAACTCGCTTGCATCGAGCGCCGGGCCGACGAGGATCAGCGCGGTGCGCTCGGAGTATCCCACGACGGCCTGCGCGATCGTCGCGAGCGTCGCGCGCACGATCTGCTGATCGGGCCAACTCGCGCGCCAGACGATCGCAACCGGGCAATCCGCACCGTAGGGCGGTTCGAGATCGGCGATCACGCGATCGAGATTGTGCACCGACAGATGAATGGCGAGCGTCGCCCCCGTCGCCGCGAACGCCGACAGCGTCTCGAGCGGCGGCATCGCGCTTGCGCGGCCCGGGGTTCGCGTCAGCACGACCGATTGCGCCAGGCCGGGCAGTGTCAACTCGGCTTCGAGCGCGGCGGCGGCGGCGGCGAAGGCGGGAACGCCGGGGGTGATCGTGAACGGAATGTCGATCGCGCGCAGGCGGCGAAGCTGTTCGCCCATCGCCGACCAGATCGACAGATCGCCCGAATGGAGACGCGCGACGTCGTGGCCCGCCGCGTGCGCCGTCACGATCTCCGCGACGATCTCGTCGAGCGACATCGGCGCGGTGTTGACGATCCGCGCGCCCGGCGGACAATGATCGAGGAGCGCTGTGGGAACGAGCGAGCCCGCATAGAGGCAGACAGGCGAGGCGGCGATGCGATCGCGGCCGCGCAGCGTTAGCAGATCGGGCGCGCCGGGGCCGGCGCCGATGAAGTGGACGGTCATTCGGCGGATCCTTGCGCGATGGCGCAGCTTGCCATCCTGTCCGGGGAGATATGGCGGGTCGCAATCAATCGTGCATCGGGCCCGGCGGCGGCCAGCGCCGACGCTTCCGCAACGCTGCCGCTCCGCCTGGCGCGCAGGCTGGCCGCGGATCGGCTCGAGGTCGGGATTGCCTCCAAGACGTCGGGGGCGATCCCGATCACGGGAAGGCCCAACGCCGCGCCCAGTTCGCGGACGATCGCCGCCTTATCGTCGGGCGCGGCGAGCGCGGTGATCGACGCGACGCCGTCCTGCGCGAGCGCCAGTGCGGCGCGCAGAGCGCTCAGGTCCGCCGACGCGCGAAAACCGAAGCCGGCGACGATCACAGCACGACGCTCCATTGCACGACCGGATAGCTCGCCCGCCATCCGCGCCGCGTCCCGATCGGCGCGGCCTCGGACAGATCGATGCGCAGCAGACTGCCACCCCTGTCCCGATGCCAGCGCTCCAGGACGCCCTCGGATTCGAGCGTGACCGCGTTGGCGACGAGCCGCGTCCCCGCCGCGAGCATCGCGCAGAGCGCGACGAGCAGATCGTCCGAAAGCCCGCCGCCGACGAACACCGCGTCGGGCGCCGGATGGCCGCGCAGGATATCGGGCGCGCGCCCGTCGACGACCCGCAATCGATCGACGCCGAGCGCGGCGGCATTGACGCGCGCGCGCGCGGCGCGGACCGGGTCCGCCTCGAACGCGATCGCCTGCGTCGAGCGGTGCGACAGCAGCCATTCGATCCCGATCGATCCCGATCCCGCGCCGATGTCCCACAATGTCTCGCCCGCGCTCGGTGCGAGCGCGGAGAGCGTCAGCGCGCGGATCGGGCGCTTGCTGATCTGGCCGTCATGGTCGAACCAGCGATCGGCGAGCCCGGCGCCATGCGGCAAGGCCACTCCATCCCCGTCGAACGCGATCCCGACCGCGACGGGGTGGACGATGTCGTCGAACGCCGGTGCGGCGGCGGTCGTCTCCCGCGCACGCTCGCGGGGTCCGCCCAGCGCCTCGAGCACGTGCAGCCGCGACTCGCCGAACCCCTGCTTCACCAGATAGGCGGCCAGCCTCGCCACCGCGTCGCCGTCGCGGACCAGCACCAGTGCCCGTTGCCCTCGCACCATATGTGGGCGTAGCCGCGTGAGCGGTGCGGCATGAAGGCCGAGACAGGCCATGTCGTCGATCGCCCAGCCCAAGCGCGCGGCGGCGTGGGCGAAGGTCGAGGGGGCGGGATGCGCCACCCACTCGTGTCGATCGAGATGCCGCGTCACCACCGTGCCCGCGCCGAACCAGAAGGGATCACCCGAGACGAGCATTACGACGCGCCGCCCGCGCTGCGCCGTCAGCCAGGGCAACCCCGCCTCGAACGGCACTGGCCACGTCGTCATCGCGACCGTAAGATCGGGCATCAGCGCGAGGTGCCGGGTCGAACCGGTCACCAACTCGGCCGCCGCCACTGCCGCCCGCGCGGCGGGCGACAGGCCGGCGGCGCCATCCTCGCCGATCCCGACGATCGTCAACCACGGAGCCTCAGTCATCGCCCATATCCTGATCCTCGGCGGCACGACCGAAGCGAGCGCGATCGCCGCGCGGCTGGCCGAGCGCGGCGACGATGCGGTGCTGAGCTATGCCGGGCGCGTCGCGGTGCCCAAGGCGCAGCCGCTGCCGGTGCGGATCGGTGGCTTCGGCGGGATCGACGGGCTCGCCGACCATCTGCGCACGCATCGCATCACGCATCTGATCGACGCCACCCACCCCTTCGCCGCGCAGATCAGCGCGCATGCCGTTGCGGCGGCGGCGCGGGCGGGCGTCGCGCTCGCAGCGCTGACGCGGCCACGCTGGACTGCCGTCGCCGGCGATCGCTGGACGCATGTGCCCGATCTCGAGGCGGCAGTGGCGGCGCTCGCCGGGCCGGCGCGCCGTGTCATGCTCGCGCTCGGGCGGATGCATGTCGAGGCGTTTGCCGCGCAGCCGCAGCATCATTACCTGCTGCGCTTCGTCGATGCGCCCAGCCGGCCTCCCACGCTCCCCCGGTACGATCTGATCGTCGATCGCGGGCCCTTCGACGTCGCGGGCGATATCCGGCTGATGCGGGCGCACGGCATCGACCTGCTGCTGTGCAAGAACGCCGGTGGTACGGGCGCCGAGGCCAAGCTGACCGCGGCGCGCACGCTGGCGCTGCCGGTGATGCTGATCGACCGCCCGCCGCCGCCGCCCCGCACCGAATTCTGCTCGGTCGCCGATGTGCTCGTCTGGATCGATCATGGCGCGGACCGCGGCGTATAGAGGATCGAGCGACCCGGCCGCGCGATCACCCGCGTGAGGCTGGAGCCGACGATGACCATCGTGCGCATGTCGGCCATATCGGGCCGTGCCTCCGCGAGCGTGACGATCTCGAGAGTCTCGTCGGGCGTCGATACGGCGCGCGCGAACAGGACAGGACGTTCGTCGCCGCAGGTCTCGCGCAGCAGCGACAATATCCGACCGAAACCATCGGGTCGCGCCTTCGAGCGCGGATTGTAGAAGGCGATCGCGAAATCGGCCCCGGCCGCGAGCCGGACCCGATGTTCGATCAGCGCCCACGGCTTGAGATTGTCCGACAGGTTGATCGCGCAGAAATCATGGCCGAGCGGCGCGCCCGCCCTGGCGCTCGCCGCCAGCATCGCGGTGATCCCGGGCAGCACGCGGATGTCGAGCGCGCGCCACGCCTCCGCACCCGCCTCGAGCGCCTCGAACAGCGCCGCCGCCATCGCGAACACCCCCGGATCGCCGCTCGACACCACGACGACGCGACGCCCCGCCGCCGCCAGTTCGAGCGCGAGCGTCGCGCGGTCGATTTCGACGCGGTTGTCGCTGGCGTGCAGCGTCAGGCCTTCGCGCGGCGCGATCCGCGCGACATAGGGGATATAGCCGATCACGTCGGTCGCCTGCGCCAGCGCCTCGCTCACCTCAGGCGTCATCAGCGCAGCGTCGCCCGGCCCCAGCCCGGCAATGGCGAGCCAGCCGGTCATGGCCGCCGCCCCTGCCCGTGGATCAGCAGTATCGCGAAATAGGGCGCGACCGTCTCGGCGTCGCACAGCTTCGTGACGCGCTGCTCGGCCATCGCGGCATATTCGACGAGCCACGCCGCCTCGTCGCGCCCCGCCGCGGCGACCGCGCGGCGCAGCTTGGCGAGATGCCGGCCGATCTTCATCACCACCAGCGCATCGGTATCGCGGATGCGACGGACGAGCTCCGGCTCGGGCAAGGTACCCATCAGCACGGTCAGCACGTCGTCGCCCCAGGTGATCGGTGCACCGCTCGCGGTCCACGCGCCTGACATGCCGGTGATCCCCGGCACCACCTGCACGGGCACCCGCCCCGACAGGCGCGTATAGAGGTGCATGAACGAGCCGTAGAAGAAGGGATCGCCCTCGCACAGCACGACGACATCCTCGCCCGCCTGCGCGAGGCGCGCGAGATGATCGATGCAATCGGCATAGAAGCACGAGAGCTGATCGTTGTAGCGCGCGTCGGTCACCGCGATCTCGGTCGTCACCGGATATTCCATCGCGAACTCGATCGCGTCGTCGCGCAGCATCCCCTCGACGATCCTGCGCGCCTGCCCCGGACGGCCCGCCTTGCGGAAATAGGCGACGTGGCGCGCGCCACGGACCAGCCGATCGGCGCGCACGCTCATCAGGTCGGCCGCACCGGGCCCGAGGCCGACGCCGTGGATCGTCCCGCACGTCATTCGGCGCGGCTCGCCAGCGCGTTGATCGTGGCGACGGTGATCGCGCTGCCGCCCATCCGGCCCTCGACGATCGCGCAGGGCACCGGCTGCGCCGCCCACAGCGCCGCCTTCGATTCGACCGCGCCGACGAACCCGACGGGGCAGCCGATGATCGCGGCGGGACGCGGGCAGCCCGGATCCTCGAGCATGTTGAGCAGATGGAACAGGGCGGTCGGCGCATTGCCGATCGCGACCAGCGCGCCGGCGAGATGTGGCCGCCAATGCTCGAGCGCCGCCGCCGAGCGCGTGTTGCCGATGCTGCGCGCAAGAGCGGGCACGTCGGGCGCGTGCAGCGTGCAGATCACGACATTGTCCACGGGCAGGCGCGACCGCGTGATCCCCTCGCTCACCATCCGCGCATCGCACAATATGGGCGCGCCCGCCTCCAGCGCCTGGCGCGCGGACGAGACGAAGCCTTCGGAAAAGCGGATATGCGCGGCGAGGCCGACCAGCCCGGCGGCGTGGATCATCCGCACCGCGACGCGCTCCTCGTCGCCGGGGAAACGCGCGAGATCGGCCTCGGCGCGGATCGTCGCGAAGGATTGGCGATAGATGGCGGCGCCATCGGTTTCGTAGACATGCGGCATCAGGCGGCTCCGAAATGCGCGAGCAACTGATCGGCATCGAGCCCCGCATGGACGGGCGGATCGCCGGCCCGGCCTCCGATCACCAGATCGTAACGGCCGTCGCGCCCGGTCAACACGATATCGGCGACGCGTGCCCGCGCGCAGCCCTTCGCGCAACCCGAGACGTGAAGCCGGCCCGCGACATGCGGCGCGAGGCGGCACGCGAGGGCGCGCGTCTCGACGGTCGCCTGCGGACAGGCGGGCGCGCCGACGCAGGCGTCGGCGCGGATCGCGAAGCCATCATCCTCGACTAATTCCTCAGCAACGCCTTCGAAGGTCATTATTCGCCAGGGCGTTATGCGGGTCTCCCGACACCGCGTGGCATCGACGAAGTCCGCCAGCGCCGGCGCTTCGATGCGGCCGAACGGGATGCTGCGGGCGACACCCAGAGGATGCCGCCCCGGCACCAGCCCGGCGGCAGCGGCGGCGGGCCGGGCGAGACCGTCGGCCCCATCGGGAAGCGCGGCGCTGTGGCGCGCCATCCGACCCGCCACCGATCCGCCGCTCGACACGAACCAGTGCGCGATCGCGATCAGCGCGTCGACCTCCGCGCCGGGTTCGATCGCACAACCGGTCTCGCGGCCGTCGGCGCGCAGGATCAGGCCGCCACCCTCGCCGCGCTCGATCCGGAAATCGCCGGGATCGTCGCGCAACACCGGCGCCGCCCCGGCGTCGATCGCGAAGCCGACCTTGCCCGGCAGCTCGGGCAATTCGTCCAGTCGCGTCATGAGCGCGGAGGCGATGCGGTGCGTGTCGTCGCCCGCCCGCCAATCGGGCGCGACGAGGATGTTGGCGCGCGCCTCGCGCGCCGGATCGGGGTCCGCGAGGCCGAGCGCCACCAACGCCTCGATCAGCGCGGGCCAGTTTGCCTCGGTCACGCCACGGATCTGCAGGTTCGCGCGGCTGGTCGCATCGATCGCGCCATTGCCATACTTGGTCGCCGCCGCGCACAGCCCCAGCACCTGCGCGCGAGACAACCGTCCCAAGGGCGGCCGGACGCGCACCAGCAGTCCGTCTCCCGCCATCATCGGGTGCCAGGCGTCGGGGCACCATCCCTTGACCGCGAAGCCGCTCATGACGCGACGTCGAGCGCGGCGAGGATCGAGTTGCGCCGCGTGCGCCACAGGCCGGCGGCGTTGAGTGCTGCGAAGCGCGCCTCCATCGCGGCCAGCGCGCCCGGATTGTCGCGCGCCAGGAAATCGCGGACATCGTCCCGCCCCAGCGTGGCGTCGTAATAGGCGTCGATCAATCCGGGGGCGACGACGCCCGCCAGATGCGCGAACGCGCCGAGATGATCGAGCGTCGCCGCGATCTCGGCGCCGCCGCGAAAGCCGTGGCGCATCATCCCGTCGATCCAGCCGGAATGCGCCGCGCGAGAGCGCACGACACGCGCGATCTCCTCGCGCAGCGGCCGCGCGCTGGGCCGCGCCGGATCGCGCGCGTCGAGATGATAGAGCGCCGCAGCCCCCCCGGTCACCGCCTGCGCGGCGGCAAAACCCGCCTCGTGCGCGGCATAGTCGGCAGCGAGCAGCAGATCGGTCTCGGGTAGGTCCTGGACATGGACGAAGCTGTCGGCCGCCGCGACGCGTCGCGCCAGGCCCGCGGGATCGTGCCGGCCCTCATGGGCGTCGAGCGCATGGCTCGACGCCGCCAGCCACGCCTCGCCCGCGCCCAGCCGCGCCGCATCGGTATAGGTCTCGCCCGCATCGCCCAGCCCCGCGCCATAGCGACCCGGCGCCGGGCCATAGACGCGCGGGCCGGGCGCGCTGCCGACGAACGGGTTCCATTCAGTGGTCTCGTCGCGCGCCGCCAGCGCACCGATGGCCTGCCCGAACAAGGTGCACAGCGTCGGGAAGGCGTCGCGGAACAGCCCCGAGACGCGCAGCGTCACGTCGATCCGCGGCCGATCGAGCATCGCCAGCGGCAGGATCTCGATCCCCAGCACGCGATCGGACTGCAGATCCCACACCGGTTCGACGCCGAGCAGATGGAGCGCCATCGCGAACTCCTCGCCCGCGGTGCGCATCGTCGCCGACGCCCACAGATCGACGACGAGCCCGCGCGGATAATCGCCCTGATCCTGCAGATGGCGGCGGACCAGCTCGTCGGCGAGCAGGATCCCCTGCGCATGCGCCGAGCGCGACGGCACCGCGCGCGGATCGGTCGTAAACAGATTGCGCCCGGTCGGCAGCACGTCCGAGCGGCCTCGATAGGGCGAGCCCGACGGACCGGGCGCGACGCGCCGCCCCGCCAGCGCCGCGATCAGCCCGGCGCGCTCGGCCTCGCCCTGTGCGCCGCGCCCGAAGACGTGGAGGCCGTCGCCATATTGGCTGTCTTTGACATCGCAGACGAAGGTATCGATCCGCGTGATCGCCTCGGCATCCGAACGCGCGCGATCGAGCCCGAGCGCATCGTCGAGCCCGAGCGTGCGCGCCTCGTCGCGGATATCAGCCTGCAACCGGTCGCGTCGCGCGGGATCGAGCCCGTCGGCGTTGGAGAATTCGTCGAGCAGTGCCTCGAGCCGCCCGAGCCCCGCGCCGGTGCGCGTCTCGCCAAGCGGCGGCGGCGCATGGCCCAGCGTCACCGCGCCGATCCGCCTCTTCGCCTGCGCGGCCTCGCCGGGATCGTTGACGATGAACGGGTAGATGACGGGCATCGCGCCGGTCAGCGCCTCGGGCCAGCACGCGTCCGAAAGTGCCACCGCCTTGCCCGGCAGCCATTCGAGCGTGCCGTGGGCGCCGACATGGACCAGCGCGTCCACCCCGCAGGTGCGCAGCCACAGATAGAAGGCGACATAGGCGTGGCGGGGGCAGCGCGACAGGTCGTGATAGTCGCCGACGCGCGTGTCGCTGCGCCCGCGTTCGGGTTGCAGCGCGATGATCGCGCCACCGCGGTCGATCGCCGCGAAGTGGAACGCGCCGTCGTGGAACGCGGCGTCCTGCTCGGGTTCGCCCCAGCTGGCAGCGAGATCGGCACGCAGCGGCTCGGGAAGCATCGCCAGCGCGGCGCAATACGCTGTCGCGGGCCAAGCGATCCGGTTATTGGCCAGCACGGCCGGGAGGTCGTCGGTGCCCGGAACGATCGCATAGCCGGCGTCCGTCAGATCGGCGAGGATCGCGTCGGCCGAGGCCAGCGCATCGAGGCCGACGGCGTGCGCCATCTGGTGCGCCTTGCCAGGATAGGTCGACAGCAGCATCGCCACCCGCCGCGCATCGACGGGCTTTCGCCCGAGCGACGTCCACGCCGCGATCCGATCGGCGATCGCGGCGATGCGCGGGCGATCGCCACGATGCTCGCGCCGCGCATATTCGAGATCGGCATCACGCCCGGACTCCTCCTTGAAGCTGGCGACGCCCGCGAACAGCCGTCCATCAACCTCGGGCAGCACCACATGCATGGCGAGATCGGCGGGCGACAGTCCGCGCGCAGCCCCCTGCCACGCCGCGCGATCGGAGGTGGCGAGCGCCACCTGGAAGACGGGCACCTCGGCGGCATCGAGCGGCGTGACGCCGTTCTCGCCGCGCGCCGAGAAGGCGGTGGCGTTGACGATCGCCACCGGCGCCAGTGCCTCGACCCAGCGCCGCAGCCACGCGCTCGCCTCGGGCGCCTTGAGCGACGGCACGAACAGCCCCAGCACGTCGAAGCCGCGCTCGACGAACGCGGCGTACAGCGCCTCGACCGGATCGAGATCGGCGGCGGTCAGATAGGCGCGGTAGAAGACCAGCAGGACGATCGGCCGCGTGGCATTGAAGGCGAACGCCGCAGGGCATGTGACACCCGCGCCGGGCCGCCACGCACCGACATCTGCGATCGCACGCGCGCCGTGCACCGGCCCCGCATAGAATCCCGCCGCCAGAGCGAGTTGCGCCAGCGCCGCCTGCGCCGCGACCGCGCCGCCGGCGTCGCACAGGTCGGCAAGCCGCCGCAGCGTCGAGACCGGCAGCGTCGACGCGGCATCGAGCCGCGCATCGGAGCGGCCGTCCGCCGGCAGCACCGCGAGCGCGATGCCCCGCGCGCGGGCGAGGTGAGTCAGTTGCTGAAGGCCATAGGCCCAATAGGATTGGCCGCCGATCAGCCGCACCAAAATGCCCTTCGCGCCGGACAGCGTGCGCTCGACATAGGTATCGACCGACAAGGGATGCGCCAGCCCGGCGAGATTGGCGAGCCGCAGGCCCGGCAACGCCGCGCCATCGGCCGACGCCCGCCGCCATCCCGCCGCGAACGCGCCGAGATCGCTGTCCGAAAAGGACAGGATCACGAGATCCGCGGGACTCTGTCCGAGATCCCGCGGTGCGGCGCTCTCCTCGAGCCCGTGGGTATCGCGGAAGACGACATGCATCGTCGTTCAGCCTGCCAGAGCGGCCCTGATCGTGTCGATATCGATCTGCCCGCGCTCGGCGATCACCACCAGTTGCGTCCGCCGCGCCTCGTCCGCCCGCCACGGCCGGTCATATTGCGTGCGCACCCGCGCGCCCACCGCCTGGACGAGCAGCCGCATCGGCTTGCCCGCGACCGCGGCATAGCCCTTCACCCGCAGGATCGCCTGGCTTTTGGCGAGCGCCTCGATCCGCGCCGCCAGGTCGGCGGGTGCGGCGATGGCGTCCAGTTCGACGACGACGCTGTCGAAATCGTCATGCTCGTGATCGTCGTCGCCGTCATGGTGCGAGGGGCGCGCCGCGATATCGTCCTCGGCCGCGGCGCCGAGCCCCAGGATCACGCGCGGATCGATCGCGCCGTCGACGAGCTCGATCACGGGCAGCGGACGCACCGTCTCCGCCGCGATGATCGCGCGCGCCGCGGCGACACCCTCGGGGCCGGCGAGATCGACCTTGGTGAGCAGCACCATGTCGGCGCAGGCGAGCTGGTCCTCGAACACTTCCGACAGCGGCGTCTCGTGATCGACGCTGGGATCGGCGGCGCGCTGCGCGTCGAGCGCGGCGACGTCGGGCGCGAAACGGCCGGCGGCGACGGCTTCCGCGTCGGCCAGCGCGATCACGCCGTCGACGGTGATCCGCGAGCGGATCGCGGGCCAGTCGAACGCCTTGAGCAGCGGTTTGGGGAGAGCAAGCCCCGACGTCTCGATCAGGATGTGATCGGGGCGCGGATCGAGCGCGAGCAGCGTCTCGACGGTCGGGATGAAATCGTCCGCGACGGTGCAGCAGATGCAGCCATTGGCGAGCTCGATGACGTTCTCGGCGGGG
>Ga0302314_10013049_pt1 | contig 14308 bp, 7 predicted proteins | sample III_Palsa_N2_3_FD_200533 | JGI IMG/M metagenome (GOLD analysis project Ga0302314, IMG submission 200533) | Peat permafrost microbial communities from Stordalen Mire near Abisko, Sweden - III_Palsa_N2_3 | ecosystem: Environmental > Terrestrial > Soil > Palsa > Peat permafrost | place: Sweden... | reverse complement strand
AGGTAGTTGGTCTCGGTGCCGTAGGCGGGGCCCCAGACCTCCTTGAGCAACTGCTTCTGGCTGACCAGTCGGCCCGCGTTGCGGACCAGGATCTCCAGCAGGTGCCACTCGGTCGGGGTGAGCCGGATGTCGGCGTCGTCCCGGGTGACCCGCTTGGCGACCAGGTCCACGGTGAACGAGGAGGTGGCGACCACGGCCTCGTCGGCCTCGGTCCCGGCCGGGTCGGCCCGGCGGACGGCGGCCCGCAGCCGGGCCAGCAGCTCGTCCATGCCGAAGGGCTTGGTGACGTAGTCGTCCGCGCCGGCGTCCAGGGCCTCGACCTTCTCGTCCGAGGCGTGCCGGGCGGAGAGCACGATGATCGGGATCTTGGTCCAGCCGCGCAGGCCCTTGATCACCTCGGTGCCGTCCATGTCGGGCAGGCCGAGGTCGAGCAGGACCACGTCGGGGTGGCGGGCCGCCGCCAGCTCCAGGGCGGAGGCGCCGTCATGGGCGGCGTCCACCTCGTAGGCACGGGCCCGCAGGTTGATCACCAGGGCACGGACGATCTGCGGCTCGTCGTCGACTACCAGGACCCGCGTCATGCGCTGCCTTCCACTTCTTCCGTCGTTGCTGCTGTCGTTGCTGCCGGGACCGCCTGTCCGGCGACCGGGACCGGCAGCGCGAGCAGGGTGAAGACCATGGTCAGGCCCCCACCCGGGGTGTCCTCGGCGGTCAGGGTGCCGCCCATCGCCTCGACGAAGCCGCGGGCGACGGCGAGGCCGAGGCCCACGCCCACCCCGCGCGGCGCGTCGCCGAAGCGCTGGAAGGGCTCGAAGACCTTCTCCTTGGCCTCGTCCGGTATCCCCGGGCCGGTGTCGGCCACCCGGACCTCCAGCCGGTCGCCCTGGCCGAATATCCGCAGGTGGCTGCCGGAGACCAGGACCCGGCCCGAGTCGTTGTACTTCACCGCGTTCTCGATGACGTTGGCGAGCGCCCGCTCCAGCAGCCCCGGGTCGCCCTCGACCATCGGCAGGTCCTCGGGGATGTCGGTGCGCACCGAGTCGGCCGCCACCCCGCGCAGGGCGAAGGGCACCACCTCGTCCAGGTCGAACTCGCGGACCAGCGGGACCACCGAGCCGGTCTGCAGCCGGCTCATGTCGAGCAGGTTGCCGATCAGGTGGTCGAGCCGGTCGGCGCCGTCCTCGATCCCGGCGAGCAGTTCGGCCTCGTCCTCCGGCGTCCACCGGACGTCCTCGGCCCGGAGCGAGGAGACCGACGCCTTGATGCTCGCCAGCGGCGTGCGGAGGTCGTGCGAGACGGCCGCCAGCAGCGCGGTGCGGATCCGGTTGCCCTCCGCCAGCCGCCGGGCGTCGGCGGCCTGCTCGCTCAGCCGACGGCGCTCCAGCACCACCGCGGCCTGCGCCGCGAAGGCGCCGAGCACCCGGCGGTCGGCGGCCGGCAGCACCCGCCCGGACAGCGCCAGCGCCAGCCGGTCGCCGACCGGGACGTCGACGTCGGCGTCCTCGGGGCGGCTCACCGGGCGCGGCCCGACCGCCCCGGCGCAGTTCCACGGGCCGAAGTCCTGGCTGCGCTCCAGCAGCGTCACCGACTCCATCTGGAAGGTCTCCCTGACCCGCTCCAGCAGGGCCGGCAGGGCCTTCTCGCCGCTGAGCACGCTCTGCGCCATGAAGCTCAGCGTCTCGGCCTCGGCCTGGCTGCTGGCGGCCTGCGCGGTCCGGTTGGCCGCCAGGTCGACCACGTAGGCGACGGAGAGCGCCACTGCCAGGAAGACCGCCATGGCGACGATGTTCTGCGGGTCGGAGATGGTCAGCGTGTGCACCGGCGGCGTGAAGAACCAGTTCACCAGCAGCGAGCCGACCGCCGCCGAGGCCAGGGCCGGGAAGAGTCCGCCGGTGAGCGCGGCGCCGACGGTCAGGCCGAGGTAGAGCAGCATGTCGGTCTGCTGGTTCGAGCTGTTGTGGACCCACTCGATGATTCCGGTGAGCAGCACCGGCCCGGCGACGCCGAGCAGCCAGCCGGCCGCGCTGCGGGCCGGGCCGAGCCGGGCGATCCGGCGGATCGGCCGCACCCGTCCCTTGGCGACGTGCTCGTGGGTGACGATGTGGACGTCGATGTCACCGGCCTCCCGGGCGACGGTCGCGCCGACGCCCGGTCCGAGCACCCACTGCCAGGCCTTGCGGCGGCTGCTGCCGAGGACGACCTGGGTGGCGTTGACGCCCCGGGCGAACTCCAGCAGCGACTCGGCCGCGTTGTCGCCGAGGACGGAGTGGAAGCTGCCGCCGAGGTCCTCGACCAGCGACCGCTGCACCGTCAGCTCCTCCGGGGAGGCCCCGGTCAGGCCGTCGCTCTTGGCGACGTAGACGGCGAGCAGCTCGCTGCCGGAGCCCTTGGCGGCGATCCGGGCGGCCCGGCGGATCAGCGTCCGGCCCTCGGGCCCGCCGGTCAGCCCGACCACGATCCGCTCCCGGGCCTGCCAGGTCGAGTCGATGTGGTTCTCGGCGCGGTAGCGCTGGAGGTACTCGTCGACCCGGTCGGCGGTCCACAGCAGCGCCAGCTCGCGCAGCGCGGTGAGGTTGCCGGGGCGGAAGTAGTTGGCGAGCGCCGCGTCGACCTTCTCCGGGGCGTAGACGTTGCCGTGGGCGAGCCGTCGGCGCAGCGCCTCGGGGGCCATGTCGACCAGTTCGATCTGGTCGGCCCGGCGGACCGCCTCGTCCGGCACGGTCTCCTGCTGGCGGATGCCGGTGATGCCCTCGACGGCGTCGCCCAGGGACTCCAGGTGCTGGATGTTGACGGCGGAGATGACGTCGATCCCGGCGTCCAGCAGCTCCTGGATGTCCTGCCAGCGCTTGGCGTTGCGGGAGCCGGGGATGTTGGTGTGGGCGAGCTCGTCGACCAGGGCGACGGCGGGCTTGCGGGCGAGCACCGCGTCCACGTCCATCTCGGTGAAGTCCGAGCCCCGGTAGGTCAGCGTGCGCCTGGGCACGACCTCCAGGCCGTCCTGCAGCTCGCGGGTGTGGACCCGGCCGTGGTCCTCGACGAAGCCCACCACGACATCGGTGCCGCGGTCCGAGCGGCGGCGCGCCTCGCCGAGCATGGCGCAGGTCTTGCCGACCCCGGGTGCCGCCCCGAGATAGATCCTCAGCCTGCCGCGAGCCATGTCCGTCCTTGCTCAGTGATCCGCGCAGCCGTGTCAGGTTCTGCCGTCCTCCGCGGCGCACTCCTGCGCACCGGGCTTCCAGCCGAGCGTACGGGAACATCCGATCGACCAGCACGGACCGGTACCTCCCCGGATTGCCTTTAGCGGCATCTTGACGAGAGCGCCGGGCCGTCCGACCCACGGCCGTGCCTCTGGCCGAGGCCGGAACCCGGTGCGAGGATCGGCCGGAGGACGCACTCCGCCCGCGACCCGAGGGGACCGCAATGACGCAGCTCCACGATTTGACCGCACTGGAACAGGGTGAGTTGATCAGCGCCGGGAAGCTCTCCCCGGTCGAGCTGACCGACCACTACCTGGAGCGGATCGACCGGCTGAACGCCACCGTCGGCGCCTACATCACGGTGACCCCGGAGGCGGCCAGGAGGCAGGCCGCGGCGGCCGAGCAGGAGTCCGCGGCGGCCCGGGCCGAGGGGCGGGCGCTGTCGCCGCTGCACGGCGTGCCGGTACCGGTGAAGGACCTCAACTTCGTCGCCGGCGTCCGCGCGACCCTGGGCTCGGCGGCCTTCGCCGAGCAGGTCCCCACCGTCGACGACCACGTGGTCACCCGGCTCCGCGCGGCCGGGACGATCATGCTCGCCAAGTCCAACACCCCCGAGTTCGGCCTGCCCTGCTACACCGAGAACCAGATCGCGCCGCCGGCCCGGACCCCGTGGAGCCTGGAGCACTCGGCCGGGGGCTCCAGCGGGGGCGCGGCGGCCGCCGTCGCCGCCGGGCTGGCCCCGCTGGCGCACGGCAGCGACGGCGGAGGCTCGGTCCGGATCCCCGCCTCGGTCTGCGGGCTCTACGGCATCAAGCCGAGCCGGGGCCGGATCAGCGGCGGCCCGACCCTGTACGACGTCAGCGGCCTCAGCACCAGCGGCCCGCTGGCCCGGACCGTCGCCGACGCCGCCGCGCTGCTGGACGTGATGGCCGGGCCGATGCCGGGCGACTGCTTCACCGCCCCGCCGCTGCCCCCGGGCGAGACCTTCCTGGACCAGGCCGCCCGGGAGCCGGGCAAGCTGCGGATCGCGGTGCTGGCCACGCCGCCGGTGCCCGGCATCGCGGTCCACCCGGACTGCGCCGCGGCGACCGAGGACGCCGCCGGGCTGCTCTCCGCGCTGGGCCACCGGGTCACCCCGCTGGAGTTCCCGGCCGACGACACCATGCGCCGGGTCTTCGAGCAGGTCTGGGCGGTGATGGCGGCACAGCGCCCGGTCCCGCCCGAGCAGGAGGAGCTGCTGATGCCGCTCACCCGGTTCCTGCGGGCGAAGGGCCGCGAGGTCTCCGGCTCCGACTTCGCCACCGCGCTCTACACCTTCCGGGTGATCGGGACGCTGGTGGCCACGCTCCAGCAGGAGTACGACGTCATCCTCACCCCGACCCTGGCCCAGCCGCCGGCCCTGGTCGGCGGGCTGCGCCACGACGAGGACCCGGCCGAGGAGTTCGCCGCGCTCACCGCCTTCACCCCGTTCACGCCGCTCTACAACGCCACCGGACAGCCGGCGGTCAGCCTTCCGCTGCACTGGAACCCGGAGGGCCTGCCGATCGGCGTGATGCTGGCCGGCCGCTACGGCGAGGAGGCCACGCTGATCCGGCTCTCGGCGCAGCTGGAGCGCGCCCGTCCCTGGGTCGACCGCAAGCCCGCTCTCTGGTAGCCGCGCCGTGGGGCCGGGCGGGGGGGCGCGCCCCCGGGCCGGCGGCCGACCCCCGGCTCAGCCCTCGACGATCTGACCGTCCCTCAGGTCGAGCACCCGGTCCGCCAGTTCCATCAGCTGCGGGTCGTGGGTGGCGACCAGCGCGGTCACCCCCTCGCTGCGGACGACCGCCCGCAGCAGCTGCATGATGGCGCGTCCGGTGTCCGAGTCCAGCTGGCCGGTGGGCTCGTCGGCGATGATCAGCGCCGGCTGGTTGGCCAGCGAACGGGCGATGGCGACCCGCTGCTGCTGGCCGCCGGACAGCTCGCCCGGACGCTGGTTGACGTGGTCGCTCAGGCCGACCAGGGCCAGCAGGTCGGCCACCCGCTCCTCGCGCTCGGCCGGCGCCGTGCGGCGCAGCCGCATCGGCACGCCGACGTTCTCGGCCGCGGTGAGGATCGGGATCAGCCCGAAGGACTGGAAGACGAAGCCGATCCGGTCCCGGCGCAGCGCCAGCAGGCCGTCCTCGCCCAGCTCCTGGAGATCCTGGCCGTCGATGGTGATCCGGCCCGAGCTGGGCCGGTCCAGCCCGCCGAGCAGGTTCAACAGGGTCGTCTTGCCCGAGCCTGAGCGGCCCTTGAGTGCGGTGAGCTCCCCGCGCCGGGCGGTGAAGGACACCCCGCGCAGGGCGTGGACAGCGGTCGGGCCGCTGCCGAAGGTCTTGTGCAGGTCCTGGACCTGCACCATCGCCTCGTCGGGCGCGGCCACGGCCGTACCGCCCTCGGGTGCGGGTGCGCTGCTCATAGTTCCCCCTCCTGCTCGGCCGTCGGACCGGCCTTGGTATCGGGCCATACTCCGATGTGATCGGCCTCCAGCGCCAGCCTCACCCGGCGCCGCATTTGCAGCCGGTCGGTGAAATCGCCCGGGAGCTGCAGCCGGCCGTTGCGGTCCAGCACCGCGTACTCCTCGCTGGTGAGCTCCTCCACGCCCTCCTCCGAGGTCGCCAACCGGCGCAGCACCTCGGTCGCGGTGCGGCCGTTGCGGATCCGCACGGTGCGCTGGACCTGCTCGGACACCAGCGCGTCGTGGGTCACGATGACCACGGTCACGCCGAGTTCGGCGTTGGCCCGGCGCAGCGCGGCGAAGATGTCCTCGCTGGTCGCGGTGTCCAGCTCGCCGGTGGGCTCGTCCGCGAGCAGCACCTTCGGCCGGTTGGCGACGGCGACCGCGATGGCGACGCGCTGCTGCTCGCCGCCGGAGATCCGGCTCGGGTTGCGGTCCCGGACGTGGGCGATGCCGAGCAGGTCGAGCAGTTCCTCGGCGCGGGCCCGGCGGTCCTTGCGCGGCAGTCCGCCGTACGCCATCGGCAGCATGACGTTCTCGACGGCGGTGAGGTAGGGCAGCAGGTTGCGGGCGGTCTGCTGCCAGACGAAGCCGACCGTCCCGCGCCGGTAGGCGAGCCGGTCCCGGCGCTTCATGGCCAGCAGGTCGTAGCCGGCCACCTCGGCCGCGCCGGCCGTGGGCACGTCCTGTCCGGAGAGGATGCCCAGCAGGGTGGACTTCCCGGATCCCGAGGCGCCGATCACGGCGATCATCTCGCCGTCCGCGACCGAGAGGTCGAGTCCCTGCAGGGCCTGCACCTCGACCCCCTCGGTCTGGTAGATCCGGACCAGGTTCTCGCAGACGATCAGGCCGTGCTCGCGCTCGGGGGCGCCGGAGAGCGCGGCCCGGCGGCGCAGTTCCGCCAGGTCGGGCTGGCCGTCCGGGTCGGCGGCGGCCGCACCGGCCCCGGTGCCGACCCGGCCGACGGTGTTGTCGATGGTCACTGCTCCCCCATTCGCTGTTGGCCCGTTCGCTGTCGACCCGTTCGCTGTCGGCCCGTTCACTGTCGGCCCGTTCACTGTCGGCCCGTTCACTGCTCGCCCAGCCTCAGGACGGACTCCAGCCGCCGCAGCCTGGCGACGGCGGTCTCGACCGCTGCCGCCCCGAGCACCAGCAGGGCCAGTCCGGCGCCCAGCACCAGGGTCAGCGAGTAGTCGGTGTGCAGGGCGGGACCGGTCGGCCCGCCGGTGAACTGCTGGATCTGCAGGGCCGGTCCGAGTACCCGGGGCACGACCAGGCCGAGCAGCGCTCCCCCCGCGGCGGCCGCGGCGGCCAGCGGGACCAGCTGCAGGATCTGCAGTCCGGCCGCGCCCCGGCTCGCGAGGCCCAGGGTGCGCAGGTAGGAGGTGGTGCGCCCGCGTTCGCGCGCGGTGAGCACCAGTTCCAGCGCCACCGCCAGCAGCGCGAACAGCACCGCCAGCGCCGTGCAGACGGTGTAGATCCGGCCGACGGCCCGGGTGAGGCCGTCGGTGCGCAGAGCCGTGAGGACGTCGGACTGGAGCTGCACATCGGTCTGCGGGGCCTGGAGCGCGGTGGCGGCGGCGGCCCGCAGCGCGGCGGGCGCGGCCCCCGGGCGGGCCCAGAGCAGCGCGGCGGTGCTGCCGGACGACTGCAGCGGCAGCACCGCGTCGTCCGCGGTGGTGCCGACCAGCAGCAGGGTGCCGGGCGGCTGCTGGTCCAGCAGCGGGCCGAGGACCGGGTCCAGCTGGGCGGCCCGGTCGAGGGTGCCCTCGGGCCTCACCCGGGTCGGGTGGTGCCCGCTGACCGCCGCGATGGCATTGGCGCTGTAGGTGCCGGTCTGCTCCCGGTGGTCCGCGATGGCGGCGACCGCCAGCACCGGCAGGACGTCGCTGCCGTCGCCCAGTTGGGTGATCGGCCCGGCGGCGAGCGCGCTCAGCTGGGCGGCCAGCGGCGATCCCGGCTCGGCGGCGGCCAGCGCCTTCGGGTCGAGGGTGACCAGGGCGACGGGGTTGAAGATCTGGCCGTCGCCGTCCCCGGTGAGGTTGACCACCCGCAGGTTCTCGACCAGCTCGGCCCGGACCGCCCCGGGTCCGGCCAGGCCGGGTGCGACGGCGCCGGGGGCGATGTTCCCGGCGGCGACCGAGACCGCGTCCGCGCCGGTGGTCCACCGGGCGCCGACGGCGGTGCCGTCCTGGATCGAGCGGGAGATCAGGCCGCCGAAGACGGCGGTGCCCAGGGTGAGCACCAGGACGAACAGCGCGAGGCTGGTGGCCGGCGCGTCCCGGCCGGCCCGGCGCAGGCCGACGAAGGCGACCGTGCCGCCGCCCCGGCGGGCCCAGGCGGCCAGCAGCCGCAGCACCACCGGGTAGAGCCTGACCAGGACCAGCACCGTCGTCAGCGCCACCAGCACCGGCACGGTGCTGAGTTGGACGTCGATCCCGCCGCCGGTACTGCCGCCGCCGCTGCCGCGCACCCGCAGCGCGGTCACCCCGGCGACACAGAGCAGCACCCCGGTGCCCTCCAGCACGTAGCGGCGGGCGGCGACGGGCCGTCGCTGCCGGGAACGCCGGGCGGTGCCCAGCTCCCTGACGGTGTACCAGGTGAGCAGCGGGACCAGCAGCACGGCCGCCGCCACGCTGCCGATCGCGAGCGCGGGCAGCGGATGTCCCGAGGTGCCCGAGGGGGCGAGGAGCCGGCCCAGGATCCAGCCCCCCGCCCCGGCCAGGAGGGCGACCGGAACCGTGGTCGCCATGCGGGAGAGCAGGAGTTCGGTGGTGGAGGCGCCGCGCGAGCGCCGGAGCACCAGGTCGCCGGCCCGGCGGCGGAGCAGCAGCCGGACCGCGACCACGACCGTGGCCAGGCCGACGGCCAGCAGCGAGGCCACCGCGAACGAAGCCAACGCCTCGAACTGCCGGTTCTCCTGGGCGAAGGCGGTGAGCAGCGGCGTCGCCGTGTCGTTGACGGCGAAGGTGGTGACGGTCTGGCCGTCGAGGCTGCACTCGGGGTTCCCGTTGCCGTCGAGCGCCCCGCACCAGCCCTGCTGGAGGCTGTTGCCCAGGGTGGCGAGCGCGGTGACGACCGGCGCGCTGCGGGCGTTGGCGGCCCGGCCCAGGTCCATCCGGTAGTACCAGTCGACCGGGAAGTAGCCGAAGCCGTCCGTGCTGACGCTGTCCGCGGCTCCGGCCCCGACCAGGCCCTGGACCACCAGCGGCGAGGGCTGGCCGGGCACGGTCGGCGTCTCCACCTGGACCTGGTCCAGCTCGGCCTGCGCGGTCCAGAAGTCGTCGCCGGTGTCGACCGGCCGGTAGATGCCGCTCAGCCGGTAGGAGAGGGGCGCGTTCTGGTCGGCGTCGGTCCGCGAGGCGACCTGGAACCGCTCGCCGACGCTCAGCCCGAGCGCCCGGGCCTGGGCCTGGGAGAGGGCGATGTCCGGCGCGGCGCCCTTCGCCACGGCGGCGGCGGAGGGCGCCTGCCCCTGGACGTAGCGGACGTGCGCGTCGGCGTCGCTCACCCAGAGCGGCTGCAGCGACACGTCGCCGTAGCCGTCGGCCAGGGCGGTGGTCGAGAGGTAGTCGCCCCAGGGCAGGGCGAGGGTGGTCCGCTCCGGGTGGGTCGTCGGGCCGAGCACCGGCCCGAACGACCCGGCCAGGTCCCGGCCGCTGTCCGGCAGCACCGTGCGGAGCGGCACCGCGGGGGCCGCGGAGGCCGGGTAGCCGGCCGCCACGTCCAGGGTGAACTGGCCGGCGACGTCGAGCAGCGGGCCGTTGCGCTGGGCGGCGGTGATCCGCTGGCTCAGCGCGGTGTCCTGCTGCCGTGCCAGCAGCAGCGGCCCGGCCGAGCCGAGTGCGGCCAGCACCAGCACCAGGACCGCGAGGCAGCCGAGGAGCGGCAGGTCGCTCCGGGACTCCCGGCGGACCAGTGCGCCGAAGATCCTGATGTCGCTGCTCATGCGTCCTCCCCCGCCCGCAGCGTACGGACCAGGTCGACCCGGGCGAGCAGCCTCGACATGGAGATGACGACCAGCCAGATGACGCCGGCGGTGGCGACCGCGGTGGCCCCCACCGTGAGCCAGTCCACCCGGACCAGCATCGACGGGAACGGTGGACTCCCGTCGTCGTCGACCACGACCCTGGGCAGGATCGCGGCGGCGAGGCCGACCCCGATCAGGGCCCCGGGCACCACGGCGAAGAGCACGACCGCCAACTGCTCGGCCCAGAGCAGGGTGGCGAGCCGACGGCTCGGTGTGCCCATCGCCCGCAGCAGGGCGAACTCGCGGCGGCGCTCGCGGGTGGAGACCACCGCGTGGACGGTGAAGCCGATCACCGCGAAGGCCGGTGCCAGCAGTCGGCAGAGCGCCAGCACGGTGCGCATCCCGGAGCGGAAGGGGTCGGCCTCCAGCTGCGCCTGCACCTGCGGAGTGGTCTGCGCGCTGCCGAGCCCCGGGGCCCCGGCGATCGCGGCGGCGGTGGCGGCGGGCGCGCCGCTGCTGAGCCACCAGTCGGTGGCGGGCTGCACCACGGCGCCGGCCTGGTCCGAGGCGGCGGCCAGGGCCCGCTGGTCGACCAGCAGGTGCCCGCCGGCACTGCCGACCCCGGGGATGTCGTGGACCACCCCGACGATCAGCACCTGGATCCCGTGGTCCTGGTCGAGCTGGAGCGGGAGCGCCGCTCCGACCTGCAGGTTCTCGGCGTGGAGGAAGGCGTCGTCGGCCAGGGCCGGTACCGCGAGCTGCTCGGCCGGCTGCTCGGCGGAGAGCTCGACCGCCTCGGAGCCGGCGATGCCGCCGGGCGCACCGGTGGTGAACACCGCCTCCAGCGCGGGTCCGCCGGCCCTCCCGCCGCCGACGCTGCAGATCTGGGTGACGTTCCCGCTGATCCGGCCCTGCGGGCCGCAGGGCTGGAACGGCAGGTCTCCCTGCAGCACCGGGGTGCGGTCGGTCCAGGACACGTGCGCCGGCAGCACGGAGGCCGCGGCGCCCCCGGCGCTGAAGCGGTCGACCACCAGCCGGTAGGTGGAGGCCGGCTGCGGCGCCCCGCCCGGCGGGATGTCGAACACCGGGACCAGTTGGACCCCGACGATCCGCAGCGGGGCGACCAGCCGGCCGCCGCCGGTGCTGCCGTAGGAGAGGGCGACGGTGCGGGTGGCGCCGTCGGCGGCGGGCAGCACCGCGCTGAGCGACTGGGTCAGCCCTTCGGCGTCCTCGACGGTGACCACGATCGTCGGCGGCGGGGCGGCCGGGTCGGACTCGGTCAGGCTCTCGGTCAGCGACAGCTGCGGGGCGTCGCCGGCGATCGGCAGCCCGTACCCGTGTCCGCCCCCGGCCAGCCCGGCCACCCGGGCCGCGAAGCCCGGACCGGCCAGGTCGCCGCGCAGGGTCGGCAGCGGCGGGGCGGGCAGCGCGGCGCCGACCCGGGTGGTGTCGATGCCGACGATCTCCACGGCGTCACCGGAGGCGGTGGAGACCGGGGTGTCGGTGACCGGGGTGACCGCGGTGACGCCCGGCAGCCGCAGGTAGTCGCGGGCCAGCACGGTCTGCGGGTAGCTGCTGGCCGATCCGGTGTCGACGGCGACGTCCGCGCCGACGGTGAAGGCGGCCTGGTCCCGGGCGAGTCCGTCCAGGCAGGCGATGGCAGTGGTGGAGAGCGCGCCCACGGCCACGGCCAGGCACATCAGCAGCACCGGCCCGGCGTTGCGCGAGGCCCGGCGGCTGAGCTGCCAGCCGGCCAGCGGCAGCACCAGGCCGCGCCGGCGCCGGCCGAAGGCGTCCAGCACCCGGCTGGCCAGCGGCAGCAGCCGGAGCAGCAGCAGCGCGGCGGCGACCGTGCAGGCGACCGGCACCAGCAGCAGCACCGGGTCGACCGAGGTCCCGACCACCGTCGAGTGGTAGTGCAGCAGTTCGAGGTAGCCGAGGACGGCGACCAGCAGCAGCGCCAGGTCCGCACCGATCCGCTGGGCCGCCGCCGCCCGGGCGCCGCGCAGCCGCAGCCGGGCCAGCGGGTCCCGCCCGGAGACCGTCCGCAGCACCGGCACCAGGGTGGCGAGGGCGTGGATCAGCACCGTGGCCCCGACCGCGAGCCAGGCGCCGGCGCCGACGGTGTCCAGCGGCATCGGCCCGGACAGCAGCCCGGCGGCGTGCAGCCCGTGCAGCAGCGGCCCCGAGAGGAACGGCGAGACCGCCGCGGCCGGCAGCACCAGCAGCGCCCACTCGGCGGCGGCGCCGCCGACCAGCCGTCCGGCGCCGGCCCCGCGGGTCTGCTGGAGCACCAGCTCGGACTGCCGGTGCTCCACCAGTTGACGTGCCGTCAGCACCAGTGAGACCAGCGCCAGCGCCGCGAGCAGCGCGGCCGGAAGATAGAGCGCGGAGCGGGCCACGACCGTGGTGGTGTCGAGCGAGCCGACGATGCCGGGGATCCCGGACGAGGCCGAGACGCTGAGCAGCTGGGTCCGCTGCCCGTGGAAGACGGAGGTGGCGATGTCGCTCTGGGTGTAGTCGGTCACCCGCTGGTTCAGCAGCGATACCTGGCCGCCGTCCAGCCGGGCGTAGTTCGGCTCGGAGTACCAGAGCGCCCAGATGCCCTGGTTGAAGGCGGCGTTGGCGACCATCGCCCGCGGGCTGACCACCAGCGGACCGGCGGCGAGCGCCCCGCCGCCGTCCGCGTCGTCGGCGACGGCCGGCCAGTAGCCGGGGTCCGCGCCGCCGCCCCGGTAGATCCCGACGACCAGGATCGCGACCGGGTGCCCGTAGGCGTCCACCAGCGGCAGCTGCTCGCCGACGTGCAGCCCGTACTGCTGGGCGAGCACGGTGGGGACGGCGGCCGGGACCGGGCCCCCGGCCCCGGCCGCGTCCGTCCCGGGCCGGTACCCGGGCAGCGAGCGGAAGTCGGCACGGCTCGCGTCGCCGGCGCCCGGCGGCCAGACGCCCTCGACCAGCCCGGCGCGCGCGGCCACGCCCTGGGCGGCCGAGGCGTGCAGCAGGGTCGGCACACCCAGTGGCTTGGGCCCGCCGGGGGCGACGCTCAGCGGGGAGAGTCCGGACAGCGCGATCGAGGTCTGCGCCGGGATGCCCTGGAAGACCCGGGCCAGCGCGGCCTGGACGTCCGCGTCGCCCGAGTCGAAGCCGCCCTGCGCATAGGTCGCCGTGGTCTGGACATTGGTGTTCGGGTCGGCGGCGAGCCGGACGTCCACGCCGGCGTCCACCGCCGAGCCGGCCAGGGAGGCCAGCGAGGCCAGGACGGTGCCGGCCAGCAGGACGATCAGGGCCGCCGCCGCCAGCACCAGTCCGTGGTGCGCGGAACGCCGGACCACCGGCGGCAGGGTGCGGGCGCGCGTGGTCCTGACATCCGTACCGGCCACACTCGTCCCCCGGAATTGCTGGTCTAGACCACAATGGTGGCGACAGCCTGGCGGCTGCCCCTCGCACCTGGCAAGGGGTTTCGGGAAGCAGAAGGACCCGCTCCGGTTGCCCTAAAGGTTGCCCGAGGGGTTGCCCGCTCCGGGCGCACGCGAGGAGGGCCCCGCCGAAGCGGGGCCCTCCTGTCGCAGTGCGCGGTGCTCCGCGCGCGGGGGTCAGCGGATCTCGGTGATCTCCGGACCGCGCTCGAAGGGGTTCATCGGGTCGCCGCTGAAGCGGTTCGGGACCTCCTCGGCGGGCGCCTGCTGCGGCAGCCCGTCCGCCACCATCTGGGCGTCCTCGGGCAGCTTCAGCACGATCGGGTCGCGCGGCGCCATCGGCGTGTCGCCGCGGACCACCACCGTCTCCCGGAAGACCTGCTCCAGCACCTGCGCCGACTCCGGCTGGACCGCGGCCTGGCCGGAGATCACCCCGCGCAGGAACCAGCGCGGACCGTCGCAGCCCACGAAGCGCACCAGCTGGACGCCGTGCTTCCCGTCCGGGAGCTGCACCGGGACCTGGGCCCGCAGGCCCCAGCCCAGCGGGCCCTCCTCGGTGTCGACGATGCCGCCCTGCTGGGTGATGCCCGAGGCGATCTCGTTGCGGACCTCGCCCCAGATCCCCTCGGACCTGGGCGCGGCGAACGCCTGCAACTGGATCGCACTGCTGCCCAGCACCAGGGTGGCCGCGACGATCGAGTCACCGGCGACCTCGACCCGCAGCTCCATGCCATCCACGCCCGGCACCAGCAGACCGCCGAGGTCCACCCGGCCCTCCGCGGCGTTCTCCACCTCGGTGGAGTCCCAGGGGCCGTCGGGGCGCGGCGCCGGCGGCAGCGCCGCCCACTCCTCGTCCTCCCCCTCGGAGTCGACACCTGCGACGTCCTCGCTGTCAGCGGACTGCTCGACGTCGTCCTCGTCCAGGGCGTCCTGGTCAAGGCCGTCGTGCTGATCGACAGCGTCCTCGCTCTTGGCGCGACGACGGAACACGGTCACTGTCCTTCCCGGTCGGGTACCGATGAGATTTCCTGCCCGGCCACGGGGATGCTAACCGCGCCATGGCCGCCCGTCGACCCGAAGCCTCCTTCGGCACGCGCCGACCCCGGCAGTTCCTCCACCTCGTGGAAGCGGACCTTCTCGACCCGCTGGACGACCAGCTGGGCGATCCGGTCCCCACGGCGGAAGACCACCCGCTCGCGCGGGTCGAGGTTGACGACGATCACCTTGATCTCACCACGGTACCCGG
>Ga0302314_10013048_pt1 | contig 14309 bp, 11 predicted proteins | sample III_Palsa_N2_3_FD_200533 | JGI IMG/M metagenome (GOLD analysis project Ga0302314, IMG submission 200533) | Peat permafrost microbial communities from Stordalen Mire near Abisko, Sweden - III_Palsa_N2_3 | ecosystem: Environmental > Terrestrial > Soil > Palsa > Peat permafrost | place: Sweden... | reverse complement strand
AATGGCCGGGTCACGGGATTCCATTGTTGAATGTGAAACACCGGCATGGCGCGCTTATCCGCCAGCGTAATCAAGCGATTGGCATTGCCGAGTACCGCGTCACCATCTGGAACGTACAACTTGCCGGTGTAATATTCATTTTGAATATCGATCAAAATAAAGGCAGTGGTTTGAGGATCCAAACGTGTAGTGCCTGGTGCGCCGACGATGGTGCGGATAGTGGGATGGCCCATACTGATTTTCCTCGATGACTACAAGAGGTGACGTGGTGTGTGTTGAAGCATGGACACAGTGCAACCACATGGGGATCGGAAGCACAGCGGATGTATATCGTTCATCACATTGGTCGCCAATAGGAGCCACGGAACGGGTTCTGACCCGCGTTGATTGGACCAGCTTTGATTGCTTCAATCCAGCTCGTGCAACCGCTCCTGCAGTTTCCTTTTCCAGTCGGGATCCGTCTCGGCGGGAATCAGCGCTTTCAAGGCAGTTATCTGCGCCACGTCGAGTGCGTTCTTTGCTGAAGCCTTGATGTCGGGTACGACGCCTGTCCCTTCCCAATCTGTATGGGTGATTGGATTGATCGGTCGACCGGAGGGAACAAACATCATGAAGTGCGCATCCAGGCGATGGGGGCCTCCCGCATGCGCGCCGCCGCCAGTCGTCTCGCCGATCAAGGTCGCACGTTTGTTGTTCTTCAGCGCATAGGCGAAATCCTCGCAACCGGAAAACGTATCACTGCTGGTCAGCAGATAGAGCTTGCGCGCTTCGCCATACTTCGTAGCCGCCACGCTGGCCTGGGTCCAGCGCTGTTCGGTACGGTTCTCGTCGCGCCAGTACACGTCGTTGAGGTGGGTGGGCTTGTCGTACAGGTAGCTGGCAAACAGCATCACCGACTCCGGATCACCACCACCGCAGTGGCGCAGATCGATGACAAGTGCCTTGGTATCGCCGAGCAAGGTCATGGCGGCGGCGACCCGCGTAGCTACCCCTTCCGGCCGACCGAACTGATGAAGGTCGATATAGCCGATATCGCCCTGGAGACGATCGACGCCATTGATGCCGAAATTGAAATGACGCTGGTCTGCCAGTTCTGCAGCCTTGTCGACGGGTGAGTCGTCCGGATCTTGCTTCAGTGGTATCGCGTCTTCGAAGTAGCGCACCACCAGGTGCTGGTCGTGGCTGTCGCGTTGCAGTGCATCGGTAAGCATGTCGGCAAACTTTTCGGCGCTGGTGACCGAGTCGAAATCACCGTGCTGCTGTTGCGCGCGCAGGCTCTTTTCCATTGCTGCAGCCTTGTCGGGAAAGACGTAGGCACGATCGAGATTGGTGACGATGCCGTCGATCACTTCGCTGCGGGTGGACTTGTCCACGCTCATGTCTTTCTGCGGTGGTCCCGACTGGGCATGGCCGGGCATGCCGAGCAGTGCAAACCCTGCGGCTCCCAGCACACCGGCACCGGCCAGCATGGCGATGCGTGCCGTCCTGTTCTTTTGCTTTGTTTCCATTTGCGTACTCCTCGTGAGGTCTTCGTCGGTAGCCGACGAGACCAGCGTCACAAGGAAATGTGGAGACATTGTGGGTATGCGGCGATGCCTTATAGCTCGAACCGATAGCCTAGCCCGTAGACGGAATGGATGACCTCGGCATCGGGCATCACCGCGGCGAGTTTTCGGCGCAGATTCTTGATGTGACTGTCGATCGCCCGGTCGGCAACGTCCAGATTGTCGCGGGCGGCCAGATCCAGCAGTTGCGCCCGCGAGTAGATGGCACCCGGACGCCTCGCCATCGCGGCAAGCAGGCTATATTCCGTCGGCGTGAGATCGAGCAGCTGCGAGTGGACGCGAACGCTGCGTGCGGCTTCGTCGATTTCGACCACTCGCGTGTCGTCCGGCTTGCGCGAGCGACGCAGAATGGCCTTGATGCGTGCGACCAGTTCACGTGGACTGAAGGGCTTGCACAAATAGTCGTCGGCGCCGACTTCCAGGCCCAGCAGCCGGTCGATCTCTTCTATCTTGGCCGTGACCATGATGATCGGTACTTCGGAAAACTCGCGCACCGCCTTGCACAACGCCACACCGTCCAGGCCGGGCAACATGATGTCCAGCACGATCAGATCCGGTGGCTTGCGTTGAATGCCGGCCAGCGCTTCGCAGCCATCTGCAATGACTTCGGCCTGGTAGCCTGCTGCCGTGACGTAATCGGCAACGATGGCTGACAGATCACTTTCATCTTCCACGATGAGGATGGTTGCGGCCATTTCAGCCTTCCAGCTTCAGGATGATGGTGGCGCGCAGGCCACCTAGCGGGGACGGGCCGAACTCCAGGCGACCTTTGTGCACTTCGAGAATCTGGCGACTGAGCGCAAGCCCCAGCCCGGCACCGCCGAACTGCCGGTTGCGTGACGCTTCAACGCGAAAGAACCGCTCGCCCAGGCGATCGAGCGACGGCGCGGGTACGCCTGGCGCGGAATCCTCGATCACGATGTGCAGCTCATCGCCGATGACTGCGCCGGCGACCTGGATACAGCCGCCCGCAGCGGTGTAGCGCACACTGTTTTCCAGCAGATTGGTCACGACCTGGCCGATCCGGTCGACATCGCAGTGCACGATCGACCGGGCGGGTGGGGCGCCCATCGTTGCGGTCAGGCCGCCAAGACGGAATTTCTCCGAAAAACCGTCCCATACGTTCTGCACGGGTTGCCATATGTCGCTGGCCGCCATGTGGTACGGCAACTGCCCGACCTCATCACGCGCGAGTTCATGCAACTCGTCGACCAGTTTCGTCAGCGACAGGACTTGCCGCAGCATCAGTGCGATGTTTTCGGGTGTGGCGTTGCGGATGCCGTCCTGCAAGGCCTCCATCTGCCCACGCAACACGGACAGTGGCGTGCGTAATTCGTGCGATGTATCGGCAACCCATTGCTGGCGGGAACGCTCCGCGTCTTCGAGTTTCGCGGCGAGCTGATTGAAGGTCTCTGCAAGCTCACCTAACTCGTCACTGCGACTGATGCTCAGGCGGGTATCGAATTGTGCCTTGCCAAGGCGCCGCGCACCCTCGACCAGTTGCCTGACCGGCCTGCGGAAGTGCGCTGCCAGCAAAGCCGCCGCCAACGCGCTCAACAAAACGCCGACGGCCGCAATGACGAAAAGGTTTCGTTGCTGCTCGACCAGAAAGGCCACGGCAAGCTCGTCGTCGGGATTTTGTGATTTCGCGAGAACGAGGTATCCGACTGTCCTGTCGTCGACAACGAGAGCCCGCTCAATCGTATCGATGGAAGCCACGGCGATCAGGGCCGGACTGGCAACCGCACCCGCCAGATAGCGCCTGTCCGTGTCCAGCAAACCGATCCGGTAAACCAGGCTTGGTGAAGATGAAAAGGCGCCAGGCGTCGCCTGCTGGTTTTGCGGCGAACGCTGCAATGCTTCCCGCAGCCACGCCTTGCGCAGCGTGCCATCGACGGGCAGGAACGACCAATCGTGATGCTGCCTGTATTGTGCCGATAGGGTGCTGACCAAACTGCCCACATGATCCAGTTCGGTGTTGGGTACGGTCTGCGAAAAATTGTCGGACATCCTCCAGCGAACCAGTTCTACGCCGATCGCTGCCACTGCCAGGAAGGACAGCAGAACGGCAAAGAACAAGCGTTGGCCAATGGAAATCTTCAAGCGTGTCGACCTGCGAACCACGATCGGCGCAAGCTAGTGCAGATCGCCGGCGCTGGCAAGGAAAGCGGGGTAGTTCAACCTGATCCCTTTTTCTAACCCCGTTTCTGGTTGAACAGGGAACATGTCGAATCGGCGGCGTTCCGTTCGTCGTGTTTCAAAAGGCAAGGAGAACGACCTATGTCGAAAAATAATCGTCTTCGCCACGGCTCCCGCAGGTGGCGCCACGCAATCACCCGGAGCCTTCGATGATCCCCACCATTACTGCCTTTGAACGGTCGCCCGATGGTGGCAAGGGATTGGCGCGCGACATGCGCGTTCGCTGGGTGCTTGAAGAAGCGGGCCAACCCTACGAAGTTCGCCTTGTTCCGTCGCAAGCGATGAAGGAGTCCGCGCATCTCGGCCTTCATCCCTTTGGTCAGATTCCAACCTATGAGGAAGGTGATCTCACCCTGTTCGAGTCAGGCTCGATCGTCTTCCATATCGCCGAACGCCATGCGGGTCTGTTGCCGGACGAAGCCAATGCGCGGGCGCGTGCGGTCACGTGGATTTTTGCCGCGCTCAACACCGTGGAGCCGCCGATTCTTGAACTCGTCACCGCCAGGTTTGTGGAGGGCAATAAGCCCTGGACCAAGGAACGCTTGCCGCTGATCGTGGATCGCATCCGCCATCGGCTAGACCAACTTTCCGCTCACCTGGGCGATGTGGACTGGCTCGATGGTGCGTTCAGCGCGGGCGACCTGATGATGGTGTCGGTGCTGCTGAGGCTGAGGCCATCGGGCATTCTGGACGAATTTCCTAGCCTGGCTGCCTATGTCGCCCGCGGCGAAGCGCGACCCGCATACAAGCGCGCTTTCGAAGCTCAATGGACGGCTTTCACTGGCGGGCCACCGAGCGGCTGACAAGGGTCCGTTTTGGCAAGTCCCTTCATCGGATTGCACGGCTTTTCGATCGACACCATTCCGCGGATCAATACGCAAGTCGGCGCGCCAACCGTGGTTGGCGCGCCGTTGATATGTTGCGAGTTGCCTAGAACTTTTTCTGGATGTTCAGCAGGATCGATTGGTTGTCCTGATCGCCGGTGTCGAGCTGGTTGTCGTACTCAAGCCGGATAATCATATTGTTGTTGAACTGCCAGTTGGCGCCGATACCGATCAGGTAATGGTTGTGTGCCAGCGGATCGATCGGTGCAGTGTAGATCGGTCCGGCGATCAGATCGGCATAGCTCATCGTTGCATTGCTGGAACCCTGGAAGTCATGTTCGTATTCCAGTCGCACTTGCGGTGCCACGGTGCCGAAGTCTTCCTTGAATACGTAGTCCGCATGGACACCGATGCTGGTGGTGGTGGTCTTCACCGTCTGGCCCATGTAATTCAGCGCGTAAATCGAATCACCGTGCTCGGTGAAGCCATTCAAACTCGCGTTGGCCAGATCCAGTCGACCGTAAGGCGAGATCAGCAACGCATTGCTGTGGTACTCGTATCCGCCGGAGAGCGAGGCGAACCACTGTGAGCCGTCACGATTTCCGCTGACCATGCTGCTGTCGGCGGTGACGAAGCGGCGCGAGTCGAACGATAACCACTGATAGCCGGCCAGACCGTCGATAAAGGTCGACGGACTCGGGTTGAAGCTGGCGTACGCGGCCAGGCTGTAGCTATCTGACGTGCTGTGGGTGCCGTTCTGACCTATATCCGTGTTGTCGTGGCCGTAGCCGAAGCCGACACCCGCCGCAAAGTCGGACGAGATGCGCTTGTCCACACCGGCACTGACGCCGCCGGTGTCGAAGTCGAAACCACTGGCCTCACCGGTTGCGCCGCGCGAACCGAAGTTGACCGCACCGCCGGTCCACACCGCGAAGCCATTCGGCAACGGGGGCGAGGAACCCGGATTGGCATCCGTCGGCGGTTGTGTCAGATATTTGCGGTTGAGATCGTCTGGGAAGTTCGAGGACGTGAGGTTGCCTTGCGCATCGGGCGTGACTGCCGCGAGGTTGCTTTGGCTGGCGGAGTCGAAACTCAAGTTGTTCTGGAAGCCCTGACCACCACCGTCGTGAAGGATTTCCAGACGCTGCTGGAAGTTGTCGATCTGACCTTGGGCGAAGCGGCGTGTGGCATCCGCTTGCGCGCCAAGCAGGCCTAGTACTTCCGGATCCTTCGACGGATCGGGACGTGCGGTGACCGAGATCGTCACGATGCCCGGTGCGGATGTCGCGTACGCATTGGTCAGCGTGTAGCTCACCGTCGCCGTGCCGCTGAAGGTCGGCGTTGAGGTGAAGCTGAGCACGTAGCCGCCGCTGCTTGCCGCGATATGGCCGGTGCCGGCCGAAGCAGGCGAGATCGACACTTCATTGGCACCGGTGAACGGACCACCCGTCGCCCCTTGGGTCAGGTTGACCTGCACTCCTGTACCCGCGATTTCGTTGGCGCTATGCGGTGCAGCGACCGGACGCGCATCAACCGTGATCGTTGCCGTCCCCGGTAGCGAGGTGCCGAAGGCATTTGCAACGGTGTAAGTGAAACCTACCTGGCCAGACCCCGCGGCGTCGGAGGTATAGATGATGTCGGTGCCCGAGACCACCGCGCTGCCGGACGTCGGTGCCTTGGCAATCGCCACGGTGGTGAACGGTCCACCGGTGGCGCCGTTGGTGGCGTGCAAGGTAACTGGCTGACCGGCCAAAACCGTCGCCGTCAATGGCGTCACCGTCGGTACCGCCAAGGGTGAAACGGTTACCGTTACCGTGGCGGGCGAGGACGTACCTCCCGGTCCGGTTGCGGTGTAGGTAAACGTATCTGTGCCGAAGAAGTTTTGCGTCGGCGTGTACACCACGTTCAAGCCGTTTATCGTGGCGGTGCCATGCGCCGGTGCGCTTCCGATCGCGATGCTGGTGATCGGGCCGGTATCGTTGCCGGTCACTGCAATGGTTGCCGGCTGGTTCGATGGCGTGCTGGCGCTGTCGGCCATAGCCACCGGTTTGGCTTGTTGCACACTTAGCGTGTACGCCTGCGCACCAGTGAAGCCCAGACCGTCGGTAGCGGTGATCGTTACGCTGAAACTTCCCGCTGACGTGGGAGAACCGGTCAACGCCCCGGTGCTGGCCAAACTCAGACCACCCGGCAACGCACCGGCCGAGACGGTGTAGGTGTAGCTGCCGTTACCGCCGCTAGCACTCAACGTCTGGCTGTAAGCAGCTGCCACCTGGCCGCTTGGCAAGGTCGTCGGTGTAATGACGAGCGCTGGCGCGGTAACTGTCAACGTGTAGCTATGTGCCACCGAAAACGGTGCGCCGGCACCGGTGGAGCTGTCAGTGCTACGTACGGAGATAGTGAAACTGCCGGCCTGGGTGGGTGTGCCGCTCAGCACTCCGGTAGCGCCGTTGATCGTCAGCCCGCTGGGCAATGCTCCCGCCACGACGGCGTACGTGTACGGCGCGGTACCGCCGGTCGTCGCAAACGCCTGGCTGTATGCGGTCTCGGCGATAGCGGCGGGCAAGGTTGCCGGCGTCAGTGCCAACGTCGGTGCGGCCACGGTGACGTTGTACGGCTGGGTACCGGTGAAGTGACTGGCATCGGTGACTTCAATGGTGAAGCTGAAGGGGCCGCCGGCGGTCGGCGTACCGCTGAGGATGCCGGTCGTTGAATTAAGCGTCAGACCCGTTGGCAACGTCCCTGCACTGACACTGTAGATATACGGCGCGGTACCACCGCTGGCGGTCAACACCTGGTTGTACGGCGTGCCGATCAATGGTGAGGGCAAGGTGCCCGGTGCCACGACGAGCGCCGGCGCATTGACGGTGAGGGTATAGCTGTGCGAAGAGGAGACCGGTGCGCCTGTGCCAGTGCTGCTATCGGCGCTGCGCACGGTGAAGATGAAGGTGCCCGCTGCGGTTGGCGTACCACTCAAAGCACCGGTAGCACTGAACGACAAACCGGCCGGCAATGCACCCGAGCTCATGGTGTACGTATACGGTGCCGTGCCGCCGGTCGAGGTGAATGTCTGGCTATAGGCGACTTCTGCATTGGCGGCAGGCAAGCTGGCCGGTGACACCACGATCACCGGCGTGGCGATGGTGAAGCTGTATGCCTGCGCCACCGTGAAGTTATCCGCGTCTTTCGCCTGCAAGGTGAAGTTGAACGTGCCAAAAGCCGTAGGCGTGCCGCTGATGGTGCCGGTAGTCGGATTGAGCGCCAAGCCGGCGGGCAACGCACCTGCACTAATACTGAAGGTATATGGCGCGGTACCACCGCTGGCGGTCACCACTTGGCCATAGGGGATGGCGATAATCGGCGCAGGCAAGCTAGGTGGTGCCATGGAGAGCGTTGGTGCACTCACGATGACGGTGTAGTTGTTCGTCGTCGAAAAAGGGCCGCTACCGGTGCTGTGATCGGTGGCCGTAACGGAGATCGGGAACGAACCGGTTTGCGTAGCAGTGCCGGAGATCGTCCCGGTCGCGCTATTCCAGCCGAGGCCGGCTGGCAGCGAACCTGTTTCAGTGTAGGTATACGGCGCTACGCCGCCGTTGGCGGTGAACGTCTGGCTAAAGGCGATGCCTCCCGTGACGTTTAAACTACCGGCGCCCGGCGTCAGCGTGATGATCGGCCCGTTCGATATCAGCGTGTACGCACGCGTGCCCTTGTAGGGACCGGTGCCGGTGCTGCTATCAGTGGCAGTAACGGTGAAGTTGACGCTGCCACCGGCAGTCGGCGTACCGCTCAACGTGCCACTGCCGGTAAGCGTCATGCCGGCGGGCAAGGCCCCCGAAGTGACCGCATACGTATACGGCGCAGTGCCGCCGCTCGCGCTAAGCGTTTGCGAGTACGGGATCCCATCTGTCGCATTGGGCAATATCGCTGGCGCCACGGTGATCACCGCGGCATTGACGGTCAGGGTGAAACTGGAGCTACCGGTTGTGCTGGTGCTGTCGGTTACCGTTATGGTGACGGGGAAACTGCCACCTGCGGTCGGTGTTCCGGACAATACCCCAGCACTGCTTAGCGTCAAGCCAGCCGGCAACGTGCCCGCAGTGATTGCAAAGTTGTACGGCGCTGCGCCGCCGGTGGCGGCGATCGTCTGGCTATACGCCGTGCCGACGGTAGCTGCTGGCAGACTTGCGGTGGTGATCGACGGTGCGCCGGGATTGATCAGCAGCGTAAACGACTGCTCGCCAATGTCAGGGGTGCCACCAGCACTGTCGGTGGCCCTGACCTGGAATGTAAAGCTGCCAGACCCGGCAGGTACACCGCTCAGCACGCCGCCGCTGGATAACGTGATACCAGCCGGCAGCGCACCCGCTATCACCGTAAAAGTATAGGGCGGGATGCCGCCGGTTGCAGTGATGGTGTGGTTGTAGGTCACGCCTTGCGTGCCCGCGGGCAGCGCGGCCGCCGCGACAGTCAGGGTTACCTGGTTAACGGTTAGCGTGTAGGCCAAAGTTTTCTTGACGCCATTGGCATCGGTCACGGTGAACGATATCGGGAACGAACCGTCGGCAGTGGGTATGCCGATGATCGCGCCTGTCGTCGCATTCAAACTGACGCCGGCAGGCAATGCACCAGCGGTAACGCTGTACGCGTAAGCGGGTTCGCCACCGGATGCGACGAGGGTCGCGCTGTAGGTGGCGGCGACCGTTGCTGCCGGCAAAGTGGTCGGCGCCAATGTCAACGCTGGCGTCACGGTAAGTGTTTCGCTGACCGTGCCGGTAAAGCCATGTGCATCAGTCGCGGTGACACTTACGTTAAAGCTGCCATTGGCTGTCGCTGTGCCTGTCACATTGCCATTCGAACCGAGGCTCAGACCTGCCGGAAGCGCACCGGATGAAACGGCATAGGTATATGGTGCCGTGCCGCCGCTGGCGGTAATGGTGTTGCTGTACGCCACACCCTGCTCGGTCGTACCGAGCGTGGTCGGCGCGAGTGTAATTACCGGCGCCGCCACCACGAACGGAAACGTTTGCTGGCTGCTGCCGCCGGCAGCATCCGTTGCAACGATGGTGATGACGGTGGTGCCGAGCGTGGTGGGTGTGCCCGACAACGTGCCATTGGCATTGAGAGTTATCCCCGTCGGTAGCGCATTGCTGCCCGATGCCCGGCTAAACGTATATGGCGCGGTTCCGCCGCTGGCGGTCAGCGTCTGGTTGTATGCCGCGTCAGCGGTTGCCGTCGGCAAGGTTGTGGGTGCAATCGAAATCGCACCGGTAATGACTAGCGTGATGTTCTGGGTGCCGACATGGCCGGTAGTGTCGGTCGCCGTTTCGGTAAAGTTGAACGTGCCGCTTTCGTTCGGTGTGCCACTGATCAGACCCGCGGCATTGTCGGTGACACCTGCGGGCAATGTGCCCGCATTGATCACGTAGGTATACGGGCCGCCATTGCCGCCCGTGGCGTGAAACTGCAGGGCATAGGCGGTGCCGGTATGTCCGTTCGGCGCCGTGGTCGGGCTCAACACGATCGGTGTCGGTGCGCTTGAAGTGATGGTGACCGTCACCGTAATCGCTTCGCCTTCATCGTCGAACCAGGCAAACGAATCGCTTGTCGCGCCGTCGCCGTTGTTGACGTAAGTTATGTCGGTATCGTCAGGGCTGACCGTTGCAGTGCCATGCGCAGCCTGCACCGCAATCCCCGGGAAATTGGTACCGAGCGGCGAGCAGGCCGGGACGGCGAAGGTGGTCGTGCCACCCGAAGTGTCCTCAATAGCCATGTTCGGACATTCATTGGCCAGCGCCACTCGCGGTATAAACGTGCCGGCGAACAGAAGTAGCGCGCCAAGCGAGAAAAACCAACGCGTGCCCGACACCCGGCCGCGCGAACGCGGCAACAGCCAATGCGACATGTCCTTTCCCCTGTTTCCCCGTAGTCGGCAAAGCCCTGGATAACAAAAAGCAGGGCTTATGCCAGGTGCACTTTGCAATTGCGCTAGGCGTGCAGTGGCGAACTGTACCGCAAAATATTGGAGCGGGTGTGATATTCGACATATTGAACATGTGACACAGTTCCGCCACAGTGACGGGGTTGGAATCTCACATCACTACAGGGGTGTTTACGATGGCTGAGTTCTATATCGGGCAGATCATGCTCACTGGTTTCCCTTTTGCGCCGAAGGGTTTTGCCCAGTGCAATGGACAAACCATGTCCGTCCAGCAAAATCAGGCTTTATTCTCCTTACTGGGTATCATGTACGGCGGCGACGGCAGAACGACGTTCCTGTTGCCGAACCTGCAAGGTCGCACCCCGGTGGGTGCCGGTCCATCGTCCGATCCGGCGTGGCAACCCTCGCCGTATACGCAAGGTCTCGGCGGTGGCCTCGAAAATGTGACATTGCTCACCGCCAATCTGCCCGCGCATAACCACCAGGTTGGGGCGACCACGCAGACAGGCACCGTAAGAAATCCGACCAACGCACTCTATGCGACTGCAGGAGAGCCGTTGTATGGCGCAAGTAGTGGCCCACAGGTAGCGCTGAATCCAGCCCAGGTCGGCATGGCGGGTGGCAATCTTCCGCATCCGAACATGCAGCCGTTCCGGGTGATCAATTTCAACATAGCGCTCACCGGTGTTTTCCCGTCACGTGGCTGACGCGGTTCAATTACTACGCGATCCATTTCCTAACGGTTACAGCGGAGCATCGTTATGAGCACACCTTATGTGGGCGAGATTCGCCTGTTCGGCTTTTCGCGTATTCCAGATGGCTGGTTTTCCTGCGATGGCAGTCTGAAATCCATTGCGGATTACCAAGTGCTGTTTGTCTTGCTGGGTACCACTTATGGTGGCGACGGCGTGCAGACTTTCGCGGTGCCGGATCTGCGCGGCCAGTTGCCGCTGCATCAAGGCACCGGTCAGGGTTTGACGCAGCGTGTCATAGGTCAGTCCGGCGGTACCGAGAACGTGACCCTGATCGGCAATCAGATGCCTACGCACACGCATGCGGCAACAGTGACATCGGGAAATGCCAGCACCACAACACCCGGCAATCAATTGCAGCCTGCAGCCCTCACCAATAGCGACACCATGTATGCCACCGACGCAACCGGTGCGGCTTCATTTGCCCTGACGAATGCCGCGGTGGGCATGCAAGGCGGCAGCCTGCCGCATGACAACACCATGCCTACGCTGACAACGTCCCATTGCATCGCATGGGCGGGCATCTTTCCGTCGCAGAGCTGATTTCTTTCCTTTATGCGGCGACCGCGCAACAGGCGCGGCGCGCCAGGAGCACACGATGACCACGCCTTTTGTCGGTGAAATCCAGCTATTCGGTTTCAACTTCGCGCCTTCTCAATGGGCGTCATGCAACGGTCAGTCGCTGGCCATTCAACAGAACACGGCATTGTTCTCGCTGCTGGGCACAACGTACGGCGGCGATGGTGTAAGAACCTTTCAGTTACCCAATCTGGTGACGCGCGGCGCGTGTAATCAGGGCGGCGGTCCAGGTCTGAGTCAGCGCGTGATCGGTGAGACGTTTGGCACGCCGGCAGCGTCACTGACCCTTCAGCAAATTCCCAATCACAACCATGGTTTCAATGTTTACAACCAGCCGGACACGGCCAAGCGTGTCAACAAGGCGAGTCCCGGCAACGCGATGATTATTCCCGGCCAGGCCGATCCCTTTTTGGCGGCGGCTGCCAACGCTGTCTTTGCGCCCAATATTTTGGGCCAGACCGGTGGCAATCAGCCGCACGAAAACTGCCAACCCTACCTGGCGATCAACTACTCCATCGCTCTGTACGGTGCGTTTCCGTCGTTTGGGTAATGCTGGCGGTTCAATCTGTTTTCCTGCTGCCCGCGCTGAGCTACCCACGCTCAGCGCGGCGCTGCAGTCGCTTGGCATTTGCGCGCGTAGGGCAACCAGCGACGATCTACCGTTTTTGCGCGAGCTCTACGGTAGTTTGCGCGCGGATGAGCTGGCGCAGGTGCCGTGGCCATCCAGCGCGAAAGATGCGTTTCTCGACAGCCAGTTCGATTTGCAGCATCGCCATTTCGTCAACTATTTTGCGGCCGCCGATTTTTTGCTGCTCGAACAGCATGGCGTCGCGATCGGGCGCTATTACCTGCAGCGTGCGCAGCCGTATTTTTTGATCGTCGATATCGCCCTGCAGCCCGGATCGCGCCAACGCGGTATCGGTAGCGCATTGCTCGATTGGACCAAGCACCTGGTGCAGACGGAAGAGGCTGAAGGCATCGATCTGCACGTCGATGAGCGCAATCTGAGTGCGCAACGGCTATACACGCGCTACGGCTTCATCGAAACCGAGCGGTCCTCACCCTACATTGGCATGCGTTGGTCGCGCGATTCGATCGAACACGCCCATTGAATCCGTCAATTGAAGACGGCCTGATAAACAAACCCATCTTGATTGCGCGCGACCGGCACCATGAAAATGCCGAATTCACCGAGGCGGGAATGTTTCATGGTGTAGATCCGCTGCGGCAAAACCACGCTCGATGCGTGCAAGAACAGTAGCGAAAAGGGCGATCGCATCATCCCCGGATGCCCGTGATCGGGAAGAGGCTGCGCTTCGATCAGCAAAAATGATGCATGACCCTGTCCCAGATCAACCGAAAACGATTCATTGAGTAGCGGTACGAAATGGAACAGCTGAAAAATCTGCATGCGCAAGCCCCCTGTGGCGTGGCGAAGTCCAAGTCTCACATAACTTGATGACGACTGGCCAAAACGAGGTCGAGTTCACCAAGCCTTTCAGCGATGACGGCTGAAGCCGCCTCTTCGCCGGACCACGAATCCTTACCCATGTCGAGCAGTCCGCCCGATATACGGAAAGCCCCCTTGGATCGGCATTGGCATCGTCTCATCGCACATATTGTAGAGCGGTACCGGGTGGTATTTCCAAACTTGCCAGCCGGTTAACTCATTGACCCGAAAGAGCATGCACAGACGATGTGTTTTAACGGACGTCATGGTCTGTGCGGCGCGCGCAACTGCAGCCAGCCAGAAGAACACAGCTAGCGAAGGTGGCCTGCCATGTGGCGCGCATAAAATTCATACAATCCGATGAGCCCCGATCTTTGAATCTGCTCCAAGCGCGACGATACACGAGCGGAGCGGGATCAATCGGACTATCGTGCCGTCCTGATCACGAAGAAACGCCATGACGAAAAGCTACGACCCACCGCTGACCACGAACCCGCACGCTCCCCTTTACCGCGTCGACAAAGCGATCAGGGCAGCCCAGCAACGGCTGGATGCCGCTATCGACGCGAAGCGGCATCACACTAGCCAAAATCTGGCGCACGAAGTGATCAAGGAGGCTCGCGAGGGACTCAAAAAGTCTGAGCAGTTACGTGTTCTCAGGATCAAGGAACTCGCGCAGAAGGCGGCGCAGATCGAGGCGGCTGGAAAACAGGATCAAAGCTGATCCAGGACACAAAATGGCGCATTGATTTCCAGGTCTGGACCTCCCCTTGCTTGCCGTGCAGGACGTTTGCATGACACCCGTCACTGTCGCATCGCCCGTGCCGGGCCAAAACTGTCATTGCACATCGCATCCGTCAGGGCATCAAGGGGATCACCGTGATCAATACAAGACGCAAGGGACGCTATGGCATCGACGCGCCGTATGTTCCGTTGTCGATGACAGCGGGCTTGTTCGCATGCATTGGTCTGATGGTGTTCGCCCATATGGGCGGGCTCTGG
>Ga0302314_10013044_pt1 | contig 14312 bp, 11 predicted proteins | sample III_Palsa_N2_3_FD_200533 | JGI IMG/M metagenome (GOLD analysis project Ga0302314, IMG submission 200533) | Peat permafrost microbial communities from Stordalen Mire near Abisko, Sweden - III_Palsa_N2_3 | ecosystem: Environmental > Terrestrial > Soil > Palsa > Peat permafrost | place: Sweden... | reverse complement strand
CAAGGCCGCGTTTTGTTGCGCGGACCAGACCGGATTTCCGTTGCTGGCGAAAACGCTGACGAAGCTGGTCGGCGAGGTATTGGATGATGTTGTGGCCACGCCGTTCAGCGCGCCGGTGGCTGTTCCCGCGACCGCGACTTGGGTCCCGTCCGCGGAGACCGCGAGCGCGAGTCCGGAGACCGATGACGCCGCGCCGATCACGCTGGTGCTCAGCAGGTTGCCGGCCGAATCGTAGTGCAGAAGCGCGGCGTCCTGGGAGCCCGTTATCGTCTGACTGGCGTCGGTTTCGCCCGCGGTCGTGGGGCCGTTGATATCTCCGAGAACATAAACGGATCCGTCCGCGGCCGTGGCGGTGGCCGTGACGTTGGTCACCTGGTTTCCCAACGAGTCGTTGAACGTCACGGGATTGGTCGCGCTCGGGTCCAGCTTCATGAGTTGCTGCGTAACGCCCGTCGAGGCTGACGATGTGCTGCTACTGCTACTGCTGCTGCTCGCTGTTGTCGACGTCGTGGACGTGGACGTGGTTGAACTCGTCGACGTGGTCGAGGTTGTCCCGGTCGTTGTCGTGCTCGCGGGGACGCCCGCCGTCTGAGCGACATAGATCGCCGGAGTTTGGGTGGGCGCCGAAAAAGCAATTGATTCGAACGTGTTGCCGTTCAGCTGCAGGGAATAACTGTCGGGGCCGGCGGGCAGGGTGACCGTCTTGCCGCCGCCGACGGAGATCACGTTCGGCGTCGCCGGAGTGTCAACGACCGAGAAGTTGGAGTCGACGCCCGCCGCCGTGAGTTGAGAGTTGAGATAGTTGACGACGTTGCCCAGGGTTCGCGGTGTCGACCCCATGTCATTAAGGTTGAAATTGACGTTCGTCTGTACGCCGTTGCCGTTGGTGACCGTCGCCGAGAAGCTGACATTGCCTTCCAGGGAGGGCACTGGCGAATTTTGATCCCCCGTATAGACGGTTCCGGTCGTGTAGACGTCTGTTTCCTTGAGGACTCCGGCGGTGGTTTGTTGCTGGGCCGCGTCGCTGCCCGATGTGACCTTGAAGCCGCTGAAGGGCGACGTCGAAAGGTAGTTCTGAACCTGGCTCATGCCGCTGGCGAAGGCCGATTGCAACTGGGCGAGCTGGCCGGTCGTCTCGCCTGGCTTGGCCGCCTGGGCCGCCAGGTCCTTCAGGGTGCTCAGGCCCTGGTAGAGGGCGAACAGGTTCTTGTAGTTGGGGCTGGCGCTGGCGACATTGATCTGGGCAGCGTTGGGATTGATGAACGGCGCGCCGTCCAGTGCCGCGGTGATCAGGGCGTTGGTCTGGGCCGCGGTCGGCGTGGAATACCACGGCGGCGTCGGAGCGGTGGCCGTCGTCGAGCTCAGGCTCGAACTCGTCCCGGTCGAACTCGACGTCGATGTGACCCCCGCCTTGAGCTGGTAATAACTGAGCAGGGCGGCGGAATCGATACCAATGGTCATTGCTGATCCGGCAGAGCCGGCCTCCGACGCCATTGTCGCCTGATACCCCTTAGAGTTTGTTAACCCCCGAAGAACATCCACGGCTAGAGTTTGATTTGTCGGCTGCCCTTGGCTTGAATCCGCGCGCGGCGCGGCGTAGCGAAAGCCCATGGGGACGCCCGGAAGAAGCAGGCTGTTGGTGATCGTCGTCGGCGGCATTCTCGTGGTGATAATCGCCGCCTTGGCCGCGCTCCTGTTCGAGATGCGCGACCAGCAGCCCCGGACCCCGCCGCCGGCCTCCACCGGCGGGCTGGTGGTCCAGACCGGACAGCCCGACGACGGAAAGCTCGATCCGAAAAAGTCGTTGCGCTGCTTCGTCGCCGGCCAGTTCGTGGGCGTCGAAACGCTGGCCGATTGCGCGCGCAAGAACGGCGTGGCGACCGAGGCGCTGGACGTTGGCATCGATCAGACCGGCGCCTTGGCGGCGGCCAACGGACAGAACGGAACGGCGCTCACGCCTTTGCCGCCGCCGAGCTCAGCTGAACCGGCGGCAGAGACGCCGCCCGACGCCACGCCCGCCGCGGTCCCGGCGCCGGCGCGCGGCCCCGTGGGCGACTGCCTGCGCTATGTCGGCTCGACCTGGCGCAGGGTTGGGACGGCGATGCCGCTGAGCGTCTGCGTCCAGTCGCTGTTCAGCGGCCGCTGCGAGAAGACGGGCGGCGCCAGCTATGGCCGATGGGGCGACAACGCCCTGCGCCTCGTGCCGCGCAGGGTCGAGATGTCGGACGACAACCGCACGTTCCGCACCGTGGTCGAGCAGATCGACGACGGCTGCGTGATCCCGCAATTCTAAGATGAGGTCGCACTGGAGGATGCGCGGCGATATCCTGGGGATGGGCCGGGCCCGGGCCTCGCGCCCGGGACGGCAGGGGTGTAGCCTGTGGCGATGATCCGCTCTCTCGCGCCTCTGCTCTGCGCCGCCCTGGTCCTGGCGGCCTGCGAAAAGAACATCGAGCCGCCTTTCGTGCGCGGCGTGTGCTTCCACGCGGTTCCGCTGAAGAACGGCCAGATCCGGTTCAACCAGCTGTCGGTCAATCAGCCGAACATCGAGCACTGCGCGGCCTCGCTGGAGGCCATGCGCGAACAGTTCCTGGGCCTTGGCGGCGGCAGCGACGAGATCATGGGCGCCTATCAGGGCAGCTATATTTTCCTGCAGCGCCAGGGCATCTTCGTCTCCCAATCCCTGCATGGGATTCGCTACCTGGCGCTGGTGCGCACCGGCGACGGCAACCTGACCATGCCGGGCGCCGTGCAGCAGCAGGCGCAGTAGAACATAAAAAGAACATTGAATGCGGCCGCGACCTTGGTTAGGTTCGGTCTTTGATCACGGACAACGGCACAAACTAAGGTGGAATCCCCATGGCGGGCAGCGTCAACAAGGTTATTTTGATCGGCAATCTGGGCAAGGACCCGGAAATCCGCAGCCTCAACTCCGGCGACCGGGTGGCCAATCTGACGGTCGCGACCTCCGAAAACTGGCGCGACAAGCAGTCGGGCGAGCGCAAGGAAAAGACCGAGTGGCACCGGGTGGTCATCTTCAACGACAACCTGGTCAAGGTGGCTGAGAGCTATCTGAAGAAGGGCTCAAAGGTCTATCTCGAGGGCACGTTGCAGACCCGCAAATGGACCGACAATTCCGGCGTTGAGAAATTCTCGACCGAGGTGGTTCTGGCCAAGTTCCGCGGCGAACTGACTATGCTTGACGGTCGCAGCGGCGGCGGCGATGAGCGCGAAGAAGGCGGCTACAGCGGCGGCGGCTTCCAGCCCGCCGGCGGCAGGGCCCAATCCAGCGGGCCGCGCGAGAGCTTTTCCGCGGATCTGGACGACGAGATTCCATTCTAAGGCGACAGAAGCGCAGGTGCGAACATGCTGACGGTTCATCACCTCGGGATCTCCCAGTCCGAACGCATTGTATGGCTATGCGAGGAACTGGGGCTCGACTACGAACTCAGGCGCTACGAGCGGCGAGCGGACAACCGCCTTGCGCCTGACGACTACAAGGCGTTGCACCCGATGGGGATCGCGCCGGTGATCACCGACGGCGACCTGGTGCTGGGCGAGAGCGGCGCCATCTGCGACTACATCCGTGCGCGCTACGGTGACGGACGCCTCTCGCCCGCCCCCGACGATCCAGATTTCGCCGACCACCTGTTCTGGTTCCACTGGTCCAACGGAACCTTCATGACCACGCTGATGATGCAGTTGGTGCTGGCTGGCGGGGGTGAAGGCAATCCAGCCGCGGTCTTCGTCGATGATCGCAGCCGGCGCGGCTGGGCGATGGTCGAGGAGAGGCTCGGCCAAGCGCCGTTTTTCGGCGGCGCGAACCTGACCACCGCCGATATCATGATGGTCTACTGCCTGACCACCAGCCGGGCGTTTCGCGGCCTGTCGATCGAGGGTTATCCCAACCTGAAGGCCTACTTGGCCCGCATCGGGCAGCGCCCGGCCTATCAGCGCGCGATGGCCAAGGCTGAGCCGGGCATGGCTCCGATGCTCGCGTGATCGCCCTCTGGCCGGACGGGCCGCCTGATCCCTTGCCGGGCGTCGGGCCCGAGGCCGTGTTTCGGATGGCCACGGGAGGGGGCGGGCCGGAGACGGACTGGCTGCGCAATGTCTCGACGGCGAGCCTGACGGTGGTCCGCCCGCATCCGGACCGGGCGAACGGAGCGGGGGTCATCGTCTGTCCGGGCGGCGGGTGGCGGATTCTGGCCTGGCGGCATGAGGGGCTGGACATCGCCCAATGGTTCGCTGAACGCGGCGTGACGGCCTTTGTGCTCAAATACCGCCTGATGCCGACGCCGGATGACCCCGAGGCCTTCGCGCGTCTGAATACGGCGACCATGGCGCGCGAGGGCCAACTGGCCCAGCTTTCGGGCAAAAACGCCCCGCGTGCGTTGAAGGATCTGGCGCTCAACGAAATCCATGTGCGCGCCCGGGCTGCGGCCAACACCGACGGCCGGCGGGCCTTGGCCGTGGTGCGCGAGCAGGCCAGGGCGTTGGGGATCGCGCCCGACCGGATCGGGATGATCGGCTTCTCGGCCGGCGCTTTTCTGACCGCCAGCGTCGCCATGCGGCCGGATGGGGCGCCGCTGGCCTTCGCGGCGACGATCTATGGCGGCGAGACCGAGGGCGCGCCGGTTCCAGTCGACGCCCCGCCGCTGTTCGCCTGCATCGCCCAGGACGACCGCATGCTGTTTCGCGTGGTCGAGGGCCTCTATGCCGATTGGTCCGTCGCGGATCGTCCCGCTGAACTGCACATCTTCCAGAAGGGCGGCCATGGTTTCGGCATGGTGCGCCAGGACCGCCCGGTGGATCAGTGGTCGGCGCTGCTGGAGGCTTGGCTCAAAGATCTGGGCTACGTCTGAACCGGCTGCGTGACTTGCTGCGCGGGTCCCATTCACCGACGGAATCCGGCAATGGTCCTGGGGCCGGCCATCCCGCTGGCGGCAACGTGGCTCGCCGCCCGGAAAATTCCATCGAAATCGGCCCGAAAACGACGTTGGCCCGCGCATTTTTTTGCACCGCAGCGATGGCGATGCTAAGGAGAGCGATGACCTCCGCGCCTGATTCCCGCGTCTGATAATCCCTTGAGCGACGATCCGATCATACCTCCGGACGGCGGCCGGACAGGCGGGATTTCGCCCATCGGCATCGAGGAGGAGCTGAAGAAGTCCTACCTCGATTACGCCATGAGCGTCATCGTTAGCCGCGCCCTGCCGGACGCGCGCGACGGGCTGAAACCCGTACATCGACGCATCCTCTATTCGATGAACGAGCAGGGCCACACGCCCGACCGGTCCTATGTCAAATCGGCTCGCGTCGTCGGCGACGTGATGGGTAAGTACCACCCGCACGGCGACGTCGCGATCTATGACAGCCTGGTGCGGATGGCCCAGCCGTTCTCTATGAACCTGCTGCTGATCGACGGTCAGGGCAATTTCGGCTCGGTCGACAACGATCCGCCGGCGGCCATGCGCTACACGGAATCCCGTCTGGCCAAGGCGGCGATGCAGATCCTGGCCGACCTGGACAAGGGCACGGTCGACTTCAAGGGCAATTACGACGAGTCCGAGCGCGAGCCGGTCGTCCTGCCCTCGCGCATCCCGAACCTTCTGGTCAACGGCGCGGGCGGCATCGCCGTCGGCATGGCCACCAACATCCCGCCGCACAATCTGGGCGAGGTTGTCGACGCCTGCCTGGCGGTGATCGACAATCCCGATATCGGCCTGGACGAGCTGTTGGACATCGTTCCGGGGCCGGACTTCCCCACCGGTGGCGAGATCATCGGCCGCACCGGCGCGCGCCAGGCGCTGATGACCGGGCGCGGCTCGGTGATCATGCGGGCCTCCGCGGCGATCGAGGAGATCCGCAAGGATCGCGAAGCCATCATCTTCACCGCGATTCCCTTTCAGGTGAACAAGGCCGCCCTGGTCGAGCGGATCGCCGAACTGGTGCGTGAAAAGCGCATCGAGGGCATCGCCGACCTGCGCGACGAAAGCGACCGCCAGGGCATGCGCGTGGTTGTCGAGCTGAAACGCGACGCCACCGCCGACGTGGTGCTGAACCAGCTCTATCGCTTCACCCCGCTGCAGACCTCTTTCGGGGTCAACATGCTGGCGCTGAATCGCGGCCGGCCGGAACAGATGGGCCTGCGCACCCTGATCGACATCTTCATCGCTTTCCGCGATGAGGTGGTAGTCCGCCGCACCAAGTTCGAGCTGGCCAAGGCCCGCGATCGCGGGCACGTGCTGGTCGGTCTGGCCATCGCCGTGGCCAATATCGACGAGGTGATCCACATCATCCGCTCGTCGAAGGACCCGGCCGAGGCGCGCGAGCGGCTGTCCGCGCGCGACTGGCCGACCGGCGACATGCAGCCGCTGATCGCCCTGATCGCCGACCCGCGCACGGTGGTGGTCGGCGGCGATCAGGTGCGCCTGACCGACGAGCAGGCCCGCGCCATCCTGGCCCTGACCCTGTCGCGCCTGACGGGCCTTGGCCAGGACGAGATCTTCGCCGAGGCGCGCGAGCTGGCCGGCGCCATCCAGGTCTATCTGGACATCCTGGGATCGCGCGAGCGGGTCATGGCGATCGTCCGCGAGGAGCTGGTCGCCGTGCGGGACGCCTTCGCCGTGCCGCGCCGCACCCAGATCGTCGAAGGCGACGCCGACGTCGAGGACGAGGACCTGATCGCCCGCGAGGAGATGGTCATCACCGTCACCCACGGCGGCTATGTCAAGCGTACGCCGTTGGCCACCTACCGCACCCAGCGGCGCGGCGGCAAGGGCCGCTCCGGCATGGCGACCAAGAACGAAGATGCGGTCACGCGGGTCTTCTCCGCCTCGACCCACGCGCCGGTGTTGTTCTTCTCGTCCGGGGGCAAGGTCTACAAGCTGAAGGTCTGGCGGTTGCCGCTGGGCCTGCCGACCGCGCGCGGCAAGGCCTTCGTCAACCTGCTGCCGATCGAGCCGGGCGAGACCATCACCTCGATCCTGCCGCTGCCCGAGGATGAGGCGAGCTGGGAGCGGCTGGACGTGATGTTCGCCACCCGCTCCGGCGGCGTCAGGCGCAACAAGCTGTCCGACTTCGTCCAGGTCAACCGCAACGGCAAGATCGCCATGAAGCTGGACGAGGGCGACTCGATCATCGGCGTCGGCCTCTGCACGACCGCCAACGATGTGCTGCTGACCACCGCGGTCGGCCGCTGCATCCGCTTTCCGGTCGACGAGGTGCGGGTGTTCGCCAGCCGCGACTCCACCGGCGTGCGAGGTGTCCGCCTCGCCGAGGCCGACCGGGTCATTTCCATGGCCATCCTGCACGGCGTGGACGCCAGCCCCGCCGAGCGGACCGCCTATCTGAAACACGCCAACGCCATGCGCACGGCGGCGAACGCCGACGAGGGCGAGTACGCCCCGGCGCCGGTCGAGGATGAGGACGAGGCCGGTGTCGACCAGGTGGCCTTGTCGGTCGAACGCATCGCCGAACTGGGCGGGGCCGAGGAATTCGTGCTGACCGTCTCGACCGAGGGCTATGGCAAACGGACCTCGGCCTACGACTATCGCCGCACGGGCCGGGGTGGCCAGGGCCTGATCGCCCACGACCTCTCCAAGCGCGGCGGACGGCTGGTCGCCTCGTTCCCGGTCGAGCAGAGCGACGAGATCCTGCTGGTCACCGACCAAGGCCAACTGATCCGCTGCCCGGTGGGAGAGATCCGCATCGCCGGCCGCAACACCTCCGGGGTGACGATCTTCCGCACCGCGGAGGACGAACACGTGGTCTCGGTCGAACGGCTGGAAGGCGCCGCCAGCGACCCTGACTCCGCTGAAAACGACGACGGCGACGATGGGGACGGCGCAGGTGAAACGCCGCAAGCCGATTGACAGAACGGTTAATTCCCGATCCTTCGGCGAAGCGGAACTCGCAAGCAGGGAGGCGGCGCTTTGCGCGTAGGACTCTATCCGGGCACGTTCGACCCGATGACCAACGGGCATCTCGACATCATCGGTCGGGCCGTGAAGCTCGTCGACAAGCTGGTGATCGGCGTGGCGATCAATCGCGACAAGGGGCCGCTGTTCTCGCTTGAGGAACGGGTCGAGATGATCGTGCGCGAGACCGCACCGCTTCGGGCCATCGCCGAGATCGATGTCGCGCCGTATGAGGACGTCTTGACCATCCATTTCGCCCGCACGGTCGGCGCCACTGTGATCGTGCGTGGTCTGCGCGCCGTCGCCGACTTCGAATACGAGTTCCAGATGACGGCGATGAACCAGCAGCTCGACCGCGACATCGAGACCGTGTTCCTGATGGCCGATCCGCGCCATCAGGCCGTGGCCTCGCGCCTGGTCAAGGAGATCGCCCGGCTGGGCGGCGACATCAACGGCTTCGTCCCGCCCGGCGTGGCCGAGCGGCTGCTGGCCAAGGTGCGCGAGGCCTGAGCCCGCGGGCCACGCCTATTTTCCGCCGATATGAATTTTGATAGTCCGTGCGCGCCACGGCGTCGCTAGTTTCCTGGAGATGTTCCGATGAAGTTCGCACTCGGCTTGGCGGGCCTGCTGCTGGCCGCGACGCCGGTCATGGCGAAGAAGCCGCCACCGCCGCTGGCGCCCGCCGCGCCGCTGGTCCCGGCCGCCACCGACTGGCGTTCGATCGACGCCGAGAACACCGTCGTGATCGAAACCAACAAAGGCGTCATCTATGTGGAACTGGCCCCCGCCGCGGCGCCGGCGGCCAGCGAACGGCTGAAGACCCTGGCTCGCGCGCAATTCTACGACGGACTGACCTTCTTCCGGGTCATTGACGACTTCATGGCCCAGACTGGCGATCCCAAGAATGTCGGCGACGGCCAGTCCAAGGAACCCAACCTGCCGCCGGAGTTCACCTTTCGGCTGGGCCCGAACATGGGCTACACCGCCGTCGACTGGCCGCAGGGCTCAGAAGGCGGGTTCATCGGGGCCTTTCCGGTGATCAGCCAGCCCTCCGCCATGTCCGGCCTGACCGCCGACGGCAAGGTCCAGGCCTACGGTCTGTTCTGCGCCGGCGTCATCGGCATTGCGCGCAGCGACGCGCCGGATTCCGGCAACAGCCAGTTCTTCCTGATGCGCCAGGACCACCAGAGCCTGAACCAGGGCTACACCCCCTTCGGCCGGGTCGTGGTTGGCGAACCCGTGGTCCGCGCGATCAAGGCCGGCGAACCGGTCGCCGCGCCCCAGGATGTGATGAACAAGGTCTATGTCCTGGCTGATATCCCCGAAGCCCAGCGCCCCAAGATCCGCGTCATCGACACCAAGAGCGCCTATTTCCATGCGCTGGCGAAGAAGGCCCGCGACGACATCGGCGAAAAGTTCACGCCCTGCGATGTGGAGGTCGCCGGCGAGCTCAAATAGCCAGGTCGCGTTTCGCGCCCGATGGACGGGGATTGAGGGCCTCGCGCATCAAATCTGGTCTTTGAGCGTCAACTCTACGGTCCGGGACTGGCCGGCGCTCTCGATGGTCAGGTTCAACACGGTTCCGGGTGTTCCGTCGCGCAGGCGCTGGCGAAGGTCCGAGATGGCGATTGAAGCGGCCGGGGCGCCGTTCACGGCAGTGATCTCATCGCCGGTCTTGAGGCCTGCGCTCGCGGCCGGCCCGCCAGCGGTCAGGTCAACGATCTTGAATCCCTTGGCCGAGGTGTTGATCCAGAACCCGGCGCGGTCAAAGGTTCCGATATCCGGCGACGGCGCCGCCAGCGGCTTCAGATACATGATCTGACGGTCATAATCGAACGTGACGACAAACCGCTTGAGCAGGCCCGAGCCGACATTGCCTTCGTAGTTCGGGTCGGAAAACGCGCCCTTGGACTGGATGGCGAAGCTGGCCACCGGCGCTTCGATCCTGACCGGCCCCAGGGTCAACGCGCCGCCTCGGGTGACATAGGAGCGCGAGCGTCCGCCGACCCCCCAACCATCCACCGCGGTTACCCCCTTGGTGTGCTTGGCGATCAAGCCGTTGGCGTCGACGAACGGCTTGGTCAGCGTCAGTTCGACGCGCGAGCCGGTGTCGATGTTGAACCGGCCTGGCAGGCCCTCAAAGGTTCCGGCAACCTCTGGGTTGGAATTGTCGAACACGAACGGAACCGGCGTTCCGGCGTCCTTCGGGTCGAACTTCGCCGGATCGATGAAGGTGAGGGTTTTCGACCCATAGTCGATCTGGGTGACGAAGCGGCGGAACACCTCGAACCCGATCATGGCCTGCTCGTCAAAGCCCTCCACCGGCGCCGCCTCGAAGGGTAGAACGACGATCGTCTGGTTCTCGATCACCAGATCGCCGACCTGAAAGCTGACGCCGCGAGCGAAGCCGACGTCCACAACGGCCTCGCCCGCCCCCGCGCCGGGGGATTGGCCCTCCGACTTCACCGTCAGCGCCTTGGCCGTATCGGGTGTCAGCACGTCATGGCCGCCGGTGTCGAAGATACACAGGAACGGGCCTTTGCCGTCGACCATGATCTGAGCGTAGATGTGGTTGTTGAGCAGCTTGAACGGCACGCTGGTGCGTCCGGCGGCGTTGCGGATGCTGGCGTCGGTCAGCGGAACGTGGGGCGCGGCGTAGGCGGAGGCCGGCTGCGCGGGCCTAAAACGGGCGGCGGCAAGGGTCTGGTTCTGGCGGTATTGCGCGCCGGTCCCGTCGTCGATCGCCACCTTTGCGGCCAGCAGAACCCCGTCCGTCGGACGATAGTCGCTCATGAGCGTGGTGATGATCTGCGCGCCTTGCGGCTCGATGGTGCGCGCCAGCAGATGGGTCCCGACGTCGAACCATGCCTCGAAAGTCTTGCCGCCCTTCGGCGTAATCGACAGCGCCTCATAGCTCAGGCCGCCCTCGGTCCTGACGCCCAGCCAGCGCACCTCGGCGCCGCCGCGATCCGCCCGCCACCACAGATTCGCGTCTCGATAGGCCTCGTTGATCGCCAGTTGGCGCGTGTCACCGCCGGCCTGGGGCGTCACCGCGCCGGACAGGTCCCGCATCCAGGCCTCGCGCCCGTCAAACCCGTTGGCGCCCTCAGTCGGTCCAATATCAGCGGTGTCGACAAAGGCGCCGGTGCGCAGATCGTAGCGGGAGCTGACCGTCCCGGTCATGCCTTGCCCGGCATAGGCGTATTGAACCTCGACCGACGCCTTACCGGCCCAGGCCGCGCCGCCCGAGGCGTGCCGGTTCGCGTCCAGCACCGCGCCTGCGTCACCCGCGCAGGCGACTCCGGCGGCGAAGAGGGCTGTGGCGGCGAAAAGCAGGGCGACACGCATGGAATGGCTCCATCGGCGATAGCGATCCAGGTCTTCCGCATGACCGCATGGAGCGGCCGACGCCAGTTAAGGATGGGTAATGTCGGGCGAGATTCTCATCCGAATGTGTCGCTCGTGCAAATTTCTTGCGGTGCGCATACCCGTGATAGGTGAATCGCATTTTAACGGACTGCACGGACTGCTACCTCAAGCCTTGGTAATTCATTTTGGGGTTGAACATGGCACTTTTGAAACTCGCGGCGAGCATCGCCGTCTTGACGCTGGCCGCCAGCGCGGCGCACGCGGGCACCGTCCTTTCGGACAATTTCGACAGTGAAAACGGCGGCGCTTCGTCGCTGCAATACAACAGCTTCGCCAACTTCAACGCCATTGGCGGTGTCGACCTGGTGGCGACACCGGATTACGGGATCACCTGCGCCGGCGGCGCCGGCTCCTGCGTCGACCTGGCCGGAACGCCGGGACCCGGCGAGATCGTCTCCAAGGACTACTATGGCTTCGCCGCGGGCGACCTGGTCACGCTGAGCTTCGACATCTCCGGCAACCAACGGACTGACGAGGCAAACAATTTTTATGGAGTGTTCAATTTCGACGGGGCCACCACCATCGATAACTACTCGATTGGCGGCGCCTTTGGCAGCCAGGTGATTTTCCCAGGCGACCTCGTCACGTCCTACATTTCGACCAGCGGGTCCACAACGGGCGTGAATCAACCCTTCGAGACCTATTCGATCAGCTTTACGGCCGCTCAGGCGGGTTCGGTGCAGGTTGGCATCGGCTCGACCGAAGCCAGCAACGTCGGCCCCTTGCTCGACAATGTGAGCCTGTCGATCGGCGCCGTGCCCGAGCCCGCGTCCTGGGCGATGATGCTGGTCGGCTTCGGCGGCCTGGGCGCCACGCTGCGCACTTCGCGGCGCAAGGCCGTGTCCGCCACCGCCTGATCGGTCGGCCGAAGCTAATCTCTAAGCGCCGCCGATCGCGAGATCGGCGGCGTCTTCTTTGTGGTGGTCAGGCGGGTGCGCGCTGATCGGCGACCGCCCAATCTTGACAACCCCACCCCCTCGTGCGCCCTTCCGCGCCTTCCCGTTCGAGCTTCGAAGACGCGCCCGTCATGACTTTGCACGCCTATCGCACCCATACCTGCGGCGACCTTCGCCTGGCCCACGCGGGACAGGCGGTTCGGCTGTCCGGCTGGATTCATCGCAAGCGCGACCACGGCGGCCTGATGTTTGTCGATCTGCGCGACCATTACGGCCTGACCCAGCTGGTCATGGGCCCGGATACCCCAGGCTTCGCCGCCGTCGAGCGGCTGCGCGCCGAGAGCGTGATCCGCGTGGACGGCGAAGTGGTCGCCCGCAGCGCCGAGACCATCAACCCCGGCCTGCCGTCGGGCGAGATCGAGATCCGCGTGCGCGCCGTCGAGGTCCTGTCCGAGGCGGCCGAGCTGCCAGTGCCAGTGTTCGGCGAGCCGGACTATCCGGAGGATCTGCGCCTCAAATACCGCTATCTGGACCTGCGCCGCGAAACCCTGCACCGCAACATCGTGCTGCGCTCGAAGGTCATCGCCTCGACCCGCCGACGGATGGTCGACCAGGGCTTCACTGAGTTCCAGACCCCAATCCTGACCGCGTCGTCTCCCGAGGGCGCGCGCGACTATCTGGTGCCCTCGCGCGTCCATCCGGGCAAGTTCTACGCGCTGCCCCAGGCGCCGCAGCAGTTCAAACAGCTGCTGATGGTGTCCGGCTTCGACCGCTATTTCCAGATCGCGCCCTGTTTCCGCGACGAGGACGCCCGCGCCGACCGTTCGCCCGGCGAATTCTATCAGCTGGACGTCGAGATGAGCTTCGTCACCCAGGACGATGTGTTCGCGGCCATCGAGCCGGTGATGCACGGCCTGTTCGAGGAGTTCGCCGAGGGCCGCAAGGTGACGCCCTATCCGTTCCCGCGCATCGCCTTCCGCGAGTCGATCCGCAAGTACGGCTCCGACAAGCCGGACCTGCGCAACCCGATCGAGATGGGCGACGTGTCCGAGCATTTCCGCGGCTCAGGCTTCAAGGTGTTCGCCGGCATATTGGAGCAGCCCAAGGCCGCCATCTGGGCCATCCCGGCGCCCGGCGGCGGCTCGCGCGCCTTCTGCGACCGGATGAACGACTGGGCCAAGGGCGAGGGCCAGCCGGGCCTGGCCTATATCTTCTGGCGTGAAGGCGAGGAGGGGGGCGCCGGGCCGGTGGCCAAGAATATCGGTCCCGAACGCGCCGAGGCGATCCGCGCGCAACTGGGGCTGAAGGTCGGCGACGCGGTGTTCTTCGTCGCGGGCGATCCGTCCGCCTTCTACAAGTTCGCCGGCGCCGCGCGCACCAAGGTCGGCCAGGATCTGGGCCTGATCGACGAGGACCAGTTCAAGTTCTGCTGGATCGTCGACTTCCCGATGTACGAGTACAATGAGGAGGAGAAGAAGATCGACTTCTCCCACAACCCGTTCTCGATGCCGCAAGGCGGGCTGGAGGCGCTGAACGCCGCCGATCCCCTCGATATCCTGGCCTACCAGTACGACATCGTCTGCAACGGGGTGGAGCTGTCCTCCGGCGCGATCCGGAATCATCGCCCCGACATCATGATGCGGGCGTTCGAACTGGCCGGCTATGGACCGAACACGGTTGAGACCGAGTTCGGCGGCATGCTGAACGCCTTCCGCTTCGGCGCGCCGCCCCACGGCGGCATTGCGCCGGGCATCGACCGCATCGTCATGCTGCTGGCGCGCACCAGCAATATCCGCGAAGTGATAGCCTTCCCGTTCAACCAGCAGGCCCAGGACCTGATGATGAACGCCCCCTCGGAGGTGTCGGACAAGCAGTTGAAAGAACTGCATATTCGCCTGGCGCTGCCGCTGAAGGTGTAAGTACTACGCCCCTCCCCCATTGGGGGAGGGCGACCACGCGTAGCGTGGTGGAGGGGGCCTTGCCGGAGAAGTCTCGCTAGCCCCGCAAGCCCCCTCTGCCGCTTCGCGCCAGCTCCCCCAACGGGGGAGCAACTCAGAGCCGCCCG
>Ga0302314_10013042_pt1 | contig 14313 bp, 10 predicted proteins | sample III_Palsa_N2_3_FD_200533 | JGI IMG/M metagenome (GOLD analysis project Ga0302314, IMG submission 200533) | Peat permafrost microbial communities from Stordalen Mire near Abisko, Sweden - III_Palsa_N2_3 | ecosystem: Environmental > Terrestrial > Soil > Palsa > Peat permafrost | place: Sweden... | reverse complement strand
CTGCTCGGTCTTGGTCGGCAGGCCGGTGGAGGGGCCGCCGCGCTGGATGTCGATGACCAGCAGTGGCAGCTCCAGTGACACCGCCAGGCCGATGGTCTCCGACTTGAGCGCCACGCCCGGTCCGGAGGTGGTGGTCACCCCCAGCGACCCGCCGAACGCCGCACCGAGCGCCGCGCCGATCCCGGCGATCTCGTCCTCGGCCTGGAAGGTCCGGACGCCGAAGTTCTTGTGCTTCGACAGCTCGTGCAGGATGTCGGAGGCCGGGGTGATCGGGTAGGAGCCCAGGAACAGCGGCAGGCCGGACTGCTTCGAGGCGGCGATCAGCCCGTACGCCAGGGCCAGGTTGCCGGAGATGTTGCGGTAGCGGCCGGGCGCGAAGGCCGCGCTCGCCGGGGCGACCTCGTAGGAGACGGCGAAGTCCTCGGTGGTCTCTCCGTAGTTCCAACCCGCCCGGAACGCGGTGACATTGGCCTCGGCGATGTCGGGCTTCTTCGCGAACTTGGAGCGCAGGAAGCGCTCGGTGCCCTCGGTCGGCCGGTGGTACATCCAGGACAGCAGCCCCAGCGCGAACATGTTCTTGGCCCGCTCGGCGTCCTTGCGGGACAGGCCGCTGTCCTTGAGGGCCTCCACCGTCAGCGTGGTCAGCGGCACCCTGTGCACCGCGTAGGCCGCCAGCGAGCCGTCCGCCAGCGGGTCGGCCGCGTAGCCGACCTTGGCCAGCGCCCGTTCGGTGAACTCGTCGGTGTTGACGATCACCTCCGCGCCGCGCGGTACGTCCCCCAGATTGGCTTTCAGCGCCGCCGGATTCATCGCCACCAGGACGTTCGGGGCGTCGCCGGGGGTGAGGATGTCGTGGTCCGCGAAGTGCAGTTGGAAGCTGGACACGCCGGGCAGGGTCCCGGCGGGGGCCCGGATCTCGGCGGGGAAGTTGGGCAGGGTGGACAGGTCGTTGCCGAACCCGGCCGTCTCGGTGGTGAACCGGTCCCCGGTCAGCTGCATCCCGTCACCGGAGTCCCCCGCGAAGCGGATCACCACCCGGTCGAGGGATTGGATCGTCTTGGTCCCACTGGGTGCCATGGGCGAGTCTCCTTGGAAGGTCGTGGGACGGGCGTCGCGGGGCGCGGCCGGTCGCCCCGGCCGCGAAGGTCGGGGCAACCGGCCGCGCTCACTCCAGGAAGTCGGGCTGCTCGCGCAGGATGCGCTGGTAGAGCGGTTGGAAGCAGAGCCAGCCGGCGGCGTCGCCGCCTATCTGCTGGTGCGTCAGAGCCGCGGACTCGTGGCCGATGGACCGCGTGGTCCCGGCGGCCTTGGCCAGCAGTTGCACCTGGCAGGCGCGTTCCATGGCGATGAACCACCACACGGCCGCGTCGATGCTGGTGCCCACGGTCAGCAGCCCGTGGTTGCGCAGAATGGCGGCCTTGCCCGTACCCAGGGTGCTGGCGATGCGCCGGCCCTCCACCAGGTCCAGGACCACGCCGCTGTAGTCGTCGAACACGGCGTGGTCCTGGTAGAAGGCGCAGGCGTCCTGGGTCAGCGGTTCCAGGAGCTGCTCCAGGCAGGACAGGGCCTTGCCGTGGACGGAATGGCTGTGGGCGGCGGCGACGACATCGGGTCGCGCCTGGTGGATCTGGGAGTGGATGACGAAGGCCGCCCGGTTGAGGCGTCCTTCCCCCTGGACGATCTCGCCCTGGGCGTCGACCAGGAGCAGGTCGCTCACCCGGATGTGCGCGAAGGGGACGGCGAGCGGGTTGACCCAGAAGTGGTCCGCGAGTTCGGGGTCACGGGCGGTGATGTGGCCGGCCACGCCCTCCTCGAAGCCGAACTTCGAGAACAGCCGGAACGAGGCCGCGAGCCGCTCCTGGCGGTGGCGTCGCTCCTCCTTGGGGTCCGCGAAGGAGGGAGGCCGGGCTCCGGCGAAGGCGGGGGGAAGGACACTGTTCGGCACTGCGCGCGCTCCCTTGGCTGCGAGGTCGGGACGGCCACGGTTCCTGGCGGGGTCAGCCGCCGGCGACCGCGGGGATGATCGAGATCCTGGCGTTCTGCGGGGTGGGCGCCGCGAGGCCGCCGGAGAAGCGCACGTCGTCCTCGTCGACGTAGACGTTCACGAAGCGCCGCAGCTTGCCCTGCTCGTCCAGGACCCGGGCCCGGATGCCGGGGTAGCTGGACTCCAGTGCCTCGAAGGCGTCGCACACCGTGCTTCCGGTGGGCGTGATGCTCACCTCGCTGGCGCCCGCGGTGTAGGCCCGCAGGATGGTCGGGATGCGGAAGGTGACACTCATCGGGATTCTCCTTGGAGAGTGGAGCGTTGGGGGTCTCAGGCCAAACCGGTGGCGATGAACGCCTGCAGGGTGGGAGGGATCACGGCGGTGGGGCCGATCAGGGAGGAGACCGCGTCCAGGGTCTTGAGGCCGTCGCCGGTCTTGAGGAGCACGGTGGTGGCCTCGGGGTCGATCAACCCCTCGCGCAGCAGCTTGCAGAGCACCGCCAGGGTGACCCCGCCGGCGGTCTCGGCGAACATGCCCTCGGTCCGGCCCAGCAGCCGGATCGCGTCCAGGACCTGATCGTCGCTCACATCCTCGATCCGTCCGCCGGTTCGCCGGCAGACGTCCATCGCGTAGGTGCCGTCGGCGGGATTGCCGATGGCCAGCGACTTGGCGATGGTGTCCGGACGTACCGGCTGGATCACCTCGTGCCCGGCCTTGAACGCCGTCGCCACCGGGGAACAGCCGGTGGCCTGGGCGCCGAACACCCTGTAGGGCGACTCCTCGACCAGGCCCAGCGTGGTCAGTTCCCCGAACGCCTTGTCGACCTTCGTCAGCTGCGAGCCGGACGCGATGGGGATGATGACCTGCTCGGGCAGCCGCCAGCCCAACTGCTCGGCGATCTCGTAGCCGAGGGTCTTGGAGCCCTCGGCGTAGTACGGGCGCACATTGACGTTGACGAACGCCCAGTCGTGCTCACCCGCGATCTCCGAGGCCAGGCGGTTGACGTCGTCGTAGTCGCCCTCGACGGCGATCAGGGTCCCGCCGTAGACGGCGGTGGAGACGATCTTGGGTGCTTCGAGGTTGGCCGGGATCAGCACCACCGAGCGGATTCCGGCCCGGGCCGCAGCCGAGGCCACCGCGTTGGCCAGGTTCCCGGTGGACGGGCAGGCCAGTACCCGGAAGCCCAACTCCTGTGCGGCCGACAGCGCGACGGCGACCACGCGGTCCTTGAACGAGTGGGTGGGGTTGCCGGAGTCGTCCTTGATCCACAGTTCGCGCATGCCCAGTTCACGGGCCAGGTTGTCCGCCCGCACCAGCCGGGTCCAGCCCGGTTCGGTGTTGCGGGTGGAGATGACGTGGTCGGGCACCGGCAGCAGCCCGCGGTAGCGCCAGATGTTGGCCGGCCCGGCCTCGATGGAGGAGCGGGTGACGCCGGAGAACGCGTAGGCGACCTCCAGCGGACCAAAGCACTCCATGCAGACGTACAGGGCGCCCAACTCGTAGGTCGATCCGCACTCGCGACACTTGAGTGCGGTGGCCGGACCGAGGTCCGGCCGCTTCTTGGTGTCCGTGGCGCGAGCGCCCAGGACCTCGTCGATGATGCTCACCGCTGTCTCCCTTGCTTTCACCGTGGTGTGTCTTCGCTCGCCGCGCCGGAGGCGACGACCGTGCTGTCGGGACGGGTCAGGTCAGGCCCCCAGGCCTCCGCCGACGACGAGCTGGGTGCCCGTCACATAGGCGGACTCGTCGCCGGCGAGGTAGAGCACGGCGGCGGCGACATCGTCGGCGGTGCCGAGCACGCCGAGGGGGACACGGGACAGGTAGCCGGCCATGGCGATGACAGGATCAGGGTGGAAGAAGCCGAGGATCCGGTCCTGCAGGTCGGTTTCCACCAGGGCCGGGTGGACCGAGTTGCAGCGGATTCCGTAGCCGTTGCGGGCGCAGTGGACGGCCACCGAGCGGGTCAGGTGAGCCACGGCTGCCTTGGCGGCGCCGTAGGCGGCGAACGCCGGGGTGCCGGCCAGTCCGGCGGTGGAGGAGATGTTGACGATCGAGCCGCCGCAGGCGCGCATGGCGCTGATCGCCGCCCGGCAGCCGAGGAAGACGCTGTCCAGGTCGGCCTCCATGATCAGCCGCCATTCGGCCAGCGTCATCCGCTCCGGGTCCTGGATGTCGTCGGTGCCCGCGTAGCCGGCGTTGTTGACCAGCACGTCCAACAGTCCGAAGCGGCCCTCGATCTCCTTGACGACCTGGTCCCAGCCGCCCTCGTCGGTCACGTCCTGCGGCAGGTAGCAGCCGCGGTGGCCGAGGAGTTCCGCGGCCCGGGCACCGCGGTCGCGGTCGCGTCCGGTCACGATCACCGCCCCGGCGCCCTCCAGCAGGCAGCGCTCGGCGATGCGCAGTCCGATGCCCGTGGTTCCCCCGGTGACCAGGACGATCTTGTCGGCGAGTCGCATGACCGTTCTCCCCCTATCCCTGGACCAAGGCGTCGAGCGCGCCCAGGTCCATGTCGATGCCGGTCGGCAGGGCCAGGTGCTGGTAGGCGGAGATCCACGCCAGGCTGGTGCGCACCGACACCACGGTGGGTCCGTCGTAGTCCAGGGCTTCCCGCAGGCCGACGTTGAGGTCGCGCTCGTCCTCGATGCGGATCCCTCGGGCCCCGAAGGCACGGGCCAGTGCGGCGAAGTCGGGGTTGAGCAGGTCCGTGGCCACCACCCGGGCCGGGTAGGCACGCTCCTGGTGCTGCCGGATGGTGCCGTAGCTGCCGTTGTCCGCGATCACCACGACCAGCCGCGCCCGGCGCTGGACGGCGGTGGCCAGTTCGGTGCCGGTCATCAGGAACCCGCCGTCGCCGACCACGGTGACCACCTGCCGGTCGGGATGGCGCAGCGCCGCGGCCAGGCCCGACGGGACGCCGAAGCCCATCGCCCCGCAGCCGAGGCCCAGCAGCGTCCCGACGGGGGCGAAGCGGTAGTAGCGGTGCACCCAGCTGGTGAAGTTCCCGGCGTCGACGGTGATCACGGCGTCCGGTTCGGTCAGCGCGTTCAGGGCTGCCACCACGGATCCGAACGGGAGGCCGTCGATGGACTCGTGCGGCCGCCAGGCGGCGGAGCGCGCCTCCGTCCGGTGGACCCGGGCGGCCCAGTCCCAGCGGTCCGCCAACTCAATTCCGAGGCCGGGGACGGTGTCGCCCAGCGCGGTCAGGAAGGCCACCGGGTCGCAGGCCAGGGCCTCGGTCGGCTGGCAGACCCGGCCGAGCCGGCCCGGATCCGGGTAGACCTGGATCAGCGTCTGCGCCGGGACGGGGGCGGCGGGCAGGGTGTGGTTCTGCGTGGTCACCGCGTCCAGGCGGGTGCCGACCGCCAGCACCAGGTCGGCTTCGCCCAGCAGGGCACGCTGGGCGGGCTGGGTGGCGATGTTCAGATGACCGGCGTAGAGCGGGTGGGTGTTGTCGAACAGGTCCTGGTGCTTGTTGCTGACCGCCACCGGCAGGACGTGCCGCTCGGCCGCCCGCCCCAGGGCCCGGCGCCCGGCCGCCGAGGCCAGCAGCCCACCGCCGATCAGCAGCGGACGGCGCGCGGCCGTGAGCAACTCGCTGATCCTGGCGACGGTCGCGCTGTCGGGCGGGCAGGGTGTCAGGGACAGCGCACCGGGCTGTGCCTGGCCCGCAACAGCGGCCGGTTCGGCGAGGACGTCCTCCGGCAGGACCAGGACGGCGGGGCCGGGGGTCGCCTGGACGGTGCTGCGCAGCGCCCGGGTGACGGTCTCGGCGGTGTGCCCGGCCCTGTGCAGGGTCCACACGCCCTTGGCCAGGTCGGCGTAGGTGAGGTGGTAGTCGACCTCCTGGAAGGAGTCCCGACCGATCTCACCGCTGCGCACATGGCCGACGATCAGGAGCAGCGGTGCCGCGTCCTGGCGGGCGGCGTGCAGGGCGATGGTGGCGTTGGAGGCCCCCGGTCCCCGGTTGACCAGGACCACGCCGGGGCGCCCGGTCAGCTTGCCGTCCGCCAGCGCGGCGAAGCCGGCCGAGGCCTCGTGACGGCAGGTCACCACGTCGATGGGGCTGTCGTAGAGGGCGTCCAGGACGGTCAGATAGCTCTCCCCGGCCACGCAGTAGACCCGGTCCACGCCATGGGCGACCAGGGAGTCGACCAGGACCTGGGCGGCGGTGCGCGCGTTGCCTGGGACGGTGTCGGCGGTGGGCGCGTGGCTCATGGCCTCACTCCTTGTACGGGGATCGGGGTACGGGGATCGGGGTACGGGGATCGGGGTACGGGGATCGGGAACTGCCGGGGAGGGGTGGATCAGGCGCGTACGGCGCTGGGATGGACCCAGGCGTGGGTGCGCAGGTGGGGCGGGTAGACGATGGCCGCGGTGGTGATGTCCTGCCCGACCTCCTGGTACTGCTGGATGATCACCTCGGGCGGGCTGTGGTGCCAGTGGTCGGTGGACCGCCCGAACTCCACCGGTCCGCGCCAGGTCTCGAAGGTGCCCAGTTCGAGCTCCTCGATCAGGTGCTCCCGGCTGATGACCGGGGCCGACTCCAGGGCCTGCGCGATCATGGTGATGTCGGTGAAGGCGTTCAGGGCCGTGTCGGGCGGCAGGTCGCCGTAGACCTCGGTGTAGCGCTGGACGAACCAGTGCCCGATCTCGGTCAGCCCCTCCCAGGTCGGGCTGAAGCGGCTGGCGGGCCAGAACACCCCCTTGCCGTAGTCGCCGGCGAGCTTCCAGAAGTCGCCCGAGCGCAGCGGGAACTGGAAGCTGGCCATCATCGGGGTGTCGGGCAGCAGCCCCAGTTCGGCCGCCTGCTTGATCATCAGGTAGTTGGTGCCCACGATGCCGATGTTGAGAATCAGGTCGGGGGCGAAGTCCTTGGCCTGGCGCAGCTGCGGACGCAGGTCGCCGTCGTCGCCGAGGGCGCGGGCGGTCTCCTGGTCGAACTCCAGGCGCAGCACCTCGAAGTCGTGTTCCGAGTTCTTCATCTCGGCCTCAAGGGTGTCGGCCTTCATCAGGCCGAAGGTGGTGTCGGCGACGATCATCGCGATCCGGCGCAGGCCCACCTCCTCCAGCATCCGCACCATGACCGGGACGCGGTCCGCGACGGCGCTGTAGCTGCGGAACAGGGTGCGGCGCTGCTTGGCGGTGATGGTGGAGTGGCCGCTCTCGACGAACAGCGGCAGCCCGATGCGCTCGGCCAGCTCGGCCTCGTAGTCCGCGGTCCGCAGGTGCCAGGTGCCGATGACGGCCAGGACCTCGTCGACGATGGCGAGCTTGGCCAGGCCCCCGACGGCCGAGCGCTGCATCCCGCCGTCGGCCAGTGCGGTCTCCTGGTCGTTGCGCAGCACGTACTGGACCTGGACGCCCTCCTTGATGCCGCCGTGCTCGCGGATGTACTGGGCGGCGATGCAGGCGCCGCGCACGTGCAGCTCCCCGGCCGTGGGGTCGCCGGGGCCCGACAGCGGTGTCAGGATTCCGATCTTGACGCAGGGGGCGTCGCCGGCCGCCGCGTTGCAGGCTGCGACATCGGCCCTGGCGCGGTCCTCGTTGGTCAGGGTGGGCTGGGTCATCGGGCACCTCTTTTCCGGTTCCGGCAGCGCTCGGCACTGCGCCTGGGGGTGTGTCACGAGGCGAACTGAGCCGTGTAGTCGCCGAAGCGCTGTTCGAGTTCGGCGGTGTCCAGGCCGTAGTCCTCCGCCTGGTACTGGTGGGAGCCGTGCCTGCGCTGGGGGTTGGCCGCGAGATAGTCCCGCATGGCCCGTTCCGCGGCCCCGGTGAGCGGGACGCCGATGAAGTCGCAGATCTCGCCGGCCATCGCCAGTGGGTCGGCCATCAGCCGTCCGTAGGACACGTCCAGGACGGGCGTGTCCGCCAGTGCCCCGGCGCGGACGGAGGGCAGCGCGGTCACGGCGTCCTCGATCCGGGAGGACCACAGCCGTCCGATCGCCGGGCGGTCGATCCGGTCGCTACGGGCCCCTCGGACGATCTCGGTCAGGCTGCAGGTCGAGGGGATGGTCACGGCCGGCGCGCGGTGCATGTGGATGATGCGGGCGTCGGGGTAGGTCTCGACGAGGGCGCCCAGCCGCCACAGGTGGAAGGGGCACTTCATGACCACGGTGCCCCCGCCCTGGCGCCACAGGATGTGCTGGAGCAGCAGCCGGTGGTAGGCGTAGGCGTCGACCTGGTCCTGCTGGTAGAGCCAGTCGCCGTAGCTGGGGACGTCGTAGCGCAGCTCGTAGATCATGCTGGTGAAGATCGCCCCGGTCAACCGCTGGCACTCGTCGGGGCGCAGAGCGTCCAGGAAGTGCGCGGCGGCCAGCGCGGGGGCGGCCCTGTTGTACTCCGCGACGTAGGCGGCCGCGTCGCGGACCAGGTCCTGGTTGGCCTCTTCGCCCTGCCGGGAACTGACCGGTGCGGTGAGCTCCCAGAGGCGCGGGGCGCGCAGGTCGGGGTGCTCGGCGAGCAGGTTGTGCATCAGGGTGGTGCCGGTGCGCAGCATCCCGGTGATGAACACCGGTGCCGTGACCGCGGTCCTGGCGATCGCGGGTTCGGCGGCGCGGGTCCGCGTCGCACGCGCCTGGATCGTGAGCGCGCCGATCAGCGACCGGCGCACGGCCGTGCGCCCGGTGGGCGTCAGATGGGCTTCGGTGTCAAGGGCGTGGGCCAGGCGCTCCAGGGCCTCGCGGCCCACGACGCGGTCCGTGTCCGAGAGGCCGGTCATCGTGGCCTCCGCGATGATGGAGGCGATGTCGAAGGCTCCGTCACGCGAGGGAGCCGTGGTCTGGGGCATGGGCGTTCCCTTGTCTACGAGCGGATCGAAGTGACGGACGGGAGCGACGGCGCCTCGGCGGGGACCGGGACCTGGTTGCGCAGGGAGCCGACCCCGTGCAGAGCGCGGAGGTTGTGCACCACCAGTCGCGCCACCTCGCGCTCCTCCTCGGGGAAGCGGTAGGCGCCGTGGGGGGTGACCCACAACCGGGGCACACTCCACAGCGGGCTGTCGGCCGGCAGCGGCTCCTGATCGTGGACGTCGAGCAGAGCCCCGCGCAGCCTGCCCGCACGGAGGGCAGCGACCAGCGCGTCCACGTCGACCACGCTGGAGCGGGCGACGTTGACGAGAGTGGCGTGGTCGGGAAGGGCGCCAATCACCCGGGCGTCGACCAGATGCCGGGTCAGGGGGGTACCGGGCACGGCGACGACCAGGTGATCGGCGCGCGCCGCCTCGGCCGGAAGCCGGTCGGGTGGGACGACCGTGTCCGCGTCGGGGTGGGCGGCGGCGGTGCGGGTGACGGCGGTGACCCGCACGTCGAGCCCGCGGGCACGGCGGGCGATCTGGGCGCCAATGCGGCCCAGGCCCACCAGGAGGAGCCGGCTGCCGGCCAGCAGGCGGGCGTCGGGCAGCTGCCACAAGCGCTGCTGCTGGTGTTCGACCATCCGGACCGCGTCCTTGGCCAGGGCCATCACGCCCATCCACGCGAACTCCGCCACGGCCGAGGCAGGCACCGTGCTGGAGGTGGTCACCAGCAGGTCCGCGCGGGGTCGGCCACTGGCGAGGTGGTCGGTTCCACTGCCGGTCAGGTGCAGCAGCCGCAACTGCGGGCACCGTCCGAGCAGGCCGGGCGGGAAGGTGTTGGCGACCAGCACCTCAAGGGTTTCACGCTGCGAGGGATCAGTCTTGCTGTCGCGTTCGATCCGGATGTGGGCCTGGGGGAAGGCCTCGCTGATCTCGGCGGCCAGGACCTGACCCATGGTGGGGTGGTAGACGCAGATACGCATGACGGTCGGCTCCCCGTGCCCTCTCAGACCAGCGCCGGCTCGACCCGGGCGGTACGCTCGCCCAGCCGTCGGGTGGCCAACTGCTCTGCGGCATCCATGAGTTGCAGCCCGCTCTCGTCGGCGAGTTCGAGCAGGTCCACCACACTGCGGCGGATGCGGTGACCGACCTCGCTGTAGAGCCAGCCGACCAGGGTGTCCGTGTCGGCGTCGGCGGGGGCCTCCCCGGTCAGCAGCAGGCCGGTGACGGCGGCGCCGCCGACGTTGACCACGATGTCGGGCAGGACCTTGATTCCGCGCTCGTTCATGAGCCGCTGGGCAGTGGGGGTGCAGGTGCAGTTGCCGCCCTCGGCGACCAGACGGGCCTTGACGCGGTGGGCGTTGGTCTCGGTGATCGCGTCTCCGCCCGCAGCGAGCACGAGGATGTCGGCGTCCACGTCGAGCCAGGCCTCGGGCAGGGGGTCCAGGGTCAGCCCTTCGGGCAGCTTGGAGCGGTCGATGGTGCCGCTGGCGTCCGTGGCGGCCAGCAGTTCGGGCAGCGGCAGCCCGGCGGCGCAGCTGACGGTGCCCTCGCGGTCGGCGACGGCCACGACGCGGAAGCCGCGGGCGGTCAGGCCGGTGGCCACGGCGTTGCCGACGCAGCCGAAGCCCTGGATGGCGACGGTGCGGCAGTCCTGGCGCAGGGCCATCACGTCGGCGGCCTCCTCGATGCCCTCGCAGACGCCGAATCCGGTGACGTCGGAACAGCGTCGCCACAACTCGGGCCAGCTGCACGGAAGTTGACCGGAGGAGGTGGAGGTGGTCGCGTCGAAGCCGGCGGACTCGAAGAACACGTCGCGGTCGCGGTGGCTGATGCCCTGGTCCCCACCGAGGTAGAGGCCGCCGTGGAGCAGCGGGGCGACGGCGCGGCCGAACTCGGCCAGGTGGCGGTCTCGTTCGGGGCCCAGCGGCAGGCCGCAGGTGATGCCGGCCTTGGCGCCGCCGATGCCCAGGCCGGCCAGCGCCAGTTTCAGGGTCATCTTGTGGGCGAGGCCGGCGACCTCGTCGGGCGTGACGCCGGCGGTCATCCGGGTACCTCCCATCGCCCGCCCCTGGAAGAGGCTGTCGACGATGACGAAGGCGTGCAGGTCGGTTTCCTCGTTGTCGATGAACACGCGGATCTGCATGGCGGACTCCAGGTGAAGGAGCGAACAGGAGGGGGGAGACGCGGGTGTGGCGGGCGCGCTCGGAGCGGGCGTCAGCCGACGTGGGTCAGGAAGCCGAGCAGGTCCTGACGGGTGAGGATGTCCTTGGACTTGCCCCGGTCGGTCACCAGGGCGGCCGGGTGCTGGTTGAGCACGCCGACTGCCGTGGCCAGAGGCTGGGAGACGCCCAGGAAAGGCAGCGGCGCTGACATGTGCGAGAGCACCGGGTCGCCGGGGGCGATGGTGCCACCCGAGAGCCCCGCCAGCAGGTCGATCTCGGTGACGGAGCCGATGACCTCCGCCAGCGAGGCGGGGTGGCGTTCCATCAGGACCGGCAGTTGCGAGATGCCGTGGCGGCGCATCTGCGTGATGGTGTGCGCCACGGTCTGCTGCGGCTTGGCGAACACCAGCGCGGACAACGGGTCCTGCTTGGAGGAGACGATGTCCTTGACGCACGACTCGCTCGTGGATTCGGCGGTGAAGCCGTGGGCGTCCATCCAGGTGTCGTTGAAGATCTTCGAGAGGTAGCCGCGTCCGCCGTCGGGGAGCAGGACGACCATGACGTCGTCAGGACCCAGGGTTCGGGCGACCCGGGCGGCGGCGGCCACCGCGAGCCCAGCGGATCCGCCGACCAGCAGGCCCTCACGGCGCGCCAGGGCACGGGTGGTGGCGAAGGAGTCCTGGTCGCTGACCTCGACAACCTGGTCGCAGATCTGCGGGTCGAAGGTCTCCGGCCACATGTCCTCGCCGACGCCTTCGACGAGGTAGGGCCGTCCGCCGCCACCGGAGTAGACCGAGCCGGCCGGGTCGGCGCCGATGACGCGCACCCGCCCCTCGGACGCCTGCTTGAGGAAGCGGCCGACGCCGGTGATCGTGCCGCCGGTGCCGATGCCGGCCACGAAGTGGGTGATGCGCCCGTCGGTCTGGCGCCAGATCTCCGGTCCGGTGGACTCGAAATGAGCCCGCGGGTTGGCGGCGTTGGTGTACTGGTCCGGCTTCCACGCACCCGGGATGTCCCTGGCGAGTGAACTGGAGACGCTGTAGTAGCTCTGCGGGTGCTCGGGTGCCACCGAGGTGGGGCAGACCACGACCTCGGCGCCGTAGGCCCGCAGGACCGAGCGCTTGTCCTCGCTGACCTTGTCGGGGCACACGAACACGCAGTGGTAGCCGCGCTGTTGGGCGACGAGGGCCAGGCCGACCCCGGTGTTGCCGGAGGTGGGCTCGACGATCGTGCCGCCGGGCAGGATCTTCCCGGAGCGTTCCGCCTCGTCCACCATGGCGATGGCGATGCGGTCCTTCGTGGATCCGCCGGGGTTCATGTACTCGACTTTCGCGAGAACAGTGGCGGAACTGTCGGCGACGTGGTTCAGGCGCACCAGCGGCGTATTGCCGATGGCATCGGTTATGGAGTCTAAGAAGTGCATGAAATAGCCCCCGGACAGGTGATTGCTGTTCTCGGTGGGGCGCGCGGACGGACGACATCGTCGTCATCCCCGCAAGTGCGGCGCCACGATATTTCGAGCTCTCCACCGTGCCAGGGCAAGGACACCCCGGAGCTCGCCGGCACGGCTGCGCTGCTGCGGAACCAGGCAGGAGCGCCCGGGCCACGCCGCGTTGAGACTGTCCAACAGTAGGGGGTTACCTGCTAATCGCCATTTGCTAGTGAGTTAACCTGCACGAAACGATTAGAAGTCAGAACCTACTGTTGTTTAGCTGATGATGACCATAGGGGCTCGGCCGTGCTCCGGTCAAGACCTATCGTTGACCGACATGTTCGGCTCAGGGAAGTGGCGGATGTCGTACATAGCGGACATCAGACAGAGTGCTCCCGGTTGTGAATGATGTGGAGCGAGATCATCCGGAACGCTTTGCCGATGATTTTACCGATCGTCATTCCCGGCCTGATTCCCTCGCTCACGGCCGCTGATCTGCGAAATTCCAAGGCAGCTGGAGGGGCGCTTGCGATGCGCGTAGATCGCCTTTTCCGGCGGTGCTGAAAATCATGCCGGTCATCCTTGGCTGTAAGGTCCGGGGTCGGCTACGCTTCCCGGCGGCACCCCCTCTTTATTCCGGTGAACGAAATGCGCGGCCATGAATCCCGGCGGCGCGGTGGTGCCGAAACCCCCTTCTTTCAGGCCGCCGTGGACGTCGGCCTGGCCCGGTGACCGCCGGCGGATGCGACCCCGCGCACCGCTTCGTTCCCGCAGCCGCGCTGACGCGCAGGCAGCGGGTTCTCTCTCCGGCCCGGTCACCGCCTCCGATACACCAGCCGCTCCGCACCTCCGGCACCGGAGCACCCCTTCACTTGCCAGTTGGAAGGCACACGCCATGCCCCAAGCCCTGCCGCCGCGCGACGGGTCCGCGGCGCTCCCGCGCCACTGGCCTCTGGTCTACCTGGCCGTCGGCGCCGTCGTCGGCGCAGGGGTCATCGCCCTGTACGAGGCCGTGGCCCTGGCCGGTACGGTGCTCGGGCAGGGGATCGCCGGACTGCGGGACGCCACGACCACGGCCGGCCGGATCGTGACCTGGCACACGGCAGTTCACCCCTGGCTGGTTCCGCTGGTCGTGGGCGCCGGCGCGCTGATCGCCTCGCTGCTGGTCACCTACCTGGCGCCGGACGCGGGCGGCCACGGCACCGATGCTGCCATCGGCGCCGTCCACCGGGACTCCACGGCCATCCCGGCCTCGGTCGGCGTCGTCAAGATCTGCGCCTCTGCGGTCCTGCTCGGCTCGGGTGGTTCGGGCGGCACGGAAGGGCCGATCACCCATATCTCCGCCTCACTGGGCTCGGTGCTGTGCCGAAGGCTGCGCATTCCCCAGCAGCAGGCATGGGTCGTGGTCACGGCCGCGCTGGCGGCCGGCGTCGGCACCCTGTTCCGCGCCCCACTGGCCGGCGCGGTCCTGGGCGTGGAGATCCTCTACGTCGCGGACGCCACGGTCGAGGTGCTGCTCCCGGCTGCCCTGGCCACCGCCGTCGCCTACGCCGAATTCGGCGCCGTCGTCGGGTACGGGCCGATGTACGGTCAACTGCCCGTCAACGTCTCCTGGTTGCGCGACATACCGATCAGCGTGGGCCTGGGTCTGGTCGCCGGAACCGCCGCCCGGCTCTACGTCACCTGCCTCCACCGCACCGAGGAGATCTTCCAGCGCCTGCCCGCCTCGGTTCCGCGCCTCGTGCGCCCAGCGGTCGGGGGTGTCGCCGTCGGTGCCATCGGTGTCTTCCTGCCCGCGATCCTGGGCACCGGTTACGGCGACGTCCCGGTGTTCCTCAGCCGCGCACTGCTGCTCCACATGGCCTGGTGGCTCGTTCTGCTGCTGCCCGCGGCGAAGATCCTCTCCACCTCGCTGTCGATCGGATCCGGTGGCTCGGGCGG
>Ga0302314_10013041_pt1 | contig 14315 bp, 12 predicted proteins | sample III_Palsa_N2_3_FD_200533 | JGI IMG/M metagenome (GOLD analysis project Ga0302314, IMG submission 200533) | Peat permafrost microbial communities from Stordalen Mire near Abisko, Sweden - III_Palsa_N2_3 | ecosystem: Environmental > Terrestrial > Soil > Palsa > Peat permafrost | place: Sweden... | reverse complement strand
GCCGCGAGAATTGCCGATGTTACGCCAGCCCAACCTGTTTGAACGCGTCTGATAAACCTGAGGGCATTATGAACCGGTATCCAAGAACGACCGGATATCGGCGTCGAGAATCCAGTTCACCTTCCTGCTGCCAAGCCCCGCCGCCAGGGCGTCCAGCGCATCGTGCTGGCCGCGTCCGGGGCGAAACCCGTACGAGAACCCGAGGAAGTCTTCCTCGTAGATCGCGCTCAGCACCGCGTTCACCGCCCTCTGGACAATCTTGTCTTCGAGCGCTGCCACAGCGAGAGGCCGTTGCCGTCCGTCCGCCTTCAGTATGTACCGTCGGCGGGACGGGAGCGGATGATACGGCCCCTCTTTGTGAACCCGATCGTGAAGATCGGCGAGATGATGGTCGAGATCGGCTTCGTAGTCCCGCCACGTCAGCCCGTCCACCCCCGGTGCCGCGTCACGCTTGAGGGCGTAGAACGCTTCCCGCAGTTGATCGATACTGACATGGTGAAACAGAGCGGTGAACCTCGTCTCCTTTCCTGACTTTGCCGCTTGCCGTATGCGGGCCAGCCCTTGTGTCACGCTTGCCCGTCCCAGAGTCCGGTGCGTGCTGCGCTGTTCCGCATTCCCCTTGGCCCCAACCCTTCGCTCCACCGGCTCCGCAGCCGGTCCCCGCTCCGGCGCCAAGGCGGCGGAGGGTTGGCCGGCTTCGTTCGCTGGCTTCATCGCTACTATGATTGGATCCGACTTCTCACGTCCGTGCGTCATAGGCTTCGGTTCCTCACCTTCCCTATGCGGGCCGGTGGTGCTACGCACCCCCGGTCAGACGTGAGACCTCTCAGGTTCCGGCGCGTTCCTTTCGTACGTGATGGGGTCTTTGACCACGGTAGGGCGTCAGTGCCTCGCATAACGGCACCGCACATGTTGCCTTCGACCCAGTCGACAGTCTCGGCCCCTACGGAATTGTGGCTTTCGCGGCTCAATATCCCACCCCGCACAATTGCTGTGTACGCTTCGCCGTGGCCGTCGCCGGACACAACGCAACACTCGCTACCAGGTCGGGGAGCTACCCCCTTGCCTGGGTCGGACTCTCACCGACTGGATCGCGCCAGCTTGCCTGACGCACCGACCGCCCCACTCTGAAGATCGAAGCCTGGGACGATATTTACAGGCTCTCCCAGGGCTAGGGTTTGTTGCGGCCCTCCGACCCAACCTGAATTGATCGCTTTAGGGATGACATCCGAATCCGGCCGGCGGGGCCGCTCCGCCGCTCGCTACGCCCGCACCGCCTTGGCGGCATAGCACCCGCGCTTGGCATTGTGCAGATGCAGAAAGGCGGCCTGGGGGTGATCGAGCAACCGCTCCAGCACGGGGGCTACAGCGCAGCCCTGGACGATCTCGGCGTCGAGCATCATGCCGCCCGCGTCATAGGAACGCACCGCCAGGAGCCGACGCGCGAGCACATCCGGCACCTCGCCCGGCGCCGGCGTGAACGGCTCCGCCCCGTCGCGGACGAAGATCGCGTGCCGGGCGCGATAGGGGCTGGCCAGTGGCAGATGCTCGTAATTGAGCAGCAGCATGGCCTCGCCCGGCTCGGCATCGCACAGTGAGACGCGACAGGGAAAAGCATTGCGCTCTTCGGCGATCATTCGCACGACGCCGCGCGCCGCCAGCGCCGCCTCGTCCAGGCCATAAAGTGCCCGGAACGGATCGGCGGAAAGCGGGAGAATCTGAAACGGCATGGGACGGCTCCTCATCGAGAGTGCTGGTTGCACCCCCCAAACTAAGGATCTATCCGGTTCCGATCGTCCCGGACCTTGCTGCCCAATTCCGGTTTCGCCTCAAGCCTGCAAGCCACGCTGCAGGAAGACGAGGTCGAGCCAGCGATCGAATTTCCGGCCGACCTCGCGGAAATGCGCGACCCTTGTGAAGCCGAGACGCTCATGCAGTCCGAGCGACGCCGAATTGTCCGCGTCGATGCCGGCGATCATCACATGCTTGCCCAAACCGGCAGCGCGGGCGAGCAACTCGGTCACGAGCGCGCATCCCAGCCCCTGGCCGCGGCGGTCGGCGCGGATATGCACGCTGTGCTCGACGCTGTGGCGATAGCACGGCCAGGCCCGGAACTCGCCGAAACTGGCAAAGCCGGCAATTCCGGCCGCGTCGCGCACGACCAGCACCGGGAATCCGTGGTGCCGCTTGCTGTCCCACCATTGCGCACGCTCGTCGAGCGTCACCGGCGCCTCGGCATAGACCGCTGTCGAATGGGCGATCACGTCATTGTAGATCGCCAGGATCCCGGGCAGATCCTCGCAGGTCGCTTCGATGATACCCTGCCGCATGACGCACCTCCTGGACATATCCTATAGTATATGAAATTATCTGATAATGGATGACATCGCAAGCAAGCTGGCGGCCCGCCTGAAGCAGGAACGCGATCGGCGCGGCTGGAGCCTGGCCGAGCTGGCCACGCGCGCGCGCGTCTCGGCCGGCATGATCAGCAAAATCGAGCGCGCCGTGGCGAGCCCGACCGCGGCCGTGCTGGGCCGGCTGTCCGGCGCCTTCGGGCTGACGCTCTCGACCCTGCTCGAGGGCGTCGACCCGCAGGCGAGCAGGCTCAGTCGCCGGGCGGGGCAGCCGGTCTGGCTCGACCCGGCGACCAAATACCGGCGCCGGTCGCTGTCGCCGGCGACCGGTGGCCCCCTGCAGCTGGTCGAGATCACCCTGCCGCCCGGCGCCAGCGTCGCCTATCCGGCCGCGGCCTATGAATTTCTGCATCAGCAGGTCTGGATCCTGGCGGGCCTGCTGCAGCTGACCGAGGGGACGATCGTGCATGAGCTGGCCGAGCGCGACTGCCTGGAATTCGGCCCCGCCTGCGATCATGTCTTCGCCAATCCCGGCGCCGAACCCTGCCGCTATCTGGTGGCATTGGTGACGCGTGGCGGGTGAAAGCGGAGCCGGCGCCAAACCGTGCGTCCGGCGCGAATCCCGTCTACACTCCTCGCGTGAGTTCCTTCCCCGCGGACCCAGCCCATGGCCGATCTCAAGACCCTGATCAGCAAGCTCAACCCGACCTGCCGGCGGGCGCTGGAGAAAGCGGCGGAGCGCTGCCTTGGTCACACACAGTTCGCCGTCGAGATCGAGCATCTGTTGCTGGCGCTGCTCGAGACCAAGGACAGCGATCTGGTCCGCGCCTGCTCGGCCTATAGTATCGCCACCGACCGGCTGGCGGCACAGCTGACCCAGGCGGTCGACGGCTTCAAGCGCGGCAATGGCCGCACGCCTGCCCTGTCGCCGCAGCTGGGCGAGTTGCTCGCCGCCGCCTGGTCGGTCGCGTCGCTTGAACTGGGCCTGAGTGCCGTGCGGTCCGGTGCGATCCTCAAGGCGCTGCTCGACAATGCCGCGTTGCGCGCCCCCAGCTTCGAGGCGGCCCCGCTGCTCGCCCTGATCCCGCGCGGCCGGCTGGGCGAGGATCTGCCGGCGCTCATGCGCGGCGGTGCTGAGGACGGGCCGGGTGCCGCAGCCCGGGCGATCGGCGGTGCCCCTGGGGCCCAGGCGACACCCGGGCTCGACGCCTATACCGTCGATCTCACGGCCGAGGCCCGGGCCGGCCGGATCGATCCGATCATCGGCCGCGAGGCCGAGATCCGCCAAGTCGTCGACATATTGATGCGCCGGCGCCAGAACAACCCGATCCTGACCGGCGATGCCGGGGTTGGCAAGACCGCCATCGTCGAGGGTTTCGCCCAGCGGATTGTCGCCGGAAAAGTGCCCCCGGCCCTCGCCGGGGTCTCGGTGCGCAGTCTGGATCTCGGGCTGCTTCAGGCCGGGGCCGGCATCAAGGGCGAGTTCGAGCAGCGGCTGAAGCAGGTGATCGAGGAGGTCGCGGGCTCGCCCACGCCGATCGTGCTGTTCATCGACGAGGCCCATACGCTCATCGGCGCCGGCGGCCAGGCCGGCTCGGGCGACGCCGCCAATCTGCTGAAACCGGCGCTTGCACGGGGCACGCTCCGAACCATCGCCGCCACGACCTGGGGCGAATATAAACGCTATGTCGAAAAGGACCCGGCGCTGGCCCGGCGCTTCCAGGTCGTCAAGGTGGCCGAGCCGGACGAGGCGACCGCGACCGAGATGCTGCGCGGCCTCGCCGGCAAGCTCGAACAGCATCACGGCGTGCGCGTGCTCGACGAGGCGGTGGCCGAGGCGGTGCGGCTGTCGCATCGCTACATCAGCGGAAGGCAATTGCCCGACAAGGCGATCAGCGTGCTCGACACCGCCTGCGCCCGCGTCGCGGTGGCGCAGGCCGATCCGCCGGCGGCCTTGCAGGATGCCGAACGGCGCAGCGCAGCACTCGCCGCGGAAACCGCGCGGCTGGAGAGTGAAGCGCGGCTCGGAAGCGGCCACTCCGCGCGGCTCGCGGAGCTCGCCGACGCGGCGGTGCGGCTCGACGAAGAGCGCAATCGGCTCGACGCGCGCTGGCGCCAGGAGCTCGACACGGTGCGCCGCATCCGGTCGCTCGAGACCGAGCTCGGTACCGCGCCGGGCGCCAAGCTCGGCGAGTTGGGGGCGGAGCTGGCGGCGCTGCGCCTGGAACTCGACACGCAGCAGGGCGACGCGCCGCTCGTCCCGGTCTCGGTCGACAGCCGGATCATTGCCGAGGTCATCTCCGGTTGGACCGGTATTCCCGTCGGCCGCATGCTGACCGACACACTGGCAGCGGCGCGCAGCCTGCGCCGGCGCATGGCGGAGAGGATCGTCGGCCAGGATGCGGCGCTCGACACGATCTGCCGCCGCATCCAGACTTTCTATGCCGAGCTGGGCGAGCCGGAGAAGCCGACCGGCGTGTTCCTGCTCGCCGGCCCGAGCGGCGTCGGCAAGACCGAGACGGCCGCCACCCTGGCCGAGCTGCTGTTCGGCGGCAGCCGCGCCTTGGTCACGGTCAATATGTCGGAGTATCAGGAGGCGCACAGTGTGAGCGGGCTCAAGGGTGCCCCGCCCGGCTATGTCGGCTATGGCCGCGGCGGCGTGCTGACCGAGGCGGTCAAGCGCCAGCCCTATTCGGTGCTGCTGCTCGACGAGATCGAGAAGGCGCATGCCGATGTGCTGGAAATCTTCTACCAGGTCTTCGACAAGGGCGTGCTCGAGGACAGCGACGGGCTACAGGTCGATTTCACCAATACCCTGATCCTGCTGACATCCAATGTCGGCTCGGAGATCCTGACCCGGCTCGGATCCGGCAGCGCCGAAACGCTCGAGGCGGCGATCCGCCCGGCGCTGCTGAAGCAGTTCCCGGCGGCGTTTCTCGGCCGCATGGTCGTGGTGCCCTATCTGCCGCTCGCCGACATCACCATCCGCGCCATCGTGCGGCTGAAGCTCGGCCGCATCCAGGAGCGCTTCGCCGCCATCCACCGCGCCGAACTGACCTACGCCGAGAGCGTGGTCGCGGCAATCGCCGCCCGCGCCACCGAAACAGAGAGCGGGGCGCGCACCATCGACACGATCCTGACCCATACGCTGCTGCCCGATCTTTCGGCCGAAATCCTCGACCGGGTCGCCGAGGGCGGCGGTATCGAAGCCATACATATCGATGTCGATACCGAGGGCCGGCTCTCCTACACCGTGCGGGGCCGCCTGGCATGAGCGTCAGTTTCGTTTGGACCGCCGCTCGCGAGGGGCTGAGCTGGCCGCCCGACGAGGATGCCAAGCCCACCCTCCTCCAGGATAGTGCGGAGCCTATCGATGGTTGACGGCGGAATCATTCTCTACACCGCAGCCGATGGCGTGACTCGCGTTCAGCTTCGGACCAGTGAGGGGACGGTGTGGTTAAGTCAGGCGGACATGGCCGAGCTATTCCGGACGACGAAGCAGAATATCAGTCTCCATATCCGTAATGTGCTGGCGGAGAACGAACTGACATCGGAAGCAACTGTCAAGGATTCCTTGACAGTTCAAAATGAGGGCGGCCGGATGGTTCAGCGCGCCATCGGCCTCTATCGTCTCGAAATGATCCTCGCCGTCGGCTACCGCGTGCGCAGCCCGCGCGCCACTGAGTTTCGGCGGTGGGCGACGACGACGTTGCAGGAATATCTCGTCAAGGGCTTCGTCATGGACGACGAACGCCTCAAAGACCCAGACTTCGATTATTTCGACGAGCTGCTCGAGCGAATCCGCGACATTCGCGCCGCCGAAGCGCGCTTCTACCAGAAGATCCGGGACATCCTCGCCTTGAGTCCCGACTACGAAGCCGGGCGAACGGACGTGCAGCTTTTCTATGCGACGATCCAAAATAAGATGCTCCATGCCGTGACCTCCCACACGGCGGCGGAGCTGATCGTCTCGCGGTCGGATCGGAACGCGCCCAACATGGGACTGACGGCATGGAAGGGCGAGTACGTCCGCAAAGGGGATGTCGCCACGGCAAAGAATTATCTCGCGGAAGCAGAGATCAGGGAGTTGAACCTGATTGTCACGATGTTTCTCGATACCGCGGAATTGCGGGCGTCGCGACGGCAGCAGATCCTGCTGACCGATTGGGAAACCATTCTGGACGGATTTCTTGCCGCCAACGAGCTGTCTGTTTTGCGCGACGCCGGATCGGTATCCGCCGTTGCAGCGGAACGCATCGCCCATGAGCGATATGCAAACTTCGACGTGGCACGAAAAGCTGCGACGCAAGCCGAGTCTGCGAAGATCGGTGATCTCGGTGAGCTGATGAAGATTGCGGATGCCGCGGCCTCGACAAAGATGAAGGAAGGCGCGGGGAAAATTACAAGGAAGCCGCGCCCGGCCAGAAGGAAAAGGGATGAGGAGTGATGCCTGATCTCCTACCATCGCCTGCAATGGCAGACGTGCATATCGATGTCGATACCGAGGGCCGTCTATCCTACGCCGTGCGGGGGCGCCTGGCATGAGCGTCAGCTTTGTCGAGACCTACTCCTCGCTGCAGGTGACGACGCCACTCGGCGCCAACAAGCTGCTGCTCAAGCGCTTTTCCGGCAGCGAATATATTTCCGAGCCGTTCCTGTTCACGCTCGACATGGATTGCACCGACGACAGCGCCAGCCCGGCCACGGTGCTGGGTGCTTCGGCCACGGTCACGCTGATCGATGGCGAGGGCAATAGCCGCTACATCAATGGGCTGGTGACGCGGCTTTCGGTCAACGGCACCGTGTGGCAGGCGGAACTCCGGCCCTGGTTCTGGATGCTGACGCTGGCCACCGACAGCAAGATTTTCCAGAACCTGTCGGTTACCGACATCATCACGGGCGTGTTCAGTGCGCTGGGCTTCACCGACTACAAGCTCTCGACCACCGGCACCTATTCGCCGCTGGTCTATTGCGTGCAGTACCAGGAGACCGCGTTCAACTTCGTCTGCCGGCTGATGGAGCAGTTCGGCATCTGGTATTTCTTCGAGCATGTCAGCGGCACGCACACCATGGTGCTGGCCGATGATCCGAGTGCCATCGCGACCTGCCCGAACGCTGCCTCGGTCGGCTATCTGGAGCTGCCCGACGACAAGGGCTGGATCCAGGATGTTCGGGTGCAGAGTGCTGCGCAGCTGCAGAGCGTCGCCACCGGCAAGTTCCAGACGAATGATTTCAATTTCATCACGCCCTCGACAGCACTGCTGGCCAATGCCGCCGGTGCCAGCGGCACGATGCAGGTCTATGACTATCCCGGCCTCTACCAGGCCAAGGGCGATGGCAGCAGCATCGCCTCGCTGCGGATCCAGGAATTCGCCGCCCCGATGCAGCTGCTCGCCGGTACCTCGACCGTGCGCCCCTTTACGGCCGGCACGCAATTCACCCTGACCGGCAACCCGTCGAGTGCCCTCAACATTGCCTGGGCGCTGCGCGAGGTCACGCACAATGCCGAGCGCAATATCTACAGCAACAGCTTCGTGGCGTTTCCGGCCAGCGTCACCTATCGCCCGCCGCGCCATGCGGTGAAGCCGCGCATCGCCGGCACCCAGACCGCCATGGTCGTCGGTAAATCCGGCGAGGAGATCTGGACCGACCAATATGGCCGAATCAAAGTGCAATTCCACTGGGACCTGCTTGGCACCAATGATGAGAACAGCTCGTGCTGGATCCGGGTCGCTCAGAGCTGGGCCGGCAAGAGCTGGGGTGCATTCGTGCTGCCGCGCATCGGCCAGGAGGTGGTGGTGAGCTTCCTCGAAGGCGATCCCGATCAGCCACTGGTCACCGGCTGCGTCTATAATGGCGATTTCCCGGTGCCCTATACGCTGCCCGACTACCAGACCCGGACGACGCTGAAGAGCAACAGCTCCAAGGGCGGCGGCGGCAGCAACGAGCTGTGCTTCGAGGACAAGGCCGGCAGCGAGGAAGTCTATTTCCACGCCCAGAAGGATCTGGTCTCGGTCATCGAGAACAGCCGGACGACCACGATCAACACGGCCGACGACACGCTGACCGTGGCCAAGGGCAATCGCGCGGAGACGATCAGCCAGGGCAATGACACGCTCACGATCAGCCAGGGCAATCGCAGCACCACGATCAGCCAGGGCAATGACGGCCTGACCATCAGCCAGGGCAACCGCACCGTCGCCATCACCGCCGGCAATGAGAGTGTTACCATCGGCGGTACTCGCACCATCAGCGTGACCGGCAATGAGAGCCTGACCAGCAAGGCCGACGCGACCTGGAATGTCACCGGCAATTTCACTCTCAAGGTCAGCGGCGACATCACCATCCAGGCCGGCGGTGCGCTCACGCTCAAATCCGGCACGACCATGAGCGTGCAATCCGGCACGTCAATGAGCGTCCAGTCCGGCACCGATCTCAACCTGCAGGCCGGCACGCAATTCACCCTCAAGGGCTCGGCCAGCGGCACCGTCGATGGCGGCGGGATGCTCGCCGTCAAGGGCGGCATGGTCCAGATCAATTCATGAGCGAGACGGGCCCGCCACCGCTCGACGGCATCGTGGAGACACCGGGGCCGGACGGGGTGGCGGCACGCGCCAGCTTCCGGCACGGCGTGCTGCATGGCCCGCTGCAGCAATTCCGCCCGGATGGCGGGCTCGCCCGCGAGATGCATTTCGTCGACGGCAAACTACAGGGTGCCTTCACCGAATACGATGCGGCCGGCCGCGTCGCCGCGCGCCAGCATTATGTCGCCGGCACGCTGCACGGCCCGGCCAGCATCTATGCCGATGGCGTGCTGACGGCCGAGATGATACAGGTGAACGGCGTGCTGCAAGGCCCGATGCACAGCTACGACGCGCTCGGCCGCTTGGCCGCAACCGCGCTCTACGTCAATGGCAAGCCGCACGGGCCGACCACCATCTTCCGCCCCGACGGCGCCCGCAGCAAGGTGATGAACTACACCGACGGCAAGCTGGACGGGGAGAGCACCGAGTATTTCGAAAATGGTGGGGTACGGCGGCGCGCGCTCTACAAGGCAGGCAAGCTCGACGGCCCGACCACCGAGTATGATGAGACCGGCAAGGTGTGCATGGTCACGCATTATGCCGAGGACAAGAAGCTGGACGGGCCAGGGACGGGGACGGGGAAGAGTGGCTGGCTGGGGCGGCTGATCGGTTCCTGAATCCGGCCGCGTCTGCTATACTTCTGCGCGAGTACAGGTTTGGAAACCCATGTCGAACGTGAAAATCGCTCCCCCGCCGACCCGCTTCGCCAATGCCGCCGCCGTGCCGCCGCCAGCGACGCGGCTGGCCGTGGCCCAGCGCGCAACGGCCGTGAGCTTCGCGCCGACCAAGCGCGTTGTCGCGCGCGGCACCGGCGAGGCGAGCGAACTCATGTCCCAGCCCGATGGCAGTTTCCGCCTGCGCTCGCTCGACCGCGGCACCCTGGCGCCGCCCAGCGGGGTTTTCAACTTCGTGCGCGTGCACGGGCTTACCCGCAATGACGCACATATCTACGCCTCGGCGCATCTGCCCCATGCCTCGCTCGCCCAGGGTAAGCCGGTGATCTATGCCGGCACGGCCAAGCTCGATTCAGGCCGGCTCGAATGGTGGAGCAATTATTCCGGCACCTATCAGCCGATCGCCGAGTTCCGGGCCCAGGCCAAGCTGCCGGTAGACAAATTCATGCCCTGGCAGAAGCTGCAGATGGGCGGCGCTTCGATGCAGCGCGGGACGTTCACCGATCGCACGGCCAAGGCGGCGCCGGAGGCGAGACGGGATCAGGCCACGGCGAAACCGGCCGAGTCGCTGCCGGCCAAACCACCCGGCGCGGCAAAGCCGTCAGCCGCCGTAGCGAAACCGGCCGCCGGCCCGGCACCCGCCAAGAGCGCTGCCGGCAAACGGTGAGCGGCGACCAGACGCCGGCCTCACAGCTCCCTAGAGGAACTCCGTGACCTCGCGCTCGCGGCCGACGCCGGCCATAAACTGCACCAGGCTCGGCATTTTGATCGCCATCTCGCGATGACGGGCACGGACGGCCTGGATCAGCGTGCCGCCCCGGCCCAGCATGGCATCGCCAATCTCGATCATGCGCAGATTGGGCCACGCCTTTTCCCGGATACGGGCGACCTCGGCCATGATGGTCGCGGCGTCGATCTCGGGTGCCGACTGGGCCAGCAGCAGCGTGGTGGCCGCGGTCGAGCGCGAGACGCCGGCGTGGCAATGCACCAGCAGCCGCTTCTCGCCCGGCTCCGCCATCATGTCGCGGCCGAAGCGCAGCAGTGCTTCGACATGCGCCGGCTGCGGCATTTCCTCGCCCGGCCGCTGGTCGATGGCATCGTGGAAGCGCAGCTGCAGCCGCGCATGTTCGCCATAGGCGCCGAAGGCGTCGGGATCCGGATAGCCGGGATCGAGGATCGACAGCACATGGGTGATGCCCGCGGTGCTGTGTTCCGGCAATTCCGGAATTCCGCAAATTGTGAAGGTGAACGGCATCGTCGCCGGGCTGGTCATAATCGGTGCCACTCGCATTGGAGGATGGGGCGGAATGTCTCAGTCGTCGGCCAGAACCTCCGGCCCGCGCGGTACAGCTTTGCCGCCGAACAGTGAGACCCTTAACGCCTGAACGCGGCGGCCGAGATCGCCGACCGCCAGATAGATCACCGGGGTGGTGTAGAGCGTCAGCACCTGGCTCAGGACCAGCCCGCCGGCAATGGCAATGCCGAGCGGCCGGCGCAACTCGAAGCCCGGCCCGCCGCCAAGTGCCAGCGGCAGCGCGCCGACCAGCGCCGCAAAAGTGGTCATCAGGATCGGCCTGAACCGGATTACGCAGGCCTCGCGGATCGCGGCGGCGGGGCTGAGCCCCTGCTCGCGCTCGGCCTGGATGGCGAAGTCGACCATCATGATGCCGTTCTTCTTGACGATACCGATCAGCAGCAAGATGCCGATCAGCGCAATCACGCTCAGATCCAGATTACTCGCGCGCAGCAGCAGCAACGCGCCGATGCCGGCCGAAGGCAGGGTCGAGAGAATGGTGATCGGATGCAGCAGGCTCTCATAGAGCATGCCGAGCACGATATAGACCACCAGCAGAGCGGCACCGATCAGATAGGGCTGCGAGGCCAGTGACCGCTCGAATTCGCCGGCCGTGCCCTCGAAGGCGCTCTGCACCGTGATCGGCTTGCCCAGGCGCTGTTCGACGGCATGCACGCGCTCGACCGCAACACCCAGGGACACGCCCGGCTCGAGGTTGAAGCTGATCGCGATCACCGGCAGCCCGCCCTTGTGCTTCACGACCAGGGGCGAGCGCACCAGATGGGCCGTGGCGAAGGCGCTGATCGGCACGAGATTGCCGTCCTGGCCATTGACATAGAGCTGGTCGAGCGAGCGCTCGTCGAGGCGGAAATCATCGTCGGCCTGCAGGGTCACGTAATATTGCTGGGCGTCGGTGAAGATCTCGCGGATGCGCCGCCGGCCGAAGGCGTCGAACAGCGTGTTGTCGACGGTCTCGATCGCGACGCCCATGCGCGCGGCCCGGTCGCGATCGATATCGAGATGGATGTCGGTACCGTAATTGACATCGTCGGCCGCGACGTCGCGCAGACCCGGGATCGCCGCCAGCGCCTTCTCCAGCTGCGGCTCCCAGCGATCGAGTTCCTCGCGATTGGCATCGCTCAGCGTGTACTGGAATTCGCCATGGCCGCCATTGAAGCCGCCGGCCACCACCAGTTCGCGCTCGGGCTGGATATAGACGGTAGCGCCGGGCACGGCATTGGTCGCTTTGCGCAGCCTGCCCATGATCTCGTCGAGCGTGCCGTGGCGCTTCTCCGGCGGCACCAGCTGGACGATGCTGAAATTGCTGCCGAAGAACAGCACGCTGACGACATCGGTATCGGCCTGCAGCGCATGGGCGACGCCGACCACGATATCATTGCCGCCACGCAGCGACAGATCCGGGCGGATAATCAGCGCGGCATCGACGCGCCCGACATCCTGGGGCGGGAAGAAGCCCTTCGGCATGGCGACATAGAGGTAGACGGTGAGGCCGACCGTGCCGGCGAAAACCAGCAGCACGACTGCCCGATGGCGCAGCCCCCAATCCAGCGTGCGCGCATAGAAACCGACCACGCCCTGCATGAAATGGTCGCCGCGCTGCTTGCCGGCGCGCGGTCGATGCGCCCTGAGGAAGCGCGCGCACATCATCGGCGTGATGAACAGCGAGACTGCCGCCGAAATCACCAGTGCCGTACTGATGGTCACGCCGAATTCGCGGAACAGCCGGCCGATGACGCCGCCCATCAGCAGCACCGGGATGAAGACGGCGATCAGCGAGAGCGTGATCGAGATGATGGTGAACCCGACCTGGCGGACGCCGACGTAAGCCGCCTCGCGCGCCGACATGCCGCCTTCGACATGGCGCACGATGTTCTCGATCACCACGATGGCGTCATCGACGACGAAGCCGACCGAGATGGTCAGCGCCATCAGCGACAGATTGTCGAGGCTGTAACCGAAGCCGTACATGACCAGGCAGGTCGCCGCCAGCGAGACCGGGATGGCGATCGCCGGGATGATGGTGGCGCTGGCACTGCGCAGGAAGATGAAGATGACGGCGATCACCAGCAGCACGGTGAAGCCCAGAGTCAGCTCGACCTCGCGGATCGCGGCACTGATGCTGATCGAGCGGTCGAGCGCGATGTTGATCTTGACCCCGGCCGGCAGCTGCGCCTCGACCTGGGGCAGCTGCGCTTTGATCGCGGCGATGGCCTGGACGATATTGGCGCTGGCGATGCGCCGGTAGCCGAAGGCGATGGTGTGCTTGCCATTGAACCAACCTGCGGTGTCCTCGTTCTCCGGCCCATCGACCACGGTGGCGATATCGCCCAGCCGCACCGGCGCGCCATTGCGCCAGGCGACGACGACCTGGCGGAAAGCCGCCGCGTCGTAGAGCTGGTCATTGGCGTCGATGCTGGCGCCGAAACGGCCGGAATCGAGATTGCCCTTGGGCTTGTCGACGCTGGCAGCGCTGACCGCCGTTCGCAGATCCTCGAGCGACAGCCCGCGCGCGGCGAGCGCCGCCGGATTGACCAGGACCTTGACCGCCGGCGCCTGACGCGACCAGTCGAAGGTCCGGCGCACGCCGGGGATCAGCGAGGCGCGGCGCACAATCAGCGTCTCGGCTGCAGCATCGATCTTGGTCAGCGGCTGCGACTCCGAGGTGAGTGCGATACCCAGGATCGAATAATCGGACGGGCTGTCCTGCTGCCAGGTCGGCGGGCTGGGCAGATCGGCCGGCAGTTCGGGCGCGGCCTTTTGCAGCGCCGTCTGCACTTCGAGCCCGGCACCATCCATGTTGCGCGTCGGCTCGAACACGATGTTGATACTGGTCCAGCCACGCGAGCTGGTCGACGTCATGCCGATGATGCCGCGCGTATCCGAGAGCTGATGCTCGAGCGGGGCGGCCACGGTCGAGGCCATGACATCGGCCGAAGCGCCGGGCAGCGAGGCATTGACCACCAGGGTCGGGTAATCGATGTCGGGCAGCGCTGCGACCGGCAGCTGGGTGAAGGCGATCAGGCCGAAGATCAGCAGTCCGGCGGCGAGCAGCGCAGTCGCGATCGGCCGATCGATGAACAGCCGGAACATCGGCTCAGGCCCCGCCGGCTGGCGTGCGCGAGGCGCCGATGGTGACCGCCGAACCCTCGGCGATGCCATCCTGGCCATCGACCACCACGGTTTCGCCGGCAGCGATGCCCTTGGTGACGACGATCAGCCCATGCGCCTTCACCCCGGCCTGGACCTGGCGCAGGCTGACCGTCGAGTCCGGCTTGACGATATAGGCGATGAGGCCGTCGGGCCCGAGCAGCAAGGCCGCCTCGGGCACGACCACGGCATTGGGCAGCGCGTTCAGCACCAGCCTTGCATTGACGAATTGCCCGGGCCA
>Ga0302314_10013039_pt1 | contig 14315 bp, 12 predicted proteins | sample III_Palsa_N2_3_FD_200533 | JGI IMG/M metagenome (GOLD analysis project Ga0302314, IMG submission 200533) | Peat permafrost microbial communities from Stordalen Mire near Abisko, Sweden - III_Palsa_N2_3 | ecosystem: Environmental > Terrestrial > Soil > Palsa > Peat permafrost | place: Sweden... | reverse complement strand
CCGACGGCGGTACCCGCAGGCGCCGTGCCCCACCACCGCGCCCACTCGTCACCGCCACCGTCGAGGAGCCATCCGCATGACCCAGATCCCGCCCGCCGACGAGCGCATCGTCATCGAGAACGCCTACGTCGCCACGGTCGACGCCGAGGACACCGAGCACGCGCGCGGCCACGTCGTCGTCGCCGGCAACCGCATCGAGTCGGTCGGCGCCGGACCCGCCCCCCAGTGGCTGGAGGGGGTCACCCGGCGGATCAACGCCGAGGGCCATCTGCTGACGCCCGGCCTGGTCAACACCCACCACCACTTCTACCAGTGGATCACCCGGGGTCTGGCCCAGGACAACATCCTGTTCGACTGGCTGGTCGCGCTCTACCCGACCTGGGCCCGGATCGACGAGCGGCTCGTCCACGCCGCCGCCCAGGGCTCCGCCGCCGCCCTGCTCAAGTCCGGCTGCAGCACCGCGATGGACCACCACTACGTGTTCCCGCAGGGGGCCGGCGACATCCTCGGCGCGGAGATCGAGGCCGTGGCCGAGCTCGGGATGCGCTTCACCGCCACCCGCGGCTCGATGTCGCGCGGGCGCAGCGACGGCGGCCTGCCGCCGGACTTCGCGGTGGAGAAGACCGAGTCCATCCTGATCGCCTCCGAGGCCGCCGTCGACCGCTACCACGACGCCTCCTTCGGCTCGATGCTGCACATCGCCATCGCCCCCTGCTCACCGTTCTCGGTGACCAGCGAACTGATGGCGCAGGCGGCGGAGCTGGCCCGGCGCAAGGGCGTCCGGCTGCACACCCACGGCTCGGAGACGGCCGAGGAGGAGCAGTTCTGCAAGGAACTGTTCGGGATGGGGCCGACCGACTACTTCGAGAGCGTGGGCTGGCTCGGCGAGGACGTGTGGATGGCGCACTGCGTCCACATGAACGACTCCGACATCGCCAAGTTCGCCGAGACCGGCACCGGCGTGGCGCACTGCCCGTCCTCCAACGCCCGGCTGGCCGCGGGCATCGCCCGGGTCCCGGACATGCTCAAGGCCGGCGTCCCGGTCGGCCTGGGCGTGGACGGCACCGCCTCCAACGAGTCCGGCGAGCTCGGCACCGAGCTGCGCAACGCGCTGCTGATCAACCGGCTGGGCGCCAACCGCCCGGACGCGCTGACCGGGCGCGGGGCGCTGCGCCTCGGCACCATGGGCGGCGCCCGGGTCCTCGGCCGACAGGCCGAGATCGGCTCGATCGAGGTCGGCAAGCTGGCCGACCTGGCGCTGTGGAAGGTCGACGGCGTGCTGCACTCGTCGATCGCCGACCCGGTCGCGGCGCTCACCCTGGGCGCGCTGCCGCCGCTGTCGCTGCTGCTGGTCAACGGCCGCGCGGTGGTCGAGCAGGGCCTGCTGACCACGGTCAACGAGGACCGCATCGCCAAGGCCGCCGCCGACGCCGCCCGCGAGCTGGCGTCGCGCGCCTAGTCCGGCCGACGCACCACCTCCCACCTGCTCCGGGCGCCGCTGGACGGTGTGCCGCCCGGACTCCCCCGCGCGCCACCCGCGCCGGGGGACCGAGGTCCCGGACCCACGGCGAGGGTCCGGGACCTCGGCGTACCCGGGGTCCGCGCGCCGGGGCGGCGGCGGTGTCGGTGGCCGCCACTACGCTCCGGGCATGAACGTTCCCGTGCACATCCCGGAGTACTTCGAGGACTGCGAGTTGGTGGCAGCCGAGGGGCTCGCGCGCGATCCTGCCTTCTGGCTCGCCCACGTCCTGCTGACGATGGGTGATCCCGGCGAGCAGGCGTCCCGCTACGGGGTCGACGAAGCGGCCTACCAGGACATGGTGGAGCGCCTCGGTGACGCCGGGCAGCCGTGGCCGGTGCTGCGGGTCCCCTTCGGCGGCGGGCACACCGCCTACGCCGTGTACGCCAACTTCGAGGACCAGAGCGACGTCGAATTCTTCGTCCGGCACCCGGCCTGGGGTCGGCTCGGCCACCTCGGCCAGTGCGGTGCCGACGGGGCCGGCCCGGGGCTGCCCTGGGCCGAGCTGGTCCATCTCGCCGGGAGCGCCGAGGAGGGAGCGGAGGGGCTGTCCGACGCCTCGCAGCGGCTGCTCCTGCTGCTGCCGATGCTCGGCGAGGCCGATCTGCCCGGCGAGGCGCTCGGCACCGTGGCCGGAGCGCTGTCGCGTTGCGGGATCAGCCCCGACGCGGTGGGCGAGCTGGCCGCAGCCCTGCTCGGCGACCCGGACCCGGCCCACGACCCCCGCTGGACCGTGACCGGCGGCAACCCGATCGCCGTGTGTTCGTCCCGGTACAGCCCCCGTCAGCTCCCGCTCGCCCTCGGCATCACCGCGCCCCAGTCGCAGGCCCTGGCCGACGCGTTGACCGGGTCGCAGACCCACCGGCAGGCGCGCCGCCCCGGCTCGGCCTGAGCACCGGCCCCGGCTACGCCTCCGTCGGCCCCGACCCCGGCCGGAGCTGGGCGCGGAGGGCGAGCGGGGTGAGGCCGTGGGCGGTGAGGACGTCGCGGGTGACGCCGCGGGCGGTGAGCAGGGCGAGCAGCAGGTGGGCGGTGCCGATGGCGTCGGCGCGCTGGTCCTGGGCCTCGCGGACGGCGGCCTCCAGCACGTGACGGACCTCCGGCCGCCAGGGCAGGCGCCCCGGGGCGGCCGGGGCGCGGCGCCGGAGGCCCCGGCCCCGGGGACGGTCGGGGACGGGTTCCAGCAGGGCGTTCTCGCCCCAGACCTCCTCGACCCGGTCGATGATCCGGTCCACCTCGATCCCGAGGCCGCGCAGCGCCTCGGCGTCCTCGCGGCCGATGCCGCCCCGGCGGCGGATCCCGCGGCACTCGACGAGCAGTTCGGCGTGCCGGTCGGGGCCGAGGCCGGAGCGGGTGAGCAGCGCGACGGCGGTGCTGTCGGGCTGGGCGAGCAGCGCGGCCAGCAGGTGCTCCTCGCCGACGGCGGGCGCACCGCCGCTGCGGGCGGTGTCGACCGCGTCCTTCACGGACCGGCGGGCCCTGGGGGTGAAGCGTTCCAGCATGGTCAGCGTCCTCCGTGCTTCTTGTGTACTGCCTGCCTGCTGACGCCGAGTTCGGCGCCGATCTCCGCCCAGGACCAGCCCTGGGCACGGGCGCTGCGGACCTGCAGCGCTTCCAGTTGTTCGAGGAGGCGGCGCAGGGCCGCCACCGCCCGGAGGCCGGTGCGCGGATCGCGTCCGCCGGCGGCCTCCGCCAGTGTCGTCGCTTCGGTCATGATGTCAATGTACGTTGACAGTCGGCCCGCGTCAACCGAAGTTGACGCTCTCCCGCTACGACATACCAGCGAGTATGTTGATCGGGAGCGCCACCGGCGGGACCGACCACACCACGAGGAGCAGCGATGCGGGCAGTGCAGATCACCGAGTTCGGCGGACCCGAGGTACTTCGGACGGTGGAGCTGGACGACCCGGTCCCGCAGCCCGGCCAACTGCTGATCGACGTCTCCGCCATCGGGGTCAACTACGCCGACACCCACGCGGTCGAGGACTCCTACCTCTCCCGCAGCTCGCTGCCGATGGTGCCCGGCGGCGAGGTCGCCGGGCGGACCGCCGACGGCCGCCGGGTGGTGGCGCTGACCGCCACCGGCGGCTACGCGGAACGCGCCGTGGCCTGGGCGAACATGGCGGTCGACCTCCCCGACGCGGTGTCCGACGGCGCGGCGCTGGCGCTGGTGGTGCAGGGCCTCACCGCCTGGAACCTGCTGCGGACCTCGGCCCGGATGGCCCCCGGCGAGTCGGTGGTGGTGCACGCGGCGGCCGGCGGCACCGGCTCGCTGGCGGTACAGCTGGCGAAGCGCTTCGGCGCGGGACGGGTGATCGCCACCGCGTCCACCGAGGAGAAGCGGAAGCTGGCGCTGGAGCTGGGCGCGGACGTCGCGGTCGAGGCCGACGGCGAGGGCCTGAAGGAGCGGCTGATCGAGGCGAACAACGGCGCCAAGGTCGACGTGGTGCTGGAGATGACCGGCGGCCCGGTCTTCGACGCCTCGCTGGCGGCACTGGCGCCGTTCGGGCGGCTGGTGGCCTACGGCATGGCCTCCCGGGTCACTCCGAGCCCGATCGCGGCGGCGAGCCTGATGTCCCACTCGCGGGCCGTCGTCGGCTTCTGGCTGATGCACTGCCTGGGCCGCCCGGAGCTGCACGCGGAGCCGATGGCGGAGCTGCTGGCGCTGGTCGCGGCGGGCGAGCTGAAGCCGCTGCTGGGCGAGGCCTACCCGCTGTCGGAGGCCGCCCGCGCCCACGAGGACCTGCGCGCCCGGCGCACCTCGGGCAAGCTGGTGCTCGACCCCAGCCGGTAACAGCTCGGCCGAGTCGCCGGTCCTCCCTGTGCAAACGGAATCTGACGCGACATCATCTCCCTGTGGCCCCTTCGGGGCCAGGCTGGGAGGCACCATGTCCAAACGCACCCGCAAGCGCAGCTGGCGCCGACGCAAGGCCAACCACGGGAGGCGCCCCAACTGCCGCTGAGGCATCGGGGTCGCCGTCCGGCCGCTCGGCCGGACGCACCGCCGGGGCGCTCGGCCCGACCGGGGGCAGGGTCGGGGCCGCGCTCGGAACCGAGTGCGGAACGAGGTGCGGAGCCGCGGTCGGACGGACCGTCGGCACCGGCTCGCCGTCCGGCCGCGAGGCCGGACGGACGGTCGCCGACAGCCGGTCGGCCGTGGTCACCGCGTACACCCGGCCGGGGAGCAGCGTCAGCCGGTAGCGGCCGTGCTGCTCCCGCAGGTCGGCCCCGCGCACCAGCGCGCCGAGCCGCCCGTGCCGGAACGGGTGTCCCGACCAGACGTGGACCGGCCCCCCGGGCAGGCCGCCGGTCACGGTGAGCGTCAGGGTCTGCTTGCCGCGCGCGTGCAGGGTCTCGACCACGGTGCTCCAGCCGGCCTTGCCCGGGGCGAGGTAACTGGCGTAGCTGCCGTTGCGCCGGTTCCCGCCGAGGTAGCCGCCGCCCGAGCCGATGGAGCGCCACCCCGGCAGGGCGAACTGTCCCGGCCGGGCCGCCGGGAGGTCCGCCTGGAGGTCCTGGGCGGCCGGCAGCACCTGGCTGAACGCCGCCGGCCTGGCATCGCCGTTCAGCGTGACGGCGGTGCTGACCCGGTGCGGCGACGCCTCGTAGGCCATGGCCACGCCGACCACCAGGGTGGACACGGCGACCAGCGAGGCGATCACCGGCAGCGGCTGGACGGCGGGGCGTGTCATGCAGGACGGTCCTTCTGCGCTCGCAGATGCACCCGCTCCCGGCGGATGGGCAGCGGAGGACCACCGTAGCGCGCGGTGGTCCCCGCCCCGGGCCTTGGCGGACCGCCGCCGGTCCGTGTCGGCCCGTCAGCCGAGCAGCGCGTACCCCGGCAGGGTGAGGAAGTCGACGAACTCCTCGGCGAGGGCGACCTCCTCGAAGAGCGCCGCGGCCTGCTCCCAGCGGCCGGCGGCGTACGCCTGCTCGCCCAGTTCCAGGCGCAGCGCCGCGAGTTCGGCCGCCAGCAGGTCCCGGACCAGGTCGGGGGTGACTTTCGCACCGGCGCCTTGACCCTCGCCCGCGAGCACCACGCCGTTGTGGATCCACTGCCAGATCTGCGAGCGGGAGATCTCGGCGGTGGCGGCGTCCTCCATCATGTTGAAGATGGCGACCGCGCCCAGCCCGCGCAGCCACGCCTCCAGGTAGCGGACGCCCACCTGGACCGCGTTGTGCAGCCCCTCGGCGGTGCAGGAGCCGCCCGCCCCGGCGATGTCGAGCAGTTCGGCGGCGGTGGCGGCGGGGGCCTGCGGCACCGCCTGCTTCTGGTGCGGGCGGTCGCCGAGCACGTCGTCGAAGACACCGCGGCAGACCGGGACCAGGTCGGGGTGGGCCACCCAGGAGCCGTCGAAGCCGTCCCCGGCCTCGCGCCGCTTGTCGGCGTCGACCTTCTCCAGCGCGGCGGCGTTGACCGCCGGGTCGCGCCGGGAGGGGATGAACGCGGCCATGCCGCCGATGGCGTGGGCGCCGCGCCGGTGGCAGGTGCGGACCAGGAGTTGGGCGTAGGCGCGCATGAACGGCGAGGTCATGCCCACGGAGTTGCGGTCGGGCAGGACGAAGCGCTCGCCCGCGTCGCGGAAGTTCTTGACGATGGAGAAGAGGTAGTCCCAGCGTCCGGCGTTGAGGCCGGCCGCGTGCTCGCGCAGCTCGTAGAGGATCTCGTCCATCTCGAAGGCGGCGGTGACCGTCTCGATCAGCACGGTCGCGCGGACTGTGCCGTGCGGGATGCCGAGTTCGGCCTGGGCGTGGGTGAAGACCTCGTTCCAGAGCCGGGCCTCCAGGTGGCTCTCGGTCTTGGCGAGGTAGAAGTAGGGGCCGGAGTTGGGGTCCTCCGCGCCGCGCGCCACCAGCCGGGCGGCGTTGTGGAAGAAGTAGAGGCCGAAGTCGGTGAGCGAGCCGGACACCGGCTCGCCGTCGACCAGCAGGTGGGCCTCGTCCAGGTGCCAGCCGCGCGGGCGGACCACGACGGTGGCGAGCTCGGCGTCCGGGCGCAGCGTGTAGGCCTTGCCCTCGGGGGTGGTGAAGTCGATCCGGCGCTCCAGCGCGTCGATCAGGTTGAGCTGCCCCTCGACCAGGTTCTGCCAGGTGGGGGCGGTGGCGTCCTCGAAGTCGGCCAGCCAGACCCGGGCGCCGGAGTTGAGGGCGTTGACGGTCATCCGGCGGTCGGTGGGGCCGGTGATCTCGACCCGGCGGTCCTGGAGGGCGCGCGGGGCCTCGGCGACCTGCCAGTCGCCGGCCCGGACGGCGGCGGTCCCGGGCAGGAAGTCGAGGGTGCCGGTGGCGGCGATCTCGGCCCGGCGCTGCCGGCGCAGCGCCAGCAGCTCCCGGCGGCGCGGCTCGAAGCGGCGGTGCAGCCCGGCGAGGAAGGCCAGTGCCTCCGGGGTCAGCACCTCCGCGCCCCGGGCGACCTCGGGGCCGACCACGCGGGCGGGTCCGGCGCCGGGCTCGACGGCGGATTCCCGACGTTCCCTGGGTTCCTGTGGTTCCTGTGGTCCGGCCATGGTCCTAAGCTCCTTGCACGGCGAGCGCGGCAACGTACGGGGACGGGGACGACAGTCGATCGATTCCGTCGTCGGGACCACCGTACTTCTGTAAGGTGGAGGCTAGTTTCCGCCATGCAGAAATTCAACACTTTGTTGATGTTGCTCACGCCCGATCCTGCCCTGCTCACCCTGGAAGGCCGTCCCGTGGTCGCATCATCTGCCTCGCTCGACGCCCCGGCGGCCGACCGCTCCGGGGGCGTGCAGTCCGTCGAGCGCGCCTTCCAGCTGCTGGAGGTACTGGCCGACTCGGGCGGCGTCAGCACGCTGAGCGACCTGGCCACCGCCTCCGGACTGCCGATGCCGACCATCCACCGGCTGATCCGCACCCTGGTCCAGCAGGGCTACGTCCGCCAGGACACCGCCCGCCGCTACACCCTCGGACCCCGGCTGATCCGCCTCGGCGAGACCGCCGGACGGCTGCTCGGCAGCTGGGCCCGCCCCTACCTGGCGGAGCTGATGGAGGCCACCGGCGAGACCGCCAACCTGGCCGTGCTGGAGGCCGGCGAGGTCGTGTACGTCGGGCAGGTGCCCTCCCGGCACTCCATGCGGATGTTCACCGAGGTCGGCCGCCGGGTCCAGCCGCACTGCACCGCCGTCGGCAAGGTGCTGCTCGCCCAGCTGCCGCGCCCCGAGGCGGCGGGGGTGCTCGGCCCCGGGCCGCTGACCGCCCACACCGTCCACACCGTGGTCCGGCCCGAGCAGCTGCTCGCCCAGTTCGACGACGTCAAGGGCGCCGGCTACGCGGTCGACGACCAGGAGCAGGAGATCGGCGTCCGCTGCATCGCGGTGGTCGTCCCCGGCGCGCCGACGCCCACCGCCCTGTCCGTCTCCGGCCCGGAGGCCCGGATCCGGCTGCTGGAGGCACAGCAGGCGCACGGCGGGCTGATCCCCCGGATGCAGGAGATCGCCACCCGCCTCGGCCACGCCCTCGCCGCCAGCGGCTGAGGCAGCCCGGCCCTGCCGCCCTCAGGCTCTGCTGCCCTGGAGTTCTGCCGCCTTCAGGCCCTGCTGCTCCAGGCCGCCCACGCCTCCGGCGTGTCGATGTCGTCGGGGACCGCCACATCGCCGCACTCGACCAGCTCCAGCGTGTCCGCATGGGCGCGCAGCAGCGCCCGCGCGCCCGCGTCACCGACCGCTCCGGCCGCCGCCTCCGCCCAGTGGCGTGCGCCGATCAGCACCGGATGCCCCCGCACGCCCGCGTAGGCCGCCGCCGCCAGCTCCGCGCCGGCCGCGTGCGCGGCCAGCAGCCGGGCCACCGCGGCGGGGCCGACGCCGGGCGTGTCCACCAGCGCGACCAGCGCCGCCGTGGCACCGGGGGCCTCGGCGGGCAGCGCCGCCAGCGCGGTCCGCAGCGAGGAGCCCATGCCGGTGGCCCAGTCGGGATTGCGCAGCACGGTGCAGCCGTCCAGCACCGCCCCGGCGGCCACCTGCTCCGCCCCGGCGCCGAGCACCACCACGATCCGGCGGCAGCCGCCCTCCCGCAGCACCGCGACGGCGTGCTCGACCAACGGGCGGCCGCGGTGGCGCAGCAGCGCCTTCGGCCCCAGGCCGAGACGGCGGCCCGCCCCGGCGGCCAGCAGCACGGCAACGGGTTCTCCACGAACAGGGTCTCCGGTCTCCATCGGGCCAGTCTGACCGGACCGCGTCCCCGTCCGCATCGTAGGAAGGCACAAGTCCCTGGACCGTTACCATCTGCCCAAGGGACTCCCCGAATCGACGCCCATCGGGGACGATGGGAGAGCGTGCTCCCTCAGCCGATCGGACGGTACGTCATGCCCCCCACACCGCAGCCGGAGAATCCCGGACAGGCAGCCGCGGTGAAGCCAGTGCGCTGCCCCTCCTGCCGACGCGAGCACGCCTACCAGCCGCCGCTCTTCCCCTGCGCCTGCGGGGCGCAGCTGAAGGTGCCGCTGCTGAGCGGGGGGATCCCGGTGCAGGTGCGGTTCCGGTCCTGGGCGGACTCCTGGCTGAACATGCGCTGCCCCTCCTGCGGGCGCTCGGACGAGTGGCCCCAGCCCGAGTTCACCTGCGACTGCGGCGCAGTCGTGCGGCTGCCGGTGGACACCGCGCGCCACCCGGTGCCGCTGGCGGTACCGCCGCCGCTGACCACGGTGCACCCGGTCCAGGCGGTGGCGCCGATCACGCCGACCGCACCGGTCCGGCCGGCGGCCCCGGCCCGACCCGTGGGCCGCCCGCCGTTCGTCCCGCACCCGGTCCGCACCGGGGACGACGCCGTCCTGGCCGCCGCCCGGTTCCTGGAGTGGCTGGGTCACGGCTCACTGGAGGTCTCCGACTCGCAGGACCGCGAGGGGGTCTGCCTGCTCGGTCCCCGGATCGTGGCGCAGGTCGACACCTGGACCGAGCCGGCCGACCTGCGCGCGGTCGAGTGCCTGTGGCTGAACACCCTGCACGCGGACGAGCTCCAGCCGGTGATGTTCACCCTGGCCGGCTACAACCAGGAGGCCCGCAACCGCGCCGACCAGCTGCTGGTCGCCCTGTTCGAGCTCGACCTGGCCGGAACCCCGCAGCCGGTCAACTCCACCGCCCGCGAGTTCCTCCGGGCCAACGGCGGCGGCTGAACCACCGAGCACGATATGACGATGCGTCAGTTCACGGACGATCCCAACCGGTTCTGTCCGTGATCTGGCGCGGCTCCCCGGGTGCGTGTTGGAATTCCGTCACCACCGGCCAGCAGCACGGAGGGGAGCCGTCCTTGTCGGACCAGCTGAGGGCGTCGGACCAGCGGAGGCCACGGAACGACGGAGCGGCGCCGGGGCCAACCCCCGACCCCGACCCGGAGCCCGGCCCGGAACAGCGATCGCCGGACGAGGCCACCGTCTGGCTGCTCCGCTCACGCGGCTGCTGGGCGGTCGCGGCGGTGCTGCTGGAGCCCTCCGCCGAGCACTCCCCCGGCAGCGCGCTGCTCCGCGCCGAGCTGCTGATCGAGGGGGCCTTCTTCCGCGGGCGGGGCTGGAGCACCGCCGAGAACGCGCTCCGGCTGGCCGAGGCCCATGCCGGCACCGCCGAGGAGCGCTCCGCCGCCGCCTGCGCCCGCGGCTACCTCGCCTACTGCGCCACCCTGCTCCAGGTCCACGACCGGCTGGACGAGGCGCAGGCCGCGCTCGGCCGAGCCTCCGCGCTGCTGCCGCCGAACGCCCCGGGCCGCCCGCTGCTGGACTTCCGGCGCGGCCTGGTCGCCGAGAACCTGCTCAAGGACCCCGCCTCGGCCCGGACCGCGCTCCGCCGCGCCCACGCCGGGGCCGAGCAGCTCCAGGACGACCTGCTGCTCTCCCACACCTGGCGGCACCTGGCGTTCATCGCCCAGCAGGACGGCAACCTCGCCGGGGCCCGGCACGGCTTCGCCGAGTCGCTGCGGCTGCGCGAGCTGACCGGCTTCTCGGTCGGCATCGCCCCCGCTCTGACCGCGCTGGCCGAGGTCTCCACCCGCGCCGACGCCGCCCTCCTCCGCGCCCAGGCCGCCCGGCTCACCGATGCCTTCGGCCAGGTCCCGGTCCCCCTGGCCGGCTGACCGGCCGACCCGCGCCTACCCGGCGCGGCAGTCGCCCGGCCGGGCGTAGGCGGTGACCACCAGGCCGCGCACCTCGGCCCGGGCGCAGACCTGGAAGTCGGCGCCGAGCACGGCCAGCTTCTCCCGGTCCTGGGCGGTGCCCTCGGGGACGCCCTTCCCCGCGGTGCGGACGGTGACCACCCGGGTGACCGCCAGCAGCCGGGCACGGATCCCGTCGGGCGGCAGCTCGATCCCGCCCAGGGTGTCCGAGGCGGCCACGTTCCCGCTCAGGGCCAGGTCGATCCGGCCCGCGTAGTCCGCCGGGAAGGCCAGCTCGGACTGGCGCCGGGCGGAGGGCAGGAACAGCACGCCGTCGCCGGGGGCGGACATCCGCCCGACCGCGCGGGCCGCCGCCGCCAGGTCGTCCGGTCGGGACTGCGGGGTGCGCAGCCCGGTCTCCACCGGCAGCAGGAGCAGCAGCGCCAGCGGCACCACCAGCAGCACCCGCCACCCGGCCCGGCGGCCGAGCCGGTCCAGCGCGGCGCCGATCAGCAGCGCCAGCCCGGCGTACTCGAAGACCACATAGCGGTCCAGGTAGACCGGGTGGACCACGGAGACCAGCAGCAGCACCGTCTGCGGCAGCACCAGCAGCGGCAGCGCGAAGGCCCGCTGCCCGGGGCCCGCCACCAGCGCGCAGAGGGCGCCGACCAGCATCGTCCCGAGCGCGAACAGCACGGTGCCGGTGCCGGGCGCGGTGATCCAGGCGACCTGCGCGGCCTCGGACTCGCTCAGCAGCGCCAACGGCAGCAGCCCGGCCAGCACCCCGGCACAGGCCGCCAGCCAGCCGAGCCGCACCCGGCGCGACTGCCGGGCCAGCACCAGCGTCAGCCCCTGCCCGAGCACGGCCAGCACCGCGAACTCGTGCAGCACACACGTCGTCAGCGCGGCCAGGGCATAGCCCGACCAGCGCGACACGGTCGGCCGCTCGGCCGCCCGGAGCAGCAGCAGGCCGCTGCCGACCACCCCGGCGCAGACCATCCCGTAGGAGCGGCCCTCCTGGGCGTACTCCTGGACCGCCGGGAAGACGCAGAAGGCCAGCCCGGCGGCCAGTCCGGCGCGGGATCCCGACAGCCGCCGGCCGATCAGCGCGACCCCGGCCGCCGCCGCGGTCATCCCCAGCACCGACGGCAGCCGCAGGGTGGCCAACCCGCCGTCGTGGAGCGTGAACAGCAGGTGCAACAGCAGGTAGTACAGCCCGTGCACGGCGTCGATGTGCTGGGTGAGCTGCCAGATCTGCCCGGTGCTGCGCCGGGCTACCTCAAGGCTGACCGCCTCGTCGCCCCAGATGCTGTCCTGCCGCCGCAGCCCCCACAGCCCCAGCGCCAGTGCCAGCAGCGCTGGCGGCAGCACCACCGCGAGCGTGGCCTGCCTCGCCGCCCGCACCCCCGATGCCGGAACCGGAACCGGAGCCGGTCCGGCGCTGCGGATACGGACGGTGGGGATGGCCATGCTGGTTCCTCTGCGGCTCGGGGAGGGGACGGTGGGCGGGTCGGGCGGCGCTACTCGAAGCGCAGCCCGGAGGGACGGGTGATCCGCAGCAGCGCCGGCAGGCTGAGCGCGGTCACCAGCAGCACCGCGACCGCACCCATGCCGGCCGTGGCCAGCACCGTGCCCCAGGCGAAGGCCTGCGGCAGCTGGGCCAGGTGCAGCAGCACCGCGCCGAGCGCGAGCCCGCCGGCCGAGGCCAGCAGCAGCCCGAGCACCACCGGCAGCGCCGTCTGCCACAGCACCGACAGCGCGAGCGTGCTCCGCCGGGTGCCGAAGGCCGACAGCACCGCCAGCACCCTTCGCCGCTCCTGCAGTTGCTCCAGCTGTCCGACCAGCAGGCTGAGGCCGATCAGCAGCAGCGTCACCATCGCCCCGATCACCAGCCCCCGGGTGACCACCGAGAAGTTGTGGTTGGTGGTCGGGTCCGCCGGGAAGTCGGGCGAGGCCGAGGGCTCGGTCAACGCCACCGTGGTGCGCAGCTGGTCCGCGGCGTCCGGGCGGCTCTGGTCCAGGCCGACGTAGAAGACGGTTCCCTGGCCGTTCACCACCGAGGCCGGGAGCGCTCCGGGGGTGACCAGCAGCAGTGCGGTTCCCATCATTTGCGACATCGGGTCGGACCGCTCCTGGACCGCTGTCAGCACCGCGGGCAGCCGGAAGTTCGGTCCGGGGGTGGAGTCGTCCCCGTACTCGCTGTGCACCTGCTGTCCCGCGCCGACGCCCTCGGCCAGGCCGATGGAGCTGTTGGCGGTCGCGAGGAAGGCGTCGCCGTCGACGCAGTGCGGGAGCACCGCGAAGTGCTCCAGGACGGCGCAGTCGGCGATCCGCAGCGGGGAGGTGTCACCGTTCGGATCGGACGGCGCCGTCAGCCAGTAGTTCTGGTAGCCGATGACGGCGCTGACGGCCGGGCTGGTGCGCAGCCGCTGCAGGTCCTGGGCGGTGTCGGCGGCCCGGCCCGGGAACTCGACGGTGGCCTGGTACTGCCCGACGGCCGGGGCCTGGCCCCGGGCGCCCTGGGCGAGGAAGGCGTCGCTCTGGGCCTGGGAGACGTCGAAGCTGGTGGAGACCCCGCTGAAGAGCACCTGGAGCGCGATCGCCCCGGCCACCGCGACCACGATGCCGCTCACCGCCCAGGACGCCGAGCCGGTGCCCAGCTGCAGCCGGCGCACCGCCAACTGCTGGGACAGGCTGCCGCTCGGCAGGACCCGGGTCACCCCCTGCACCACCCAGGGCAGCAGCGCCGCGATACCGCAGAGCAGCAGCACCATGCCGATCGAGGTCAGCGCCATGCCCTTGGTCTGCTCGATGCCGTCCGGCTGGCGCAGCGCGTAGTAGAGCACCACCAGACCGATGGCCGGCAGCGGCGCCCGCCACCAGATCCGGCGGCGGGACCCGCCGGCCCGGCGGACCACGCCCAGCGGGTCGAGCACCACCCGGCGCAGCCCGGCCAGGGTGGCGAACACCGCCAGCAGCGGCACCACGACCGCGATCAGTGCGGCGATGGCCGGCTGCGGCTGGATGTCCTGGGGGAAGAAGCTGACCCCCTCGACCGTGACCAGCTGCGCGAGTTGACGCGCCAGCAGGAAGAAGCCGGCCCCGACGGCCAGGCCCAGCAGCGATCCGGCCAGCGACTCGCCGGCGGCGGTCCGCACCGTCATCGCCCGGTCCGCGCCGGAGAGCCGCAGCGCGGCCAGTCGGCGGTCGCGCTGCTCGCCGCCGAAGCGGGCGGCGGTGGCGAGGATCACCGCGACCGGCGCCATCATCACCACGAAGCCGACCAGGCTGAGCAGGATCAGCACCGGTGAGAGCGGCTGCCCCTGGAAGTACTGCCCGTAGTGGTCGATCCGGACCGCGCCCTGGGCGAAGGTCACCTGGTCGGAGCCGAGGATGTAGGACAGCTGCGACGGGCCGAGCAGCCCGGCCTGGCCGATGGTGCCGACCACCGGATAGGGCAGGCGCTGCCGCAGCAGCTCGCTGCCGGAGGCGTTCAGCAGGTCCCGGAGCGCGGGGGAGACGACCATCTGTCCCGGCGCGGGATAGTGGGCCACGCCCGGCGGAAGGGGTGCCGCCGAGCCCTCCGGCTGCACGATCCGGCCGCGGACCTGTGCTCCTTTGAAGACGGTGTTCGCGTCCTCGATCAGCACGGTGGCATTGGTGCGCGGTGCCTTGGCCGATCCGTAGAAGCTGTCCTCCT
>Ga0302314_10013038_pt1 | contig 14316 bp, 15 predicted proteins | sample III_Palsa_N2_3_FD_200533 | JGI IMG/M metagenome (GOLD analysis project Ga0302314, IMG submission 200533) | Peat permafrost microbial communities from Stordalen Mire near Abisko, Sweden - III_Palsa_N2_3 | ecosystem: Environmental > Terrestrial > Soil > Palsa > Peat permafrost | place: Sweden... | reverse complement strand
AATCTCGCGAAGTTGACGCATCGGCGCCGGGTTGCGGGCAAGAACATGGCTTTCGAGGTCAAGACGACTCTGGAGCGGTCCCGCCCGGTCGGGGTTTCTCCAGTGCTTGACCAGGCCTGAGTTCTGGCGGGGAGTACCGTTTCTGCCGTGGGCTGACACGTACGGCCGACAAGCCCTAGATGGACCCAGACAGACCCGGCGGGCGGGCAGCCGAACCCGCGTAGGGCGGAGAAGGAAGCGACCAGGTGGCGGAGAAGACGGCCCAGACCATCCACATCGAGGCGGACCCCAGCACGGTCATGGACGTGATCGCTGACATCGGTTCCTATCCCGATTGGGTGTCGGAGTACAAGGAGACCGAGGTCCTGGAAGCCGACGCCGACGGCAACCCAAAGGTGGCGCGGCTGGTGCTGGACACCAGCGTCCTCAAAGACACTCTGGTGCTGTCCTACGAGTGGCCGAAAGACCGGAAATCGGTGCAGTGGTCGCTGGTGTCCAGCTCGCTGCTGCGGTCCATGGACGGGGTATACCGGTTGGCGTCCAAGGGATCTGGCACAGACGTCACCTACGAGCTGACGGTCGACATCGCGATCCCGATGATCGGCTTGCTGAAGCGCAAAGCCGAACGCAGGCTGATTGACACCGCATTGAAAGATCTGAAGAAACGAGTAGAGGCTGAGTGAGTCGGCGACACCCGCACCGGCCCGGATCAGTCTTTTCGTCGGCAAGGGTGGGGTAGGTAAATCCACACTAGCGGCCGCGACGGCCGTGCATGACGCGCGCGCCGGTGAGCGCGTCCTCTTGGTGTCCACCGACCAGGCGCACTCACTTGGCGATGTGCTTGGGGTCGTGATTTCGCCGACCGGCGAACGTGACTGTGTTCGGGTCATGGCCGACCTCGACACCGGGACGGCCGACGTCAGCGGCGGCTTCCTCGATGCGCTGGCCTTGAACACCCTGGCACTGCTGGAGGCGCGCTGGCGCCTCGTGGTTGACACGCTGGACCGGCGATTTCCCGAATCTGAGCTGGGAGAAATTGCGCCCGAAGAACTTTCGGCGCTGCCCGGTGTGCAGGAGGTGCTCGGCCTGCACGAGGTGGGGGAGTTGGCCAGATCGGGGCAGTGGGACCATCTCGTGGTCGACTGCGCCTCCACCGCCGATGCGCTGCGGATGCTCACCCTGCCCGCGACGTTCACGCTCTACGTCGAGCGTGCGTGGCCACGGCATCGCAGGCTGTCCACCGGTGCCGACGACGCCCGGTCAACTGCCCTTGTCGAACTGTTGGAACGCATCAGTGGCAGCGTCGAAAAGCTCAGCGAACTGCTGACCGACGGGACGCGAGTCGGCGCGCACCTGGTGCTCACCGCCGAACGAGTGGTGGCGGCGGAAGCGATCCGGATGCTGGGCTCACTGGCACTGATGGGCGTGCGGGTCGACGAGTTAATCGTCAACCAGATTCTCATGCAAGACGATTCGTACGAGTATCGCAACCTGCCTGCGCATCCGGCCTTCGACTGGTACTCGGAGCGGATCAGCGAACAACGGGCCGTGCTCGACGAACTGGATTCAGCGATCGGCGACGTGGCGTTGGTCCTGACACCGCATCTGGCCGGTGAACCGATCGGCGCCAAGGCGCTGGCGGAATTGCTGGACAGCGCCCGACGTCGCGGCGGATCGGCCCCACCGGGGCCGTTGCGTCCCGTTGTCGATCTGGAGTCGGGCACTGGACTGCAGTCCGTCTACCGGATGCGGCTAGAGTTGCCGCAAATCGATTCCGGCGCGCTTAGCCTGGGCCGGGTCGGCGACGATCTGATCGTCAGCGCCGGCGGAATGCGGCGCAGAGTTCGATTGGCATCCGTCCTGCGGCGATGCACAGTGCTGGACGCGCATCTTCGCGGTAGCGAATTGACCGTGCGGTTTCGACCTGACCCGGAGGTGTGGCCCAAGTGACCGCCGGCGACGATAAGCAGTGCAGTGCGATCCGGGAAGGGCAGGAGGAGCGGCGCTGATGACAAGCCCGCATCCCGACATCGGTCCCGAGCTTCGCAAACTCGCCCGAAAACTCCTCGACCAGATCGATCCCGCGGTCCGACTGGCGGCGTCACGCGCGGTCGGCGAAGGGCCCGGCACCGGCAAGTGCCAGCAAGTGTGGTGTCCGGTGTGCGCGCTGGCTGCGGTGGTCAGCGGGGACGAACACCCGCTGCTGACCGTGATCGCCGAGCACAGTGTCACGCTGCTGGCGGTGATCCGGACACTCGTCGACCAGGTCGATGGACAAACCACACCGCCGACCACTCCGCCCGACGACGGTGCAGCGGCCCAACCAGCTGATGACGCCGCGCGGGCACGTCGCTATCAGCCCATCAGCGTCACCGTCGAGGAGTAATCGCGGCGTCTTAGTTAACGGCAGCCGGCTCGTCGTGAAAGAGTCAGCAGGTCGGACGCGTCGATGTGGTCGGACACACACTGGGTCGGTAGTCTTGGCCCTGAACACATTCAGCAACGAGTGAGTGGGAGGCTCCATGTGGTACTGGCTTTTCAAGTACATCTTCATGGGCCCGTTGCTCGCGCTCCTCGGCCGGCCGAAAATCGAAGGACTGGAACACGTTCCGCAGTCCGGCCCGGTGATCCTGGCCAGTAACCATCTGGCGGTGGCCGATAGCTTCTACCTGTGCCTGGTGGTGAGTCGGCGCATCACCTACTTGGCCAAATCGGAGTATTTCACCGGCACCGGGCTGAAGGGCTGGTTCAAGCGCTGGTTCTTCACCGCCGCCGGGCAGGTGCCGATCGACCGCACTGACGCCGACGCGGCCCAGGCCGCGCTGGACACCGCCGAGCGCGTCTTGGGTCAAGGCAAGCTGCTCGGCATGTACCCCGAAGGCACCCGGTCGCCCGACGGCCGGCTGTACAAGGGCAAGACCGGGCTGGCGCGTCTTGCGCTGCAGACCGGTGTCCCGGTGATCCCGGTGGCGATGACCGGCACTGACATCGTCAATCCGCCGGGCAGCAAGATGTGGCGGTTCGGCAAGGTGACCGTCAGGTTCGGCAAGCCGATGGACTTCTCCCGCTTCGAGGGGCTGGCCGGCAACCGATTCATCGAGCGCGCCGTCATCGACGAGGTGATTTACGAGCTGATGGGGCTTTCCGATCAGGAATACGTCGACATCTACGCCGCCTCGCTCAAGAACGGTGACGGGCCGGACAGCGACGAGTCCGGACCGTCGGGAAAGTCTGAATCGCCGGGAAAAGCAGAGCCGTCTCGGATTCCTGAGACGGCGGCAGGCTAACCGATCAGCTGACGGCAGGAACCGGTGCGGGCGCAGTCGACGGGCGCGGCGCGCTGAGCGTGGTCGCGGAGGCCGCAATCGTGATCCCGGCGGCGACAATGGTCGCCAACGCCCACCACAGGTACGACACCCCGATGAGTTGACGCCACCACGCCGCGGTCACCTCATGGTGCTTGGGCATCAGATCGATCGGCGTCCACACCATCAAAGCGATCCCGGCCGCGCTGACCAACGCCAATGCTGCGTTGCGGCGCCGCCACGCCAACACCGTCGTCACCACTACGGTCGGCAGCATCCACACCCAGTGGTGCGACCACGACACCGGCGACACCGCCAGGCCGAACAGCGCGATGCAGATCACCGCCATGACCGGCTCATCGGCACGCAACACCCGTCGCGCCGCCCAGATCGTCAGCGCCAGGACCAGAAGACACGCGGCCACCCATGGCAGGAACCGCGCGTGGTCGCTGAGGCCCAACCGCGCCAGCGTGCCGGCCAGGTTCTGGTTGGTGTTCAAACTCGCCGAGCCGATCCGGTCGGTGTTGCGGACGGTGTGAGTCCAGTACTGCCAGGAGTCGTGCCACGCCAGCGCGAACCCGGCCAGCACCGCCGCGGCCGTCGACACCAGCGAGGTCACGACCGCGCGGCGGTCACGGCGCAGCCAGAAATAGAGCAGGAAGACCGCCGGAGTCAGCTTGAGCGCGATCCCCAGCCCTACCAGCAGACCGCGCGGCCACGGAGTGCGGCGCGGCACGCAGTCGGCGATCACCAACGTCATCAGCACGACATTGATCTGCCCGAAGGCGAAATTCGATTTGATCGGCTCGAGCCAGATTGTCGCTCCGGCCACGATGAGAGCGGTCAACCACCACCGGCGAGCCCAGGCCGGGCCCGGTACCAGCCGTGTGGTGTTCCACACATCGAGTCGCGTCAGCACGAGCATCGTGGCGATCAGCAGCAGTGCCATCGTGATCAACGTGATCGTGACGCTCGCCGCGGGCATCCCCAACCAGGCAAAAGGGCAGAAGATCACTGCAGCCAGCGGGGGATAGGTGAACGGCAGGTTCAGCCCGATCGGGGTATGGAACTTCACGTCGTGGTCATATAGCGGCTGTCCGTCCAACCACGCCTGACCGCCCATGCGGTAGACGTCGATGTCGATCCGGTAGGGGGTGTGCCCGATCTGCTGCCACACCGCGTAGCCCAGCGCCGCCAGCGCCAGCAGTTGGAGCAGCCACCAGGCGGCGTCTCGCCAGGTAATCGGATGCGCGTTACGGCGCCATCTACTCATATCGGTCAACAGCCTATCGGGGCGCGGACCCCAACCGGTGTTGCGGACGGCCATCGACACCAAGTGCGCGTAGCTTTTTGAGGGTGCTCCACTGGTTCGAACACGACATCATCGACCGCGGGCGACTCGCGCTGTTCTGTTGTCTGATCGCCTTCATCCTCACCTTTTTCGTGACGCGCACGTTCGTGCGCCTGATCCGCCATCGCGCCGCTGTCGGCAGGCCGCCCAGGTGGTGGGAGCCCCGCAACATTCACATCGGGACCAAGCACATTCACCATGTCGTGGTCGGCGTGCTGCTGGTGATGGTCTCCGGGGTGACGCTGGTGACGTTGTCCACGAGCGGTACCGAGGTCGAATTCACAGGAGCGGCAATTGTTTTCGGTATCGGCGCCGCGCTCGTTCTCGACGAATACGCGTTGATCCTGCACCTGTCCGACGTGTACTGGGAGGAAGACGGTCGGACGTCGGTCGACGCCGTCTTTGCGGCGGTCGCGGTGGGCGGATTGCTCGTCCTGGGGCTACATCCGCTGATGTTCTTCATCAGCCTCTGGCAAGACACGACCCACTCGTTTGTGTTGCGGGCGGGCGTGGTCTTCGCGATGGCGCTGACGTTGCCCCTGGCGGTGCTGGTGGTGCTCAAGGGCAAGGTGTGGACCGGCCTGATCGGCATGTTCTTCGTACCGTTGCTGTTCATCGGCGCGATTCGGCTGTCGCGCCCGCAGGCCCCGTGGGCCCGCTATCTCTACATGAGCCGGCTGGACAAGATGGGTCGCGCGCTGCAACGCGAACGCACGCTGCGCCGCCCCGTGGTGCGGGCCAAGCTCTGGCTGCAATACACGATCGCCGGTACCCCACGGCTGCCGTCGCACCGCGTCGTCGACGCGCACCTTGACCGCGAAGTGCATCCGGCGCCACCGCCGGAACCGGACGTGCTCGCCAGCGGCGCCGGTGTCAGGTGAGTGGACACTGACCCTGTGCGCTATTTCTATGACACCGAGTTCATCGACGACGGCTATAACATCGAGTTGATCTCGATTGGCGTGGTCGCCGAGGATGGTCGCGAATATTACGCCATCTCAACCGAATTCAATCCCGAGCGGGCCGGGAGTTGGGTGCGCGCCAACGTGTTGCCCAAGTTGCCGCCGCCGGCATCACAGCTGTGGCGCTCGCGCGCGCGGATCCGCGCCGACCTGGAGACGTTCTTCGACGTCGACGGTTCCGAACCGATCGAACTATGGGCCTGGGTCGGCGCCTACGACCACGTGGCGCTGTGTCAGTTGTGGGGGCCGATGACCCATCTCCCGCCGCCGATCCCGCGGTTCACCCACGAGCTGCGCCAGCTGTGGGAAGAGCGGGGGAGCCCGCGGCTGCCGCGCCGGTCGGCAAATGTGCACGACGCGTTGGTCGACGCTCGAGACCAGCGGACGCGATACCAGGTGATCACGGCCGACGACGATGCGGGCGGTGCAGGCGCCCGCTGAGGAGTCGGCCAATTCAAAACCGCCGACGACGATTAGCCCTGCTCGCGGCGTGATTAAGCGACCGAATTAGCCGGTTACCATAGACAGGTGAACTGGACCGTCGACGTACCGATCGAGCAGCTGCCGTCGCTGCCCCCACTGCCGGGGGATCTGCGGGCCCGGCTGGATGCAGCGCTGGCCAAACCGGCCGCTCAGCAGCCGAACTGGACACGCGAGCAGGTCGAGCCGATGCGTAAGGTGCTGGAAAGCGTCCCGCCCATGACTGTGCCGTCAGAAATCGTGCGGCTGCAGGACATGTTGGCGCAGGTCGCCCGCGGTGAGGCATTCATGCTGCAGGGCGGCGACTGCGCCGAGACTTTCGTCGACAACACCGAGCCGCACATCAAGGGCAACATCCGGACGTTGCTGCAGATGGCGGTGGTATTAACCTACGGCGCCAGCGTGCCGGTGCTCAAGGTGGCCCGCATCGCCGGGCAGTACGCCAAACCGCGTTCGGCCGACCTCGACGCCTTGGGGCTGCGCTCCTACCGCGGCGACATGATCAACGGGTTCGAGCCAGACGCCGCGGTACGCGAGCACGACCCCTCGCGGCTGGTGCGGGCCTACGCCAACGCGGGCGCAGCGATGAACCTGGTCCGCGCCCTGACCTCGTCGGGACTGGCGTCGCTGCATCTGGTGCACGACTGGAACCAGGAGTTCGTCCGGACCTCGCCCGCCGGCGCGCGTTACGAGGCGCTGGCGGGCGAGATCGACCGCGCCCTCAAATTCATGAGCGCCTGCGGCGTTGCCGACCGCAACCTGCAAACCGCCGAAATCTACGCCAGCCACGAGGCTTTGGTGCTGGACTACGAGCGCGCCATGCTGCGACTGTCGTCGGAAGAAGACGGTGAGCCGCAGCTGTATGACCTATCGGCGCACTATCTGTGGATCGGGGACCGGACCCGGCAACTCGACGGCGCGCACATCGCGTTCGCCGAGGTGATCGCCAACCCGATCGGGGTCAAGATCGGGCCGTCGACGACGCCGGACCAGGTTGTCGAATACGTCGAGCGCCTCGACCCGCACAACAAGCCGGGCCGGCTGACATTGGTGAGCCGGATGGGCAACAACAAGGTGCGTGACCTGTTGCCGCCGATCATCGAAAAGGTGCAGGCGACCGGCCATCAGGTGATCTGGCAGTGCGATCCCATGCACGGCAACACCCACGAGTCGTCCAACGGCTACAAGACCCGGCACTTCGACCGCATCGTCGACGAGGTGCAGGGATTCTTCGAGGTGCACCGCGCGCTGGGCACCTACCCGGGCGGTATACATGTCGAAATCACCGGAGATAACGTCACCGAGTGTCTCGGTGGCGCCCAAGACATCTCGGACACCGACTTGAGTGGACGTTACGAGACGGCGTGCGACCCGAGGCTCAACACCCAGCAATCACTGGAGCTGGCCTTCCTGGTCGCCGAGATGCTGCGCGACTGAACATCTCTCGCTAGACGAGTCCGCTGAGATTGCTGCCGATGGTCCATGCGGCGCCGACTGCCATTCCGGTGATCGACAGCACGATTGCGATCCAGATCAGCATCATGCGCCGGGCATGCTGGCGTTCGAGGGTGAATTCGATCAGGTCGATACCCGCGAATTGAGCCGGTATTTCCTGGCTTTCGCCATCGGGCCAGTCCGGAGTGCCGCGAGTCAGCTGACGGGTCGGGTGGTGTTTCGGCGGCTGATGCTGGTCGGTGGTGCGGTGCTGGACGGCCGAGCGGTGCTGAGCCGAGTTTCGCGGCGTGGGCACCCGGAATGGGGGCAGCGCCAACTCTTCGACGATCGCCGCCAGTGCGGCGCCCATGTCGTGGCCGTCGGCGTAGCGTTCCGCGGGATCACGTGCGGTGGCGCTTTCGACCAGATCGTCGAACTGCGCCGGCACACCGCTGATCACCGTGCCGGGCCGCGGCACGTCGGTATCCAGACGCTGGTAAGCGATCGTCAGAGCGGAGTCGCCGGAGAATGGGCTCTCACCGGTGAGCAGCTCGTAGGCGACGATCCCCGCTGAGTAGACATCACTGCGCGGGCTGGCGTTACCGTCTCGCACCTGCTCGGGGGACAGGTAAGCGGCGGTGCCGAGAATGACGCTGGTGGAAGTGATTCCGGCCGCCGCGACGGCGCGGACCAAGCCGAAGTCGACGATCTTGACCTCGCCCTCATCGGAGATCAGCACGTTCTCGGGTTTCACGTCGCGGTGCACCAAGCCGGCGCGGTGCGCGGCGGCAAGCCCGCCCAGCACCGGACGGAGCACGGCGGCGACCGCATGCGGGGGCATCGGACCGCGCTCGGTCAGCAGTTCGCGCAGCGTGCCGCCCTCGACGAGTTCCATCACCAGGAACGGATACCGACCGTCGACGCCTTGGTCGTAGACCGCGACGAGGCCGGGATCCTTGAGCCGCGCAACCGCGCGGGCCTCCATCTGGAATCGGGTCAGGAACTGCTGATCGCCCGCATAGCGGGAATCCATCACTTTCAGCGCGACCGGCCGGTCCAACCGGGTGTCGAGGCCGCGGTACACCGTCGACGTGCCGCCGGTGGCGATCTTGGTCGCAACTCGGTAGCGCCCGTCCAACATTGCGCCCTCGGGGAGGTCGTCAGCCACGCGCCCATCGTAGGCGGCGCCGCGCACTGCACCCGAGCCTTACACTGATGCGGTGAGCAGTGTTCCGGCCGGCGAGGACGTCCTGGACCCCGACGAACCGATCTACGATGTGCGGCACGTGGCCGATTTGCTCGGCGTACCTGTCACCAAAGTGCACCAGCACCTTCGGGAAGGTCACCTCATCGCCGTGCGACGCGGCCGTGACGTGGTGATACCGCAGATCTTCTTCACGGACTCCGGCGGCGTGGTGAAGAACCTGGCGGGGCTGTTGGTCGTGTTGCACGACGGCGGCTACCGCACCACCGAGATCGTGCGCTGGCTGTTCACCCCGGACCCGTCGTTGACCGTCACTCGGGACGGCGCGCGCGAGGCAATCAGCAACGCCCGCCCGGTCGACGCATTACGCGGCCACCAAGCTCGCGAAGTGCTGCGCCGCGCACAGGCGATGGCCTATTAAGGCCTATAAGACACGGTCTTCCTGCGGCGCAGAGCGATTCATCGTGTACCAGGCGCCGAACGCGACCGCTGACGCCAACAACACGTGCGGCCAGGAGTACATGCCGTGCGCGCCATCGGGTTTGAAGATGACCATGATCCAGGTGGAGAACGCGGCGACGGCCGCCACCCCGCGGCGTGACTGGACAAGCGGGGCCACCACAGCCAGTGGCCAGGAGTAGTACCACGGCAAGGCCGCGGGCGCGAACAACACGACGACGAGCATGACCCACGCGATGCCGCTGAGCGCCTGGCGGTCATCATGGCGGAACCGCCACCACAACAGCGGTAGTGCGATCGCGATGATCACGATCCCGACAGCGCGGGTAACTTGCAGCAACCCATAGAAATTCACCGAGAAGAACAATCCGCCTACGGAGTGCACCAGATTCGCGGTGGCCGTCGGAATGCTGAGCCAGTTGATGATCTTCACCGAACCGGCCAGTGCGGTCACCCAGCCCAGCCCCACCCCGGCCACGCCGGAGAGCACCGCGAACACCGCGGCGACGATCAGCACCGACGCGCTGGCGGCGACCGAAAAGGCCCGCAGCGGCCGGTATTCGCGTCCATCGCGCAGATGGCGCATCCACACCCAGACCAGGAACGGCAGCGCGAGCCCGGCGGTGGCCTTGACCGCCATGCCGACTGCGACGACCGCGATGCCCGCGACAGGACGTTGTTCGAAGGTGAGTGCGATGCCCGCGACCATCAGGCCGACCATGAGCATCTCGTTGTGCACGCCACCCATGAGGTGGATGATCACCAGCGGGTTGAGCGCGCAGACCCACAGCGCGGTCGGCACTTTCGCGCCGAGGTGCCGCGCGATTCGCGGCGTCGCCCAGATCAGTGAGGCCAACCCGGGCAGCATGCACAACCGCAGCAGCATTGTGCCGGCGATCACGTGGTTGCCGACCAGCGTCGTCACCAGCCGGGCGATCATGATGAACGCCGGACCGTATGGGGCGGTGGTGATGGTCCAAATCGGGCTGACGTTGTCCAGCAGTGGATTCGGATTGTCGATGGGTCCGACCGCGTACGGGTCCAGCCCGTCGCGCAGTAGCCCGCCCTGCGCCAGATACGAGTAGGTGTCGCGGCTGAACAAAGGCACCGACAGCAGCAGCGGTGCCAACCAGAAACCGGTGGTGGCCACCAGGGTGTATTCGACTGCCCTGTCCGCGAGAACGCGTCGGCCCAGCCACAGCCATGCGCTCAGCATCAACGCGACGCCGATCCACAGGAGCACGGAGGACAGCACCAGGCCGTGGCCGTAGCGCAGCCAGGACAACTGCAGCGAATCCAACAGCGGGTCATGCTGCTTGGTGCTGCCCGCCCCGAGCCCACCCATCGTGATCAGCGCCGCGCCCGCGCACCCCAGCAGTGCCGGGCGGCCCTCTGCGGTCGTCGCGAATTGCCGCAGCCGTGGATAGGGCTGCGGCGCAGTGTCGGCGGAGGTGGGGGTCGGGGCAGACGTGGGAATTGACATGGGCGTCAGGCGTTTCGGTTCGCCGCGAGTCGGGCTAGCTCGGTGAGTCCGGTTTTAGCCGCCGGGTGGATGGGTGCGTCGGTCAACACATCCAGCGCCCGACGGGTGAACTCGGCGATTTGGTTTTCCACCGCGGCAAGCGCACCGACTCCTTCGATCAAGCCGCACAGTTCGTGGGCCTGGGCCTCGCTCAAGTCGGTGCCGACCGACGCCCGTAACAGCTTGGCGGCGGAACTATCTGACCCATCTGCCAACTCCAGCGCGGTGGCCAGCAGGACGGTGCGCTTCCCCGACCGCAGGTCGTCTCCGGAGGGCTTACCGGTGACGGCCGGATCGCCGAACACGCCTAACATGTCGTCGCGCAGCTGAAACGCGATGCCCAGATTGTTGCCGAACTCGTGGAAGAGCGCGTGCACATCCGGCCGATCGGCCGCGGCCGCGGCACCCAACTGCAATGGACGCGAAACCGTGTAGGAGGCCGTCTTGTAGGTGTTGACGGCCATCGCCGAAGCGATCGACTCCGCGGCGCTGGCTTCGCTGACGATGTCCAGGTATTGACCACCGAGCACCTCGGTGCGGATGTCGGCCCACACTCGTCGCACCCGGTGGCGGGCATCGTCGGGCAGTTCGACGCTCGCGACGATGTCGTCCGCCCACGCCAGCGCGAGATCCCCGACCAGGATCGCCGCCGATATCCCGAATTGGTCTGCGGACCCGCGCCACTTCCGGTCCCGATGGGTGTCGCCGAATTGGATGTGCGTAGTCGGGCGGCCCCGTCGAGTCGCCGAGCTGTCGATCACGTCGTCGTGCACCAGCGCCGAAGCGTGCAACAACTCGAGCGCGGAGAACAACATCAAGACCGGAGCGTCGGGGTCCTGGTCGGATACCGCGCGCCACCCCCAATAGGCGAAGGCTGGGCGCAGCCGCTTGCCGCCGCTGAGGACGAATCCCTCCAGGCCGGTGATCAGGTCGGCGTAATCGCTGCCGATGTAGGCGGCCGCGTCGCGGCGGTCGCGCAGGTATGTGCGCAGCTGTTCGGTGACGGCGTCAGCGAGTTCAACGGTTGCCAATGCTTCTACGCTCAGCGCGACTCCTCTTTCCAGTCCCGGTGGTGATGGCCCGACAAGTCTATTCGGCGCTCGGCTGTCCAGCGGGTTTGCCAGGCTTGGGTCTGTGCGGACGGGTCGGCGGCAGTTGCTTCGACGGCCTCGATTTCTGCCACCTATGCTGTCGGGTGCATTCCGATCAAGATGTTCGCGGCGCCCGACCTGCTGCGGCGGGGGACCAGTCGTTTGATGAGGAGCAGCTCGTTGACCTTGAACACCATCGCGCTTGAGCTGGTGCCGCCGAATCTTGACCGCGGCGCAGAGCAGGCGGTCGAAGAGGCCCACAAGGTGGTGCAGCACGCTGCGAAATCCGGCATCGAAGGCCGGATCGGACACGTGATGATGCCGGGGTTGATCGAAGAAGACGACGACCGGCCGGTCGAGATGAAGCCGAAGATGGACGTGCTGGATTTCTGGTCGGCGATCAAACCGGAGCTCCCCGGCGTACGCGGATTGTGCAGCCAGGTCACCGCTTTCATGGACGAACCGTCGCTGAATCAGCGTCTTGGTGAACTGATCGGCTCCGGCATCGATGGCGTCGTATTCGTCGGTGTCCCAAGGACCATGGCCGACGGCGAGGGCTCCGGTGTCGCCCCGACCGATGCCCTCTCGATTTACCAACCGCTGGTGGCCAACCGCGGCGTCATCTTGATTCCCACCCGCGAGGGCGAAGTGGGCCGGCTGAACTTCAAGTGCGACAAGGGTGCAACGTTCGCCCAGACACAACTGCTGTATTCCGATGCGATCGTGGGCTTTTTGACCGACTTCGCCAAGGAGACCGACCACCGGCCGGAGATCCTGTTGGGATTCGGCTTTGTCCCGAAAGTCGAACAGAAGGTCGGTTTCATCAACTGGCTCATCCAGGATCCGGGCAACCCCGTCGTCGCCGACGAGCAGGCGTTCGTCACGACATTGGCCAACACCGAACCCGCGCAACGGCGCAAGCAGTTCCTCGACCTGTACAAGCGGGTCATCGACGGTGCCGTCGACTTGGGCTATCCGCTGAGCCTCCACCTCGAAGCCACCTACGGCAATTCCGCAGCGGCTTTCGAGACGTTCGCCGAGATGCTGGATTACTGGTCGCCGACGAACTGACCAAGCTGTTCAGCTGGACGGGGGGTCGCTGGGCTCGGCCACCCGTGGTGAGCGATCCCGGCCGTACCACGCCAGCAAGCCCACCATGGCAGCCACCGCGATGGACGACAGGCCCAGCCACAGCGCCGCGCCCTGGAACGAACGGGTGCTGGGGTCGGTATAGCGGGCCTGCGCCGTCAACGTGCTGACCACGCCCGGCTTGAGCTTCCACTGCACCGTTTCCGGGTCCACCCGGTCGCCGTTGGTCGAGGTCACCGACCCTGGAAAGGCGACCGTCAGCTCGACGTCGCCGTCGGGATCCCGCAGTGATGTCAGGTCGGCCCGGCCTTCCAGGATCACCAGGTCGCCGGCTCGGCGCAGAGACAGGTTCACGCCTTGCGCGTCAGAGTTCATCCGCGCCAGCTCCGGGAGCTCAGCGAAGGTCAGGTCGGAGAACGTGGCCTGCGAACCGACATAGCCGTCATGGTCGTATTTTGACACCGCGACCTTCTGGCTGAACGCCAGGTTCGGATCGAGCTGCGGGCCGTTGTCCTTGTCGCTGCGCGGCTTGGCCGCCGCGATGATGTCTCCGGACACCAGGTCGTCGGGGGAGATGGTGATCGATGCTTTGACGCGGACGCATCCGGCGAGGATCGGTATCACGAGCAGCACCATGGTCATCGCGACGAGGCGGCGGCTTCCCGGCCGCGCTGTGTAGTTCCGGGACGGGAGCTGGATACCGCTGGCGCGCACCAGGTCATCGTGCCAGACCGCGACGAGGCCGGGGGACTTACAGCGGCAGCCGCCGTCCCAGAATCGCGAATGCGCGTGGGTCCCCGGTGAAGTGGTAGCCGCGGATGACGTCGGTGAAGCCCAGTCGCCGGTACAGCCGCCACGCGCGATTGGCTTCGCCGTTGGCCTCCGGCGTCGACAGCAGCACGTTGGCTTCGCTGCGGTCGGCAAGCAGTCGACGGGCCAGCGCCTCGCCGAGGCCCCGGCCTTGTGCCCGGGGCAGGATGTGCAACTCAGTCAGCTCGAAATAGCTGGACATCAGCCTGTTGATCTCCGGGCCCGGGTAGCCGCCGCGCTGCAAACCGGCTACCACCTGCTGCTGCCACCACTGGTCGGGAGCGCCGCAGTAGCCGTACGCCACCCCCAGCAGCGGCGCCTCGCTCAGCTCCGCCGCGGACGGCGTGTCGCCGGCGGGCGCGTCGACCTCCACGGCCGCCACCGCTTGCCAGCCGTGCCGTCGGGTGTGCTCCAGCCACATCGCGGCGCGCTGGTTCTCGGTTCCGGCCGGATAAGCCATTGCGTCGACGTAGACACTCAAAGCATCTGCCAGGCGTCGCTGCATGTCCTGCGGCGGCAGATTGATGAGGAATGTCGCCAACGTGCGGCCTCCTCCTCAGTAGTCCAGTGTGATGCTGCCATCCCATTATCGGGCGCGGCGGCAGAGCG
>Ga0302314_10013035_pt1 | contig 14317 bp, 12 predicted proteins | sample III_Palsa_N2_3_FD_200533 | JGI IMG/M metagenome (GOLD analysis project Ga0302314, IMG submission 200533) | Peat permafrost microbial communities from Stordalen Mire near Abisko, Sweden - III_Palsa_N2_3 | ecosystem: Environmental > Terrestrial > Soil > Palsa > Peat permafrost | place: Sweden... | reverse complement strand
ACGCCGCTCTACAACCTCTCGCAAGCCTCGCCCTGTCCGTTCCGCTACAACATCGCCACCGAAGGGGCGTGGGACATCGGGGTCGGAGCGGGCGTGCTCACCGCAGCGGCCATCTCGGCGCTGGGCGGCTCGCTCAGCTTCATGCTCCTCACCGCGTTGCCGGCGATCGGCGGTGTCTTCTGGATGCTCTGGCGCTATTACGGCGCCCACCCGACCGCTGGCGGCGTCGAGATCGTGCCGGAGCTGGCCCTGGAGCCGCACGCGCCGCCTTGAACGGCCAGGCTTATGGGTAGCCGCGGTAGGTGAGCGCGGCTGCCGGGCGTGGCTCGCACCAGCGCATGCCGACGTCCCAGAAGCCGTGCCCACGTGGACTCTGCCGCCTTGTCCGGACTGGTTGGGCGCGAGTCGAGTATTTGGGCCGGACACCTAGCGGCGCCCTTCTCTGCGTGCTCTGTACCTCCCCATCTTCCTCTGCGTTGAGACTGAACGCCTACGGCGTGCGCCTTCTTTCCTGGGTCCCGGCCTTCGCCGGGATGAGCGGGTGTTTTGGCGCGGTTGGTGGGCGGGCTATCGCCCCTTCCACTGCGGCGGTCGCCGTTGCGAGAAGGCGAGCGGCCCTTCGACGAAGTCTTCCGAGCGGAACAGGGCGGCGACGGCGTCGTAGCGGTTCTGGCCCTTGATCGCCGCTTCTAGCGACGGCTCGTCGAGGCCCGCCAGCACCGCCTGTTTCGAGGCGCGGATCGACATCGGGCTGCACTCGCCGATCAGGCCGGCCCAGCGCTTGGCGGCGGCCATCAGCTCGCCGGGCGCCGTCACCTCATTGACGAAGCCGAGTTCCAGCCCCTCGCGGGCCGAGACCCGTCGGCCGGTGAGGATCATGCCCATGGCGCGCTTTAGCCCGATCGCGCGCGGCAGCCGGTGCAGGCCGCCGGCGAGGGCGGCCAGGCCCACGCGCGGCTCCGGCAGGGCGAAGATGGCGCTCTCCGAGGCGATGATCAGGTCGCAGGCCAGGGCGATCTCGAAGCCGCCGCCCATGGCGACCCCGTTCACCGCGGCGATCAGCGGCTTGGTCAGGTCGAAGCGCGAGGTCAGGCCTGCGAAGCCGGACGGTGGCGAGCCCATCTTGCCGCCGCCGGCCTGGTGCTTGAGGTCGTTGCCGGCCGAGAACGCCCGCTCGCCGGCGCCGGTGACGATGCCGACCCACTGGCTCTCGTCGGCGGCGAAGGCGTCGAACACCTCGGCCAGCTCGAAGTGGGCGTCGGAATGCAGGGCGTTCATCACCTCGGGACGGTTGAGGGTGATGGTGGTGATCGGCCCATCCTTCTCGACGGCGACGTATTGATAGGCCATGGCGCGTCTCCCGCTTGGTTTTGTGCCATCGTGCGCGCTTGACGCCGTGGCAGGCAACGGCTTCGAGAGGCTGGGGAGGAACCGATCATGAGCGACACCGAAGACGCGGGCGCCAACGCGGCCCAGATCGTCTACTGGAACCAGACCGTCGGGCCGGCCTGGGTGGCGATGCAGGACACGCTCGACGCGCAGCTGCGTCATCTCGGCGAGGCCGCGATGGCGGTGCTGGCGCCGGCCGCGGGCGAGCGGCTGCTCGACGTCGGCTGCGGCTGCGGCGAGACCACGCTCGAGCTCGCGCGGCGGGTCGAGTCCGGCGGCGCGGTGACCGGCGCGGACATCTCCGCGCCGATGCTGGCGGTGGCCAGGGTGCGCGCCGAGGCGGCGGGGCTGGGCTCGGCGCAGTTCATCGAGGCCGATGCGCAGGTCCACGCTTTCGAGCCGGCGGACGCCGTCTTCTCCCGCTTCGGAGTAATGTTCTTCGCCGATCCGGTGGCGGCGTTCGCCAATATCCGCCGCGCGATCGCGCCGGGCGGGTGGCTCGCCTTCGTCTGCTGGCGGGCGCTGGCGGAGAACCCGTGGATGAGTGCGCCGGGCGCGGCCGTCGCCCCGCTGTTGCCCGCGCCGCCGACGCCCGCCGATCCCTACGCGCCCAGCCCCTTCGCCTTCGCCGACCGCGACCGGCTGCACGGCCTGTTGAAGGCCGGCGGCTTCGGCGACATCGCCATCGAGCCGCACGACGCCCCGATCCGCTGGCCCGACCTCGACGCCGCCGTGCGGGTGGCGATGAACGCCGGCCCGGCGGGCGCGGCGGCGCGCGAGCACCCAGATCTGGGCGACAAGATCCAGGCGGCCGTCCGCGAGGCGCTGGCGCCGCACGCCGGCGCGGACGGCGTGACCCTGGCCTCGGCGACCTGGATCGTGCGGGCGTCCTAGGTTCCGCAGACTCTCGGCGAGGCCCGAAACCCCTCACCTTCCCACGCCTGCGGCGCGGGCCCCTTCCTCTCCCTTTTGGAGAGGTAAGATGTTGTTTCTATTCACCTCTCCCGGAGGGAGAGGGAGGGGCCCGATCGCGAAGCGATTGGGAAGGTGAGGGGTTGCGCGGCCTGCCGTCGTCCTGGGAGCGCCTGCTAGATCGGGCTCAGCCCCGCCTTGAAGCGCTGCCAGTTGCGCACATAGCCCAGCGCGCCCAGCCCCAGGCGGGCGGCCTGCTCGGGCTCCAGCTCGCGCACCACCTTGGCCGGGGCGCCCAGGATCATGCTGCCGTCGGGAAATTCCTTGCCTTCGGTGATCAAGGCGCTGGCGCCGACGAGGCAGTTCTTCCCGATCTTGGCGCCGTTGAGCACCACCGAGCCGATTCCGATCAGCGTGCCGTCGCCGATGGTGCAGCCATGCAGCATGACCATGTGGCCGACGGTGACGTTGTCGCCAATGATCAGCGGCGAGCCGACGTCGGTGTGCAAGACGGAATTGTCCTGGATATTCGAGTTTTCGCCGACGATGATCGGGTCGTTGTCGCCGCGCAGCACCGCGCCGAACCAGACGCTGGCGTTTTTCTTCAGGATTACATGCCCGGCCACGACGGCGTTCGGCGCTATCCAGTATTCGCCATCCTCGGGGAACGTCGGCTCTCGGTCGCCCAGTCTATAGGCAGTCATCCGCACACATCCTATTCTGCAAATCGCGGCTTGCTTAACGGTTCATAAAGCACGTTAGGATCATTGTAGTTCGGCGATTCGAGGGGGCGAAAGCCCTGATCGGGCGCCTGCCGCGGGGGCGTTCTCCGCGGCGTCATCCGGAACGGAGAGCCGAGTGGCGCTTCTCTGGTTCGGGCGGGAGTTCAACCCGCCCCCCACGATGGCCTCTGGACCGCCCGGCGGACGCGTCCGTCTCTCACCTCACGACCAGCCGAACCCAGGGCGAGCCATTGCGGTCTCGCCCTTTTTCTTGTCCCCCCACGGAGGCAATCCATGACCAAGCGAGCCCTGAAGCGCATCACGCACGGCGCCTTTGACGCCGCCCAGTTCGAAGACGACGCCAAGGTGCGCCGCCTGCCGCTGGCCCGCGGCTGGAACCCGGTCGCCTTGGAGGCCGACCGAGAACGGGAACAGGGCTACCTCAAGACGATAAAACCCAAGTCGATCGGCCAGGCGCGACTGATCGAGGCCGTCGACGCCAAGGCCCTGGTGCTGGCGCTGGGCCCGGCCGGCACCGGCAAGACCTATCTCGCCATCGCCAAGGCGGTCGAGGCGCTGGAAAGCGGCAAGGTGGCGCGCATCGTGCTTTCGCGGCCGGCGGTGGAGGCCGGCGAATCGATCGGCTTCCTGCCCGGCGAGATGGAGGACAAGCTCGCCCCCTACCTGCGCCCACTCTACGACGCGCTCTCCGACCGGCTGTCGATGAAGCGGGTCAGGGCGCTGATCGCCGAAGGCGCCATCGAGATCGCGCCGGTGGGCTTCATGCGCGGCCGCACCCTCAACAACGCCTTCGTGGTGATCGACGAGGCGCAGAACTGCACCTATGTGCAGCTGAAGATGCTGCTGACCCGGCTGGGCTGGTCCTCGACCATGGTGATCACCGGCGACCCCAACCAGTCCGACCTGCTGCCCGAGCTCTCCGGCCTCGCCGAAGTGGCGCGGCGGCTGGAAGCGGTGGCCAACATCTCGGTGGTCCGCCTCGCCGACGTCGACATCGTCCGCCACCCGCTGGTGGGCGAGATGCTGGCGGTGCTGTAGGCGGCCCCGCGCCCCCTCCGTCACTCGCCGCTTCGCGCCGAGCGCCACCTCCCCCGCTTCGCGGTGGAGGAGCGGGATCGCGAGGCTTCGCTCCTCACCCGTGAAACGGGGGAGGTGGCGCGGCCCGCGTAGCGGGACGTGACGGAGGGGGCGCAAGGCCACCGCCTCAAACTCACCCCGAGATCGAGAACCCGCCGTCCACCGCCAGCGATACGCCGGTGACGAAGTCCGACGCCGGGCTCGACAGGAACACCGCCGCGCCTTCGAAGTCCTCCGGCTCGCCCCAGCGGCCGGCGGGCGTCCGCGCGACGATATTGGCGTCGAAGGCTCCGGCGCTGCGCACGCCGCGGGTCATCTCGGTGCTGATCCAGCCAGGCAGGATCGCGTTCACCTGGATGTTGTCGCGCGCCCAGGCGGCGGCCAGCGACTTGGTCAGCTGGATCAGTCCACCCTTGCTGGCGGCATAGGCCGGCACGAACGGCGCGCCGAAGAGCGCGTACATCGAAGCGATATTGATGATCTTGCCGCCGCCCTGCGCCTTCATCAGCGGGTGCGCGGCCTGGGCGGCGACCAGCGCGGCGGTCAGGTTGGTCTGCAGCACCGCGTTCCAGTCGGCGATGGCGAGCGTCTGTGGCAGGCCGCGCTGAGCGATGCCGGCGTTGTTGACCAGGATGTCGAGCCGGCCGAACGTCGCCATGGCGTCGGCGACCATCGCCCGGCAGGCGGCCTCGTCGGCGACGTCGACCGTAAGCGCATGACAGGGCGCGCCGAGCGCGGCGAGTTCGACGGCCGCGGCGGCGTTCTTCTCCGGATTGCGGCCGGCGATCACCAGGCTGGCGCCGGCCTTGGCCAGGCCTCGCGCCATGCCGAGCCCGATGCCGCCGTTGCCGCCGGTGACCAGGGCGACGCGGCCCGTCAGATCGAAGGCGCCCATGCTGCTCACCCCATGTTCCGCCGCTGCGCCAGCGCCGCGACGCTCGACGTGCCGATCGGGCCAGCCTCGTCGTAGAGCCAGCATTCGCCGATGGCGACGCCCGCCGTCTCGCCGTGGCTCTTCACCTCGAAGCCGATCCAAGGCGTGGCCGGCAGGCGGTGCAGGTAGACGGTGATGTCGGTATTGATCCAGCCGAGCCCCTTGTCGCCGGAGTTGGCGAACGGGCTGGCGAAGTCGGCGGCCAGGGCGACGCGCACGAACGGCGTCAGCGCCTCGCCCTCGACGCAGTCCCGAACCTCGCTCATCCAGAGCCGCTTGTTGGGTCCGAAGGTCCCGAAGTCTCCCTCGATCCGGCGCGTCGCCCACATGCCGCCCATGGCCGAGCGCGCGTCGGTCGGCGGCGGGATCTCATCGGGCTTCGGCGCGTCCCAGTTCGGCGGGCTCCAGACATTGCCTTCCGGGTTCTCGGTCTGGCGCAGCAGCTGGCAGGTGGCCCGCGCCATGCTGACGCCGCCGACGATATATTCGGCGTCGATCACCTTGATCCGCCGCCCCTCGCGGATCGGCGTCACCTTCACCTCGGCGGCCGATAGGTCCGGCAGCCGGTACATGTCGATGGTAAAGCGGGCCGGGATCATATCCGGCTCGCCATGGCGCTGCTCGATCACGTGGCCGAGCAGGCCGGCGACCACGCGGCCGTGCAGCGAGGTCGGACTCCACGGCCCGCGGCTCATCGGAGTGGGCTGATAGAGGTCGCCGTCACGGCGAAAGAAGGGCTCGTTGGTCATCGCGGCCGAGCTATGGCGGATTCTGGCCGGGTGGGCGAGGGCCTCAATAGGCCCGCGCGATCAGCACTTCCTCCACCGCCGGCTCGCCGGTGAACAGGCAGGGGCCGCTCACGGGGGTCTGGTCCAGCGGGATGTTGCGCAAGGTGAGCTTCAGCGCCTTCAGCCGCGCGTCGACCGCCTCCAGCGCAGCGCCGGTCGGCTTCGACCACGGCGCGCGGACCCAACCCTTGAAGGCCGAGCCCTCGTCCTCGTCCTCGACGGCCGCGCCGAAGTGTTCGGCCAGCGCCTCGAAGCTGCGGATATCGGTGCGGATGTTGGCGTCGAGCCGCGCCTTGGCCTCGGCGAACAGCGCCGCCTGGATCTCAGCCAGCATCGCCGGGACCTCGGCGACGAAGGCGTCCAAGGGCATCGACTTCGAGGCGATCTTCTCGCCGTCGCGCAGCGCATCGCGGCGCAGGAAGGTGACCTGGCCGGCGGCGGCGTCGCGCGGACCGATCTCGACGATGATCGGCGCCCCGCGGCGCACCCAGTCCCAGCGCTTGTCGGCCGAGCGCTGGCCGCGGGTGTCGAGCAAGGCGCGCACCCGCTCCCCGAGCGCGACCTGCGTGCCCAGCGCCTTCACCAGCGCCTCGCCGTGGGCCAGCACCTCGGCGTCCTCGGGCTTGTCGCGCAGCATCGGCACGACGACGACCTGGCGCGGCGCGATGGCGGGCGGCAGGCGCAGGCCGTCGTCGTCGCCGTGGGTCATCACCACCCCGCCGATCAGCCGCGTCGAGACGCCCCAGCTCGTCGTGTGGCAGTACTCCAGCGTCCCCGCGGCGCTCTGGAAGCGGATGTTCTGGGCGCGGGCGAAGTTCTCGCCGAGATAATGCGAGGTGCCGGCCTGCAGCGCCTTGCCGTCCTGCATCATCGCCTCGATCGAATAGGTGGCGACCGCGCCGGGGAAGCGCTCGTTCTCCGGCTTCTCGCCGGCGATCACCGGCATGGCGAGGGTGGTCTCGGAGAAGTCGCGGTAGACCTCGAGCATGCGCATGGTCTCGGCGCGCGCGTCCTCGGCGTCGGCGTGGGCGGTGTGGCCCTCCTGCCAGAGGAACTCGGAGGTGCGCAGGAAGAGCCGCGTGCGCATCTCCCAGCGGACGATGTTGGCCCACTGGTTGAGCATCATCGGCAGATCGCGGTGGCTCTTGATCCAGCGCTGGAAGGCGTCGCCGAACAGGGTCTCCGACGTGGGCCGCACGATCAGCGGCTCGTCCAGCTCGGCGGTCGGGTCGACGACCAGCCTGCCGTCCTCCGCCTTCAGCCGGTGGTGGGTGACCACCGCCATCTCCTTGGCGAAGCCCTCGACGTGCTGGGCCTCCTTGGCGAAGAAGCTGAGCGGGATCAGCAGCGGGAAATAGACGTTCTGGTGCCCGGTCTCCTTGATCCGCCGATCGAGGTCGCGCTGGATCTGCTCCCACAGGCCATAGCCCCACGGCTTGATGATCATCATGCCGCGCACCGGGCTCAGCTCGGCCAGGTCCGCCTCGCGGACGATCGCCTGATACCAGTCGGGAAAGGTCGAGCGGTTGCCGGTCATCCGGCTGACGCTGAGCGCGCGTTGCATGGGAGCCTCCTTCGAGAAGCTGACTTACCGAGCGAGCGCCGCGCGCGCCACCCTCGGCGCGCGGTGTTGTCGCCAGCTTGGTCCTCCGGGCTCGATCACGCGGACGTAAGCTCGACGGAGGACATAGCGGTTGATTTGCAAGAGGCTGGCGCGTTCAATACAAGCTGAACGGCGTTCAGGCGATGCGTCGCCCCGAACTCCATCTTCTCGAGCCGGACGATGGCTGACTTCGAAGTCTATATTGATGACGACCGCTATTCGGTGCCGTCGCTCTACCTGATCACCGCCCTGAGCGATGCGCGGGCGCGGACGATGGCGGAAGAACTCCTGGTTTCCAGCGAGCACCACCAGGGAGTCGAGCTGCGGCGGGGCGGCGAGCGCATTTACGCCCTCGGCTCGTTCGGGCCGAACTGCGCGGCCGGATCCGACCGCCGGGAAACGCCCAACCTCTGACCTGCCCCCGTTTCGGCTCAGGCGATCCGGCGCCCGTCGACCGCGGCCAGGTGCGGGCGCATCCGCTCCGCTGGGCCTGACAGACCGTTGACCGCCAGGATCGAGAGCGTCCCCAGCGATCCCAGCCAGCCCACGCGCAGTGGCTGGTAGAGGCCGAGGAACCGATCCGGCGTCCCATCCGGGCCGGTCAACGGCGCGAACAGCACCTCCAGCTCAGTGACCAGCGCCTGTTCGTTGCGCGCTTCGGCGCGCAGCGCCATCGGCGCCGCGTGGGCGAGGGCGGCGCCCAGCAGCATGGAAAGCCGCGCACGGCAGTCGGGCCGCCAGAGCCGCAGCAGGCTTTGGCCGCCCAGCGGCATGGCGTGCAATTCGACGATGGCTTCGCCGGCCAGCCGGAAGGTGACGTCGCCGCCCGCTTCGCGCTGGGCGATGAAGGCTTGCGGCGCCAGGGCCACGAACCCGGTCGGATCGATGTCGGTCCGTCGCGGCATCGGGCGTCCGCCTCGGCGGCGACGCCAATAGTCTATCAACAGTTCCGTGTTCGAATGGAACATGGTCGACCGCCTCTTAAACTGCTCGGCGCGGGTCTGAATGAAACCCGCACAGAGGTTGCAAGGCGGAGCCGGGCCAGGCGGCCGATGCGCCAAAACGGGACAGTCCCGGGTTGGGCGCGATGTCCTGGGTCCATGTGACGTTCGATGGGGAGCCAGACAATGGCCGATAAGTCCACCTTGATGGCGTTGGTCGTTGCGGCCGGCGCCGCGATGATCCTGACCGCCGCGCCATCCGCGCTCGAGGCCGGTACGACTGGCACAGGCTCCGCCGCGGGCTGCGGCTGCAAGTCTCCGCCGCCCCCGCCACCGCCGCCCCCCCCGCCGCCGAGCTGCGGCTGCAGCCACCCCGGCGGCGGCGGCCATCACGGCGGAGGAAACCAGACGCTGAACGTTGTCACCAACGTCAACGTCGAGAACACGATCAACGCCAGTTCGGTGATTTCGAACCTGATCCAGAACTCGGCCTCCAATACGGCCTCCAATACGGTCTCGAACTCGGTGTCGAACACCAACATCCAGACCGGCGTCTCCAACAGCGGCCTCGGCGGCGCCGTCACCGGCGGCGGCGGCGGCGGAGCCGGCTACATCACGTCCGGCCCGGTCAGCGAAGCCAACATCGGTGTTGGCGGCGAGGAGAGCGAAGGCTACGAGGCGACCCGCACCAAGTTCGAGAAGGTGGTGATCCAGGCCTTCTGCTTCGACGACAAGGACGTGCCGCACCCGGCCTCGCAGGTCTCGGCCGACCGCGAGATCGCCGGAGACTACGAAGGCGAGGTCTACCGCTGCATCGCCGGCGCCCACATGCAGATCACCATCGCGCCGTGGCGGGAGAACATCTCGTTCGAGGGCGGTCAGACCCTGACCTGCGCCAAGGGCGAGGCGCTCTATCACTCGCCCGGGCCGAATGGCGGGCGTCTCGCCTGCCGCGTCCAGATCCCCGCACGGGACTGCAACGAGCGCTCGCTGCTGCGCCGCTTCGGCGCCGGCATCAAGGTGCTGACGATCGAGATCACCGAGAAGTACACGGCCTATCGCGAGCACAGCTCGCAGGGCACGACCACCTCGATGAGCTTCGACGGCGGCGTCGGCGGCGTGATGAACTGATTGATCCGGCGGCTCGGCGCGACGCTTCCGGGCGTCACGCCGGGCCGCCGATCAGTGCGCCGGCGTGGGATCCGCTGACGCCACGGACGCCTGCGGCTTGATCTCCAGCCTCCAGGCCTTTTCGTCGAGCAGGTAGGTCTGCGCCGCCTTCTCGACATCCGCCGCCGACACCCGCTCGAGCCCGGCCTGAGCCGATCTCAGGATGGCGAGGCGGCGCGCGTCGGTCTGGGCGCCGGCGAGGCCGTTCAGCCAGTACTCATTGGTCGCGATCGCCTTCTCCAACGCCTCGATGGCCGGCTTCTTCGCCCGCTCCAACTCGTCATCGCTCACCGGCGTCGTGCGCAGGTCGGCGGCGATCTTGGCCACGTCGGTGAAGAAGCCGTCGAGCTTCGGTGGCGGCGCCTCCATCTCCGCTTCGATGTAGCCGTAGTGCGGGAACACCGTGCTGGCGACCGCGCCGGCGGCCGGCGAATAGGTGACGCCCTCACGCAGCCGCAGCACGTCGGTCAGCCGCAGCTGCAGCACGCGGCCGAGGACGTTGTTCACCCGCGCGCCGTTCGGCGTGGCGTAGAAATCGTCGGCCGGCCAGGCTTCCAGCGCGATCCCCTGGTCGGCGCGGCCGGTGTGGGTCTCGACCACCGGCGTGGCGACCGGCGCCGGGAAGCTGGCGCCGTGCGGCGGCGGGGCGGGCGCTGGCCAGTCCGGCCGCGGCGGCAGGGCGCCGAAGGTCTCGGCGACGTCCTCGATCGCTTTGTCGACGGTGATGTCGCCGACGATCTCGACCTCGATCGGGCCGGAGGCGAGCACCGGCGTCAGCGCTGATTTCAGCGCGTCGGCCGTGGTGGCGTCGATCTCGGATTTCGACGGGAAGGTCCAGCGCCGGTCGCCGGCATGGAGCAGGCCGGCGAGGTCGCGCGAGAGCACGCCGCTGTCGGTGGCCGCGTACTGGTCCTCGAGCGTCGCGCCGAAGCTCTTGAAGCGCTGGAACGCCTCCGGCCGCCAGCCTGGATCGGACACATAGGCCGCCAGCACCTCGAGCTGGGTGGGGGCGTCGCTGGTGCGGGTCGAACCGGCGAGGGTGAAGGCGTCGGACTCGGCGTTGAAGCTGGCGCCATAGACCTGTCCGGCCAGCGCCCGCTCGGCGTCGTCGGCGCTGATCTGGCGCAGGCCGCCTTCCGAGAACGCGCCGCCGGCCCAGGTGATGGTCTGGCGGTCGGGCGCCATGCCGGCGAGCCCGTCGCCGAAGCGCACCTTCACCAGCACCTCGTCCTCGCGCAGCTTGGTCGACTTCACCGTCAGCCGCACATTGTTCTGAAATCGGACAAAGACGGTGTCGAGGTCGTCGATATCCTTGCGCTCGGCGACTTTGCCGATCGGCCCGAAGCTCGTGTACGGCCAATCGACCTGGCGCGGCGCCTCGGGCGCGGTGACGGGCTGGCTGCGTTCGGCCTCATAGGCGGTGCGCACCGCCGCGACGCCGCCGTCGGGCGCCGTGGCGGCCGACATGAACACCAGCGGTCCCTGGCCCGCGAACGCCGTCTTCAGCGCCGCCGAGACGTCGGCCGCGGTCAGATCCTTGGTGGCGGCCTCGAACAGGGCGAGGTCGTCGGCCGGCGTGGTCTCGACATCGTCTTCGTCCACGGTGCCGGCGATCTCCTCGGCCAGCGCCGGCGTGCGGCGGGTGGAGGCGCCGGCGACCTCGAGCTTCAGCGCCGCATTGCTCTCGGTGAGTTCGCGGGTCAGCTCATCGGGCCGGACCCCATACTGGATCGCGCGGCGCACCTCGGCCTCGGCCGCGGTCATCGCCTGCTTCCAGTGATCGGGCTGGGCGTAGGCCAGCACGGCGGTGACGCGCTCGGCCTTGAGCTGGTTGCCGCGGAAGGCGCCGGCGGAGATGAAGGGCGGGTCCTCGGCGCGCGACAGCGTCGCCAGCCGCCGATTGAGCACCGCCAGGCCGAGCTGCTCGACGATCTCGCGCCGCCGCTTGGCCACCGAGTCGGCGGAGAGGTCCGGCGGCGTCACCCAGGCCATCTCCACGGTGGTCGGCGCGCCGGCCTCGACCGCCAGGTGGAAGTCGGCCGCGTGCGCCGCGACCTTGCCGAGATCGGGGTCGTCACCGGCCGGCCCCTTGCCCTGCCAGTCCGCGAACCGCGCCTTGATCTTGGCCTCCATCGCGGCCGGATCGATGTCGCCGACCACCACCAGGGTGGCGCGCTCGGGGCGATAGTAGCGGTGGTAGATGTCGGCGATCAGGTCCGCCTTGGCGGACTGGATCACCGGCACCAGGCCGATGGGGAAGCGCTCGGGCGGCCGCTGGCCGTTCATCATGAAGCCGAGACGGGCCTTGGTGACCTCATAGGACGGGGTGTCGCGCAGCCGCTCCTCGGAAAGGATCACACCGCGCTCCTGGTCCATCGCGCCCTGGTCCAGCAGCAGGTTGCCGGCGATCTCGCGCAGCAGCATCAGCGAGGTGTCGACCGTCTGGTCGTCGGACTTCGGCAGGTCGAACTTATAGACGGTGGCGTCGAAGCCGGTCTGGGCGTTGGTGTCGGCGCCGAAGGCCAGGCCCAGCCGCTCGAGGTCCTTCACCATCTCGCCGCGGGTCGGCACATTGGTCGATCCGTTGAACGCCATGTGTTCGAGGAAGTGCGCCAGGCCCTGCTGGTCGTCGCGCTCCATCTCCGAGCCGACGTCGAAACGCAGCCGCATTGAAACCTGGCCTGGGGGTGTCGCGTTGCGCATGATGGCGTAGCGCATGCCGTTGGGGAGGGCGCCGAAGCGGATGTTGGGATCCGGTGTCAGGTCGGAATGGACCTGCGGCCACTCTCCCGGCGCCAGCGCCGCGGCGGGCGCGCCGGAACTGGCGTCTCGATGCGTGGAACCTGGGTCGCTGGGCGTCAGCGCGAGGGCGGACGACGTGAGGGCGAACGTGGCCAGGGCGGCGAGCGCAAGACGCTCTAGTCTTTTCATGGAGTCTCTGGGGTCTTTAGGCGCGCCCCCCGACGGGCGTGGGAAAATGCCCGTCATCCGTGGCCGGTTCAAGGCGTCAGGCGAGCGGGTTCCATGACCCGCCTGCAACGTCCTGCAATAGCAACGCAAACCAGCAGCCCCAATCTCGCGCCTGCCATGGGTTCGGCGAAGCAGAGAATTCCGCAAACAGACGACGCGGTTGTCGCTTTCGCCCCGCCGGATCGGCGGCGGCCGGAGGGCGTCAGGCAGCTTGAGCGCCTGGCGCGGATGCTGGCCCCGCTCGGACCCCCGGTGATCGTCTTCAATGCGTCGCACTCGGGCAGCCGTCTGCTGGCGCTGATGCTGAGTCGGCTCGGCGTCTTCATGGGCTCGAACCTCAACGACAGCGAGGACAGCCTCGACCTCTTCGAGTTGGTCAAATACCTCGTCGAGGCGCACGCCCCGGATTACTCGCGGCTGTTCGCCGAGGGCGATCCCACCCTGGAGGCCCGTGTCGAAGCGGCGATCACCTCGCACTTGGCGAGGCGCGCGCCGGGCCAGTCGTGGGGTTGGAAGCTGTGCGAGACCGCACATGCGCTGCCGGTGATCTCACGTCTCTTTCCGGACGCTCGCTGCGTCCATCTGCTGCGAGACGGTCGCGACGTCGCCTTTTCGCCGTTCCTCGCCCCGAAGGCGCCGTTCTGGCGCAAGATCTATTTCAACACCGACCAGATCGACTCGTGGCGTGGCCTGCACATGACCCAGCGCGCCTACCGCGCCCACGGACACCTCTTCAACGCCGCGCGCTGGGTCAACAGCGTCACGCTGGGCCGCGCCCACGGCGTCATGCTGGGCGAACGCTACCTGGAGGTCCGCTACGAGCGGCTGGTGGCCGATCCGCAGGCCGAACTGGCGCGGCTGGCCGAGTTCCTCGATCTTCCGATGGTCGATTTCGACGCCGGCGAGGTCCGCGCCCAATCCGTCGGCAAGTGGCGCAAGCAGCCGCCGCGCGAGATCGCCGAGGCGATGGCAGTGTTGGAGCCGACCCTCGCCGCCTTCGGCTACGGCGATGGCCATCTCTCCGTCCCGACGCGCGTCCTGGGCGCTATCTCGCGGCTCTTCAAGCGATAGGGAGAGGGTGTCGGCCGGGCCAAACGCCGAGCCCGGGGGGCTGGGGGGGCTGTTCAGGGTCCGGGACCGGCGCTGATGCGCCCGACCGACGCTGTCTTTGTCGCAGGGTCATAAGGCCGCGAAAGGACCGGACTTAGACCCTTTGGCGGCAGATGTGCCTCGGATGATACAGGCCCGACGAGATCGTCACAAATGGGCGCGACCCGTATTGCGGCGTCGGCGCGCTTGAACCAAGATCGGCGATGAAGAGAGCTTGGCGGTCGCGCAGGTGGCCGCCGGGGAGTGGGGAAGGCCCGCGCGCGGCCTCTCGGAGGCGAAAGTCTCCGTCGCGGTGAGCCTTTACAAGAGCGCCGGCGAGGGCGGTTCCAGTCGATGGAGCCGCCCTTCTTGCATTCCAGGACCGCCCGCGCCGCCGTCACCCGATCTTTGTCATAGGAAGCCGCGGTATTGGCGGTTAGCTGGTCGCCCCACGATCTCGATGGGAGAGGCTATGGACGAGCGGCAAATCATCGCGCCCGGCGAGCCGTCGCACGCCTGGTACCTCGCGGTGCTGGAACGGGCGCGCGGCGTGCCCGCCATCGCCACGGCGGTGGCGCACCCCACCGACGCGCTGTCGCTGGGCGCGGCGGTCGAAGCGGCGGACCTGGGCCTGATCGCGCCGATCCTGGTCGGCCCGCGCGCCAAGGTCGAGGCGGCCGCGGCCGCCGGCGGGATCGACA
>Ga0302314_10013034_pt1 | contig 14317 bp, 9 predicted proteins | sample III_Palsa_N2_3_FD_200533 | JGI IMG/M metagenome (GOLD analysis project Ga0302314, IMG submission 200533) | Peat permafrost microbial communities from Stordalen Mire near Abisko, Sweden - III_Palsa_N2_3 | ecosystem: Environmental > Terrestrial > Soil > Palsa > Peat permafrost | place: Sweden... | reverse complement strand
GCCCGCCGCATCGAGGGGATGATGACGCTGTGGCAGAAGGACGAGAAGGTGTGGCTGGAGCTGAAGCCGGAAGACTTCAACAAGCCGATGTTCTTCTCGCCCAAGATCTCGCAAGGCCTTGGCGAAGGCGGGCTGTTCGGCGGCACGATGCTGCGCGCCTACTCGCCCTGGGGCGCGCCGCAGATCGTCGAGTTCCGCAAGATCCACAACCTGGTGCAACTGGTCGCGCTCAACGAGACCTTCCGCGCCAAGCCGGGCACGCCGCAGGCGTATGCCGTGGATGCCGCGTATTCGGTCAGCCTGGTCGGCAGCACCCCGGTGGCCAGCCAGCCCGATGGCACGTCGCACGGCGTGCTGATCGAAGCCAACAATCTGTTCCTGGTGGACACCCTGGGCATGGCGATCCACCTGCAGCAGATGTATCGCCAGGGCTATGGCTATGACCCGCGCAATTCGTACTTCGACAGCGTGCGCGGCAACCCCGACGAGGTCATGTTCGACGTCACCGCGCACTACTTCACGCAGTCGATCGCCACGTCGTTCCCGAATGCGCCCCCCGGCACGCCGCAGCCGAGCATGCCCAGCTTCGTGCCCGACGTGCGCAGCCTGTTCCTGGGCCTGCACTATTCGCTGGCGCGGCTGCCTGAGAAGCCGATGACGCCGCGCGCCGCCGATCCGCGCGTGGGCTACTTCACCACCACGGTGGCCGACTTCACGGACGACCTGGCGCGTTCGCCGCGCGAGCGCTACATCAACCATTGGCGGCTCGAGAAGAAGGATCCGGCGGCGCCGCTGTCGGAGCCGGTCAAGCCGATCACCTACTGGCTCGATCGCACTATTCCCGTCAAGTACCGCGACGCGATCACGCGCGGCATCCTGGAATGGAACAAGGCCTTCGAGCGCATCGGCTTCAAGAACGCCATCGTCGTCAAGGTGCAGCCGGACGACGCCACGTTCGACACGCTGGACGTGGGCGCCACGTCCGTGCGCTGGATGGTCAACGCCGATCCGACGTTCGGTGCGATCGGCCCGACGCACGTCGATCCGCGCTCCGGTGAGATCCTCGACGCGGCCATCGCGATCGAGAGCCTGTCCTCGCGCGACCTGCGCGCCTCGCGCACGCAGGTGCTGGACCTGGCGAGCAACTTCAATTTTGCCGGGCTGTTGCAGGCGCCGGCCTCCGAGCTGGCGCCGGCCACGACGTTTACCGGTCGCAGCGCGGGCAGCAACGCCGACCTGCAGGCCTGCCTGGCCGGCGACTACGAGGCCGAGCAGGCCAGCTATGGCCTGGACGTGCTGGCGGCGCGCGGCGAGATCGATCCCGACAGTCCCGAAGCCGACGCCTACGTGCAGGCGTACCTCACCGACGTGACGATGCACGAGGTGGGCCACACGCTGGGCCTGCGCCACAACTTCCGCGGCTCGCGCCTGTACACGGACAAGCAGTTGTCCGACCCCGAGTTCACGAAGACGCACGCGCTGTCCGCCTCGGTGATGGACTACCTGCCCATCAACCTGCCGCACCCGGGCGAGACCGCCGCAGCGCCGTTCGACACCACGCTGGGACCCTACGACTACTGGGCCATCGAATACGCCTACAAGCCGATGGCGGCCGACGCGACGCCGGCCCAGGAGAAGGCCGAGCTGCTCAAGATCGCTTCGCGCAATGCCGAACCCGGCCTGGACTACGGCACCGACGAGGACAACTATCTCGGCGTCGATCCCGCGTCGCTGCAAGGCGACCTGGGCAGCGATCCGGTGGCCTACGCGCAGAAGCGCTTCGCGATCGCGCGCGAGTTGTTCGCGCGCCAGGAGTCGCGCACGCTCAAGCCCTCCGAGGACTACTCGGTGCTGCGGCGCTCCGTCACGTTCGCGCTGCGCGACGCCACGCGTGCGGCGGGCGTGCTGTTGCGCCAGCTGGGCGGCGTGGCCACGCTGCGCGACTTCCCGGGCTCCGGCCGCGATCCGATGGAGCCCGTGCCGGTCGGCGTGCAACGCGCGGCGCTCGACACGTTGGTCGAAGGCGTGCTCGCCCCCGACAGCTTCAGCGTGTCGCCGGCCTTGCAGCGCCGGCTCGCGCCCGACTTCATGGAGCGTGGCGACGTGTCGGCCGGCGGCGACCCGGTGTCCACCGACTATCCGGTGGAATCGGTGATGCTGGACCTGCAGCGCCAGGTGCTGGCCGCGCTGATGAGCGACGGCCTGGCCCAGCGTCTCGAAGACAGCGCGCCCAAGCTCGACCGGCCGGCGTCGGGGCTGACGCCGTCGGAGGTCTATGGCCGCATCACCCGCTCGCTGTGGTCGGACGCGAACAACTTCGGCGCCGACGGCAAGGGCGACATTCCTGCGCGCCGGCGCGAGCTGCAGCGCGATCATGTGAATCGCCTGGCCGTCGTGCTGTTGCGCACGCCCGGTGGCGTGCGCGTGGACATGCGCTCGACGCTGCGCGCGGAGGCGTCGGCGCTGCTGCCGCGCATCCAGGCGGCGCAACACCGGCCCGGCCTCAGCGAAGCCTCGCGCCTGCACCTGGCCGATTGCGCCGAGACCTTGCGCGTGGCGTTGGCCGCGCCGATGCAGCGGGCGGGTTTCTGAGCTCGCAGGGTTGAACGGGGCGCACCCGTTCAACCCCCGCCATCCGTCTTCCGTCGCACCGCGAGCCCAGGGTGCTGTGCCGGTGCGTCGCGGCACGTTATCGTGGCGACATGTCCTCTTCCCCTCCCGTCGTGTCGCCCGGCCTCGATGCCGATGCGGCGCCGCGTTCGCGCTGGGCCCGCTTCCTGCGGGCGTTGTCGCCGCGCACGATCGGGCTGACGCTGGTCTTCTCGCTGGTCGTCGCCGTCGTCCTGAATCCGATCTTCGAGCTGCCGTTCACCGTGCTGCTCGGCCGCACGCTGTTCGTCGGCTTCATCACGCTGGTGGCGCGCAGCGCGGCGCTGGTGTGGCGCCAGCGCGTGGTGCCGCCGTGGGTGCTGCAGTCCATCACCGTGTTCTGCGCCGCCACGCTGGCCACGCTGGCCGTCTACCTGCTGGCCACGGGCGGCGATTTCAGCGCGGTGGTCACTCACGAAGGCCGGGTGCAGGGATTCATCCTGATCTCCGGCACGGGCACCATCGTCGGCCTGATGCTGGCACTCGGCGCACTCGAACGGCAGCGCGACTCCGAAGCGAAGGCGATGAGCCTCGAACTGGCGTTGCAGCGCTCGCGCCTCGAACGCCTCGCGGCCGATGCCCGCCTGGCCGTGCTCACGGCCCAGGTCGAGCCGCACTTCCTGTTCAACACACTGGCCAACGTCCAGGCGCTGGTGGAGACGGGGTCGCCGCGCGCGCCGGCCGTGCTGCGCAGCCTGATCGCCTACCTGAAGGCCACGATGCCGCGCCTGGACGACGGCGACGCGCAACTGGGCCGCGAGATCGCGCTGGTGCGCAGCTATCTCGAGCTGATGCATCTGCGCATGCCCGATCGGCTGCGCTATTCGGTGGAAGGCGAGGCCGCGTTGCAGGGTTTCCCGTGTCCGCCGATGCTGCTGCTGACGCTGGTGGAAAACGCCGTGCGGCACGGCGTCGATCCGTCGGAGACCGGCGGCAGCATCGTCGTGACGACGGCGCGCGAGGGGGCGGTCGTGCGCCTCGTCGTGCGTGACGACGGCGTGGGCATGGGCGAGTCGGCCGTGCCGGGCACCGGCCTGGCCAACCTGCGCGAGCGGCTGTCGGCGTTCTATGGCGGCGCCGCGCGCCTGGAGCTCACCGAGCTCGAACCGCACGGGCTGCTGGCCGAGATCCTGATCGACGTGCCTGCGACCGGTGCGACGCGGAGATCGTCATGAGCCGTTCCACGCCGACCCCGGCCCACGAGCGCGACGATGAGTCCGGCGTCGCGCGCCCGCGCGAGACGGCCGCGCCCGGCGCGGTACGCGCGCTGATCGTCGACGACGAGCCGTTGCTGCGCACCCATCTCGCACACCACCTGGCCGCGCTGTGGCCCGAACTGGAGATCGCCGGCGAGGCGCGCAATGGCCGCGAAGCCGTGGACCTCGCCGAGCAATTGCAGCCCGACGTGGTGTTCCTCGACGTGCACATGCCCGGCATGAACGGCGTGGAAGCCGCGCGCCTGATGGGCCAGGACGTGCAGATCGTCTTCGTCACCGCCTACGAACAATACGCCGTGGCGGCGTTCGAACAGGGGGCGATCGACTACCTGGTCAAGCCCTTCGACGTCGAACGCCTGGGCGACAGCGTGGCGCGGCTGCGCCGGCGCATCGCGGAGCGGCGCCGCCTGGGCGCGGCGCAGGGCGGCCTGGGGCAGGTGACCAGCCTCGCCGGCGAAGAGCCGGAAGACGGGGGGGGCGCCACGGCGTTGGGCAGCCTGCCGGCGAGCGATCTCGACGCCGTGTTGGCCGCGCTGGCGGGCGAGCTTCGCCGTCGCGCACCGGCAGGGGAGCGCCTGCAGTGGATCCGGGCGTCAGTCGGCCAGATGATCAAGCTGATCCCGGTCGACGAGGTGCTCTACTTCCGCTCGGACGAGAAGTACACGCTGGTCGTCTGGGTGGGCGGCGAGGCGCTGATCCGCAAGTCGATCCGGGAACTGCTGGACGGGCTCGAGCCCGAGACCTTCATCCAGATCCATCGCTCGACCATCGTCAACCTGCGTTTCGTGGCCCAGGTGATCAAGGGGCCCAACGAGACGGCGGAGGTGCACCTGAAAGGGCGCAACGAGACGTTGAGCGTCAGCCGCAATCACGTGCACTGGTTCCGGCAGTATTGAATCCGTCGGGTACGACGGGGCGCCGGGGCCCGTCGTCGTGCGGACGAAAAAAAGGGTGCCGAGGCACCCTTTCGTCGGCCGGTCGCGAAGCGACCGAGCGTTGGCGTTCAGGCCTTGCGGCGACGCGTCAGCGCGAAGGCGCCGAGGGCCAGACCCATCAGGGCCAGGTTCGCGGGTTCCGGGACGGCGGTCACGGCAGCCGAGACGGAGCCGGAGTTGTTGTACGCGTCGGAGTCCCAGTAGAACAGGTCCAGCACGCCGCTGGCGTTGGCCGTGCCGATGAAGCTCGAGCCGATCAGGAAGTAGTCGCCATTGCCGATCTTGCCGACCAGGGAGCCGATGTCGAACGTCGCGCCGGTGCTGGTGGTAAAGGTCGAGTTGCTATGGCCATCCGGGCCCGACTGATAGACCGCGGTGTCCGGATCGTTCTGCCACAGGCCCGAGGCCGTGATCGTCAGCGATTCGCCGCCGTTCAGCGTGATGCCGGTGTCCAGGGCAGCGCCGCCGGAAATGGAGTTGTCCTTGGCGTAGACGGTGAAGTCGACAGCGTTGGCGGCAGCCAGGCCCGAGACGGCCAGCAGTGCGGCGCCGAGGACGGCGCGCGAGATCTTGTTCATTGAATTGATTCCCTCAAATCCGATGGTCCGGCGAGCTTTCGCCGGGGCTTGGTTCTGTACAGACCATCGCTGATCCGTTGACGGTGAGTTTACATCTTGATGCAATTGATGCGCTGCAGCACCGGCGAATGATATCGGAGCTTTGGGTTTGATTTCCGTGATCTATCGCACTATTTACAGATTTGAACAAACTGGATGCCTTCATTTGGCGCCGCGCCGGCCGATGACACTCGGGCAAGCCGTGTCGGTTTGCCGTTGGTTCGGCGGACGCGGCCAGGGCGATCAAGTCGCCGATCGGCGCGTCGGTCGAACGCGTCGAGACCGGCGCCCGCCATCAGGCCCTAACCCGCCAACCCTGCGAACACGTTCTGCACGTCGTCGTTCGCATCGATCGCGGCCAGGAAGCTTTCGACTTCTTCGAGTGCCTCGGCGCTGAGGCTGGACGGATCGACCGGGTTCCTGGCCTTGTAGCCGAGCTTGGCGGACAGCACCGTGAAGCCGTGGGCAGGCAGCGCGCGGCTGACCAGGTCCAGGTCGGCGGCGTCGGTGATGAACAGCGAGCTGCCTTCTTCGTCGCCAGGCTCGAAGTCCTGTGCGCCGGCCTCGATGGCCGCCACCTCGGCGTCGGCGCCCGCGGCGGGTTCGGCCTCGATCATGCCGACATGGTCGTAGTCCCACGTGACCGAGCCGGGCGTGCCCAGCTGGCCCTTGCGGAACAGTCCGCGCACCTCGGAGGCGGTGCGGTTGACGTTGTCGGTGAGGCACTCCACCACCACCGGCACGCGGTGCGGGGCGAAGCCTTCATAGATCACGTGATCGAAGTGCACGGTCTCACCGGTGAGGCCGGCGCCCTTCTTGATGGCGCGATCCAGTGTCTCCTTGGGCATCGACACCTTGCGGGCCTGCTCGACGACCAGGCGCAGGCGCGCGTTGTCCTTCGGATCCGCGCCGGCGCGGGCGGCGATCATGATGTCCTTGGCCAGTTTCCCGAACAGCCGGCCCTTGGCGTTCGAGGCCAGGTCCTTGTGTTTTGCTTTCCACTGCGCGCCCATGGCGATCTCCGTGTCGTTGGTTCTTGTCGCCCGCTAGTGTCGCACCGGCGGCCATGCGGCCGGCGCCGCGAAGGCGGCCGGTGCGCGATGGCGACGCGTCAGCCCGCGAAGGGCTCGGTGCGCAGCAGCAGCCAGGCCCTGGCGTCGCCGTCCACCAGCGGGAGCAAGCGCTCGCGCACGGTGACGTGATACGCGTTGAGCCAGGCCACGTCGGTGGCGCTGAGCATGCCCGGCTCGATGCAGCGGGTGTCGATCGGGCACAGCGTGAGCGTCTCGAACTCGAGGAAGTCACCGAACTCGTTGGCGCCGATCGCGATGTTGGCCACCAGGTTCTCGATGCGGATGCCCCACTGGCCGGGACGGTACAGGCCCGGCTCGATGGAGGTGATCATGCCGGGCTCCATCGCCATGGCCGGCTCGGTCATCGCCTTGCTGATGCTTTGCGGGCCTTCGTGCACGTTCAGGAAGTAGCCCACGCCGTGGCCGGTGCCATGGCCATAGTCGAGCTTGGCGGCCCACAGCGGGGCACGCGCCAGCGCATCGAGCATCGGCGACAGCGTGCCGCGCGGGAAGCGCGCCTGGCTCAGCGCCAGCGTGCCCTGCAGCACGCGGGTGTAGTCGCGACGGTGTTCGGCGGTGATGGTGCCCACGGGCCAGACGCGCGTGATGTCGGTGGTGCCGCCCAGGTACTGGCCGCCGGAGTCGATCAGCAGCAGGCCGTCGCCTGCTATCGTGGCATGCGACTCGGGACTGGCGCGGTAATGCGGCATCGCGCCGTTGGAGTTCCAGCCGGCGATGACGGGAAAGCTCAGGCCAACATAGCCGGGGCGCTTGCGGCGCTCGCCGGACAGCTTCTCGTCGATCGTCACTTCGGTGACGGGGCCGAACGGGCGGTCGGGCGCCGTCGCCTTGTCGAACCACGCGTAGAACGCGCACATCGCGGCGCCGTCCTGGGCCATGGCCTCGCGCACGAACGCCAGTTCGGCGTCGGACTTGCGGCTCTTGGCCAGCGTGCTCGGGTTCATGGCCTCGATCACGCGCACGCCGTCGGCCACCTGCTCGCGAAAGCCCAGCGTGATGCGGCGCGGATCGACCAGCAGCACGGCGTCCTTGGTGAGCGCGCCGAGCGCGGCGCCCGCGGCGGCATAGTCGGCCAGCACGATGCCGTCGTTCTTCAACGCGGCCTGCAACGCCGCATCGACCTTGCCGGCGCCGACGAACAGCGTGGCCGAATCGGCGCCGATCAGCAGGTGCGCCAGGAAGACCGGGTTGTACTCGACGTCGGCACCGCGCAGGTTGGTGATCCAGGCGATGTCGTCCACGGTGGAGACGAAGTGGTGCGTGGCGCCGGCGGCGGCCATGGCCGCGCGCACCTGGGCCAGCTTGGCGGTGCGCGGCAGCGGCGCGTGCGGCGCGGTGTGCTCGTAGACGCGAGCCTGCGGCAGCTCGGCGCGCTCGTCCCAGGCGTCGTCCAGCACGTCGGTGTCGGTCTTGAGCGCGATGCCGGCGCCGCTCAGCTTGCTGCGCAGCGCCTGCGAGGCCGCCAGGCCCAGCACATCGCCGTCCACGGCCACGACGCCGCCCTTGCGCACCTCGTTGGCCAGCCACTCGAGGTGGTGCGTGGCGGCACCGGTGGGGATCTTGACCAGCGCGATGCCGCTGCCCTGCAGCTCGGCCTCCGCCTGCGTCCAGTAGCGGCTGTCGGCGAACAGGGCTGCCTGGTCGGTGGTGACCACCAGCGTGGCCATCGAACCCGTGAAGCCGGAGAAATGCTGGCGGCCCTGCCAGCGGCCGGGCAGGTACTCGGACAGGTGCGGATCGCTGGAGGGCACGAGCACGGCGTCGACGCCGCGCTCGTGCATCACCTCGCGCAGACGGGCGATACGGGCGCGGGCGGGAGAGGTGCGGGTGTCCATGAGGTGTCTTTCGCGGTTGGCGGCGCCACGGCGGGCAGGTGTGCAGGCCGGGCAAAAGCGGGACGCAACGGCCCGGCCCGGGTAGGGCGAGGCGGCAGCGGGCCGGTTGGAGATTCGATTTTAGGCGTTCGGCGCCGACGATTCCGGGCGTTGTGCCGCGCGGAAACCGAGGTTTACGCAGGCAATGGCAGCGAGCGCAGCACGGCACGCACCGGGCTGGCGTCGGCGGTGGTGAGCTTGAGCGGCAACGCGATCAGCTCGTAGTCGCCTTCGGGCACGTCGTCGAGCACCAGGTTCTCGAGCACGCGCAGGTCGCGCCGGCGCAGCACCTGGTGGCTGTCCAGCGTCTTGCTGGACGCCGGATCGACGCTGGCGGTGTCGATGCCCACGAGTGTCACGCCGAGATCGGCCAGCGCCTCGACGGTCGCGGGCGCGAAGGCCGTGCAGTCGGGGTCGAACGTGTCGAGCGGCGCCTTCGCATAGGTGCGCACCAGCACGCGCGCGGGCAGCGGCGAGCCTGCGGGCGGCAGCGCGTGTGCGAGGTGCGCAAGCTCCACCAACGGGCCGACCCCGATCGCGTGGATCACGCGGCAGGGGCCGAGGAAAGGCTCCAGCGATACGAGCCCGATCGGCGCGGCATCGGCCTCGTAGTGCAGCGGCGCGTCGGCATGGGCGCCGGTGTGCGGCGACAGCGTGATGGCGCTGACGTTGACCGGGCAGCCGGGCCCGATCGTCGCGCCCCAGACTTGCTGGTAGGCCGTGTCGCCGGGGAACACGGGCGAGCGGGCGTTCACGGGTGGGGAGATGTCCCAGAGCTTGGTCATGGCGGCGAGCTTAACTCCGCGCCGCGGGTCGCCGGGCCCGGCAGTCATTCGCGCGAGGGTCGTCAGGCCGATGGCCGGCAGCTCACGACGGCGCTGAATCGCCGGGCGAATCGGGTGCCGGTTGGCGCGCCGCGTCGCCCGCCTCCGAATTGTTCGGCGCGCTCGCGCGCACGACGGTGACCGTGCACAGCGACTCCGCCACCACCGTGGACGACACGCTGCCCAGGTAGCGCCGCAGCAGCGAGTTGCCGCGCGCCCCCATCACGATGTGGTCGACCTGGTTGCGACGCGCGAAGTCCACCAGCGCATCGGCCGGATCGGGTGCCTCCAGCACGTGGAACGTGAGACGGCCGTCCTCCAGGTTCAGCGCCTTGCTGATCGGCCGCGCCCAGTGCTTGAGTCCGACCAGCTGCTTCACGTGCAGGCTCTTGCCCTGATGGTCGGTGAGGGCGTCGTTGCCGATGCGGGCGATGCGCATCACGCTGACGCAGGCGAGTCGCGCGCCGGGCTCGGTGAGCACGATGCGGCGCACCGTCTCGCGCAACTGGTCGAGCAGTTCGGGGGCGGCGTTGTCGACGTCCACCGCCGCCATCACGATGCTGCTGCGGTTGAGCACTTCGGTGGCACTCGGCGCCGTTTCCTGCGGCTCGGCGCCGAGCGCGAAGAACCAGCGCTTGAGGCGGGTCCATTGGCTCGAGCGCACCATCTTCTCGGCGCGCCGGGTCAGCACGATCTGGCCGGGCTCCTGCAGGTCCAGCGCGAGCTGCGCGGCGGTCTGGTAGCGCTTGTCGGGCTGCACCTCGAGGCACTTGAGGATCACCTCCTGCAGCCACGGCGGGCAATCGGGGCGCAGCGCGCGCGGCGGTATCGGGTCGATCCACAGGCGCTTGCGCAGTCCGCGCACCGAGCTCGGCGCGCCGAACGGACGCTCGCCGGTGGTGAGGTGGTACAGCATCACGCCAAGCGCGAACAGGTCGCTGCGCGGATCGTTGCGGATGAACTGCACCTGCTCGGGCGACATGTAGGGCCCGGTGCCCATCGGCAGCGAGAACTCTTCCTCCAGCAGGTCGGGCAGGTGCTCGTGGCGCGACAGGCCATAGTCCACCAGCACGGCCGCACCGTCGGGGCGGAACATGATGTTGCTGGGCTTGATGTCCAGGTGCACCACGTGCTGTCGGTGCAGGTCGTGCAGCGCGGTGGCCACGCGGATGCCGATCTCCACCACCTCGTCGAGCGCCAGCGGTGCCTCGGCCAGGCGCGGGCGCAGCGTGTCGCCGGCGATGTGCTCCATCACGATGAAAGGCTGGCGCGTGAAGTCGCCGCGCGCCACGTAGCGCGGCACGTGCTGGCCGGTGAGCGCCGGCATGATCATCTGCTCGACTTCGTAGCCGACGATCGTGGCCGGGTCCTCGCCGCCCTTGATGCGCGGCACCTTCATGATCAGCGGCGGCTCGTCGGCGACCGGCGCCGGGTTGCCTTCGGCGTCGACGCGGCTGACGCGCCACATGCTGGCCATGCCGCCCTGGTGCAGGCGCTTCTCGAGCAGGAAGCCGTCGACGATCGCGCCTTTTTCCAGCGGCGGGGCGAGGCTGCCGATGTCGTGCCAGTCGGTGCCGCGCCGGGAGCCGCCGCCACCGCCGGAATTGAACGCGCCGCTCGATCGCACCGTCCCGGACCTTTGCGGGGGCGACGGCGGCTTGGCTGGTTGGTTCACGACGCTAGATCCCTTCGGCGAGACGCGCCGCCAGCCGGTCCGGCAGGCCGGCCGCACGGATCTTCGCGGCGGCGCTCTCGTGGTCGTAGGGTACACGGTGATAGGTGACGCGTTGAGCCCCGGGCTCGAACATCGCGTAGCAGGCGGCCGGGTTGCCGTCGCGCGGCTGGCCGGCGGAGCCGGGGATCACGAGCCATTGGCGGTAGCCCGGCAGCGGGATCGGCACTTCGGGCGTGGGCGTGAAGTCGCCGGCCTTGCCGGTGGCGCCCAGGTGATACAGCCGCGGCTCGTGCACGTGGCCGCAGAAGGTGTAGTGGCAGGTGGTGGCGTGGATGCTGCGCACGGCGTCGGCGCGGCCCTGCACGTATTCCCATTGGCTGGGCGCGAACGCGTTGGCGTGCACGTAGAGGCGATCCTCGCGCTGCACCTGGAACGGCAGGGCGGCGAGGAAGTCGAGCTGGCCGGGGTCGAGCTGTGCCCGCGTCCAGTCGATGACGGCGCGCGCCTCGGCGCGCATCTGCGGCGTGCTGCCGATCACCGCGGCTTCGTCGTGGTTGCCGCACACGGCAGCGGCGCCGGCGTCCACCATCTCGCGCACCTGGTCCACCACCCAGGCCGGGTCGGCGCCGTAGCCCACGAAATCGCCCAGGAACGCCCACTCCGTGGCGCCTTGCGCGCGGGCGTGGGCGAAGACGGCCTCGACGGCTTCCCGGTTGGCGTGCAGGTCGGTCACGACTGCGATCTTGGTCATCTTTGGTTCTTGTTCACAGGAACATGTTGCCAGCAGTCGCTGACAGGCTCCGTACGGGATTACGCAAGGGCCGGCCCCGCGCGGGGCGGGATAACCTCGCATTCGGTTACGCGATGCTCCGTGTCGGCGCATTTTCACGGCGAGAATCCGCGGTAACGGACGCGACGACGCATCCATCACTTCCGGCCAAGAGAGCATCCATGTCCCGACACCTGCCCCTCACCCCGTTGGCGAGCGTGCTCGTCGCACTCTTTTTGGTGGCCGCGGCGCCGCCGGCTTCCGCCGCGAAGGCACCGGGCGCGTTCGGCGTCGTCATGGGCGTCGACGGCAAGGTCTACGCCCACGCCAAGGTCTGCGTCGACCGCAACGGCAACGCGCGCTGCGATGCCAACGAGCTGGCGGTGTTCTCGGGGCCGGACGGCAAGTTCAAGCTGGCCGCCAGCGGCGTCGTCACGGCCGAGGTCGGCAAGGATGCGTTCCTGGTCGACCCCGCCGCCAAGACCCGGGTACGCGTCACGCGCGCGCTGGTCCTGCGCGCGCCCGAAAGCGGCATCACGGGACCGCGCGCGGTCGGGCCGCTCTCGACCGAACTCCAGGCCATCATCGACGTCGTCGGCCCGGAAGGCGCGCCGCTGATCGCCGCCGAGCGCCAGCTGGGCCTGCAACTGGGGTTGGAGAAGTCGACCAGCATCAACACCGGCACCGCCGATTTCCTCGACGGTGCCGACGCCGCCATCCGGGCGTCGCTGGTGGCCGAGCAGGCCGCGGTGATGGAGCGCATCGCCAGCGCGGCCGCCGACACCGGGCGCAAGGACGACCTCGCCGCGGCGCTCGCCAGCCGTCTCGACCTGGACCGAATCGCCAACATCGTCGTGATCTACGCCGAGAACCGCAGCTTCAACAACCTGTTCGCGAACTTCCCTGGCGCCTTGGGCGTGCCGGCGACCAGGGACATGAAGAGGCGAGGCCTCGGCTTCGCGCCGCAGAAGGACCGCGACGGCACCGTGCTGGCCAAGCTGCCGCCGGCCTGGGGCGGCCTCACCGCGGCCGGGCAGAGCCCGGTGGTGACGCAGGCGCAGACGACCAACGTGCTGCCGAACGCGCCGTTCCAGGTCGATTCGCCGACGCCGGCCTGGGGTGGCCCGGCCGTCAACAACACCATCATCACGCGCGACCTGTACCACCGCTACTTCGAGAACCAGATGCAGATCGACGGCGGCCTGAACGACAAGTTCGCCGCCTGGGGCGACTCCGGCGCCCTGGTGATGGGCTACTTCGACGGCAGCCGCACGGCCATGTGGAAGGTGGCACGCGACTACACGCTGGCCGATCGCTTCTTCCAGGGCGCCTTCGGCGGCTCCTACCTGAACCACCAGTACCTGATCTGTGCCTGCCTGCCCGTGTATCCGGATGCGGACACCAACCCCGCGCATCCGTCGATCACCGTGCTGCGCACCGACGCCGACGGCAAGTTCCTGCCCGAGCTCGCGCTGGCCGACAACTCCCCGGCCTCGGCGCTGACCGGGCCACCGGTGTTCAAGAAGAGCGGCAACCTGACACCCAAGAACTATCTCGGCGACGGCACCTTCCACAGCATCAACACGATGCAGCCGGCGTACCAGCCGAGCTACAACCCGCCGACCCCCGACGACACCGCGGGCCTGTACGCGACGCCGCTGGAGCCGACCACGTTGCCGCCGCAGACGCTGGCCACCATCGGCGACATGCTGGACACGAAGCGCATCGCCTGGACGTGGTATTCGGGCGGCTGGAACGCCGTGCTGGCCGACCGCACCAAGGTCTACGACGATGCCTCGGGCAACTTCCAGGCGCATCACCAGCCGTTCAACTACTACGCCGCGCTCGACCCGAAGACGCATGCCGCCGAGCGCGCGGCGCACCTGAGGGACTACACCGACCTGGTGGCCGACGCTGCCGCCGGCAAGCTGCCACCGGTCGCCTTCTACAAGCCGATCGGCACGAACAACGAGCATCCGGGCTACGCCAGCCTGGCCGAAGGCGACGCGCACATCGCCGACCTCATCGCCAAGCTGCAGGCCAGCCCGCAGTGGGCCCACATGCTGGTGGTGGTGACCTATGACGAGAACGGCGGCCAGTGGGACGAGGTCGCGCCGCCCAAGGCCGACCTGGCCGGCCCGGGCACGCGCATCCCGGCGATGATCATCTCGCCGTTCGCCAAGCGCGGTTTCGTCGACCACACGCCGTACGACACGGGCTCGATCGCGCGCTTCATCACGCACCGCTGGTCGCTGCCCGTGCTGCCGGGCCTGCAACTGCGCGACTCGTCGCTCGAGGCGCACGGCGCGCCGCCGATGGGCGACCTGACCAGCGCGCTCGAGTTGCGCGCGCGTCCCTGACGCACCCGGGCGGGCGATGCGGCGATCACGCGCCTTGAGCGTCGTCGGCGCCGGCACCGCGGCGTTGCTGGTCTCCGCTGCCTTCGCCGTCGCGGTGACGCCGTCGCCGCGCGCCTTCGGTGATCGCCCCAGTGTCGAGCAGTTGACGGCGCTCGGCCGCGCGATGTTCAACGACGCTGGCCTGTCTGCCGACGGGCGCCTGTCGTGTGCGAGCTGCCACGACCCGGCAGCGGCCTTCGGCCCGAACGCCCGTACGCCGAATCCGTTTGCCGACGCCGATCCCGCGCATGCGGGCACGCGCGC
>Ga0302314_10013032_pt1 | contig 14318 bp, 15 predicted proteins | sample III_Palsa_N2_3_FD_200533 | JGI IMG/M metagenome (GOLD analysis project Ga0302314, IMG submission 200533) | Peat permafrost microbial communities from Stordalen Mire near Abisko, Sweden - III_Palsa_N2_3 | ecosystem: Environmental > Terrestrial > Soil > Palsa > Peat permafrost | place: Sweden... | reverse complement strand
CCACTGGTTGGGGTCCTTAGAACAAAGGTATGAGGAATCATGAGCCTCCCACATCCACCGAGCGCGAGGCTTAATTCGAGTGCCCCAATACCGCCAACCGGGACTAGCCAACCAGGGCGACGATCCCCTGATCCTCACGCTCGCGCGCGGGAACTATTGCCCAATGACCACCAACAGCACCTCGAGCTCGCCGCCAACTACCCCAAGATCGCGGTGGCCTACACGAAGATCGCCACCATCTCGACCGACACCCATCACTCGAGCCAGGAATTCCGCGCCTCGACCGGCGCCCAATGGCCCTTCCTCTCCGACCCGGAGCGGACCGTCCAGAAGGACCTCGACATCCAGGAGTACACCGACCCCGACCACGACCCGATGATCCCCTACACCCTCGTGCTCAAGCCCGGGCTCGTCATCCACACCATCTACAACGGCTACTGGTTCTGGGGACGCCCCTCCTTCGTCGATCTCTGGCACGACCTACGGACCGTGACCCGCGAGATCCGCCCCAACTGGGACCTAAGCAAGCCCGGTCTGCGCGAAAAGTGGGATGCGGGCGACTACTCGCCATTTCACGGATGGGACAAGCGCTCCCGTCAGTCGCTCCCGTCGTCTTACGAGTCTTAACGTCGCGCCGCGGCGGACACCGGCCAATCTATTGACGCGAACCACCCAGGGTTCGCGCGCGTGCCGACCAGCTGCTCCTCCGTCGCCGAAACGGGTCTGGTCGCGTCGCTGCCTCTCTCGCTGTCCGCCAGGCCGAAGCGGAAGCCCTGGTCGCCGTCCTCACGAGCCTCGACGCGGCCGCTGGTTCGTGACCAGGGAAGTGTTCGCGAGTGTGTCCCGGGCAGCGATCGCGCGTCATGCGCTTGGCGAATACGCGGTCCGCTCGGATCGCCCGCTGCGAGTGATGCGGTCGTGCTGGCCAGGAATTCGTCGCCCGCGGCCTTCGCGCTGCTCCCGATGTCCGACAGCGGTGGCGTGCGACCGCAGCGTCGATGTCGACACTGTGGGCGCGTCGAGACCGCAAGCGGCCATGTCGTCGACGACCGCGACGTGGCTGCAGTCGAGGCGCGCGGCGCTGCGCAGCCCGAGGACCCCTCGCGGGCGATTGCGCAAAGTCAGATGGATACGCAGGCGACCTCTGGCCGGCTGCTGCCTTTGCGAGTGGTGCGGCACTGGCACGCTCGACCGGCGAATTTCGGCGCCTCGCGAGCGTCGGACCAGGTTTCGGCGGGGCGGTGGCGTTCGCCCGCGCAGTTATGTCGCGGGCTCGCGATGCCGACCTAGTGGGTATGTCTGTCCGCAGTCTCGCCCCATCGTCCACGGTCGGGGATCGCCGTTGCACGGCTGAACTGGTGCTCGCCGGCTGTGCGGACCCGCTCGCCGACATGGTCGATCTGGCAGGAAAGCCAATGTTGCAGGTCGCTTTGCGGGCGATCCGTGACGTGCTCGGCATGGACGTGGCGTACATGTCGGAGATCGTGGGCGACGATTTTGTCGTTCGCGAGATCGATGGGGACGGGACTTCGTTTCGTCTTGCGACGGAAGGGTCGTGGCCGCGAGCACAGACCTACTCTCAGCGGATGCTGGACGGACGCATTCCCAACCTGATCCCCGATGTTCTGGGCGATGAACGGACGGCGTCGTTGCCGATCACCAAGGGCGGGAACGTGCGTGCGTTCGCGACGGTGCCGCTGACGTTCGCCGATGGGCGGGTGTATGGGACGTTGTGCGCGGCGAGCCATGACGCGAAGTCGTTTGCGTACCAGGATTTGCATTTGTTGAACGTGTTCGCTCGGCTGGTCGCCGATCGGCTTGAGCGAGACGAGGCGAGCTTGGAGATCAGTGAGCTAGCGTCGCTGGTCAACGCAGCCGATGACGCGATCATGGGCCTGACTCTCGCTGGGCTGGTTAAGAGCTGGAACGACGCGAGCGAAAGAATCTTCGGTTACCCCGCCAGCGAGGCGATCGGTCGCAGCATCGTCGAGCTGATCGCTCCGCCTGGCAAGGAGGACGGGCTGCGCCGGGCGCTCGCTAAGGCCGCCGCCGGAGAAGTCGTGAACCGCGAAGTTCGTCACCGGCGCGCCGACGGGTCGATCATCGTCGACGCGATGACCCTCTCACCGATTCGCGATGAGCGCGGCACGGTGAGCTTCATCTCGGCCGTCTCCCGCGATAGTTCCGCCGCCGTGTTTCAGGCCCACTATCGCGCGATCGAGCAAGAAGTAGTGAGCTCATTGGAAAATGCATCCAACGCCGCAGAGGCCGCTCTGGGAACGCTGCGAGGCGTGGGACACGGGCTCCATTGCGAGATCGCGGCGCTGTGGGAACCCGACGAGAACCGACAGAAGCTGCGCTGCAACGCGATATGGGTCAGCGGGCGATCGACTGACACCCCGTTTGCTCAGAAACTGCGCGAGGACCGGTTTGATCGTGGTGAGGAACTAGCGGGACGCATATGGGCCTCCGGGAAGTCGGTCTGGGTCGCGCACCTCGGCCGCTTTACCGACTCTCCGCGCGAGGCCGCTGCGGTAGCGGCCGGATTACGGACCGCGGTCGGTCATCCGCTCCGCGCGGGTGGCCAGGTCGTCGGCGTGGTGGAATTCTTCAGCCGCCATGAAACGGCCGAGGATCCCGAGATGCTCGCGCTCGGCTTGGCGCTGGTGGGGCGACTATCCGACACGCTGGGGCGTCATCGTGCTCAGGACGCCTTGAGTAACGCCAACCACGTCCTCGAGATCCGCGTTAGCGAGCGGACCACCGAACTCCAAAGAGCGGTGGCACGCCTGGACGCGTCGCAGACCGAGACCGTCCGCCGACTCTCCCGAGCAGTCGAGTTCCGCGACCACGACACCGGGGCACATATAGCGCGCATCAGTGCCTTGGCCGGTCGCACCGCGCGGAGCGCCGGCCTGGACGCCGAACGCTGCGGCCTGATCGAACGCGCCAGTCCCCTGCACGACGTAGGCAAGGTCGCGATCCCCGACAGTGTGCTGCTCAAGCCGGGTCCGCTAACCGCGGCAGAGCGCTCGATTGTCGAGACCCACGCCGAGATCGGGCATCGCCTGCTGGACGGCTCTTCAGACTCCGCCGTCCTCGAACTCGCCGCGACCATCGCGCTCACCCATCACGAGCACTATGACGGCGGGGGTTATCCGCGCGGGCTGGCCGGCGAGAGCATTCCGATCGAGGGGCGCATCGTGGCGATCGCCGATGTCTTCGACGCTCTGACCTCGGATCGCGTCTACCGCCCGGCGATGACTATCGATCAAGCCGTGGTCATCATGCGAAACGGCAGGAGCACGCACTTTGACCCGGTACTGCTCGACTACTTCCTAAACGATCTCCACGATGCCCAGGCCGAGCCACCGCCCACTCCGGTGGGTTAGCCGCCGAACCGGCACCTCATCACCGAGTGATTGCGATCTACATCGTGACCAAGAACATGACGGTTGAGCAGCACACCGAAGGGCCGACCGTCTCCGTGAGGCCGGGGCACCTGAAAGCGCTATGAAGCTCCACTCATGCTTCGGCGAAGACGGCCAGCTCCAGGTCTTCGATGTCTGGGAGAGCCAGGAGGCGTTCGATGAGTTCCTGACGTACCTCGGGCCGGTCATGGAGGAGCTCGGCATCGAGCTGGCGCAGCCGCCCACGATCATGCCGATTGTGGACCTTGTCCAGCAATAGCGGCTGAAGCCCACGAGGACTCGAGCGCAACGGGGCAAGGGCACTCGCGCCGAGGACGTACACCGGGCCCGCCACCGGCCGCTCGCGTACCGCGCTTGAGCTGGTGCCGCCGAAGGCGCTATGCAGGCCCAGCGGCCTCCGGCACCCGGCTCCGCCGCTGCACCGGTTCTCCGAGCCGGTGCTTCCGGATCCGGGCCGGCGAGAGCGGCCAGCCGTGCGAGGCAACCGCTCGGGCGGGCAATGCAGCGGTCTCGCCGGTCAGCCGAGAAGGCTGGGAGTTGCTCAGCGGGCGCTGTGGTTACCTCATCGACGGCCGGCGTGGGCTCCCCGCTTCCCGTCCGAGGAGCGGACCCGCCAGCCCGGATGAGCGTTCAGGAGCCGGGCTGCGAGCGCTTGAGCGCGGCGAATGCATCGCTCAACGCGGCAGCAAGGGCAAGCACATCGGGTTCGGTGAAGATTGTCTCGTGGTCTCCGGGGAGCCGGCGTGTGAGCAGCGGCCCCTTGACATGCCGGCCCCAACCGAGATCGCGACCGCCCAGTTGGACTTCGCTGTCGTGCGTGCTCATCACCATCACCGGCGCTGCCAACCTAGGAGGGTGATAGCGGCGGACGACCCGCGCGGCTCCGGCGCGGTCCCACGGATCGTCGAATCCGCGTGGCCAACTGCGCACGACGACCTCGCCGCGGGCCATCGCCACCGTCTGCTGCGCGGCGGTCCGCACGAGGCTCGCGTAGCCGCGCACGTGCCGGCGAACCGACGTTCCTCGGAGATGTCGATGCCGGGCGACGATACGCCCTGGCCAGCGAAATCCGTGCGGCGGGACGGTGTCGAGCAGGACGAGAAGCTCGACATGCTCAGCGGCGCGTCTCAACATGCACGCCATTTCAAATGCGACGACTCCTCCCAGCGAATGGCCACCGAGACGGTACGGCCCCCGGGGGTGCTCAGCCCGGACGGCGTGGAGGCAAGCAGCCGCGATCTGTTCGATCGTTGAACTGCGCCAGGACGGGACCGCTGGGTCGATGGCCTGGACGGCGAACACGGGCTGGTCGGTCAACGTGGCCGGCAGCACGTTACGGAGGCCCATGACCCCGCGGTGGTCGGTGAGAACGCAGATGAACGGGGTCTCGGCTCCGGTCGCCCGCAGCGGGACCAGGGTGCCGGCCGCACGCTCTTGGCCCGTCGCGTCGATCGCCTCGGCCTGCTCAGCAAGCCGGGGAGAGGCCAGCAGGGTGCGCACAGAGAGCCTGCGCCCGAACCGCTCCTCAATAGACGTGAGCAAGCAGAGTGTGTCGAGCGAGTCCCCGCCGAGCGCGAAGAAGTCATCGTCGGGCCCGGGCGAGAACCGGAGGTCGAGCACCTCGGCCCAAACGGCGGCCAGGGCTTGCTGGGTGGGTCCCACGACGGTCCCGCGAGCGATCGATGGCCGCTCCCGACCAGGCTCCGCGAGCGCGCGACGATCGAGCTTCCCGTTCGATGTCACCGGGAGGGACTCGAGCATGACGATGACGTTGGGCACAAGGGGCGAGGGCAGTTGCCGCGTTAGTGCGTCACGCAGCGGCGCGGGCTCAAGTCCGGGACCGACGACATACGCCACCAGGCTATGATCACCCACCTCGCCGCGGACCATAACCGCGGCGTCACGCACCCCATCGAGCGCCCGGAGGGCGTGCTCCAACTCCCCCGGCTCGACGCGAACGCCGCGGATCTTCACCTGATCGTCGAGCCGGCCAAGGTAGTCGAGCTCCCCGTCCTTGGTCCACACCACGCGGTCCCCGGTCCGGTAGGCACGCACAGTCGGCGAATCGTCAAACTGAACGTCCACAAACCGTTCTGCGGTCAACTGCTCTCGACCGAGATATCCACGCGCAAGCCCCGCGCCACCGAGAAGCAACTCCCCACTGACGCCTTCAGGGAGCGCGTTGAGATGGCGGTCGACGACCCAGGCCCAGGTTCCCGGGAGCGGACGACCGATGAGCGGGCGCTGCCCGGGCTCGCATCGACACGCCGTCGAGTAAGTCGTGTCCTCGCTCGGGCCGTAGAGGTTCCAGACCGCATCGATCGAGGGATGCGCATAGAGCCGCTCCACTAGTGTCGCGGGGAGCGCCTCGCCAGCAAGGGCCACGGCCCGGACGGTGTCAGGCAGGTCGCGCGTCAGTGTGAGTGCACTCAACGCCGAGGGCACACTGTTGACGAACGCGACCCTGGCGTGGAAGTCCGGTTCGGCGAGCGCGAGGACGTCCTCCACCAGCACGATCCGCCCTCCCAACGCGAGCGTCACAAGGATCTCGAAGACCGACAGGTCAAAGCTCAGCGATGTCGATGCGAGCATCCCGTCGCGATCGGCATCGGTGAAGGTCCGCTCCGCCCAGGCAGTCAGCTGAGCGACCGAGCGGTGCTCGACGAGCACGCCTTTCGGCGTGCCTGTCGACCCCGACGTATAGATGACATGCGAGAGGTCCTCCGGCGCGGTCACATGCATCGGCGCGGCGTCGACCTTGCCGTCTGGCGTGACATCGGCCACCAGCAAACTGGCCCCCCCGAGATCGGGGAGAGCATCAAGCGACGACGAGTCAGAGACGACGACCGCCGCTCCACTGTCAGTCAGCATGAATTGGATTCGATCGGCGGGATAGCGAGGGTCCACTGGCAGATACGCCGCGCCGACGCGGTGGGCGGCCAGCAGAGCAGCCACCATTTCGGGGGCGCGCCCCATGGCGATCGCGATCAGCGTCCCGGAATCGGCCCCGAGAGCCGCTAGCCGCGCCGCGAGATCCTCGACGCGAGCGCCGAGTTCGGCATAGGTGACCTCTCGCTCCCGCAGCTCAACCGCCACGCGGCCCGGGTGGCGGGCGATCTGCTCGCGGATACGTTCGGGAGCGAGCTTCGAGGGCGGGGATTCCACCATCTCGCCGGCGAGCGCGCGCCGGCGAGATGGACTGGGGGAACCGACCGACGCTGCGCTCTCGGTCTGACGATCGACGCATCCCTGCACGAGCGATTCGTAGCGGCCGACGATTCGGTGCGCTTCGCTGTCGGGTACGCGTGCGCGGTCATACAGGACCTTGATCAGAATCTCCTCGTCGCCGAATGCCTCGAGCGTGAGCGGGAGCTCGAGCTGCTCGATCAGCTGAACGTCGCGGTGCCTCCATGCGGGATCGGACTCGCGCAGCAGGGTGTTCATCGTTGCGTTCTCGTAGGAGAACATCGTTTCGGCGATCGGGTGCGGGCGGACGATGTCGCTCCACCCGAGCACCTGGGAGAGCGGCACGTGCTCGAAATCACGGACAGCCTGGCCGAAGGCTCGAACCTGCGCCAACCACTGCCCCACTGCCGCATCGGGGTCGACCCGCAGGCGTACCGGCGACGTCGTCATCAGCATTCCGACCATCTCGCGAGCGTCGAACGGCGCTGAATGCCGGCCTGCCCGCGTGGACACGAACAAGAGGTCGTCGCAGTCGGCCTCCTGCGCAAGGAGCAGCCCGTAGGCGCCCTGGAGCATCGTCGCAACGGTCAGGTTGCTCGCATCCGCCACGCCGCGGAGCCGCTGGGACATCGCGCGGTCAAAGCGATGAGCGATCACTGCGCTTCCGCTCCCGGCACCATCCGGGCGGCGGGTGCCCGGCGCCGGCGTCGGCTCCTCGATGCCGCGCAGAGTCTCTCGCCAGAACGCCCGGGTCGCCGAGTCAGCGCCGCGACCCGCGGTCCACTCTGCGAAACGCCTAAACGATGGCGGCGGCGTCCATGAGCTGCGCCGCCCCGTCTGCACATCGCCGTAAATGTCGAACAGCTCGCGGAGAAGCGTGAGGCGGGACCGGCCGTCGAGAATCGCATGGTGATAGGTCCACAACATGCGGGTGACCTCATCCTCGAGCCGGCATATCGCCACGCGCATGAGCGGCGGATGCGCCGGCTCGAACCCGGTCTGCCGCTCGGCCTCCACGAGTTCATCCCACCGGCCTACGCGGTCCTCGTCGCTCAACTCGCGCCAGTCGACCGTGACGATGCCGGGCGGCGCCTCGGGATGGACGCGCTGCTGGGGCGTCGCCGTCTCGCCGATCACAAAGCTAGTTCGCAGCACATCGTGGCGCTCCACGAGGCGGACCCACGCTACGCGGAGAGCGTCATCATCGAGGCGCTCTTGACAGGTGATCAACACCTGTTGGACATAGGCGCCGGCCCGTCCGCTGAGAGTCTCGTACAGGAGTCCCGCCTGCATCGGCGCGCAGGCGAACGTGGTTCCGGTGATGTTCACGCGAGACTGTGGACGGGCAGCCCCAGCGCTGAGCGTGTTTCCTCGGGGGTGCTGATCGTCCGGCCCGCGGTCGCGGCGAGGGCGGCGATCCGCAGCACGAGCTGGGCATTATCGGCGCGCGAGCGGGTGGCGTAATCGAAGTACGGGTTGTCCTCCAGACCCGTGCGCACGTGCCCGCCGGCGAACACCGCCAGCGCGTTCATCGCTAGCTGAAACGCACCGATGCCGGCCGCTGCCCACACGGTTTCGGCGGGAAGGGCGTCGATCAGATGGGCGAGATCGCGCATGCGGGCCGGAGCCGTGTTGATGGACCCAAGCAGAAGATTGGCGTACATCGGCGTCGCGAGGAGTCCTTCGTCGCGCAGAGCATGAGCGAGGTAGGCCATCCCCGTGTCGAAGATCTCCAGCTCGGGTCGGATGCCGGCCTCGGCCATGCGCGTCGCCAGATTTCGGATGATCTCCGGTGAGTTGACGCTCGCCACGTCGCGGAAGTTCAGCGAACCCAGGGTGAGGCTCGCCATATCCGGACGCGCATCGCCTTCGAGCTTCAGCACGTCGCTGCGCTGATCGAGCTCGCCGAACGTGCGCCCGCTCGTTGTGACGCACACGACGATTCCTGGACAGCTGGCGCGGATCTGTGGGATGAACGCCTCGTACGCCTCTCGTCGCCACTCCGGTGACTCATCTGCGGCCCTGGCATGGAGGTGCACGATCGTCGCGCCGGATGCGAAGCATCGCTTCGCATCCTCGATGATCTGCTCCGTCGTCACGGGAAGGTCTGGAACGCGGGCCCGCCGAGGAACCATCCCGGTGATCGCGGCGTTGATGATCAGCGGCGAATACGCGCGGAGCGGATGCGGAACGTGCGAGCCGTGGCGCTCGAGTTTGTGCGGCGCACCTTTCTCCTGATTGTCCGCAAACACGCGCCAATTGTAGATCAGGCCTCATGAGGCGCCGGTTTCTGGAGCATTCGGTAGGCCCGTGCCGCTGCCGCGGCCAAGATCGTCGGTAGCCGCTTGATGCCGGCGGCGGCCGAAGCAGTCACCTCGCGAGGCGCCTCCCGCAGTGGCGAAGGGGCCGCGCGATTCGACGGGTTAGCGGCGCCTGCTTCTGGGGCCGGAGCCGATCACGCGGTGTCGCGTCGCTCAGTCCTCGTCGGTTTCTGGGTCGATCGTGATCTGCCGTAGATACCGGTCCGGCGCGTCGAGGAAGCCGCGCATCTGTCGAACGGCGTGTAGATCGTCGTAGATGGCAATGTTGATGCCTTCCTCGTCTAACTCATAGATCTGGGCGCCTGGTGCGGCAAGTAGGACCGGCGAGTGGGTAGCGATCACGAACTGGGCGCCAGAGTTTGCGGCACGGGTCACGATCGCGAGCAGCTCCGATCATCCAGCGCCAACTCGAGAGTGGGCGCAACTCGATCGATCGATGGGGAAGCGACCCGCGCGGCTCCGGAGTGTTGAGTTCATGCCTATGCGACAATTCGGCTGGGACTTGACGGGCTCGACGACGATGGAGAGGCCGTGCTTGGTGGTGCAGCGGTCATCGAGGGGAGGACGGATGCGCGTTACATGGTTGGCCGGACGTGGGGGTTGGGGAGTGTGTCGTCGCGTGATTGCGCGACCGATCGACGGAGTCGTGAGCGGGAAACGATCGTCGTGGGCGTGCTCGCGGTGGCGCCTAGTCGGTATCGTGGGCGCCGTTGCCATCGCATTCGGCGCCGCGTCGTCCAGCGGCGCAGCATCTGGAGGCCACACGGTTCCCAACCTTTCGGGCTCGTGGACGATCTCCTCCGTGTTTGACAACGTACCATCATCTTCGCCGTACCGCCACGGGTCCGACATCGTTACGTTCAAACGAACGGCACCAAACACCTACACGGTCGCTGTGGCTTCAGGCGGCGCCACGAGTAACGTCGTGATTACAGGGTCCTCGTTCACGTTGTGGTCGTGTGGCGCGAGCGCCGGCGGTGCGACGTACAGCCAGAAAGACGAGGGAGCTTGCCCCTCGACGAGCGGCCATTGGCTAGAGCCTTGGCACCTCGACTTCAAGGGTGCCCACTACACGGCCACTGGCAGGTTTCAAGAATACGCTGCGAACGGATCAACCACGGACCTGCAGTACGGCACGTTCAAGGCGATCGGGCCGAAGCGTGCCACGCAGCACGGCTGAGGCAGTCTAGGCGCTGAGTTCAGCAACCTCGAGGCGACCGACACCAGTTGCGCAGTGGCGCGCGAGGTGGCGCTCGCCGACGCGGCACGCAAGTCGTACGGCGGCCTTAAGTGCACTGCGTCGGCCGACACGGGGACACGCTGTGACCTGCATTTTTCCGTATGAGACGTTCGCACGTCACGAAGCTCGCCTGCGGGGGACGGATGGGGTGAGGTGGATGGCTCGGAGCTCGTCCATGTAGGCGCTCCACATGTCGGGTCCGCCTGCATCGAGCTGTTCTGCTCGTCGCCGAAGCTCTGGGTTGGTCGGTCGGTGACGTAGGCCCCACGCTCCGAGGTGGGCGAAAACGGGGACGAGCTGGATCGAGGCTTCGGTGAGGCTGTAGGTTGCCTTCTGGCCACGTCCGGCGTCATCGCGGGTGAGGAGGCCGTCGCGGACCAGTCGCTGGAGGCGGTCGGCGAGGATGTTGGAGGCGATGCGCTCCTCCGAGCTGGCCTGTAGCTCTCGGAAGTGGCGCCGGTTGCCGAACATGACATCGCGGAGCACCAGGAGAGTCCAGCGGTCGCCGAATGCCTCGACCGTGGCGTTGATCGGGCAGCCGGAACGCTGCTGTGTGGTCATGAACCGACCTGCCGCATAGTGCTTGCAGTCTACTAGCAGTAGATGTACCCTTCCGCGAGTGCTTGTGGTTGGCAAGCACCTAGGTTGAGCCTCATGCCCCAAGCGGACGAGGGTTGCAAGCGCTCGAGCCGTCCCGTTCATCACGACGTCAGGAACCAGCATGCAATCAGGACCAGAAGACCGTCTAGCTGTCATCGGGCGCTACTACCAGGCCTACGAGAATGACGACCGCTCCGGGATCGAAGCGCTGTTGCACCCAGAGTTCACGTTCAGCAGCCCGGACGACGACCGGATCGACCGGGCCGCTTACCTCGATCGGTGCTGGCCCAACCACGAGCGGATCGTGTCGTTCACGCTGGAGGACGCGTGCGCCGACGCGAGTGATGCCCTGATCCGATACCGAGCCGGCGAGGTCAGCGGGCCAGGGTTCGCCAACGTTGAGCACTTCGAATTCACCGACGGCCTCATATCGCACGTGGATGTTTACTTTGGTCGGTCACTTGCGTAACCGGGCGAAGCTGGGGACGCCGGACTTCACTGGTCCAGCGGATGCTGGCGCGCGATACGTGGACGCCGTGCTGCAGTGCGAGCAGGGCAAGCCACTCCGGCGGACCGAGAACGACCGCGCGCTGCAGTCGCCACCGGAGCTGTGGTGAGCAGCGACCCTGAGACGCACGCGCTCTCGCGCCCCGAAGCGCGACGAGACACAGATCCCACAGGCGGCGAGCTGGCTGACATCGCGCCAGCCGGCGGAGCGACCGCGCGCCACGATCGCCTGGCAGCGCTCGCCCCGATCTTTGTCTTCGATGTGGCCGGTCCCTTGGCCATCTACTACGGCGCCCGCCGGGCTGGCGTGTCGACGGTTGGCTCGCTCGTCGTCAGTGGCGTGCTTCCCGCGAGTCGCGTCATCGCCACGATCATGCGCCGACGCTGCGTGGACGTGATCGGCGCCTTGGTCCTGTCCGGGATCGTGCTTGCTACCGCCGTGGGGCTGTTCAGCGACAACGCCCGGCTCTACCTCCTCGACGGCCTGGTCCCGACCGTCGTCTTGGGCGGCGTCTGCCTGCTCTCAGTCCACTGGGAAAGACCCGTGATGTTTCGCATCGCCCTTGAGACCATGGGCCATGATTCGCCCAAAGGCCGCGCATTCGAATCGATGTGGCGCTACCCAAGCTTCCGTCGCATGTTCCGGGTGATCACATTGGTCTGGGGGGTCGTGTTCCTACTCGAATCAGCTCTCCAGGCATTCATCATCAAGACGAGCAGCATCAACACCGCCAAGGCCACGTCGAACGTCGTTCCCGTGATCGTCGTCGGGCTAACGCTGGCCTGGACCCTGGGGTACGGCCAGCACACCCGGGAACAGAGCTGAAGTCCCTGGCGATCAGGATCCCGGCGCTATATGACATCCACACCAGTACTGCGAGCACACAGGCTTCGTGCTTGTGCCCATGTCGCTGGAGATCACCCGTGTGGATGCCCGCACCAAGTGGGAGAATCCCCGCGAGACGCGCCCCATGATGTCTCTGAGAGCACGTGCGACACAGAATCAGGCGACGATGAGCAAGCTGAGACTCAGCATCACGATGTCGCTGGACGGCTACGTCGCCGGTCCAGACCAAAGCGAGGAAAGCCCTCTCGGTAGCGGTGGGCTGGATCTGCACGAGTGGTTCTTCCCGCTCAGGGCGTTTCGGGAGATGCACGGCGAGGAGGGCGGCGAGGTGAATGCCAGCTCTGCAGTGGTCGAGCAGCGCTTGGCGAACGTAGGCGCCACGATCATGGGCCGAAACATGTTCGGTCCGGTCAGGGGTTCGTGGGGGGATGAGTCCTGGCGTGGCTGGTGGGGCGAGAATCCTCCGTTTCACCATCCGGTGTTCGTGCTCACCCACCACCCGCGCGAGCCGCTCCAGATGCAGGGCGGCACCACCTTCCGCTTCGTGAGCGACGGGATCGAGTCAGCGCTGAGGCAGGCGAAGGACGCCGCACGGGGACGCGACGTCTCGCTGCCTGGCGGCGCGTCGGCGGTAAACCAATATCTCGCCGCAGGGCTGGTTGACGAGATCGAGATCTCGATCGCGCCGCTGATCCTCGGCACCGGTGAGCGCCTATTCGCGGGGCTCGAGCGCGGGACTCTCAAGCTCAAGCAGATCCGGGCAGTCGACGCGCCCGGCGTTACCCACATCAAATACGAAGTCGGGTGACCCGCTTTCCACCGGCCGCGCGCGAACACCTGGCAGCACCGGCGAGCGTCACTGGACCAGGCTCTACGATTCGGTTCTCTCGTGCAGGCATACGGCGATCGCGTCCTGCCACGATCTCAGGTACTGCCCATAGCCGTCGGCGAACTGCTCGAGGTGGTGTGCGCCTGCATTGCTGAGAGGCGTTAGGTCATAGACGACCTCCACGTCGCTTCCGGCATCGGTCGGCTCGAGCGTGACGGTGATGCTGCCTGCCCTGTCGCCGGCGATGACTTGGGCGTAGGAGATTCGCCGTCCCGGTACACGATCCGTCACCAGCCAGGTGCCTCGGTGGCCGTGAGCGTCGGTCTCGAAGACGGTGCCCGGTTCGCTGTCATCGGGCGTCGGGGCAGGAAACGTGGGGTCCCATCCGTGCGCCCACTCGCGCTCGCCGCGTGGAGTGAATAGATGAAATGCCTCGCCGGGCGGCAACGCCACTTGAATCCGGTCGGTGAGTCGATGTCTCATGTCTCCTCCTTCTCGGTCAACTTGTGTGCATCGGCGGCAGTCAACGTCAAGCCGTAGACGGCTTTGAGTTGCTCGATCTTGCTGAGGATCGCTGGGCTGAACGGCGCCTGGCCTTCGAAGGCATGCAAGACGATGCCCTCGACCAGATCGCCCAGGGACAGGTCCAGGTACTCAGCTAACGCCTTCAGGACCTTCAGCGTGTTCCGTTCAATCCGCAACCCCGTCTGTGTGCGCTCAATCTGTACCACGGTAAGATGGTACCATGGAGACCGCCGACACGCCCGGCCACGAGCTTTGGCGATCTTCAAATCTCCCGTCCCCTCGGCGTCCGGCTGGTCTCGAAGTCGAAAGTCGTATGATCGTTGCTCTTTATTTCCGTCCATCGCTTCAGGGGGTTTCATTCTTGTCTCGTCGTCTCATCCTCGGATTCGGTCGATCGCGTGCCGCGTCCCGCCGGCCTTATCGTTCGGTCTTCGCGGTCGCCGCCACGCTGCTGGCGTCAGGCGCGCTGTTCGTCCCCGCCGCCTCGGCCGCGACGAACGGCAACTTCGTCGGGGCCTGGACGGTGAATAGCGGGGTTAATTTCACGATCACCTCTGAGGACAGCTCGACTGGGGCGTGCGCCGGCCAGAGCGCGCTCGCCGGCGACGGCTACGACCTCATTGACTGCCAGGTGACCGGCCACCGGTATACGTTCACGATCACCTATGGCAGCGACTACGAGTCGGTCAACACCGGCTGGTTCCTCGGCCCGTGGCTGATCGGCAAGTTCAGCGACACGAACGGGACAACCGAGAAGTATTTCGCCAAGCGACCGTTAAGCCTCAGCAGCCTGTAGCCAGCCCCAGCGGGCCGCCCCCTACCAGGGGCGGCC
>Ga0302314_10013031_pt1 | contig 14319 bp, 11 predicted proteins | sample III_Palsa_N2_3_FD_200533 | JGI IMG/M metagenome (GOLD analysis project Ga0302314, IMG submission 200533) | Peat permafrost microbial communities from Stordalen Mire near Abisko, Sweden - III_Palsa_N2_3 | ecosystem: Environmental > Terrestrial > Soil > Palsa > Peat permafrost | place: Sweden... | reverse complement strand
GGACTTGGCGGGCCGAGGGTGCCGGGATCCACCCCAACTGCGTGGTCTGGCGTCCAGGCGAACTCGGCATCGCCATCCGCTTCTCGGATCTGCCGGTGGTGGAGATGATGGATGTGGCGGGTCCCGGCCAATCACCCGCCACGGACGCCACCCCATCGGATGCGGATCGCAGCGCAGCGATCGGGCGCGCTGGCGTGGATCTGGGCAGCGCTGATCCGGATGTCCGCTCGACGGCCATCGCCACGCTGATCGGCGCCGGCAGGGACGGCCTGAGCATGGTACGATCACATCTGGAATGGGATCATGCAATTCCCGATTCGACCACGCGGGCGGCGATCACGGTGCTCGATGGGATGGCGCAAGCGCAGATTGACGAGGCGGCGCAGTCGCTCCTGGCCGGCTCACGTGCCGATGATCCCCTGGTTGCGGCCTGGTGCCGGGATGCCCTGGCGCGGATCGCCGCCGGTGCCCGGGCCCGGGAGCTTCATGCTGAACTGCGCGCACCGAGACCATTCGTCTGGAAGACCGCTAACGAGGGATGATTCGCAAGCTCCTCCGGATCCAGGCCGTGGTCAGGGCAGTACGTCGACAATTGAATGAGTGAAAAATGATTATGAGAAGCGGCGCAGGAGTGTCTAAGTGGTGTCTTGCTATCTATTGAACATGACAGATCACCAAGGACGCGATTCATGCAGACACCGTCACAGCATAGGCAGGGCCCTGCCTCGCTCCTGCCCCTCATCGTCGCCGGACTCGCCGGCTGCAGCATAGCCCAGAACCCATCGGGGGCAGCGAACCAGACGAGCGTGAGTTCCGGCAGCGGGATCCAGAACGATCCCAATTCGATCCCGACCGTGGCATCTCCACAGCCACGTACCACGCAGCTGACCGCTCAGCTGAATGCATATCGCCAGCAGTTGTATGGCATGCCGACCCCGGTGGCCTTCTCGGATGTGCTCTATACCTCGGCACTGCGCCATGTGATGTATGAAAACTCGATCAATTCCTCAGGCTTCAACGCCAATTCGGTGGCATCGGCCCCCGTGGTTGGAGCCGGCGTCCTGGCTGATCCCAACGCGGTGAACACCGCCGCCGAGACCGCCTATCAGCAGGCATTGTCGCAGGGCGAGAGCCAGGCACAGGCGACTCAGGCCGGTTCGGCTGCGGCGGCGGCGGCAGAGCTCGCCGGCGGCGGCGGCTCGGCGGCGTCCATCGCGGCCGCGGCTGTCCTGGCCGCCGGCGGCACTCCCACGGCCGCCGCCGCCGCTGGAGCCGCCGCCGCGGCCCAGGCCGAAGCGGGCGGCAGCAGTGGCGGCAACGCTGCCGAAGGCACCACCATCACGACCTTCAATCACCTTGTCGATATCGATGCCGAGCCGGTGGTCCCGGCCGCGGGCCAGCCCTTCCCGGCGCTGTTCACCGATACCAATCTCTTCAATCGCGTGCTTTTCATAGTCGGATCGCTCGGCCTCACCCAGGGCAATGGGGCATCCGGATCGGCAGCGTTCGAGAACTTCATCTTCAATGGCAATGTCTGGCGTCCAGATGGCACGCTTTCCGAGTTTCGTGGATTCAACCTCGACACCGACCGGAGCACCAACCCCGCGACCTATGATTTCACCCCGGTCGATTGCGCCTGGTACTCCCATGATGGACGGGCCAGTCTCGAGCGGTCCTCGGTCCAGTACTTCGGCTATGCCGCGACGTCGGACTCGAGCCTGTGGACTCCGCCGTTTCCCATCCTCAACGGCCGCATGATCGGCCTCATCAATATCCTGGCGGCAGGTCCTCTGACCAATCAGTTCGGCTTCTGGCCCTGCAATGGCGCGGTCGTGGCGCGCTACGGCACGGACTTCGATCTGCAGGGTCCCAACCAGTTCGCCGGCACGCCAATCAGCATCACCCTGCCGGTCGCGGAACCGCTCCTGGCCGACATCGGCGTGGTCGACTGCGAACTGCACCGCAGCGACGGCATCGAGCCGTCGGTTCCCGACACCTGGCGCTACTTCCAGTGCTACAGCGATGTCGACGGCCTGAACGTGCCCTACAATGGCCAGACCCCTGGCGACTTCCCGCCCGGCACCGGACTCTACGAGGCGAGCGGCCTGCCCGCGCCGCTGTTCTCCAAGGTCAATGTCGAGAGCATCACCGTGCTGGGCTACAACGGCGATCCGCCAGACACCTGGGAGACCAACTTCGCCATCGACCCGTCGGTCGCGACCTTCGGCCAGATCAAGCCTGGCGACACCCTGGAAGTCTTCGTCGCCGCGGGCACGGCGGCCGGATCGTACGACTTCACGGTCGACTCCACCGACATCAACACCCACTCCATCGACGTCGGGATCCCCTCCCCGGCATGGAACCAGGCGAGCTGGGCCGGCAATCTCGAGAACGTCACGGTCTCGCTGATCAGCCATACCTTCGCGGGCGTCAGCACCCTGGTCGACTCGCACCTGATCGATGGAGAATTCATGATCGTGCCGGTCGCTCCGCTTGAGACCAACGCCCAGTATACGGTCAACCTGCAGCTCCAGACCGCGACCTACAATTCCGGCGCCCTGCAGTTCACCTTCACCACGGACGACCGCTAGGCGCTCACCGTGAGTCCAGCGCCGACCATCCGCGCCCAGGTCGCGGCGTCGCCATGGCTCAGTTGGCTCCCGCACCCGGTTGATCGACCGCACCAGGCGGCGCTTGAGTGGCGGGAACACGGTGATGCGACGCATCGGGGAGCGCATCAGCGCCAGCGGCACGCGGCCCAGGTAGGGCCGATGGATCATAGCGCTGGCATCCATCTGCTTGCGCGAGGCCAGGACCGCAGCGGAACGAGAGCGGAGCATCTGCACCTCGTAGGCCTGCACCGCAGCCACGAGCGGGGTCCGGCCGGCGGCAACGTCGCGCAGCAGGGAGCTCAGCAGGACCGCGTCCCGAGCGCGGTATTGGCCACTGCCCCACGTCCTGGAGTCATGGTGTTGATGGAGTCCCCGAGCACGGTCACGCACGAGCTGGGCCACGCGTGGCGGGGAACCGAGGTGCGGATCCGCAGGGCCAGGAGCGTCTCGGGGGCGGAGCGTGCGATCAGCGCCCCCATGCTGGGGTGCCAGTGCGCGGTTACCTCAACCGCGATCTGCTGCAGGTCGGCCTTCGGGCGCTTGGTGAGGTCCTTTGGGAAATGCACGTGGGACGCCCACAGGCCCCAGCCGATAAAGTCAGCGCGCGGCTCGGCAACGAGCTCCGGACACTGCTGCCCGGGCTTTTGGCATGCCGCACACTGGACAATTTGAGCAGCCAGCGGCCTGTCACCGGCAGTTCATAGACGCATACTACGTGTCATGAGCGCTAAGGACTCGTCCCACTTTCGGCGCTACCTGCCCATCAGCGATGCCGACCGGGCCTGGGGACTGCATGTGATCTGTGGTGGCTTCCTGCGCACCCTGCCCGGCAGCGCCTATCCGCCACCTGGACATCCTGAGCGCTACAGCCTGCTGTGGCCCGCGGGACGGATCCTGGATGAGTTCCAACTGCATTTCATCACCCGCGGCAGCGGCGACTTCGAGAGTGCCGAGGACGGGGAACGGGAGATCACCGCAGGAACGGTGTTCCTGCTCTTTCCCGGGGTCTGGCACCGCTACCGGCCGCGCGCGGCGAGTGGCTGGGATGAGTACTGGATCGGATTCGATGGTGAACAGGCGCGGCGGATGATGCGTCCCCCGTTCTTCACCAGCCAGCAGCCGCTGATCATGGCCGGCGAGCGCTCCGCGGTGCTCGAGCAGTTCACCGCGATGGTTGCGACCATGCAGCAGGATCCCCCGCACCTCCAGCGTCTGCTCGCCGGCATGACCGGGCTGCTGCTGGGCATCCTCCAGGCGCATCTCGCCGGCGGCGCCGTCGACGCGCGCGGCGCGCGCCTGGTCCAGGAGGCCAAACGCGCCCTCTCCCGGCAGCTCTGCCAGGCCGCCGATGGCCAGGCCCTGGCCGCACAGCTCGGGGTCGGCTACCACTGGCTGCGCCGGGCCTTCGCCCAGCAGGCCGGGATGAGCATGCACGAATACCATAGTCAATTGCGCGTGCACGCGGCGATGCAGCTGCTGGAATCGGGCGGGCAGAGCATCGCCGCGGTCGCCGCCGCGGTCGGCTTTGGCGATGCGTATTACTTCTCACGCGTGTTTCGGAAATATGCGGGAATGCCCCCGCAGAAATGGCGATTCCAGCGCCAGGGCGGTCGCTGACCGGGAAGCGGTGGCGGCTTCGCGCCATGGCGCTCAGAACGTCCAGGCGCCGCTCAGCGCTTCCATTGGCAGCAGAGCGCCGGCGGTAAAATGCCTGATCGGAGCCGCCGCCGCATGAACCACTCAGCGCTTCAGGCCCTGCGCGCCAAGCTGGCCGCCGATGTGCCGGTCTATGGCCTGTGGATCACGCTCGAGGCGCCGAGCATCACCGAGATGGCGGTCGGGCTCGGACTGGACTGGGTGGTGATCGATGCCGAGCACGGCCATCTCGACTGGTCGCAGCTCGTCGCCCACGTCCGCTGCGTGGTGCGCAGCGGCACCATCTGCCTGATCCGCATCGCGACCCTGGACAGCGGCCTGATCAAGCGCGCGCTGGACATCGGCGCGGACGGCGTGGTCATACCGTGGATCGAATCGGCGCAGCAGCTGCGCAGCGCCCGCCACGCGGCGAGCTACCCGCCGCTCGGACGGCGTGGCATCGGCGCGGAACGCGCCACCGCCTGGACCCGCGCCATCGCCGAGCACGTCGCCCAGGCCCAGGACATCCTCGTCATCCCGATCATCGAATCGGTCGAAGGCGGGAAGCAGGCGGCGGAGATGGCCACCGTGCCCGGGATCGAGGTGTTCTTCATCGGTCCCGCCGACTGGTCGGCGACCGCCGGCTACGCCGGGCAGTGGGCCGGTCCGGAAGTCGCCGCGCAGATCTCGACCGCCTGTGCGGTGCTGCGCGGCGCGGGCAAGCAGATCGGCATCCTCGCCACCTCCGAGGAGGACCTGCGGCTGCGCCGCCGCGAGGGTTTCCGCATGCTCGGCCTCGGCATCGATGGCGCACTGCTGCTGCGCGCACTCGATGGCATGCTGCCCGCGACCGGCAGCCTGCGCGCGCTGCGCGCCGACCTGGTCCCGCACCGCCTGGGTACCGCCGCCGCGCCGCTGCGCGAGGCCGTCCCGGCGCTGCGCCCCGAGCAGGCGCCGCGGGTGGTCAGCGCGGTTGGCGCACCGCAGCTGGAGCTCGACGACCGGGCGCTGGTCACGACCCTGGTCGGACGGCACTGCGCCGCGCGCCAGCTGATCGCCGCGCTGGTGCGCTTTGCGCCCGCAGGGGGGCTGGTCTGGCACTGCCACCCGCAGCCTGAGACGGTGGTGGTGATCCGCGGCGCGATCATCACCGAGATGGATGGGGTCAGGCACCAGGTCGAGGCCGGCAGCAGCGTGACCATTCCCGCCGGCACCGCGCATCGCACCGGCAATGCCAGCCTGCAGGCCGAGGCCCTGATCCAGGTGGCCATGCCCTGCGATGCGATCACCCGCACCGTCCTGCCGGTGCCGGAGGGGGCCGCGCTGCCGCTCCGCCTGGTGCCGCCGCCCATGGTCGTCGCGGCGCGCGAGCCGGCCGAGGCCCAGGCGCTGACCACGCTCATCGAGCATGCCGGAGCCCGCGACCCGAGTGCTGGGCTCCGCTGCCGGACCCTGGTGGTGGCCGCCGGCCAGATGCTCATTGCGCGCCTGCAGGCCGTCGATTCGGCGCTCGTCGTGCTGCAGGGGGTGCTGCGGGTCCGGACGCCAAGCCAGGTCTTCACGCTGCGCGCCGAGGAGGCGCTGCACCTGCCGCGCGGCACCGCTGCGCAGCTCCAGGCCCATGGCACCGAGCCGGTGACCCTGATCGAGACCTGCGCCGACAGCCAGCCGCTCGATGCCCTGGTCGATCCCGCCATGCTCACCCCGTGGCCCGCCGCGGCCGCGGCCAGCCACGTCAGCTAGCCCCCAGGAGCCCCGATGTCCCTCCCGCCAGCATCGCCCCTCCCCGTCGCCGCGGGGTATGTCGCTGCGCTGCATCGTTCGACGCCGACCCGGCTGTGGATCAACAATCCGACGCCGGATGAGGCACGGCGCGCGCTTGCCCTGGGGGTGCGCAGCTGCACCACCAATCCGACCTATACCGCCAAGATCCTGAAGACGCTCGGCGAACCCGCCCGCCAGGCGCTGCTGAGCACGATCAGTGCGCAATACCCCGATCCCGACCAGGCGGTCGATGCCGCGCAGCGCATGGTGCTCAGCGCGCTGTTGCCGCTCTTCGCGCCCGCCTTGGATCCGGCCACGCCCTATGCCGGGCTGGTCTCGATCCAGGGCAATCCGCACTGCGATACCGATGCGGTCCACATGCTGCACGAGGCCGCCGGCTACGCTGCACTCGGGCCGAATGTGATCTTCAAGATCCCCGCCACCCGCGCCGGGCTGGAGGCGATCGAGAGCCTGCTGCGCGAGGGCAGGCCGGTGCTCGCCACCGAGATGATGTCGGTCGCACAGGTGCTCGCGGCGTGCGCCGTCTACCGCCGGGTCCAGGCCGCGACCGGGCGCTCGCCGGTGCTGATCCTCACGCACATCACCGGCATCTATGACCAGTACCTGGGCGAGCAGGCCGCACGGCTGGCGCCGGAGCTGCCCAGCGCGCTGGTCGCCGAGGCCGGCGTCCTGATCGCCCGGCGCTGCGCGGCGGTGCTTGCGCAGAGCCAGCTGCCGATCGGCATCATGGGCGGCGGCGCGCGCCACACCCGCCACCTCACCGAGCTGGTCGGCGGTCCCTACCAGGTGACGGTCAATCCCGACATGGTCGAGGCGCTGGTCGCCGCCAACCAGCCGCCCACGCCGCGCTTCCACACGCCGACCGATCCGCACCAGGTCGAACGGCTCAGCCACCATCTGCCCGATTTCCGAAGGGCCTGGGAAGCGGAGGGGCTGCGCCCCGAGGAGTTCGAGCAGTTCGGCCCGATCCGGCTGTTCCTGAGCATGTTCACCAGCGGCTGGGACCAGGTGCGCGCCCAGTTCCAGACCCGCAGCCGGTCCCACCACGCGTAGACGTCATCCCATGCCCGCTCATACGCACCCTCCCTCGTAGGCGTCCTCTCGTCCCTTCGTCCTGCCGTCCGTCCACCCATCCCATTCCCCCCACTCCCCGTCCCCGGAGCCCCCATGGCCACCTCCCCCGCGCTGCGCGCCGATCCGACCGCCACCGTGCTCGCCGAGTACCCGGTCCTCGCCCGCTTCCTTGCCGCACCGCTGCGGCACTTCATCGGCGGTGCATGGCGCGAGGGGGTCAGCCCCGCCACGATCCCGGTCATCGACCCCGGGACCGGCCTGCGCATCGCCTCCATCGCCGCCGGCGACGCGGCCGATGTCGACGCCGCGGTCCAGGCGGCCACGCGCGCCTTCACCGCGGGCAGCTGGTCGCGCCTGACGCCGGCGCAGCGCGCGCCGATCCTGCATCGGCTCGCGGCCCTGATCGAGCGCGACACCGCACTGCTGGTGGCGCTGGAAAGTCTCGACGTCGGCAAGCCGCGCGCCCAGGCCGCCGGCTTCGACATCCCGCATGCGGCCGCGACCTTCCGCTACTACGCCGACCTCGCCGTGCAGCGTCCATTGCATGCGGCCATGACCATCGCCGGACATGAGGCCTACACCGCGCGTACGCCCTATGGCCCGTGCGGCTTCATCATCCCCTGGAACTTCCCCTTCATGCTGGTCGGCTGGGGGCTGGCCCCGGCCCTGGCCGCGGGCAATCCGGTGGTGGTCAAGCCGGCCGAGGACACCTCGCTGAGCACGCTGTATTTCTGCGAACTGGCCCGCGAAGCCGGGATCCCGCCGGGAGTGGTCAACGTCGTCACCGGCAGCGGTGAGGTCGCCGGGGCGGCGCTCGCGCGCCATCCCGGGCTGCGCCGCATGTCGTTCACCGGTTCACCGGAGGTCGGCCGCGAGGTCGGCCGCGCCTGTGCCGGGCAGCTCATCCCGGCCAAGCTGGAGCTGGGCGGCAAGGGCGCGGCGGTGCTGTTTGACGACATCCCGGTCGAGGCCGCGGTCACCGCGCTGTGCGGGGCGCTGAGCCTCAACGCCGGCCAGGTCTGCTGCACCGCGACCCGCTGGCTGGTGCAGCGGCGGATCTGGGATCAGGTCGTCGCATCTGCCAGCCGCACCCTGCAGGGCCTGACCATCGGCCACGGCGCGGCTGCGGCGACGCAGCTCGGGCCCCTGGTCAGCGCCAAGCAGCGCGAGCGGGTGCTCGGCTACCTCGCGCGCGGCCGGGCAGCGGGTGCGCAGATGCTGCTGGCGGGCGGCGCGGCGGCGGTCGCCGACGCGCCCGGCGGGTTCTACTGCCGCCCGGCGCTTATGACCGGCAGCCCTGACAATCCCTGCGCGGTCGACGAGGTCTTCGGTCCCGTGGCCTACCTGCTGCCCTTCGATACCGCCGAGGAGGCGGTCAGCCTGGTCAACCGCTCGGCCTATGGACTGGCCAACAGCGTCTGGAGCGCCGACCTGCAGCGCGCCCGGCAGGTCGGCGAGGCTCTGATCGCCGGCAATGCCTGGCTCAATGCCCACAACGTCTTTCCGCACGGGGTGTCCTATGGCGGCTGCAACCTGAGCGGCCTCGGCGGCGGGGTGCTCGGGCCGGATTGCCTCGATGACTACCTGCGCCCGCAATCGGTGGTCCGGCCCTATTCAACCTGACATCAGGCTGATGTCAGCGTGCTGTCGGCCTGATGGCCACCTGGTCTTCAGCCCCGTTCCGTCCCTCCTGCCCCGTGAGGTCCCCATGATCCGTCGCGCCTTCACCATGCGTCTCAAGCCCGGCGCCCTGCCCGCCTATGTCGCGCACCATGACTCGATCCCGACGCGCTGGGCCGCGTTGGTCGCCGAGATCGAGCGCAGCGGCATCGCGCGCATCGTCACCTTCGCCGGGCCGGGGGACAGTCCGCAGCTCTTCCTCTATTCCGAGATCAGCGATGAGAAGGCCTGGAGCGCGCTCTGGGACAGTCCGGTGCACCGCGAATGGGGCCTGCTGATGGAGCCGCTGATGCAGTTCAAGGACGGCAAGGTCGACGCCGGTCCGCTGCGCGAGATCTTCGCGCTCGAGATCCCCGCCCGAGCACCGTCCCGCAGCCGAGAGCAGCATGGGGTCTGAGCCTGCGGCGGGGCTGCGCGGCCGCTGCTGCGTGGTCACCGGTGCCAGCGGCGGGGTGGGCGCGGCGATCGCCACCGCCCTGGCCGGGCAGGGCGCCCGGGTGGCGCTGCTGGCGCGCAGCCGCGCCCGGCTGCAGGAGCTCGCCGCGCGCCTCACCGCCAGCGGCGCCACCGTCCTGGCGGTGGCCTGCGATTGCAGCCAGCCCGAGCAGGTCGAGGCGGCCCGGGTCGAGATCAGCCGCGCCTGGGGCGAGGCCGCGGTCCTGGTCAATGCCGCCGGGACCTGCGGAGCGCTGGCGACCGTCGCCGAGGGCGATCCGGCGGATTGGATCGGGACGCTGCAGACCAACCTGCTCGGACCCTACCTGATGACGCGCAGCTGGCTGCCGGGGATGCTGCGCAACGGCTGGGGACGGATCATCAACCTCGGCTCGGCCGCGTCGCTGCATCCGCCCGGGGCGCTGACCTCGGCCTATGCGGTCTCCAAGGCCGCGCTCGACCGCTTCACCCGGCAGGTCGCCTGCGAGATCCTGGGTAGCGGCGTGACCATCAATGTGATCCATCCGGGCGAGGTCCAAACCGAGATGTGGCAGGCGATCCACGACCAGGCGGCGGCCGCCGGACCGGCCGCGGCGGGGCTGCGCGCCTGGGCGGCGCTGGTGGCGCAGACCGGTGGCGATCCGCCCGAGGCCGCCGCCGCGCTGGTGCTGCGCATCATCGGCGACGCGAGGCTTCAGGGCCGCTTCCTGTGGATCGAGAACGGGGTCCAGGAGCCGTTGCCATCGTGGGATCCGCCCGAGCCGGGGCCGCCCGCCAGCGACGCCGCGCATCCCGTCCTCCAGCATCTTCGCCACCTCGGTCACCAGCAGGGACAGCCATGACCCCATTCACCATCGGCATCACCCGCGACTTCCTCAACCCGGACGGGAGTTTGACCTACAAGGACATCGGCCTGGGCCTGATCGAGCAGGCGGGCCTGCGCTGGCGCTGGCTCGACGAGCGGCGCGAGGTGGTCGGCGCGGATCAGCTGCACGGGCTCGACGCGGTGCTGTCGCTGACCCCACGCTGGAGCGCGGCGAGCGTCGCCGGCGCCGGGCAGCTGGTCGCGGTGGCGCGCTTCGGGGTCGGCTACGACATGTGCGATGTGCCGGCGCTCAGCGCCGCCGGGGTCGCCCTGACCCTGGCCGTGGGCGCGACCGACGGTCCGGTCGCCGGCGGGGTGCTGGCGATGATGCTCGCGCTGACCCGCAAGCTCCTGGTCAAGGACCGCCTGGTGCGCAGCGGGCGCTGGGCCGAGCGCGCCCAGCACCAGGGCCAGGAGCTCAGCGGCGCGACCCTGGGCATCGTCGGCCTGGGTGGCGCGGGCAAGGCGCTGCGTGGGCTGGTGCGGCCGTTCGGGATGCGGGTCCTGGCCTTCGATCCGGTGGTCCCGGACCAGCTCCTGCGCGAGCTCGAGGTCGAGCGCGCCAGCTCGCTGGAGGAGCTCTTCACGCACAGCGACCACGTCTCGCTGCACTGCCCGCTCAATGACCGCACCCGCGGCATGATCGGCGAGGAGCTGTTCGCGCGGATGAAGCCGGGGGCCTACTTCTACAACGCCGCGCGGGGCGGCATCGTGGTCGAGCGCGCGCTGATCGCGGCGCTGCAGAGCGGCAGGATCGCCGGCGCGGGCCTGGACGTCTTCGAGCAGGAGCCGCCTGGGCTCGACAATCCGCTGCTGTCCATGGACCAGGTGATCGTCACCCCGCATGCCATCTGCTGGACCGACGCCTGCTTCCAGGCCATCGGCGAGACCGCGGTGCGCTCCCTGATCAGCATCAGCCGCGGCGAGCGTCCGCTGGGCCTGGTCGATCCCAAGGTCTGGGCGGACCCGGGCTTCCAGCAGCGTCTGGCGACCCGCGCCGGTGCGGGCCCGCGCAGCGAGCGGGCCCGGGCATGACCACGACCTATTCGGTCCAGGCGCTGATCATGGGCTCGTTCGTCGTGCCCGGCCCGGAAGTCTACTGGATGCACTGCTGGGGCCAGCTCGAGCCGATGCATACGCTCATGTACCTGGTGCGTGGCGGCGGCAAGACGATCGTGATCAATACCGGGCCACCCGAGGACCTGACCGAGCTCAATGCCGCGTGGCGCGGCTTCTTCGGCTTCGACGAGGCGATGATCCAGCGCAGCGAGGCGCAGCGCCCGCTGGCCGCGCTGTCGCTGCTCGGCATCCGCCCCGAGGACGTCGACCTGGTGATCGCCACGCCCTTGCAGGCCTATGCCACCGGCAGCCTGCACCGCTTCCCCAAGGCCACGGTGTGCTTCTCGCGCAAGGGCTGGATCGAGGATTTCCAGGCGCCCTACTACAGCCTGCACGTCCCCCGGCAGCTGCGCATCCCGGTCGCGGTCAACCGCTGGATCCAGGAGGAGGGCTGGGACCAGGTCCACCTGCTCGAGGACCAGGAGGAGCTGCTGCCGGGGCTGCGCGTCTCCTGGGCCGGGGTCCATCACCGCTCCAGCATCGCGGTCCACATCAGCACCACGCGCGGACGGGTGGTGATCACCGACTGCTTCTTCAAGTTCGGGAACATCGAGCGCAACCTCTACCTCGGGGTGATGGAGAGCATGATGGAGGCCGATGCGACCTGGAAGCGGCTGCGGCGCGAGTCCGACCACCTGCTCTCGATCTACGATCCCGAGATCTTCGTCCGCTACCCGGATGGACTGGTGGCCTCATGAGGCTGCATGGGCAGGTCAGCCTGGTGACCGGTGCGGCCTCGGGGATCGGGGAGGCGATCGCCGCGCTCTTCGCCCGCGAGGGCTCACCCGTGATGGTCGTCGATCAGGACGCCGCCGGCGCCGAGCGCAGCGCTCTCGCGATCGTCGCCGCCGGCGGCCAGGCGCTGTGGGCGGTGGCCGATGCGGCCGACGAGGAGCAGATGCGGGAGGCGATCGCGCGCACCCAGCTGGCCTGGGGCGGCCTGCAGCACCTGGTCTGCAACGCCGGGGTGGTCGCGGTGGCCGGCATCGAGCAGGCGACGGTGGCCGAATGGGACCGGGTGATGGCGGTCAATGTCCGCTCGGTGTTCATCGCCGCCAAGCACGCGCTTGGCGCGCTCTCGGTCTCCGGGCAGGGGACGATCGTCACCCTCGGGTCGGTGTCGAGCCTGGTCGCCCAGGGCAGCACCCCGGCCTATGTCGCGTCGAAGGGCGCGGTGCTGATGCTGACCAAGGCGCTGGCGCTCGATCTCGCGGCGCGCGGGATCCGCTGCAACTGCCTGTGCCCGGGCATCACCGACACGCCGATGTTCCGCCATCACGTCTCGCGCGCACCCGATCCGCAGGCGGTCCTGGATGCGCGCCTGCGGCGGGTGCCGCTCGGGCGCTTCCTGCAGCCTCTGGATATCGCCCGGGCGGCGCTCTACCTCTCGAGTGAGGATTCCTCCGGCATCACCGGCACCGCGCACCTGGTCGATGCCGGCTATCTGGCCGCGGCGGAATGGGATGTCGCCCGTGAGCCGCTCGTGCAGGCGGCGCGGACCGGGACGGCGCGCCATGGAGCCTGATGCCGGGCTCGCCTGCGAGCGGCGGCGTGGGGCGGCGCATGGCCTGGTGCTGGTGGAGCCGTGCCGCGCCCGTTGCCGTTGACCGCGTGGGCGCACCGCCCCCGATCGCTCGCGAGCGCGCCGTCGGCTCGTCCCGCTGGTGCAGAGTCATTGCGATGAGATGCTCAAGCCATGGCGCTGCTCATGACATCAGCCTGCGAACAGTGCGCTGCGACCCTCGATCCCGTGGCGAGGCGTGGGTCTGCAGGTACGAATGCACCTGGTGCCGAGCCTGCGCGCATGCACGTGCGCTGCGCGCAATGGGACGGGCGAGTTGGTGCGCCGTCCGACACGGCGTGAGCCATGCCCGGGAGACCTTCCGGCATGAACACGTGCCCTTGCTCATCGCTGACCCGTAGCAGCGGTGATGCGCTCCCGATGACGTCACGGGAGTGAGTCCAGACGGTGGACGGCAGGGCGCCCAGCGGGCAGCGGGCTCGGCGCGTACCACGGGTGGGATCGCGACCGTCGTGGCTCTTCCGCAGCGGGGCGGATCGCGCCGCTGCCGTCAGTCAGGACCCTGACGGCAGCGGCCTCCTGGGCGACGGGTGGGATGGCCTGTGTGGACCACTCGCACACGCGTGCGGGGCAGCCCGCCAGGCAGCTGTCACAAGCCCGCGGTGGCATGGGATAGGGCGGCATGGAACCTACCGCGATGGCCGGCACCAACCAGGCGCTCCCGATCCAGGCTGCCGGGACCCCCGACCTCCTGGCGACGCTGATGCAGCGCCATGGGGCGCTGGTTTCGGGCAGCTGTCGGCGCCAGGCCCCCGCGGCGGAGGTGGATGACTGCATCCAGGCGGTGTGGCTGGTGCTCGACCGCCGCTTCCAGGCGGCGGCGCGCGCCCCCAGCCTCGAATCCTGGCTCCTGCGCACCGTGGGCTTCGTGTGCGCCCGCGCGCGGCGTGCGCAACGTTCTCGCCGGCGGGCGGAAGCTGCGGCCGCCGCCGATCCATCCCTGCAGCAGAGCCCGGAGCCGGCCATGTCGCGCGACTGCGATGAGCACCTCGATGCCTGTCTCCAGAGCCTGAGCGCCGTGCAGCGCACGGTGGTGATCCGCACCTATGTCGCGGGCCTGCCGGGCGCGGAGGTGGCGGCCAGCCTGGGCATCACGCCGGCCGCCGTCCGTCAGCACGCCCATCGCGGTCTGGAGCGCATGCGCGAGCTGCTGCGCCGACGTGGCATCCACCTGCCGCAGAGCGCGCTGCTCGCAGCCCTTGCGCCTGCACCAGCCCCGCCATGCGTCGCAGCCCCCTCGGCCGCAGCCCGCTCCTATGCGGATGGCGCGCTGCGCGATTGGCGAGGGCATGCCTGGATGCACGGACCGGGGCTCCTGGCGGCTACCTCCACCGCGGGCGCGGCGATGGTCCTGGGGGTGGCGGCCTGGGCCTGCGACCACCATCAGTCCCCGATCGCGGCCCCCGCCCTGCTGGTCACATCCGTGCCGGTGATGCCGATGGCCACGACCCCGCCAGCGGCTGATCCGCCGGCCGTGCCGCCAGCGGTGGTGACCATCAGCCAGGTGGATTGGCGCTGGTCGCCGTCCCTGG
>Ga0302314_10013029_pt1 | contig 14320 bp, 16 predicted proteins | sample III_Palsa_N2_3_FD_200533 | JGI IMG/M metagenome (GOLD analysis project Ga0302314, IMG submission 200533) | Peat permafrost microbial communities from Stordalen Mire near Abisko, Sweden - III_Palsa_N2_3 | ecosystem: Environmental > Terrestrial > Soil > Palsa > Peat permafrost | place: Sweden... | reverse complement strand
CTTCTGTTAGCCATCGCGCCTCGCGCAGGCCGGAAGGCTAAATAAGCGGCGCGGCCTGGTGGCGGAGTGGTTACGCAGCGGACTGCAAATCCGCGCACCCGAGTTCGATTCTCGGCCAGGCCTCCAACGTTTTTCCATTATGCATCAATAACTTATGTAAGCCCAGCGGCACTGATTTGCGCCGCCATGTCGCGTTCATGTTGCAAGGAATTACCAAGCATTTTCAATGGGTGCAAAATGCTCGCGGCGGCTCCATGCGACACGCGATGCGACACAGTCCGACCGCGCACGCCGTGCGCGGTCAAAGTTTGATCGCCGGCTCCGCCTCCGTAGCGGGCTTGAAATGCGTTGTAGCTCGCACCGCCCCACTGCGTACCGATCCTTTTAGCTCCGTTTGCACGCTAGAGCGGAGACGGTCGGGCCGCCTTGCGCCTTCAAAATCCGTCTCGTCGGTGGCAAGTTTGGTGGCGGCAGCAAACGCTATCTAGCGGGCAGACCAGCGACGACTGAGTTGACTCCCTCCGCTTGCGTGACACAACCCATGCGAGGAGCAGTGGGGCGCTGATCGTGAACGATGAGGAAGAACGGCCCGCCTACATCAACTGGCTGTTGCGGCGACTACCGGGCAGCAAGCGCACACCGGTTTGGGTTGCGCATACCCGCGACGGAAATGACCTCTGGGCGAATATATTTTCCTTCGGCGCGCTTGCGGCTTCCTGCGCCACGCTCGTCATTTTGAGCACCCAAAATGGCATGTTTGCGAAGCAGCTTAGGGATGCGCGCGTGGCGCGAATGGCGATCGTTACTGCGACCTCGATCAAATTCGAAAAGGGGAAGCCGGGCTTTTTCAAGGCAACCTTCCCCTTCACCAACACGGGCGACACTCCAGCGACGGACGTCAAATGGTATTCGAACTACAGCCGTCCACTCTGGTCATATTGCGGACCACGAGACTGCTTCCCGAACCGCCTGAGCGCCGCGATCATAGGCCCGCATGACACCATCTTTGACTGGCACAGCTGGCTCGGACCCGATGATATTGCGAGGATCAAGAATAGCGCCCCGATCGGCACAGAGGGGCCGGCCGGCCGCTGGCCTGAAGTGTGGGGCTGGATCAGCTATCTCGATCTCAGCCAGACACGGCATCGGACGTTTTTCTGTTTCCGGCTCCAATGGGATGGCCGAATGGAGGACGACGAAGCGCCATATTACGTGACCTGTTCAGACATGCCGCCTTGCCTCGACAAGCAGTGCAACACGACATTCTATGATCGGGAGCTAGCGCTCGACTGGTCGAAAGCGGAGAAGGGGCCCGGAGAGGTGCCCTCCGAGCTGAGGCGAACACCCTCCACATCTGACTTTTAATTGAATGGTCGAGGGTTCGATTGCCTCCCGGCCTACCATTGTAATTCAACGACTTAGCGGATTTTTCCGAAGGGCCGGGGAACGTGAAATCGGCCCCTGGGTAACGGCTGCAGGGGCACCGGCCCTCAGGCCGGCCTCGCCGCGCACGCCGTGCGCAGCGAGGCAATTGTCGCGATTGGTTGTTCGAAACTCACTCAGGCCCGGACGCCTTCGAACGGGTCGCCGGCGTCAAGCTCTTGAACCTGGGCGATTCCGTAAAAACCGCGCGGGGCCATTCTGTCACGCAGCAGCTGCAGATCCTCGCCTAGGTCATCGTCGGCGTAGACGATCGAGTACAGCAGGCGGCGCAGCCGCATGGTGTTAGCCTGGAATTCCTGGCCATTGCGGGACGTTCGAAATTCGACGGGGACCGCGTCGGTCAGAGCAAGCTCGACCTCCAGCGCGATCAGTGCCTGCAGGATGGCGCCGTCGCGCGTGGTCGCCGGGAGATGGCTGGCGAGGTCGCACAGCGCCGTGCGCTGATCCCACAGCTGCCGTTCAAGATCGTTCGCGGTGAGCCGGCCGTCGGCCTCCTCCAGGCGCTCCACCACGTCCTTTTCGCGCAGTCGCAGGATTCGCCGCTCGATCAGCGCCAGGTCCCTCACAAGCCCGGCGAACGGTTCAGCGGCGTGTATCGCGGCGGCGCGATCGCGCGAAACACGCGAACGGCTGGTGCTCAAACGGGCGGCAGGCGGCGCGCGCCGGGCAGGCTTAGATACGGTCTGGACGGAATTCATCCGGTTCTCCTGTGCGGGTTAAGGTGTGGGCTTTTAGTTCGATGTAAGTTTGACACACGTAAAACTGACGGCTATTTCCGTCAACAGATTTGCACGGAAGATAAAATATGACAGCCAAACTCACCGGACCTGCCTGCCGCGCCGGGCGCGCACTCCTTGGCTGGTCGATGCGTGATCTTCGCGAGGCGTCGGGCGTCTCGCTGCCAACGATCCAGAACATCGAGGCAGGCGGCGAGTTTCAAGCCGCGACCGCCGCTAAGATCATCGAGGCCTTTGCGCGGCATAGCGTCGAGCTGGTGAATGGTCGCGGGACCGGCGCGCGCCTGGTGCTGGGCGACGCTGGGGCCGCGCCGGCGCTCCACGCCGTCACCTGGCGCGTTGAGCCGGCGCGACGCCATGGGGAGTTCTGGACCGCCTACTGCTCGTTGCCAGGACGGCATGCACCGTTGTTTGAATCCCGAGCCGGTGTTGACGCCTGGGCGGCGGCAATGGGACTCGTCCAGAGCGACGTTGACCCTGACGAATGGTTTGAGCCATGACGGCCTGCGGCGAACATCCGAGCCTTGCGGACTTAAGAAATGCGATCCTCGCCAAGCGGCGGCGGGGCCGCGAGGCGATCGCCAAATTCGTTGAAAGCGCTCGCAACGAGGACATCGGCACCATGGGGACGCGCTGGCGGCTGCTGCGGCCTGGGATGGCTCACCAACCCCAAGAAGGCGCTCTATAACCGGGCCTATCGGCGCACCACGCGCGACCCGCTGAGGCTGCTGGCGAAGCTGTTCAGGTAGCCGTCGCCCGCGCCGCCGATCATTGCACGGGCGGCGTTTTCTGTTGTCGCTCGGCGGGAATCGACTTGAGGCAAAGGTCGATCAGATCGACCAGCTCCTTCAGTTTGGCGACCGCTGGTGCGCTTTGGTCAGCGACGAAGAACGGCAGCTGCATGTACTGCCGAGCGTCTATGGCGCCGGTTGAATGGAGCGCTGCAACCAGCCATGCAACCGCGGTCTTCATCGCCTGGGTCTCAGCGTGCCTTTCATTGTCGCGGGCGTTTAGCGCCTCGAGGGCTTCGGTGTGCGCCTCGATTATCGCCTTGTGGGCGTCGAGTATGTCTGCGACCGCGACTCCGCGCCGGTTCGTCTCTGTCATTTGAACATGCCTCTCCGTTGCATCTTCTGAAACTGGGTCATCATCTCGGGCATCATGGCCGAGATCAGCGCCTTTGGGTCCGGGCTGGCCTCGTGGAAATGCTGCTCGAATTTCTGATTGAAGTGGTTGGTCTGCGCACCGCGCGAGCCGGCCCCTGCGCCAACCGCCGCCATCAACGCGCTGTTGTCGGATCTCGGTATGATCCGTTCCCCGGCGTGAATCTGAGCGACCATGTCGCGGGGGACGACGTTAATGCCCTCAGCAAAGCCGCCAAAAGCCATCGTGCCGGCGTAGGCCACAGCGGCCGCCTCCGGAGCGAGCAGCGGGCCGATCAGCGGAATTTTCGACACGGCCGCGTAAGCGCCGGCCGCCGCAACGCCAGCGTCCTGCAAGACGGTTTGCTGGTTCATCATCTTGGAGGCGGCCATCCCCGCACCAGCGCCCGCGACCTGTGCCGCCGTCTGGGTCGCTTGCGCCGCCACTGTGGAGGCGGTCTGCGTCGCGTTGGCGCTGACGGTAGCCGCCGTCTTCTGCGTTAGGCCTAACAGGCTGACCAGCAGGCCGCCCTTGGCTGTCATCTGATCGGAGGCCAGGCCCTCCGCGTTGAGCAGCAGTTTTTGGCTCACATAGTGGAGATCGTTTTCGATCTCCTTTTGAACCAGATCCTTGGCAATCCCGAGTTCGATCTGGCTCATGGATTCCCGGCCGCTCAGAATCCCCGAGACCAGCTTGTCCTCCGCGCCCATGATTTCGTCGTTGGCCTCCTTGTAGCCCTCGGCCACCTTGCGCTGATCAGCGAGCTTTTCTTCGGCCAGCCTGCGGGAGCGGGCCTCGATCGCATCGGCGGACTGATCGTCGGCGGCGACGATTTCGGCGCCGGCCTGCGTTGCCGCCGTCACTTGGTCGCGCTGGGCAGCCTTGAACTGCGCCGTACCCTCGGCGGCCTTGGCCTCAATGAAAGTGTCGGTCGCGGTCTTGATGGCCAGGATTGCATTGGCCGCGTCGGTCGCCGCCTGCTTCTCCTCGTCGATGAGGGCCAGGATTTTCGCCGTCGCCGCTTGGTGAGTGACCTGGCCGCTTTTTTCAGCCTCCTCCACGTCCTTGATCTGCTGTTCGACGGCGTCCTTCTGTTTGGCGGCGCGCTCCTTGATATCGGCGATGGCGTCGTCATCGGCGTTTCGCCGGGCGGCGATCTCGTCCTCGATCCCCTGCATGGCGACCTGATGGGTTAGGTCGCTGACCTTCTCCCGGATCGTCGCCGCGTCCTTTTCGGTCAGCGCCCCGCCCTGAATGTTGGTCTTGACGCTGCTCCAATATGCAAGCTCGTCGGCCTGCATATTGCGGATCATGTCGTTGTGGGCGTTCTGCTCCTGTTTGAACTTCTCCTCGAGCGCCTGCATGTCGCTCTCGTCGCCCGCGCCAGAATCCCCGCGACTGGACCTTGTGGGTTTGTCGGGGACCAGCTGGGACGCGGCAGCGCCTTTGGCGCCGGAACCACTCGATTCCGCCAAGGCCTCCGCATTGGCCTTGTTCCACTCCCGCAGCGCTGCGGTGTCATCCTTCAGCTTCTTGGTGATCTCGTCGAACGCTTCGCGGTGCATGCCAACACCACCCGGCCCAACGTGGGCCATCTGGACCAGACGATTATAATCCTTCAGATCGTCCAACGTCTTTTGCAGGGGCGAGAGGGTTCCCGTAACGGTCGCCAGAAAGTGGAGCGCGGCAATCTCAGCGCCGCCAAATGCTTCCTTGACCCTGATCAGTGTGCCGGCGAACGCCGCCATGCCGATGTTCAGCTTGGCCTGGACGACCTGATCTACCTCATTGAGCTTTGCCTTGGCGTCCTCCGACTGTTTAACCAGCGAGGCATCCATGACGACACCGAGATCGCGCGCCCTCTGGGTGAGGGTGTTGAACTTCGCGCTGCCCAGGTCGAGCAGCGGCAGAAGTTGTTCGATCCCCAGTTTACGCACGATCGCCGCGCGCTCGGCGGCGCTTCCGATCGCCTGGATGCGATCGGCCAGCACCGGCAGCAGCTCGCTGGCATCTCGGTAACCGCGAAGCTGTTCGGAGGTGAAGCCAAGCGCCTTAAAGGTCACGGCCAGCTGTTTCGCGCGCGGTAGGTTGGCCTGAACCGCCCCCAGGCTGGCGTTGAGCGACTTCAGGCCATCATCCGCCGCGCCCACGTCAACTTCGGACTGCTTGGCTGCGAAATTGAATTCTTGCAGGAAGTCAGTGGTGACGCCGATCACCTTCGCGGTTTTGGCGATTTCCGCTCCATAATCCACGGCGTGCTCGACGGCCTTTTGGATTTCATCGACGGCAAAGGCTGCGGCCATCGCCTCGCCGATGCCCATAACGGTGGCGCGGATGCCTCCGAGCTGTTCGGCGGCGCCCTTGACGCGTTCCAGGCCGTTGGCGATGCTCTCGAAGGCAGATGCGCCGCCTTCGGCCGAGAGCTTCCTCATCTCCTTATCTACGAGCGAGATCTGGGCGCGAACCTTCGCCACCTTGTCCGCGGCGGCCAGCATGGACGCCTGCAGTTCCTTGGTCATGCCGCTCGCGTTGGCCTGCTTGGCGAAACTGTTCAGGTCGGACGTAGCCGCCTTCAGCTCGGCCGACATGACGGCGCGCTTGGAGACGAGACTCGAAACGTCGGCCGTGACCGAAACCGCGATCTGATTGGTCATTGCTTAGCTCCGGAGCGAGCGCGCACGTCGTGCGCGGTGTGAACGGGGTTTGCGAGGAAGTTTTGGGCAGGTCGACTTAATCAGCTTCCCCGAGAAGAGGGCTTTCCCAAATCTGAGGCTCGCCATCGTCGCGCACGTCGTGCGCGAACTCGGTTCGCGAAGGCGGCTCCCACCACTTGTTGCCGATGAAGTATAGTGCGACGAGCCTGTCGGTCGGCGGGTTCTCGGCAAGTTGCCACTCCATTTCTTCGTGAAGCGGCCATGTAAGATGAGCCCACCAATACTCTCGCGTGTGCCCGAAGTAGCGGCAAGCATTTAGGACGACGCCTTCCCAGTTTGGGTTGGGGACCGGGGCGCCCCGCGAATCTCCCCCGGTTGGCTATCCGGCCCATCCTCGCGAACCAAAAACAGCCCGGACTGGGTTCGCACAACGAGCCACGCGAGCTGGCGATCGATCTCGCTGATGGGCCAGGATTCAAATTCTGCGCGCGTAAGCGATGGATTAGCAGCGGCTAGACCGGCATGGATGGGCCCCATGACGAGCCGGTCGAAGTCATCATTCGAAAGCTCCTGGAACACCTGGGAAACGACGCCCATGTCGCGCAACATGCGCGCGTCAGCGTCCTCGTCCGGGATGGCAGCCGCCGCGGCGACGGCGCGATTGATGGTGTCGGTAAGTTCTAAAAGTTCAGCGCGACATTTTTTAAGATCGCGCCAGACAAGCGGTGGAATCGGCCATTGTTTGCCGGCGAGCGTCACGACGAGCGCGCTCTCCGGGTCGAATTCGGCGGGGTCGGCGGGCATTTATAAACCTCTGCGGCAGTATGATTGGCCCGGCGGCTGGGTTGGCCGCCGGGCCGGTTGTGTCCGTCGCGAGCGCAAGGACGCTCCACGGTCTGACGGGGTTAGGGAGTCCGATCCCAGGGGCACTCGCCGTCCAATCCCCACCGGCCGCACGCAGCCGGATCCAGCTACCGCGCGGCCAGGGCGACAAAGGGCGAGCGGGTGTTCGACGATCCGTTGTAGGGCGTGATTGGCGAGGTGTAGGCCGGCTTGCCATCGACGCGGAACGTGAAGCGGAAGGCAAGTTCGTCCGTCAAGAAGGTCACGTCCGCACTGACGGCAAACCCCGGCGCTCCCTGGACGATGCGGTACGACTGCAGGTCGGCGAGCACGATATCGCCCACCTGGCCGAGCGGCGACGCCTGCTCAATCTCAAGGACGGGGCGACCCTTGAGCAGCGGGAACGCGTTCCCGGCCACCCCGGCCGGAATGTAGGCGACGCCGCTGGCCAGCGGCGATGCGCCAGGCGCTAGCGACGAAAGTTGCTCGTCGGCGTCCTCGTTCACCAACCAGACGGCCCGCCGGCGCGACGGGCCGGGCATCCGCTTCCACATCGCATTGACATTCTGGCCAACGATCGTCCCGGCGGCCTGCCCGGGCTGCTTCGCCACGGTGATCAGGGCGCCCGAGTTCAGGATGCCCATTGGCATGCCGGCGCCCGCCCCGGCCAGGATGGCCAGGTCGAGCTTGAATGACCCTTCTGCCTTCGCCGCGCGGCCGAAATGGGCCTCCAGCGGCCCGGCGTCCTGAAACAGCTCCTCGGTCAGATAGGTGAGCACAATGAGCTTGTGCGCCGAGAATTCGTTCTGGCGAAATTTCGGCTTCGTCGCCGGCATGGTCGCGGCTTCCGCGAGCCAGTAGCCGAGCGTTCCGCCCCAGCGCGAGCCGTCTTGCCGGCTGATTTCGTCGAAGGCGGGTTCCTTGAAGGAAGCCAGGCCCTTCGTGGTCTCAGTGACATCGCAGAGCGGCGCGAGGACGGACGCCTCGTAGATCGAGGTAATGATCTTGTCCGAAAACACCTCGGGGACCATGAAACCGCCGCCGGTCGGGTCGACTTCAGAGCCGCCCGTCGGCGCTCGGCTCACCTTCGCAAGGCGCGGGTCCATCGCGCCCGTCCCGGCCGCCCGAACGGACAGGAGGAACTCGCCCAGGCTTCGAAATCCGCCGTCCGAAAATTGGGCGGCGAGGTGTCTGTCATGTTTGGTCATTTGACCCTCTCGAAAAGCCCCGTGAAGGGGGGATTGATGGTAACGCGGCGAAGCGCGCAGATCTCGGTGACGGCGCTGGCCACGCGAACCGGGTTGGCTGCGCCCAGCGTCAGGGCGCTCCGCTGCAGTCCGCGGGCGGTGACGCCGCTGAAGGTGTCAGCCGGCACGGACACGAAGCTGAATTCGAGCAGGATCGACCTGGTGATGCGCTGGCCGCCGCGCGGGTTGCGCGGGTCGAGCAGCTCGCTCTCTAGCGGGATGATCGAGGCGCTGACGCCGGTCAGGAACCCCGCCTTGACCAGGCCCCGAGTCTCGTCGGCCTTGGCCGAAACGCCCTCCGGCGCGAACGTCGCGAGCGCGGTGATCTTCTGCGGCGATACGGTAAGCTTGGAGGCGCGGGCGACCGGCTGGGTCATGTCGTGGTCGCGGAGCACCACGGGGTGCGCCTGGTAGCGTGACAGGTCGACGCCGGCCATGACCCAGACGTCCTCATCGAGCGCCAAGCTGCTGGTGCAGACCGTCACCTCGCACTCGTCAGCCCCGACAGCGGCGACGCCAACCGGCGCAAAACGCCGTAGCACGCCGCCGTGCTGACGCCGGGCGATCACGGCCTCGTTCCAGGTCATTGAGCCGCGCCCTTCAGCTCGGCGCCGATCGTCGGCAGGCTGTCGCGCAGGGCTTCCAGTTTTGCCGCGACCCCGGCTTGATCCGGCTCCAGACTGAGCGTTTCGGCCGACGCGATCGCCTGACGGATGGCCTGGACGCGCTCGGCCGGCCTCACCCGGCGCGCGGTCGGCACATGCGTGATCCTGCCGGTGTTGGGGTTGCGAACGGCCGATGTTTCGGGTTCCGGCTGCGCTTTCAGAGACAGCTCCCACTCGTCGCGCATGGACGCGATGAAGTGGTCGATCGCCGGATCCGCACTGCCTCGCAGCTCGGCCTCGATCGCCGCCGTGCGGAGGACTTCTTGGTCGCGTTCAACGGAGCGCGCGGCGATCAGCGCTCCGAGCCGTGCCTTGGCCATATTGAGCGCCCGCTCGACGGTTTGGCACTCATTGAAGGCCGCGTCCTGCGCCTTGTAGTGGGAATGAAATCGCTCTCCCGACTGCCGCTCGATCGCGGCCAACTCTTGCGCCAGCGCGGCCCGACGCGCCGCCGTAGCCTTCGCATGCCTCGCGGCTGCCTCCTTGGCGACCGGCGAATCCATCAGCGCTGCAATTACGTGGGGCGTGGCCTTATCCAGCATTTCAAATTCCCTAGGTTGGAAGAATCGGACGTCGGAAAAATCATGCGGCCCGCGGCTGGACATCCAAACGGCCTGACTGAATGTCCTGGGCACCCAATATCCGCCCCAGCTGCTTGGGCGAGTTCGGCACCCGGCCGACCTTGAACAGTTGGAAAAGCGCGCGCCTGTCTTCGGCCGAGATGTGTGCAGGGCATTCGGCCAGGTGCTGGAGGCGTGGCCAAATGCGGCTTTCGAAATCGCGGATCACTTCCGACATGGCGTGCGCCTGGGTCGCCGGCGCCAGTGAACCCAGGAAGGTTGTGGCGTATGCCCGTAGCAGTCCGTCGCGGCGAGCATTTCGGGCCTGCACCGCCGGCGGCGCGCCGCCCCGGCGGGTGAGCGCGAGCGCCGCGTCCAGCGTTCTCGACCGTCCAGCCAGGCGAGCCTCGATCGCCGCCGCCAGCCACACGCCATCGTCGCCCAGGACCTGGGGTGCAGCAGCGGCGATGCGACGAAGGCGATCGGCGCTGTTCATTTGTCAGCCGCCCGGCGCAGCCTGCGGCCCTCGGCCAGCTCCGCCCGACAGTGCAGCTGCAACGTCGGGGGCGTGCAGCCGAGGCGCTTCGCGATCGCTTGGACGGAGGTGAACTCCGCTGTCAGACGGACCACCAGCGCCCGATCCTCGGCTGACGGCGTCCATCGCGGCCGGCCCGCCGGACGGCCGCCCGGCATCGCCCGTTCAAACTCCACGGCGAGGCGCGCCCAGGCCGTCGATTCGCTGATTTCGAGAACATTGGCGATCTCCGCGACCGGCGCGCCGTCCCGACGCATGCGTTCAGCGAGCGCCCGCACGGATTGGGGCAAGTGCAGGCGGCGGCCAACCCGCCGAAGCGCCGGCGCACGGTCTTCGCCGAAGAGATCACGATCGCCGGTCATGGCGTCACGATCGGAATTAATTCGACCGCGAGGAAATCTTGCGACGGCTTCGCCGAAGCTCGACCTAGCAGGTGCGCCGGCCACCTGCGCGCCCGCAGCGACCCCACGACGGGTTCGGCGGCCTCTTTTTGCCTTTGACCGAAGTTCGGCCGCCCTACGCGGTCTCTAGCCCGCGCGAGCGGAGGGAACGCCTCGAATTGCTCGCGCCGGGAAATAAAATCTGTACATGCGGACCAACGCGGTTGCTGGGGCGGGAACGTTAATGAACGGAAACCCCCTATGGGGCGGATGGCGGTCGGCCATCTTTCCGGAGCCGCCCAGGCCACACCGCGCGTGACCACTTCACGATCGTCACGTGTCGCGCTAGCGACGAGGCGGTCGGACGTCATTGAACGCCACCGCGCACGAGCCGAAGCCCCAGCCCGGAAATGGCATCCCCCGCGCTTGCTTGAAGGGTGATGTAGGCGGTCGCAGACCTGCAGACCAGCAACTGCCTCTCCGGCTGGAAATCGCACCCCTTGAGCAGCGCGACGACATCATTGGCGAGGAGCCCTACGTCAGCGATGGCCTCGACGGCATCCGCCTTGGTTGGAAACTTTCTGGCCGCGCACGCCGTGCGCACTTCCCCGCCGAGCCCAGCAGGGTCAATCCCGACCGCGTTAGCCGCCGAGAAATCTTTGCGATTTCGGGCGTCCTCTTTTCTATGGGTTAGACTCAAGGGGTTAGGTGTTGTGGCCACAACGCTCACCCCGTTGTGGCCACAACGATCACCGTCTAGGTGAGTGCTGTCGCCACAACCATCACCGTCCCGGTGAGTGTTGTCGCTACAACCATCACCGCCCTGGTGAGCGTTGCGGCCACAACCATCACTTTCTTGGTGAGCGTTGTCGCCACAACCATCACCACCGGCAGGAAAGCTGGGTCGATAGAGATTTGTCGCGCGCCGGCCGCGCCGCTCAATCGTCAGATAGCCTGCCTGTTCGAGGTTGCGCAGAGCGGTTCGAGCGCCCGCCGGTTTGCCAGCCGCACCCGCTGCGATCGTGACCTGGCCGGGGAATGCGTCTCCCGTCTCGCGGCTAAAATAGCGGGTCATGCCGACCGCGACTCGAACCGCAAAGGGCGTGATCCGTGGATCAGCGGCGAGCCGCCGCAGCCATTCCATGTGAAAGTTGACGTGCTGATCACCCACGATCACCCGACCATTCACCTGCCTGGTCGCCGAGCGGCAGCCACGCCGGCAGGCCCGCGCGCGCGGCGCGCGCAGTTTGGTTCGATGGATATTTCAGCCGAGCGCCCTCACCCCCGAAGTGCGCATCAATCGGGATAACACCGGCACGGTGGAGCACCGCATTGAGGCGCCGACCGGCGTCAGCATCCAGTGCCAGGGTGCCAGCCTCAAAGCGACGCAGCGTCGAAATATCGATATCGCAGGTGCCGGCTAAGCGGACTGCAGTCCACCGGAGCAACGCCCGCGCTGCGCGGCATTGATCCGAGCTAAATGGTGGCAATTCTCGGCTCACGCGCTGTCACCGCGGCAAGCCAGCGGGCCCACCGCCAAGCAGACCCTCGGAAGCGATCCGGGCGCAGCCGGTTCAATTTGGCCGGCAGCCGCAAGCCGACGGAGCGCCTTTTGCACTGCCGACGGCGCGCAATCGACCAACTGCGAAAGCGCCGTCACGTCCACACAGACGAACCCGCGCGCGTCGGCCTGGTTGTTCAGATTCGCCAGGATCGCAGAGGCGATCGGGTCGCCGTGGTCGGGTGTGATGGGGGCCATTTGGGTGGCGTCGCCTATGACGCTTCACCGCTCAAGAAAGCGAGCAGTCGGCGCTTCGACGCGACCCAACGCCCTCCCACTTTGCGCGCTGGCAGCTCGCCCTTCGACAAGAGGTGGTATGTCGCGCGGTCGTCGCGCCCGATCACGTTAGCGATCGGCCCGACGTTCCATATCAGATCGTCCTTTTCGGCTTCCGGCATTTGAGGCTCCGTTTCGTTTTCTCGAAAAAAGCCGTAACACACGTCACCCCATTGCGAAGCCTGGGAAAGCCGGTTATTCCATCCATATCCGTCTTAATCGCCAGAAATCGTAACAAGCCAATGCTGCCGATCAGGCTAGAAACAGAACGCTATGCAAGTGGATTTAAACGTCAGACGGAAGCACAAGATACGCTTGTCGCGGACCCCGAAAGCTTAGAACCATTGACGCTAGAGACCGTAGATCTAGAGAATCCACTATTCGTCCGCTTTATCAACTGCAATACTGATGATGAATTCATCACGTTTGCCAATCGATTCTCAGACCACTCACCCCTACCGCTTAAGTCGTTGCGTCGGGAAGAGATCCTTATTCGGGCCATCTCAGTCATGTCGATTGGCGCGATTCCTCTCGAAGATTTCGGGATAGACCCGATGAAGGTGGCGAACCTTCTCGAACACGTCGCGTTGCGCCCAACAATACGGCACGTCGATGGCGCCTCACGCCTTGTCCTCATCGCCACCTCCACAGCCGACTTCATGCATATGGAGCTCGCGACAGCCTTCGAAGCAGGCGCGAAGATGGCTGATTGTGCGCACTGCGGCCGATTCTTCCTCTTCGGCCCACACACCGGGCGCCGCAGCCATGGCCGCTTCTGCGCTGATCGCTGTCGAGTTGCAGCCATGCGAGCACGCAACGCTAAGAAAGGACAAGGGCTATGAGCGTCCGCAAGCGCACCTGGACCACGGCCAAAGGCGACGCGCGCGAGGCCTGGATAGCCAGCTACACAGACGCCGGCGGCGTGCGCCGCCTAAAGACATTCGCGCGGAAAAAGGAGGCTGACGCCTTCGCGGCTACGGCACACGTTGAGGTGCGAGCTGGCGTGCACGTGGCCGACTCGGCGAGCGTGACCGTCAAGGCCGCCGCCGACATGTGGCTGACGAGTGCCGAGGCGGCCGGCCTGGAGCGCTCAACTGTCGCCCAATATACCCAGCACGTGAACCTCCACATCGCCCCGTACATCGGCGGGACGAAGCTCTCGGCTCTCACAATTCCGCTGATCCGCGCCTTCGAGGATCGACTGCGCGAGGAGGGCCGATCGCCCGCAATGGCGCGAAAGGTGCTGGTCAGCCTGGGGACGCTCATCGCCGATGCCCAGGAACGCGGGCTGGCGGCGCGCAACCCGATCCGAGACCTACGGGTGCGCCGCGGCGGCAAGGAACGCCGCGCCGAGCGGCGGCAGAAGGGCAAGCTTAAGGTCGGGGTTGATATCCCCAGGCCTGACGAGATCAAAGCCATCGTCGGCGCGCTGGAGGGACGCTGGCGCCCGGTCCTGCTGACGGCCATCTTCACCGGCCTGCGCGCCTCAGAACTGCGCGGCCTCCGTTGGTCCGACGTCGACCTCGCCAAGCGGGAAGTGCGGGTGGAGCAGCGCGCTGACAGGTTCAACGCGATCGGCGCGCCGAAGTCGGAGAGCGGAGCGCGCACCGTCCCCCTGCCCCCGTTGGTCGCCAACGCCCTGAAGGAATGGAAGCTGGCTTGTCCGAAGGGCGAACTGGATCTTGTGTTCCCGAACCGTGGCGGCGGCGTTGAAAGCCACCGCGCCATTCGTGGCCGCGGCCTGATCCCGTCGCAGATCAGGGCCGGCGTCACCGTCGTCATTGCCGGCCAGCTCGACAAGGACCGCAAGCCGATCATGGCCGCCAAATACACCGGGCTACATTCGCTGCGGCACTTCTACGCCAGCTGGTGCATCAACCGGCCGGCGGATGGCGGCCTCGGCCTGCCGTTAAAGGTGGTCCAGGAACGTATGGGCCACGCGAGCGTCGTGATGACAAGCGACGTCTACGGCCACCTGTTCCCGAACGGCGACGACGGCGAGGAAATGGCCGCCGCGGAGCGCGCGCTGTTCACCTGAGCGCGACATGGCCGCGACATGCGGCCAATTTCACGAATTAATTCAACGCGTCTTTGCGGACTGCAAATCCGCGCACCCGAGTTCGATTCTCGGCCAGGCCTCCAAACTAACATTCGCACTTTGCTCTCGCGGACACCGGCGCGCCAAGCCTCGGTTTTCGCGGGCCTATTCGGCCCGGTTCCGCTGTAGCGGCCGTCGTTTCGCGCTCGCCAATCCGCCCGAATGACCGCCTTTTCGG
>Ga0302314_10013028_pt1 | contig 14321 bp, 15 predicted proteins | sample III_Palsa_N2_3_FD_200533 | JGI IMG/M metagenome (GOLD analysis project Ga0302314, IMG submission 200533) | Peat permafrost microbial communities from Stordalen Mire near Abisko, Sweden - III_Palsa_N2_3 | ecosystem: Environmental > Terrestrial > Soil > Palsa > Peat permafrost | place: Sweden... | reverse complement strand
CGCGACAGCGAAGCCTTCGATCGCGCCGTCGACCTGCGCATCATGCGAATCCGGCGCAAGATCGAACCGGACCCGACCAAACCCGCGGTCATTCGCACCATCCGGGGCGGCGGATATCTGTTCTCGCCGGCCGGCGACAAGGCGTGACGAGAAGCCTTACTGATCCGTTCCGAACGAGCAATCGGCGCCGCCGCCGGAATTGTCCTTGATCACGGCAGGATCGAGCGTGCAGTTCAGCTTTGTGACGCCTTCGATCATCGAGCCGGCCGCCCCTTCCGCGACCACGCCCGCTGAAGCCAAGGTGGCGTAGACTTCATTGGCCTCGCGGCCTTTCAGGGAACGCTTGCCCTTTTTGAAGGTCAGCTCGCAGCTGCGTTCGGCGATGGCGACATTGCTGATCCTGCAGGTCAGGCTTTCGGCGGTGACCGACAATTTCCGCTTGTCGCCAGCTTTGACATTGCCGTCGAACAGACCCGCAATCGTTCTTTTCTCGTACGCGCTCAGAAGCGGCGAATATTGCGCCACCACAGCGGCCACCGCCAGCGCCGTCGGCCCTGACGTGGTTGCCTGCGCCGCCGATGCGGCGGATTGGCCAAGGGATGTGACAAGGATTGTGAGAAGAAAGACAACGGTCGAGGCTTTCAACACCCGTTTCGTCATAACAACGCTCCATTGACCGGGACATAAGCTTGCAGCGCCTACCATATCAAAACCTAAGGTAGTTCGACAAGTTTATGTATTGCGAAGGTTTTATGGACAATCTACTGAAAAGCCCGCTCCGGTCGTGTGGCCGGTGATGCGAACGGCTGCGATATCGGGCCGAACAACCCTGTTCCTCCGCGCGCTTGCGCTCACCTCCGTCATCGCGTCGCCCACCATCGCCGAGGAGGCGAAATTTCAAAGCAGGCAGCTCACGCCCGCCGGGGAATACACCTTTGGCATCGAAGGGCCGGCCGTCGACCAGGGAGGAAACCTGTACGTCGTCAATTTCGGCAAACCCGGCACGATCGGAAAACTGGCGGATGGCGCTTCGCAATCGGAGCTGTTCGCGGTCCTGCCTGAAGGAAGCATCGGCAATGCGATACGCTTCGATCGGGAAGGCCGCATGTTCGTCGCCGACTACAAGAACCATAATATCTTTCTGGTCAGTCCGGACGGGAAAGAGGTCGAAACCTATTTCCATTCCGACGACTTCAATCAGCCCAACGACATGACGATCGCGATGGATGGCACGATCTACGCCAGCGACCCGCATTGGAAGCGACACGACGGTCAGGTCTGGCGAATCCGGAAATCGGCCGACGGCAGCGTCGTCGGCGAAAGGATGACCGCCGATCGCCGGATGAGCACGACCAACGGTATCGATCTCAGCCCCGACGGCAAGACACTCTACGTCGGAGAATCCGATACGCGGGAGATATGGTCGTACCGGATCGACGGCAGCCATCTTCTCTCGCCCAGGCTCGTGAAGCGGTTCGACGATTTCGACATCGACGGCCTGCGTACCGATACCGAAGGAAACCTGTTTGTGGCGCGGATACTGAAAGGCACCATCGCGGTGCTGAGCCCCCAGGGGAAACTGAAACGGGAGATCGCGCTCAAGGCAAAGGAGCCGACCAACCTCGCCTTTGGCGGCCCTGACGGAAAGACCGTTTTCGTGACGCAGCGGCAGGGCGGATTCGTCGAATCGTTTCGCACCGATCATCCGGGCCGCGAAGCCTGTTTTCAGGCCTGTGCCGGGCACAGATAGATCGGCCAGCACTCCAGGCCGTCCGGCCACGAGAGAGCCGCGAACCCCCAACTGCCGAAAGGTTCCGTCCTCCCTGCCCGACGAACCGTTTCCCGGGCCAGGCCACAACCTAAAATTTATCTCATTCAAATTGCTGGCATTTCCTGTCTGAATGTGTCGTCGCGAGAGCTGCGACGAAACAATTCTCCTGGGCATGAAACCATTTTCCGCTTGGCGTGCAGACGTCCCGAAACGTTCGCTGACTATCAATTTGGGCAACGAAGCGCCGCCAAGCGGCGACACTGGGAGCCTGTCATGCCGAACGTCATTGCCATCAATGCAGCAGCCCGCCAGGGCATCATCGCCGCGCAGGCGACCTCGGATGAAATGCTGCTGGACAGTATTGCCGATGGCGGCCGGACGGCGATGCACATCCTCTATTCCCGCCACAATGTACGGGTTTACCGCTTCATCCTTCGCATGGTGCGCGACGCCACCATGGCGGAAGACCTCGTCAGCCAGGTTTTCCTGGACGTCTGGCGGACCGCCAGCCAGTTCGAAGGCCGTTCCCAGGTTTCCACCTGGCTATTGTCGATCGCCCGCTTCAAGGCGCTGACCGCGCTGCGCCAGCGCCGGCACGAGGACATCGACCAGGAAGACGTGCTTGAAATCGCCGACGAGGCCGACACGCCGGAAGCCTCGCTCGATCGCAGCGACACCAGCGCGATCCTGCGCGCCTGCGTCGCGAAATTGTCTCCGGCGCACCGCGAGATCATCAACCTCGTCTATTATCACGAGAAATCGGTGGAAGAGGTTGGCCGGATCATCGGGATCCCCCAGAGCACGGTGAAAACCCGGATGTTTTATGCCCGCAAACAGCTCGCCGATCTGCTCAGAGTTGCCGGCATCGACAGTTTGGCCGCATAAGACAAGCCTCCGGGCGGTCAGACGAGTTTTGCCCGCTTTGCGGCGGCGATCGCGAACCGGGGTGGTTCAGCCGCGCACAATCCCGCGCGTTCGCGATCAGGCCGATACCTTCGGCCGATCGCGCATGGTAAGGTCCGTATCGCAATAGCGACGACGGATGGATGTCATGTTCGAGGGCTGGGATGCGGTGGTGTTGGCCCGGGCGCAATTCGCATTCACGATGTCGTTCCACATCGTGTTTCCCGCCTTCTCGATCGGGCTGGCAAGCTATCTCGCGGTGCTTGAAGCGCTCTGGCTGTGGACCGGACGCGAGGTCTTCATCAACCTGTTCAATTACTGGCTGAAGATATTCGCCATCGCTTTCGGCATGGGCGTGGTGTCGGGCATCGTGATGTCCTACCAGTTCGGCACCAACTGGTCGGCCTTTTCGGACAAGACCGGTCCCGTGATCGGCCCCTTGATGGCCTATGAGGTTCTGACCGCGTTTTTCCTCGAAGCGGGCTTCCTCGGCGTGATGCTGTTCGGCCTGGAGCGGGTCGGCCACAGGCTGCATTTCCTCGCCACCCTGATGGTCGCGATCGGCACGCTGATCTCGGCCTTCTGGATCCTGTCCGCCAATTCCTGGATGCAAACGCCGACCGGCTACGCCATCAACGCCGACGGGCAGTTCGTCGCCGCCGACTGGCTCAAGCTCATCTTCAATCCGTCGTTTCCCTACCGTCTGGTCCACATGGTGCTGGCGGCCTATCTCACGACCGCGCTGGTGGTCGGCGCCGTCGGCGCGTTTCACCTGTGGCGCGATCAGCATCTTCCCGGCCCGCGGGTGATGTTTTCGATGGCGATGTGGATGGCCACGCTGGTGGCGCCGATCCAGATTCTCGCGGGCGACCAGCACGGCCTCAACACCCTGGAACATCAGCCCACCAAGATCATGGCGATGGAAGGCCATTACCAGAGCCACAAGGATGGTGCGCCGCTGATCTTGTTCGGCTGGCCCGACCAGGCCGCGGGCGTAGTCAAATACGCGCTCGAAGTGCCGAAACTGGGTTCGCTGATTCTGAAACACTCTTTCGATGCGCCGCTGGCGGGCCTCGACACCGTGCCGCGCGAGAACTGGCCGCCGGTGCCGATCACTTTCTGGTCGTTCCGGATCATGGTCGGATTGGGATTCCTGATGATGGGGCTCGGCCTGTTCAGCCTGTGGAATCGCTGGTGCGGCACGCTGTATCAATCCCGCCTGCTGCAGATGTTCGCGATGGCGATGGGGCCGGCGGGCTTCCTGGCCGTGCTCGCGGGCTGGATCACCACCGAGACCGGGCGGCAACCGTTCACGGTGTACGGGCTGCTGCGGACGGTTGAATCGGCCTCGCCGCTCGCATCACCCGCGGTGGCCTCGTCGCTGATCGCCTTTGTGATCGTCTATTTCGCGGTGTTCGCCGCCGGCGTGATCTATATTCTGCGGCTGATGGCGCAGCCGCCGCATCACGGTGAGCAGGGGCCGCAGGGCGATATCCCGGCGCGCGCCGCCGGCATCACACCTGCGGCCGGCGCGGCCGCGAGAGGAGCCGCGTGATGACCGGCGCCGTCGACATCGCCACCATCTGGGCGTTCATCATCGCCTTCGCCGTCTTTGTCTATGTGGTGATGGACGGATTCGATCTCGGCCTTGGCATCCTGTTTCCATTGTTTCCGGACAAGGCCGACCGCGACGTGATCATGAACAGTGTCGCCCCGGTCTGGGACGGCAACGAAACCTGGCTGGTGCTCGGCGGCGGCGGAATGATGGCTGCGTTTCCGCTGGCTTACGCGGTGCTGATGCCGGCGCTGTACACGCCGATGATCGCAATGCTGATCGGCCTGATCTTTCGCGGCGTCGCCTTTGAATTCCGCTGGCGCACCACGCAGAGCGGGCGCAATCGCTGGGATCTCGCCTTCGCCGGCGGATCGCTGCTGGCGGCGCTGGCGCAGGGGATCGCGCTCGGCGCCATCCTGCAGGGCGTCCATGTCGAGGGGCGGCATTATGCCGGCGGCTGGTGGGACTGGCTGACGCCGTTCAGCATCCTGACCGGCGCTGCGCTGGCGGTCGGCTATGCGCTGTTGGGCGCGACATGGCTGGTGCTCAAGACCGAGGGCGCGCTTCGCGACAAGGCCTATGTCCTGAGCTGGTCCTTGCTGTTCGCGATGTTGGGCGCCATTGGCGCGGTCAGCATCGCCACGCCGTTCCTCCACGTTCAATATGCGCAGCGCTGGTTTACCTGGCCGAACCTCGTCCTGACCGCGCCGGTACCGGTTGCGGTCGCCGCCGTCGCCGTGATGTTGCTGCGCAGCCTCGCCGGCAAGCGGGATTACCAGCCGTTCTTTCTGTCGCTGGCGCTGTTCGCTCTGTCCTATGCCGGGCTCGGCATCAGCATGTGGCCCTATGTCGTGCCGCAGAGCATCACCATCTGGCAGGCGGCATCGCCCGAGAACAGCCAGGTCTTCATGCTGTTCGGCGTCGCCGTGCTGGTGCCGCTGATCCTCGGTTACACCGCATGGGCCTACTGGGTATTTCGCGGCAAGGTAAGGCACGGGAGCGGCTATCATTGATGACTTCGTCGCCCAAAACACGACCGCTGGCGGAGCGCCTGTTGTGGTTCGCCGTCCTGTGGCTCGGCGGCGTCGGCGCGGTCGCCAGCGTGTCGTTCGGGCTGCGGTTATGGATCGCGCCGAAATGAAGTTTTTGCGGCAGCCTGATGCCCGCCGTCCAGCAAAAATCGCAATTATCCCAGCTAGATATCCGGATTGCTTGCCATCGCGCCATCCCTGAGATTTGATGGTTCCGGCGATTTGACAAACAGTGATAGATACCCGGAAGCGGCCAACGAGGAGTCCATCGATGACGAAGTTTCGGCACCTGATCTGGATGGTGATCTCAGCTGTCGGCCTGACGCTTTCGGTCACGCAGGGCCATGCGCAGCAGCCCGATGTCGGCGACCAGCCCGGGCTTCTGGCGGATGACTCCGTGGAACTGGATCCGGAATACCGCAAGCAGATGGTTTACTACCGCTCCACCGAGGCGCCGGGCACCATCATCATCTCGACCGCGGAGCGCCATCTCTATCTGATCCAGGGCAATGGCCGCGCGCTGCGCTATGGCATCGGCGTCGGCCGCGACGGATTTCAGTGGCAGGGATTGCTGAACATTACCCGCAAGGCGGAATGGCCGGACTGGACGCCGCCGCCGGAGATGATCGCTCGCCAGCCTTATCTGCCGCGCTTTATGGCCGGCGGCCCGGGCAATCCGCTCGGCGCGCGCGCGATGTATCTCGGCACCACCGTCTATCGCATCCACGGCACCAACCGGCCGGATACGATCGGCACCGCGGTCTCGTCCGGCTGTTTCCGGCTGGTCAACGCCGACGTCGCCGACCTCTATGAGCGTGTCCCGGTCGGCACCAAGGTTATCGTGCGGCAGAAGCCGGAATTGTAACCGCGACGGCTGCGTTTCCGCAACCGCTCCCTATTCCCGACATTGCGAGAGATAAATCATGCGCACATTCCGAGGCGGCCTCCTGATTGGGCTGGCGGTCGCAGTCGCGGTCGCGGCGGCGGCCATCACCTACGAACGCTATGACACGCGGACCCTGAAACGGACGATCCGTCGCGGCGAGGTGCTGTGCGGCGTCAATACCGGCCTGCCCGGTTTTTCGATCCCCGACGACAAGGGCAACTGGACCGGCTTCGATGTGGATTTCTGCCGCGCGGTCGCAGCGGCGATCTTTGACGATCCGAAGAAGGCGAAATTTGTTCCGCTCGATGCCAACGAGCGCTTCAAGGAGTTGCAGAACCGCAAGGTCGATATTCTCTCCCGCAACTCGACCTGGAGCATGTCGCGCGAGACGTCCTACGACCTCTATTTCCCGGCCGTGGCCTATTATGACGGCGAAGGATTCATGGTTCCGAGGTCACGAAACATCGATTCCGCGCTCGATCTCAACGGCAGCAAGGTCTGCGTGCAGTCGGAAACCACGACCCAGCTCAATCTCGCCGATTATTTCCGTGCCAACAACATCAAATACCAGGAGATGAAATTCGGCAAACTGGAAGACGTCATCAAGGCCTATGATTCCGGGCAGTGCGACACCCTCACCGCTGACGTCTCCCAGCTCTATGCGTTGCGGTTGAACCTTGGCAAACCGGGCGACCACGTCATCCTCCCCGACATCATTTCAAAGGAACCGCTGGCCCCTGTGGTGCGGGAACGGGACGACGACTGGATGCTGATCGTGAAGTGGACCTTGTATGCGATGATCAACGCCGAAGAACTCGGCATTACCTCCAAGAACATCGATGAGGCGCTGAAGTCGAAGAAGCCCGACGTGATGCGGCTGGTCGGAACCGAGGGGAATTATGGCGAAGAACTGGGGCTGACCAGGGACTGGGCCGTCCGCATCATCCGCCACGTCGGCAATTACGGCGAGGTCTACGAGCGCAATGTCGGCTCGGGATCGAAACTCGGCATCCCCAGGGGCCTCAACCAGCTCTGGAGCGCCGGCGGCATCCAATACGCGCCGCCGATCAGGTGAGGCTTCTGGGCTTAGCCCACAAGCCCGCCACACCACCACTCGTCATCACCCGCGAAAGCGGGTGATCCAGTACGTCGCGGCCGTTGTGTTTTATCACGAACGCTGCGGGGTGCCCGGTCAAGCCGGGCGATGATGAATTGTTATGATGCGACGCGCGTGCGCATAGCCTCAATAATTCTTCATCCGCGCCAGCTGATCGGCATGAAAGTTGGTGTCGCCGAACAGTTCCTGGCAGACCCGCGCGCGTTTCATGAAGAAGCCGATGTCGAACTGGTCGGTCATGCCCATGCCGCCATGCATCTGCACGCCTTCCTGAACCGCCAACGTCGCGGTTGAGCCGGCCCGCGCCTTGGCGACCGCGACCGCCGCCGCCGCATTCTCGAAATTGCCGTCGAGCGTCTGCAGCGCCTTCAGCACCGCGGCGCGGGTAATCTCGATCTCGATATAGAGCTGCGCGGCGCGGTGCTGCAGCGCCTGAAATTCGCCGATCAACTTGCCGAATTGCTTGCGCTCCTTCAGGTAGCCGACCGTGCGGCCGAATACTTCCTCGCTGACCCCGACCATTTCCGAGGCGACCGCGCCGCGGCCGATATTGAGCACGCCTTCCAGCAATGCGCCGCCCTGATCGACCTCGCCGAGCACGCCATCGGCATTGACCTCGACATTGTCGAATTTGATGCGCGCGGCGTTGTGCGAATCGACCATCGCGGTGCGCTCGGTCTCGATGCCCCTGGTCCTGGGATCGACCAGGAATAGCGTCAGCCCGTCACGCTCGCCGGGGGAGCCGGCGGTGCGCGCCGCCACGATCAAAAGATCAGCGGTGTGGCCGTCGACCACAAAGGCCTTGTCGCCCTGAAGCCTGAAGCCATTGCCGGAACGCACCGCCTGCATCCGGGTCTGCAACGGACGATGTTTGGCCCCTTCATCGACGGCGAGCGCGGCCAGCAGCGAGCCATCGGCGATCTTCGGCAGGTGCTCGGATTTCTGCGCCGCGCTGCCGCCGCGCGATAATGCGGAAGCCGCCAGCACGGCGGTGGCCAGAAACGGCGACGGCATCAGGGTGCGGCCGATTTCTTCCATCACCACGCCGGCCTCGACGCAGCCCAGACCGCTGCCGCCGAAATCCTCCGGCACCAGCAGACCGGAAAATCCCATCTCGGCGAAACTCTTCCACAGGTCGCGGGAAAATCCGGTCGCATCCCTGGTATCGCGCAACTGCCGCAGATGCGACACCGGCGCCTTGTCGCTGATGAGCCCGCGCGCGCTGTCGCGCAACATCGACTGTTCTTCGCTGAGGACGAGTGCCATGAAAAGGATCCGATAAGTTTGATGTTAATCAATCGGCGCAATTCACATGAAGTTCGTCATGCCCGGCCTTGTGCCGGGCATCCACGTCCTTCTTTGAAGCAACAACGAAGTAAGACGTGGATGGCCGGGACGAGCCCGGCCATGACGAATAGTCGTTCAGTCTCAAGCCCCCGGCAGATCGAGAATCCGTTTCGCCACGATGCCGAGCATCACCTCCGAGGTGCCGCCCTCGATCGAGTTGGCCTTGGTGCGCAGCCAGGCGCGCGGCCGTGCGCCGCCCTTCGAGCGCTCGCTCTCCCATTCCAGCGCGTCGACGCCGCCTGCGGACATCAGGATTTCATAGCGGCGCTTGTTGAGCTCGGTGCCGTAATATTTCATGGCCGAGGAAAACGCCGGATGCGCCTGACCGGCTTTGGCCAGGTCGACCGCGCGTTCGGCGGCGCAGGCCAGCGCTGCCTCGTCGATCTCGAAGGCGGCGATTTGTCCGCGCAGCATCGGATCTTCCAGACGGCCCTGCGCGTCGGTACCGACGGAATCCGCGGCGACCTGCCCCAGCGGCCGGCCGACGCCGCGCTCGCCCATGCCCGAGATCATCGCGCGCTCATGCTGCAGCAGATATTTGGCGACGTCCCAGCCGCGATTGACCGTGCCGACCACATTGGCCTTCGGTACCCGGACATCGTCGAAGAACGTTTCGCAGAACGGCGAGCGGCCCGAGATCAACAGAATGGGCTTGGTCGAGACGCCTTTTGACGCCATGTCGAACAGAATGAAACTGATGCCGTCATGTTTCTTGCCAGTCGCATCGGTGCGCACCAGACAGAAAATCCAGTCGGCGAAATTGGCATAGGAGGTCCATATCTTCTGGCCGTTGATGATGAAGTCGTCGCCATCGCTCTCGGCGCGGGTCTGCAGTGACGCAAGGTCCGATCCGGCGTTCGGTTCGGAATAGCCCTGGCACCAGCGGATCAGGCCGGCCGCGATCTTGGGCAGATGTTCCTTCTTCTGCGCCTCCGTGCCGTATTTCAACAGCGCGGGCCCGAGCATGGAAATACCGAACGAGGTCAGCGGCTGGCGCGCGCCGAGCGCAGCCATCTCCTGGCGCACCATCTTGGTCTGCTCCGGATCGAGGCCGCCACCGCCATATTCTGTTGGCCAGTGCGGTACGGTCCAGCCCTTGTCGCGCATCCGCTCGAACCAGACGCGCTGCGGTTCGGAGGAGAATTTGGTGGAGCGGCCGCCCCAGAACGTATCGTCCTCCGAGGTCATCGGTCGCCGCATCTCCGGCGGACAATTGGCCTCCAGCCAGGCGCGGGTTTCACGGCGAAAATTTTCCAGATCGGACATGGGGGCGTTTCCATCGGCTGTTGTTGGATCGACCTTAGCCGCCGCATCGTGGAATTCAATATGTCTGTGGGCGCACCCATGCGGCCACGGATGTGGCCTTGACCCCCGATCGGGTGTATTCGCAAGCCGCAGCGATTGAAAAACAAGAGGAAATGCAGATGCGGCTGAAGTTGCTTTCGCCAGGCGAAATGAGCCCGGAGCAGAAAGAAACCTACGACGAATCGATTGCCGGCAAGCGCGGCGCTCCGCCGGCGCCGATGATGGCCTGGCTCAACAGCCCGGAGATGGCGCGTCATGCCACACGCCTGGGCGGTGTGCTGCGGTTCGACACCATGTTTCCGGCCAAGCTGTCGGAGATCGCGATCCTGGTCACGGCGCGGCACTGGACCTCGCATTACGAATGGTTCGCCCACAAGCGGCTCGCGCTCAAGGGCGGCATGGACCCCGGCATCATCGAGGACATCCGGCACCGCCGCACGCCCCGTTTCGACGATCCGAAGGGCCAGATGATCTACGATGTCGCGAGGTCACTGCACGAAGGTCACGGCCTCACCCAAGGTCTTTACGACGAGGCCGTGAAAGTACTGACCGAGCGCGGACTGGTCGAAGTCGTCGGCCTGTGCGGCTATTACACCATGGTTTCGATGACGTTGAACACGTTCGAATTCGGCCTGCCGGAGGGAGAGGTGTCCGATCTTGCCTAACCGGTGACCGCTGCATAGATCGTCACGGAAGCCATGACTGCAAACGGAGAAACCATGCCGGAAAATCCGACACCCATCATCGCGGGAACGCGGATCGGACATGTTCATCTCAAGGTGGCGGACCTCGATCGCGCGCTGGGATTCTATTGCGGCGTGCTGGGCTTCGAGGTGACGCAACGGATCGGCTCCGACGCGGCGTTCATTTCGGCTGGCGGCTATCATCACCATATCGGCCTCAACACCTGGGAAAGCAAAGGCGGCCGTCCGCCGGCACCGGGAACCACGGGACTGTTTCACACCGCGATTCTCTACCCGACGCGGCCGGCGCTGGCCGATGCGCTGCATCGCGTGATCCAGGCCGGAATTCAACTCGACGGGGCCAGCGATCACGGCGTCAGCGAGGCGCTTTATCTGCGCGATCCCGACGAGAACGGCGTCGAGCTGTATTGGGACCGGCCCGCGGCGCAATGGCCGCGCCGGCCCGACGGGTCGCTGGCGATGTTCACGCACCGGCTCGATCTGGAAGATCTATTGCGGCAACGGGTGGCGTGATGCGTCCGCCCTTGCCGCGCACCATGATCAGCATGGCCGCGATCAGCTCAAGGCCGATGCAGCCGTAAAACGGCAAGCTGTAGTTTCCGGACGCGTCGCGCAGCAGGCCTATGATCCCCGGACCGAACGCATAGGTAACCTGGTTGATTGCCGTGATCAGGCTGATCAGCACGCCAAACGAAGGTGAATCGAATTCGCGCTGGATGATCAGGGAAGGCAGTGTAATCAGGTTACCGACCGAGAATCCGAACAGCGCGCAGGCCGCAACCAGCAGCGCCTCGTTGCGTGAATTGATGACGACCGCCAGCGCCACGGCCTGACTTGCGAACGACAACGCCGAGGCCAGCCGCTGGTTGAGTCGATCGATCACGGCAGAGAACAGCACGCGCCCGAATACCGCCATTGCCGTCAATAGCGCGACCGCGATCGCGGCATGCTCGCGTCCGATCACCGGATCGAGAAACGTGATCAGGTGGACGATGAATCCGACCTGCGCGCACAACACCAGCGCGAACGCGATCGCCACCGTCAGGAATGCGGTATCCCGCAGCGCCATTGCGCGTATCGGCGGCGCGGATCGAATTTCGCCGCCAGGCAATTGCGTCTCAACGCGACTGGCCGGCGGCGGGCCAACGAAGGCCAGGATGACCGGAATCATCAGCGCGAGCATCACGACCGCGGCCAGCGTCATCGCGTCGGCAAATCCGAGATGGCCGATCGCGACCACCAGCAGCGGCACGCCGATGATGCCGCCGAAGCTCGCGCCGTTCAGTGCCAGGCTGATCGCCATGCCGCGCTTGGTGTCGAACCATAGCCCGAGCGTGTTGGTGATGACGCCGAGGCTGGTTCCCGCCCAGCCGAAGGCAAACACCGCATCGGCAAGGTAAAGCTGCCACGGCTCCGACGCCCAGCCGATCAGGACGGCGGCGGCGGCCATCGCACATGTACCCGCCAGCAGGCAGTTGCGTGGACCGAAGTTGCGGATCGCCTCGCTGACGAAGACGATCAGTAACGCGCCGAACAGGTAGAAGAAGGTCGTGCCGGACGAGATCAGCGAAGTCGGCCAGCCATGCAGACGGTGCAACTCGGCGACATAAACGGTTTGGCCGTAAAAACCGAAACCCCAGCCGAAGATGGCGACCAGAAAACATACGGCAACGATCCGCCAACCCTCGTAGCGGATGGATCTTTCGTCGACGGCATCGGAACTGAACGCCTGCATCGGGCTGTTGTCCTGAGCTGGATAACCCACGCTAGCCGATTGCAGGCCGCAATGCTTCGCCCGACGACGAAGCGTGTGATCATGAATCTAGGTCATGATCCTGGTCGGATCGTAGAAGAATCGCTCGCGGAATATCCTGTCACCACGCCATTCCTGCAGCGCGACCTCGTCGAACCGGCGCACCTTGCCGGTCTTGTCGGTCATCTCGAAAATCCAGTGAATGGCGACGTGATCGCCCTCGACCACCGACGACATCGCCTTGGAATAGACATGCGACATCAACGCCAGCACGCCACGCTCATGAGCCACCAGCAGGTCGCGACCGACACGCGGTGGCGCCGCATTCTCCTGCATGCTGGAATCTTCGGTGTAATAGCGCTCGATCGCGCCGGCATGGTCGCCGGATTCGACGAACGCGATGAACTCATCGACACGGGCTCGCGACGGCATCAGGACCTCCAACAGTTCAGGCAGAAAAAGCCGACTAAATGCCGGGATCGGGAAATTCCGGAATCGATTGCGATGCCGCCCGCCGCTTCGCCAGCGAAGCCACCGCCAGCACCACGAGTCCCAGCAAGACGGGCGGAAACACCACCATATTGACCGCCGACCAGCCGAAATTGGCCAACAGCTGACCCGAGGAAAACGAGCCCAACGCCATCATCCCGAACACCAGGAAATCATTGAAGGCCTGCACCTTGTTGCGCTCCTGCGGCCGGTGCGTCTCCAGCACCAGCGCCGAAGCGCCGACAAAGGCAAAATTCCAGCCGATGCCGAGCACGATCAGCGTGGCCCAGAAATGCATCGCCGTCAGGCCCGACAGGCCAATCGTTGCGCCCAGGGCTTCGAGCGACAGGCCGAGCGCGACGATCCTCGGCGCCCCGAAGCGGGCGATAAGGGATCCCGTAAAGAAGCTCGGGCCGTACATCGCAACGATGTGCCACTGGATGCCGAAATTCGAATCGCTGAGACTCAAGCCGCACATTTTCATCGCCAGCGGCGCCGACGTCATGACCAGATTCATCATCGGATAGGCGATCACGCCGCACAGGGCCGCCGCGATAAACCGCGGCTGCCGCGCGATCTCGAACAGCGGACGGCCGCCGTGCAGATCGGCCGGCGCGGGCTTCGGCGCATCGACGCCCGCAAGAACGGCCATCGCGATCAGCGCCACCATCGCCTGCACCACAAAACTGAAGGCGAACAAATAGGGCTGCCAGACATCCATCGTCCATTGCACGAGCTGCGGTCCGAGCACGCCCGCGAACACGCCGCCGGCCATCACCCACGACACCGCCTTCGGTCGAAAGGCGGCGCTGGCGCCATCGGCGGCGGCGAAACGATAGGATTGCGACACCGCGCCATAGAGCCCGCCGAGAAACGTCGCGCAGCAAAACAGCGGAAACGACGCATGGAGGATGGCGAAGGCCCCGAGCAGGCCGGTCAGCATGCCGCAGAAGGTGCCGATGATGAAGGCGACGCGGCGGCCATAGGCGCGCGAGATGGCGCCGGTCGGCAACGTGCCGGCGGCGAGCCCGGCCACATACATCGAGATCGGCACGGTCGCGAGCGAGACGTCCGGCGCCAGCAATGCCCCGACAATCGAGCCGGTCGCGAAAATGACGGCCGAGTTCGCGCCGGTCAGCGCCTGCGCCGCCGCCAGACGCACGACATTGGATCGCGCGCGGGCGTCACCGGAAATCTCGTCAGCTGCCGTCAAGTCGATCATCGGATATTTCCACCCGCACGCGGCCCAGGTACGGTCGAGATGCCGTCGAGCCCGCATTGATTCCCCTTACTATGAAGGGCGGTATCGGCCCAATCAACCGATGCAACCGGGCGCGCGCTATGCGTCGTTGCTTAGGTCGCCGTTGAGCGCCGGAACACCAGCGTGAGATTATTGGACGGCATCTCGACTATCTCGACCAGCGCCAGACCGGCCCCCATCGCCAGCTCTTCCAGGGCTT
>Ga0302314_10013027_pt1 | contig 14321 bp, 10 predicted proteins | sample III_Palsa_N2_3_FD_200533 | JGI IMG/M metagenome (GOLD analysis project Ga0302314, IMG submission 200533) | Peat permafrost microbial communities from Stordalen Mire near Abisko, Sweden - III_Palsa_N2_3 | ecosystem: Environmental > Terrestrial > Soil > Palsa > Peat permafrost | place: Sweden... | reverse complement strand
CAGGGGCTAAAGCCCAAGTTCATGGCGGATTGTGATGTGCGGGCTAAAGCCCGCACCCACCTCAGAAGCAAAAGCAAATACTGAGATCCTTCACTGCGTTCAGGATGACGGCAGTGGAATGTTATTTTCCGGTGGCGAGGATCAGGCGCGCCCAGAGGGCTTTGAGGCCGTCTTTGGTTTTGACGGAGCAGGGGATGATCTCGTCGAGCTGATGCTCGCGCTTCAGGAGGGCCAGGTTCTTGTTGAGGGCATTGGTGCCCATTTTGTCGGCCTTGGTTCCAACTACGACGATGTTGCGTTCGAGCTGGCGGAGGAAGTCGAGCAGGTGGGCGTCGCTGCCTTGCGGCGGGATGTTGCTGTCGATCAGGCAGACGCAGAGGGCGAGGGTCTCGCGTTCGGCGAGGTAGGGCTCGATGAACTTGGGCCACTCGGAGGAGATGGACTTGGATATCTTGGCGTAGCCGTAGCCGGGCAGGTCGGCGAGGATGAGGTCGGGGCGGAGTTTTTTCTCGGCACCTGCGCCTTCATGCAGAGCGAAGAAATTAATGGCGCGGGTGCGGCCGGGCGTGGAGGAGACGTGCGCCTGCTTGGAGCCGAGGAGAGCGTTAATCAGGCTGGATTTGCCGACGTTGGAGCGGCCGAGGAATGCGACTTCGGGCGCGTTGTGCGTCTTGGCTGCGGTGGGGAAGTGCGCCGGGTCAGTGGCGGAGAGCAGGAATGTGGGTGAGAGGCGCATGCTTCCCTAGTGTAGCGTTTTGGAGCTGAGTGCGAGTGGGGCGGAAAATGCAAAGGCATACCTCAGGGGCTAAAGTCCAAGTTCATGGCGGATTGTAATGTGCGGGCTAAAGCCCGCACCCACCCAAAGGCAAAGGCGGTCGAGCTTCGCTCGATAACCCACCCTTTGCGATGAGTGCTGCGTGCACGGCGAAAATAAAGGCCGCAAAGGATGGGGCACCCGGGCTTTGTGGAGCTACTTGTATTCGATGAGCTTTGGGGCGGATTTGTGGCGGCGGGTGCGGTAGTTGAGCTGGCCGATGAAGATGGGAATCTGTTGCAGGTGGGAGTGGATGCCGTAGAGCAGGCGGGTGGGGATGTGGAGGGTCTTGCTGCGGGCTTTGAGCGCGGTGCGCTGCACGAGCGAGCAGAAGAAGAGCACGCCGATGAGCAGGGGCCAGAATCTTCCGGTCAAAAGAGCGCAGAGGATGGAGATGTTGAAGAGCATGGTGAGGGCGACGGCGCGGAGGATGTTGCTTTTGGCTTCGCGCGACCAGAGGGGCAGCGGCGTGGCGGCGTAGCGGGCGGATACCTGCGCGTAGGCGTAGCCGGTGCGGGTGCTGCGCCGCCAGTACTGTGAGAACTTTGTGATGGCGAGGTCGTGCATGACCATGGGAACATCCATGCGCAGGATCTTTAGGCTGTGGGCGCGCATGCGACGGCACATGTCAGGCTCTTCGCCGGCGATGAGCGAGGGATCGTAGCCGCCGACGAGCGAGAGCGCGCTGCGGCGGATGAGGGCGCAGCCGCCGCAGTAGTCGACGAAGCCGGGTGCGCCGTTCCAGTCGAGATCGAGAACGCGATTGTAGATGCTGGCTTCGGGATGTAACTCGCGGATGTCGCCGCAGACGGCGGCGATGGATTCGTCAGCAAAGCTAGGCAGTGCGGTGCGGACAAAGTCGGGGTCGAGCACGGTGTCGCCATCGAGAAAGAGGATGATCTCGCCGCGAGCCTCGCGCCAGCCGGTATTGCGGGCGAGCGCGGCGGTGGTGGGGCCTTCAATTTTAAAAACACGCGCGCCGGAGTCTTCGGCGATCTGGATGCTGTTGTCAGTGGAGTTGGAGTCGACGTAGAGCAGTTCGATGTCGAAGCCGTCGCGCTGCATGGCGTTGACGGAGGCGAGGCAGGCGCGGAGGCGCTCGCCTTCGTTGCGGCCGATGACGACGACGGTGACGATCACGCTTCCTCGCTGGCTTTACGGGGCAGGATCCTTGCGGGGACGCCGACGGCGATGGAGTTTGCGGGTACGTCGGTGATGACGACGGCGTTTGCGCCGATGGTGACGTCGTCGCCGATGTGGATGGGGCCGAGCAGGACTGCGCCGGCGCCGATCTCGACGCGGTTGCCGATGACGGGCGAGCGCGGGTCGCTGACGTGGCGGAGGCCGACGGTGACACCGTTGCGGAGGACGCAGTCGTCGCCGAAGACGGCGTCGCCGGAGATGATAATGCCGCCGAAGTGGTCGATGCGGAAGCGATGGCCGAGCTTTGTCTCGCAGGGAAGTTCGATGCCGGTGAGGATCTGGCTGACGATCTTCAGCAGCTTGTAGAGGAAGGAAAACGGCAGCCGCAGCAGGCGCGGGCGGATACGGTAGCGCCAGCGGCCGAAGCGATAGACCACCATTGCCCAGAGGCCGGGGCGGGTGATGTCGCGGTGATGCGTCTGCCAGTCTTCGCGAAGATTATCGAACATCAGGGTGAGTTTAGCAGGTGGGCTGGAGCTAATTCGCGATACGAGCATCCTGCGGCCCCACATCTCAAAGGCGAGATGTGGGGCACCCGCTTTTTACCAGGGACGCGGCGGGGAGATGCGGCCGCCGCGGGTCTCCTGCCATGCTGCATCGAGGGAGGTGGCCATGGCGTGGTTGTAGATGACGCGTTGCGCTGCCTCGGGATGGCGGGAGTGGCGGTTGTGCCAGGCGCGCAGGCGGTAGAAGGCGGTTTCGAGCCTGTGCATGATCTTCGCGCCGACGCCGTGGTGTTTGCGGTGGTAGAGGAGCATGCTGCGCATGCGCCAGAGCGTGAGTTGCGAGCCGGTGGAGGAGAACTGCATGTGGCCCATCTGGCGCGCGCTCTCGCCGCCGATGTGGACGACGACGATATCGGGCCAGTACCAGACCTGGTAGCCGGCGGCGTGGATGCGGCGGCAGATATCGACATCGTCGTAGTAGAAGAAGAAGTTTTCGTCGAGGAGGCCGACCTCGTCGAGCACGGACTTGCGGATGATGGAGAATGCACCGGGGGCCCAGTCAATTTGCGCGGGCTGGAGCGGATCGTCCCAGGTGCGGTCGCCGCGGCCGAAGAATTTCGACTTGGGATATTTTGCGGCGAGGCCGGTGAGCATGAGCAACTCGTAGAACGGCGTGGGGAAGCGGCGCGCGGAGGGCTGGAGCAGACCGTCTTCGCCGATGAGGCGTGCGCCGGCGAGACCGGCTTTAGGATTCGCGTCCATGTGTTCGATGCAGAGGCGGAGTGCGCCGGGCTCCATGAAGGCGTCGGAGTTGAGCTGCATGATGTAGCGGCCGGTGCACTGGCGAAAGGCGAGGTTGTTGGCGGCGGCGAAGCCGAGGTTGGAGCCGGCGTCGATGAGCCGGACCTGCGGGAACTCGGCACGGACCATGTCGGGGGAGCCGTCGCGGGAGTTGTTGTCCACGATGAGAACTTCGGTGTGGACCTGCGGGGTGGCGGCCATCTCCTGGTAGAGCGAGACGAGGCAGCGGCGCAGCACGTCGCGGGTGTTGAAGGAGACGATGACGACGGAGAGATCGAGAGAGGCGTCACTCATTGGGCTGTCCCGGTTGCGACGGCGCGGCAACGTGTTGGCGCAGCAGAGCGGCGGTGCGGGCGAGGTTGGCGCGCTGCTGATAGGCGCTGAGTACGCGCTGGCGGGCGGCGAGGCCGAGCCGGCCGCGCAGTTGCGGGCTGGTGAAGAGCGATTCCAGTGCATCGGCGAGGGCATGCGTGGAACCCGGAGGGACGAGCAGGCCATCCACATCGTTGGTAATGAGCTCGGGGATGCCGGAGGTCCATGTGCTGACGCAGGCGAGTTGCATGGCCATCGCCTCCATCAATGCGACGGGAATGCCTTCGGCAAAGCTGGGAAGGACGAAGACGTCGGCTTCGGAGAGACGAGCGCGCGTGGCTTCGTGCGTCAACGAGCCGGTGAAGTAGACGGAGCCGTCGAGGCCGAGGGTGGTGACGCAGCTTGCGAGTGCGGCGGCGTCCGGGCCGTCGCCGATGAAGGTGAGGTGCAGGCTGTGGCCGCGCGCGGCGAGCAGGCCGGCGGCCTCCAGCAGAACGCGCTGGCCCTTGGTGGCGACGAGGCGGCCGACGCAGACCATCTGCACGGGAACGGCGATGCTGCGGGGCGTGCGCGCGGCGAAGAGGTTCGCATCCACGCCGAGGCGGGCGACGTGGATGCGCTGCCAGTGCTTTGGAGCGGAGAGGCGCATGAGCTGGCCGCGGCCGAAGTCTGAGATGCAGATGGTGAAGGCCGCCTGCTCGACCTTCTGGCGGAGAAGACAGCGTTTCAGGTCGAAGAACTCTTCCGGGCCGTGGATGGTGAGCGAGTAGGGGATCTTTGCGGCGCGGGCGGCGATACGGCCCACGTTCGACACGGAACCGCCGAAGTGAATGTGGAGGTGCTGCAGGTTGCGGGTGCGCATCCAGTCGGCCACGAGCAGGGCTTCAATGAAGTAGAAGAAGGCGAAGAGGATGCGGTAGGGGTCCACGCCGGTGCCGGTGAGCGCGGCGGCCGCACCGCGCAGGAAGACGAGCGGCTGGGTGAAGAGGGCCCGCAGGGCAACCGTCGCAGCGCCGAGGACTCCGGCCTTCTTCACGTAGAAGGTGCTGTTGACGGCGGCGGTCTCGTCTGGCGTGAGCGGGCAGGCGGAGTCGGCGACGTTGATGGAAGCGGTCTCGATGGTGAAACCCTGCTGGCGCAGGCCGGTAATCTCATCCAGAAAGAAGGTGTGGGAGACAGCGGGGTATTGACTCAGCAGATACGCCAAGCGGGGTGCGGCTGCCGAGGGGTCTTTTTGGGTAGTGCTATTCACGCGTCCACTATCTAATGGTGATGAGAACCAGTTTAGGGCAAGTACTGTAGGAACTTTCGTACTGTTCTCATTGTGGCGTGTTGCGAGGACAATGCCAAGAGATTCCGTACGCCGGGCGGGGAACCATGCAGAGAACGATGCACAAGCTACGGCGGAGGAAAGTGCGGGCCGGGGTTTGGGCCGCGGCACTGCTGGCTGCGTTCCTGGCCACGCCGCCCGCGGATACCCTGCATCCGCGCGTAGTCGAGGCCAGCAGCCGGTCTGGAAGCGACGGGCTGGGCACCACACACATTGCGATGACGGATACGGTGCTGCAGCCCTCGGTGGAGCGGCTGGGGATGAACCTGGGCGAGCAGACGTACTACGACTCCGGCATGCTGCTGAAGAACCTGGTGGCGCGCAATCCGGGGTTTGAGGGCGGCAGCTACCAGAGCATCCTGCGCTGCCTGAAGCCGGATGCGGCGCGGTGCAGCGATGACGATGCGGACAGCGCGTGGGCGCAGGACTTCTGGCGCGGCGCTACGTATGAGTGGATCACCGGGCCGCTGGAGGGTCGCAAAGGCTCCGTAACGGGCAGCAGCGCGGCGGTACATGGCGGTGCAGGGGCTGTGCTGCAGCTTGTGGATGCGGGTGGTGGCGCGCCGCATGCGGAGAGCGTGGCGGCCTACCTGGTGGTGCGCAAGGCCATGCCGGGCGATGCGACGGCCGGCTGGTGGCCGCAGACGCAGGGCGGGGCGACGCTGACGACGGAGTTCAAGGACCTCTCACCGCATACGGCGGGCAAACAGGCGCTGCGGATGAATGCGATGGGCGCGGGTGCGTCGGCGTCTGTGCTCTCGTACTTTGACGCGACGGGTGGGCAGACGTTCCTGCGGCTGAAGGGCAAGTACCGGCTCAGCTTCCGGGCGAAGGCGGTGAGCGCGACGACAGGGGGAAGTTCGGTGCGGGTCACGCTGGACCGGATCTCGCAGCCGGGGGTGAGCTTTCTGGCCGCGGATGTTCCGCTTGTAGGGCAGTGGCAGGACCTGCATCTTGATTTCGACGCGAAAGACTCGGTGACGCACACGGCGTCGGGCGATGTGCCGGCGGTTGGGCCGGTGCGGCTGATGTTTACGGCGGCGAATGCGACGGTGCTGCTGGATGACGTCTCGCTCCAGCGCGTGGACGGCGATGCGACGAACACGACGGTGTTTCGCGATGCGGTGGTGGATGCGCTGCGGGCGTACCATCCGGGCGTGCTGCGGGATATGCAGAGTTCGATGATGCTGGGCTCGAGCGTGGCGAATCTGCTTGCGCCGCCGGAGGCGCGGGTGCGGGCGGGCTACTCGGTGTGGCTGAGCGAGCAGACGGATGTTGGCTATGGGCTGCCGGAGTTTCTTGCGCTGTGTGCGCTGGTGCATGCGGACCCGTGGATCGTGGTGCCTGCGGGCGCGTCTACGCATGAGATGCGGGAGCTGGTGGAGTATCTGACGGCTCCGGCGAAGGACCGTGCGGCGTGGAGTGCGACGTTTGGAAAGATACATCTGGAGCTGGGGAATGAGGCGTGGAACGGCGCCTACAAGGGCGCGACGATCGAGTATCCGGAGGAGTATGGGCACCGGGTTGGCGTGATGTTTCGCGCGGCGCGGCAGAGCGCGGGATTCGATGCGAAGAAGTTCGATCTGATCGCGGGTGGGCAGGCGGCCTGGGCGGGGCGCAACCACGAGATCCTGGCGCATGCGGAGGGAGTGGATTCGCTAGCGATCGCGCCGTACATGCTGCACACCATTCCCGCGAGCGCGAGTACGGATGCGGTCTTCAGCGCGCTCTTTGCGCAGCCGGAGCAGTTTGTCGCAGGCGGCATCATCGCGCAGAACCTGGCTGTGGCGCGGGAGAAGCGGATTGGGACGTCGTTCTACGAAGAGAACCTGCACAGCACGGAGGGTTCGCCGACGCAGGCGACGCTGGATGCGGTGGTGCCGTCCGTTGGCGCGGGCGTGGCGATGGCGAGTGAGATGCTGCAGGCGATGCGCGCGGGGGTGCGGACGCAGGCGATGTTCTCGCTGGGGCAGTGGCACTATAAGCGCAGCGACGGGTTGATGGTGCCGCTATGGGGCACGGTGGTGGATATGGGCGTGACGTACCGTAAGCGGCCGCAGTTTTTAGCGGCTGCGCTGGTGAACACGGCGGTGAGTGGCGCGATGACGACTACGGTGCAGAGCGGTGACGATCCGGTGTGGAGTGATATGAGCGGAATCGACGGCGTGAGCATACAGGATGCGCACATGCTGCAGAGTTTTGCGTTTCGCGATGGTGCCCGGCGGGCGGTGGTGCTGATCAATCTGAGCCGCGGCGCGGGGCTGACGGTGGATTTTACGGGAGCGATCCAGCCGCATGGGCGCGTGGAGATGAGCCAGGTATCGGCTGCGAAGATCACGGACTCGAATGAAGATGCGGAGAGTGTGAAGACGAGCTCTTCGGTGGTGCAGAGTTTTAATGCGGGTCAGAAGCTGGTGCTGCCGCCGTTTTCGGTGATGGTGCTGCGGTGGGGTAAGTGAGAGCACCAAGATCTTGCTTGGTTAGACTTCCGAGTCGCCGTCGTTGCGGCCTTCGCTGCGGTCTTCTTCTACATCTGCGGAGCTTTCGTGTTCGGGCTCGTGCATGGCGGTGGGCGGCTGGTAGGGCGGGATGAAGCTGGTGGAGGGCTTCTCTTGCGCCTGGTAGGCACCGGGGGCGCTGACGGGGTAGTCGGCGTGGCGGGTGGTGGTGAGGGGGATGGGCTTGCCGTGGGCGAAGCCGCGGCCGAAGGTGACGAACTCGCGGAGGTCTTCGCGCATGGAGGCGTCGGCGCGGTCGAGGTTGAGGTGGTTGAGCACGACGGCGACGCTGGGCACCGGCAGACGCTCCAGCAGGTGCGCGGCGCGGAGCAGGTCGTGCTTCAGCACCATGCCGGATTCGACGACGAGCAGGGTGGCGTCTGCCATGCGGGCGAGGTACTCGGTGTCGGCGGAGACGAAGATGGGCTGGCAGTCGAGCAGGAGCACGTCGTACTCGCCGTGGACCTCGCGGAAGCTGCGCGTAATGGTGTGCACGCTGGGCAGGAGGCGTCCGCGGGAGTGCAGGTAGGGTCCAAGCTCAGGATGCAGGGTGCGGGCGCGTGTGTTGGCGCTGGCGGCGTCCTGCTCGGGTGGGATGAAGGCGATAGGCTCGCGGGTGCCGCTGGCGTCCAGCACGAGGACACGGTTGCCGAGCTGGGCGAGCTCCGCGGCAACGAGGTCGACCATGGTGCTGGTGCCGCCGCGCGGCTTGACCGAGGTGACGGCGATGGTCTTGATCTCGGCGGTGCGGCGCGCGTGGTCCAGAGACGCAGCGATGCGGAAGAGATATTCGGAGGAGACTTCGTCGGTGACCTCGTCGCGGTTGAAGAGGATGCCGATGGGCGGCAGGCCGATGGTGCGTTCGATGTCCTCCGGCGTGAAGACGCGCATGTCAAAGGTGTCGCGGGCGACGACGGCGCCGAGCGCGAGGCAGAAGCAGAGCGGGAAGAGCACAAGCAGCAGCGTCTTGGCCTTGGCGGAGTCAGGACCGAGCGGCGTGAGAGCGGGCGAGAAGAGATGCACGGAGCCGGGCGAGCTGCTCTCAATCTCTAAATTGGCGATGCGGTCCTTGATCGCTGCCATGCGCAGGTTCATGCGGTCGATGTCCGCGTTCATCTCGGAGGCGGCCTGGAACTTGGGCGTGGATTCGGCCTGCGCCTCGGACTCGATGGCGATCTGGGTGGCGATGTCCTGCTCGTAGGCGCGGCTGCGCAGCACCTGCGAACGGTACTTCTGGTTCAGACGATTCTCCGCTTCGGCGGTCATGTCCACCGTCATCTTGCTGAGGGCGGCGTCAATGTCTGCCAGCTCCTCCTGATCTTTTTTGTAGACGGGATTGTCGGGCGTCATGCCGGACATCTCAGAGAGCAGAGCGCCGCGGCGCTGGTTGAGCGTGATCTTGAATGCGTTCAGGCCCTGGTCGGCCTGCACCAGTTCCTGCGCTTCCGCGGTGATGGCGGTGGTGCCGGGGCCGGAGGCGTCGTGCAAGGCAGAGAGCTGCGACTCCGCGGCCTGGCGGGCTTCGCGCGCGGCGACGAGGTCATTGTTCAACTTGGTGATGCGGTCGTTATACGGATTGATGGTGATGGCGCCGATGCTGCCGAGGCCGAGATCTTTCAGCAGCGCGGCCTGATCGGCGAGCTTGGCGTTCAGGTCGTTCTGCAGATGCTCGCGCTCGTCGCGCAGGCCTTGCAGCCGCTCGTCGCGGCCGTAGTACTCCTCGTTGTGCGAGGCTTCGACGTAGGCGCGGGCGACATCGTTCACAATCTCCGCAAGATGCACGGGCGAGCTGCCGTGCAGGCCGATGGTGACCTGAAACGTGGTGGCTACGCGCTGGACTTCGAGTGCGCCGGCCAGCCGCTGCGCGGCAGACTGCTCGGTCTCGCCACGCATGCGCCAGATACCGGGCTGCATCTTGCGGATGGCATTGACCAGGATGTCGACGCGGGTGATGCTGTGCACCTGCTCATCGATGTAGGAGTCGTACTGCTGGCTGTGGTCGGTCTCGGCATCGGCGTTGAGGGTACGGGGGTAGGTAGGCGAGACGTAGACGATGGCGGTCGCCAGATAGCTCTTGCCGTAGCGCACGTGCAGATAGAGAAAACCGGCGGCAGCGGTGACGAGGAAGACGACAAGTGCAAGCAAGGTATGGCGCTGCAGACTATCCAGCAGATGAATATTCAGCGCTGGATTGGAGTCTTCGGATTGGCGGCGGGGCGCTGGAAACGCGGGTGGGCCAGCTTCCAGCTTCCACTGCTCCGGCGTAACCCTTTCCATACTTCACAGCCCCAAAGCCTACTTTGCGGCAAGGGTGGTGAACGCAATCACGGTGAGGATTGGGTTCATCTTGTCCACAACATAGGCGAATTTAGCGAATCCGCTAGATGGAACAAAGATTACATCACCGGGATGCAAAGAGATATCGTTTCCGTGGTGTGGATCGAGGAGCTCGTTAAAGCGAACCTGGGAGGAGGTCCCAGTGGAAGGATTAACTATCTGAATGAGCGGATTACTGCCCGCCTGCTCAGCTAAACCGCCTACCTGCGAGAGCAGGACCTGCAGGGTGGACTCGGGATTGAAGCGGACAGCGCCCGGAGTCCTGACGGCCCCGAGGATAGATATGAGCTGATTTTCCACAGGGATGAGGACGACGTCGTTGCGGCGGAGGCGAAGATCGGCAAAAGCGCCGCCGGAGAGCAGACGCTTCAGGTCGACGACCGCAAGCTCCTGTGAGCCGCGATAGATGAACGCGCGTTCGGGAATTGCACCGCCTGCGGTGCCGGCTCCGTAGGCTGCGTTGCCGCTGTCGTTCATCTGCGCGGAGTCTGAGCCGATGCCGCCGCGCGAGAGCACCTGCAGCAGCGTGGGAGGCTCGTCAAAGCTCAGCAGGCCGGGGCGTTGCACGGCACCGAGCAGAAGAATGTGGTTCGAGAGGTAATGAATCACGCCGACGGTGACGGAGGGGTCCTTGTAGAAGGGCTGCATCGCGTTCTCGACGGCTTCGGCCGCCTGCTCGCGCGTGAGGCCGGAGAGCTGCACGCTGCCGACGGTGGGAATGGTGATGCGGCCGTCGGGGCCGAGCGTGTAGTCATGCGTGATCTCGGGACGGCCGGAGGCGTCGATATGGATCTCGTCGCCATCGTCCATTGTGTACTCTTCGTTGGGGCCAGGCTCAAAGGCGGCTGCGAGTGCGTGCAGAGGGTCGGTGAGCGATGCGTCGGCGATAGGCGCGGAGATGGGCGAGCTGGCCGCGGCCGCGGGGCCAGGCGCGCTGATGGCCGGCGAGCTGGAGGCGGCGAGTTCGTAGGTTGCGGATTGGGCAAAGAGCGGGCGGGCGCATAGCGCCATCATCAGCGCAAGTCCGAGAACCACCAGTGCCCTGAATACTTTTGTCATGAGCGCTGGGGAAGCATGCGGAGTCCGCGTTGGAAGAGTGTGCGCCATTTGGCTCTTTCATTCTCGTGCAGGATGAGCTTGTTCATGACAACTGCAAAAAGGAGGGTGTATAGAAAGCCAGTAACCAGAAGGATTCCCACGCCCGCGATGCGGCCGTGATGCGCCACCATGTGCGTGACCGGAATGGAGAAGCAGGCGGCGATGAGGTAGGGCAGGAAGCCGGGCCAGATGACCTGACGGATGTAGGTGAGGTTGCTGATCTGGAGGACGTGGTGCGCGCGCCAAAGGAAGAGCGTCGCGGAGAAGAGCGTGGCCAGCGAGACGGCCATGCCGATGTTGAGCACGCTCCAGTGGTGGTAGACGATGTGCATGCCGGCCATGGCGACGCCGATGAAGACGACGTTGGGGATGGCGTACCAGAACTCTTCGTAGATGCGGCCGATGCCGCGCAGGATCGAGGTGCCGGGGCCGGTGAGCATGTGTACCTGGATGGCGACGTTGAAGAGCGTGAAGAGGAGTATCGCGGCGTGGAACTGGGCGGGCGTCATGGCGCCGGTTTCAATGCCGCCGACGGGCGCTTCGGTGATCTTCTTGCCGAGCCAGACGGTCATGATGGCGGTAGGCAGCATGGCCATGAGACCGCAGAAGTAGGCGGCGGCGATGTTGGCCTGGCGCGCGCCGCGCAGATAGAGGTCGCGGATGGCGCTGACACGCTCTTCGCCTTCGGTATGCGCATGCAGGTTGGAGGCCGCGGGCAGAAAGGCGCCGAAGAACGACATCGGGACGGTGGCGCTGGAGGACGGCCACTTCTTGGCGAGGTCGAAGAGGCCGGCGGCCTCCATGCCGAGCAGGCGCACGCCGAGGACGCGCTCCGGCGCGGCGATGATGATGGCGAAGAAGCTCTGAATCTGGACGATGCCGCCGAAGTGGAGAACGCTGCGCAGGGCGCGGCGCTTGAAGAGGCGCGGCGAGATGTGCAGCCAGGGAAGCTTGTAGTAGCCATACGCGATGCAGAGAGCGAGATAGACGATGGTGCGCGCGAGATAGGCTTCGGCGAGGCCACGCAGGCCGCGACCCATGTGAATCAGAACGTAGATGAGCACGACCTCGACGACGAAGCTGATCATCTGGAACCACTGCACCATGGCGATCTCCTGCATGCCGTTCAGAAGGTCAGGGAAGGCCTGCAGCGAGAGGCTGGAGAGGAAGACGGCGAAGACGATGAGGAAGGCTTCTTTGCCGTCCTGCGCGTGGGCGGCGGGAAGGTTGACGAAGCGGGCGACGAAGGGCCATAAGACGACGAGCATGGCGAAGAGGACGCCGCAGAAAGGAATGGTGAAGCTCAGGCCGCTGGAGAGCAGGGTGTTGGCCTTGGCGTACTCCTTGCGGGCTTCATACTCGGCGATGAACTTGATGTAGACGTTGGAGAGACCGGAGTTGGAGATGCCGAGGTACTGCACGAGCAGAAATGCCGTGGACCAGATGCCCCATGCGCCAAGGCCGATGTGGGCGAGCACGAAGGGCGGAATGCCGAGGCGCGTGACCATGTAGCCGAGGCGCACGATGATGGTGACGATGACGTTTTTGTCGACGCGCTTCATGGTGACTTCAGCGTGGGTGTCTGTCGGGGCAGCGGCGTGCGAACCCGAGATGCGCGTGGCGGGAACGTCTTCGTCGTGGAGCGTGGGCTCCATCTCCGGTTGTGGATTGGTAGGCAAGTGCGCGCAGTCCTCGCCTCTGATGCTACGTTGGGCGGCGGCGGATGGGTTACGTTTTATCGCCGGGGTGGGTATCGCGCTCGGCACGTGGTGGGTCTTCTCGCTCGGCACGGGCCCAGTCGGCATCGTGCTTTGAGCTGCGCAGAGTAGCGCGGGTGCCGAGGAGTTTGCGCACGATGTAGATGGGCGCAAAGAGGAGTGCGCCGCAGGTTGCCGCGGGGTTCGGCGCGAGGGCGGTTGCGACGGCGATGTGGAGCGCGATCACCGCGAGTACGCAGACGGCGTAGATATGCAGCAAGGGAAGAGGCATCACGCAGGTGAGCAGCAGGAGAATGACGGCTTGCGCGATGGGCAGCGTGGTGAGGTCGAGCGCGGGTTCGATTAAACGCAGATGGCCGCGCAGTATGAGCAGGAGCAGGCGCGGAAGTTTTTGCCGCGCGAGGCGGAGACGGCCGCCTTCCCAGCGGGCGTGCTGCGAGCGCGAGCCGGCGATCTCGCCGTAGAGATGAGCGCGGTCGAGATAGCGCACGCGGATGCCGGCGCGGACGAGGGCGATGTGGAACTCGATGTCTTCGACGATGGAGTGGGCGCTGTAGGGAACGCGGTCGAGCACGGTGGCGCGCAGGGCGAAGCCGTTGCCGAGGATGCCGCAGGATAGGCCGAGTTGCTCGCGTCCGCGGGGACGGACGACGTTGATGGCGCGGAAGGCGAGCGCGGCGAGTTGGGCGCGCGGACCGGGAGACGCGGCGGCTTCGTAACGGCACTGCACGGCATTTTCGACGGTGAGCGCACGGCTGACACGGTCGATCAAGTCGGTTGCGACGGTGGTGTCGGCGTCGAGGATTAAAAATGCGTCAGAGTTGGCGCGAAGATTGGTGAAAGCGTGTAAGAGGGCGTGGCCTTTGCCGGATGGGCCGGTGAGTTCGCTGACTGCGGCCCCGGCTTCGCGGGCGATGCGGGCGGTTGCGTCGGTGCAGTTGTGGGCGATGACGTGAATGCGCGATGCGTTTGCGGCTTGAATCGAGGCGATGGTGCGGCCGATGAGTTTTTCTTCGTTGTGTGCGGCGATGATGACGGTGAGGCGAAGGCTTGACGTGGCGAGGTCGTCTTCTTTGCGAAAGACGAGGGCGGCGGCGGTGGTGAAGAAGAGTTCCAGCGCAAGTGGGAGCGTGAGAGCACAAAGCAGGACGCCGGCGGCGGTGACGAGAGCATGCATCATGCAATGACCTGGCGGAAGACGGGCAACTCGCTGGGACGCTTCTTGCCGATGGCCTGGCTCCAGCCGAGCAGGAGGAAGACGAGGTCGTACATCTGGTTGCCGAGATAGACGGTGGTGATGGCAAAGAGCACGCCGGAGAGCACGCCGACCATGCAGAAGGCGAAGAGCCGGTCTTCGCGGTTGCGGAAGCGGATGCCGGTGCGGATGAGGGAGTACATGACGTCGATGATGAGGATAAGGAAGACGCTGAGGCCGAGATAGCCTCGGGTGACGCCGAGAAAGAGGTACTCGTTATCGATGGAGACCTGGTTGGCCACGATGGGAAATTTGCTGACACCCCAGCCCCATAATCCACCGGCCTGCACGACGGGTGTGTAGTTGTCGATGAGCTGGCGGCGGTAGACGGCGTTCTCCTGGTCGATGTCCTGCGCGGTGGCGGTGGTGCCGCTGGTGTACTGGTTGACGAAGGGATACGAGACCATGAAGACGAGAGCCGACAGCAGGACGAAGTGCACGAAGGCGCGGCGGGTGTTGCGCGCGAAGCCGACGAGGGAGACGGCGAAGCCGAAGGCGAGGCCAAGCCA
>Ga0302314_10013026_pt1 | contig 14322 bp, 12 predicted proteins | sample III_Palsa_N2_3_FD_200533 | JGI IMG/M metagenome (GOLD analysis project Ga0302314, IMG submission 200533) | Peat permafrost microbial communities from Stordalen Mire near Abisko, Sweden - III_Palsa_N2_3 | ecosystem: Environmental > Terrestrial > Soil > Palsa > Peat permafrost | place: Sweden... | reverse complement strand
CTAGTACAACATCCCTTAAATAGCTTTAAGTATTAAGTTCGAAGTAAGGGCCCAGCAGTGAGACGACCAGGTCGGCGGTGGTGGCCAGATCGCCGATGCCAGGCAAGGGCTCCCAGCGGCCGGTGTGGCTGCGGAAGGCGGATGAGTAGGAGTTGCGGCCGAGCTCAGTCAGGCGCGCGATGGTATCCACGGCGTCGTTGCGGTGCATCTGAATCAGCAGATGCTTGCCATAAGGCTTGACCTGGACCAGTTCGTGGCCGGTGAGTGTGGCAAGCTGGCGCTGAAGTCTAGCGGCCTTGCCTTGCGCTTCGAAGGTGGGCATGGTGTTTGATCCGCAGAGGTTCACCAGTTTGAAGCTCAAAGCCGGCGAATGTCCATTTGAACGGCTGAGGCGTCTGGTTGCGTTGCGCCATGAAGGCTTCGGTGCGCTTGCGCAACTGCCCGATGGACGAATGACTGGCATGTCGCAGGACGCGGCGCGAGTAGATGCCAAACAGCAGTTCGATCTGATTGACCCAGCTGGCGTGCAGCGGGGTGAAGTGGAAGACGAAGCGGTGATTGTGCCGGACGTTGAAATCGTCCCATACGGACTGCGCGCGATGGGTGTTGAGGTTGTCCCAGACAATGTGAATGCGCCCTTTGGGGTGGGCCAGTGCGACCTGCTCCATGAAGGCCACCAGATCGGCCTGGGTGCGCCGGTCTGTGCAACTTCCCATCACACGCCCGGAGTGCACGTCCATTGCGGCGATGAGGGCCTGTGTGCCGTGCCGGATATATTCGAACTCGCGACGTCGCACGCGTCCTGGCACCGGCGAGCGATCCGCGTACTTGCGCTCGATGGCCTGGATTCCCGTCTTCTCATCCACCGACAGCACGACTGAGTCCCTGGGCGCCTGGCGGTACAACGCGCAAATCTCATTGACCTTCTGCCGGAACTGCGGGTCGGGGCTGTGCAGCCACTGTCGAACACGGTGCGGGCGCATGTCCCCGGCTTGCAGGATCCGTTGCAGATGAGTGCGGCTGATTTGCTGGACCACCCCGCGTTCCACGGCGCGATCAACCAGTTCGTCCAGCGTCGGCGTGGCTCGCCCCTGCGCTTCGGCGGGCTCGCACGCCAGAGCCAGCAACTCGAGCCGCTGCGCCGGGCCGATACGCCGGGGTCGCCCCGAACGCGCCACCTCCTGCAAGCCCTTCAGCCCTTGCCGCGCCAGGCGAGTGCGCCAGTGCGACACGGTCTGCACCGAAACACCAAGCGCCTGAGAAATCGCCGTCGTCGTCTCGCCAGCGTGAGCCATCAGCGCAATCTGCGCTCGAACAACCCGTCGATGCTCAGTGGTACCCCGGCGCGTCAATAACTCAAGTGATTTGCGATCTTCTCGTGACAGCCTGATCGCCTGCGCTCGTCGTCCTCGGATCATGACCCAAAGCTTACCTGCATCCTCATTTTATTGAAAGATATTTACGGGATGTTGTACTAGGCGTCCTAGCCGGGCACTCCACCGCGTAGCGCGGTAGGTTGGGGTGAGCCTGCGAACCCCAACGTGTGCGGGCAAGGGAAGAATGTTGGGGTTCGCAAGCTCACCCCGACCTACGAGTTCTGTGTTTGCTGCAAGGACCATACTGACCATGAACGAAATCGTCGCAACGAACGTCGGCCAGGCGAAGATCGATATCGCATATGAGCGCCTCGGGGATGCCAATGCGCCGCCGGTGTTGCTGATCCAGGGATTGGCGGCGCAGTTGCTTGGATGGTCTGATGGTTTCTGCAAGGCCTTGGTTGAGCGCGGGCTCCAGGTGATCCGGTTCGATAATCGCGATGCAGGCCGCTCGACCCATATTGCCGATGCGCCCGCGCCGGACTTGCCCGCGGTGCTCCGTGGCGACCTGGCCTCGGTGTCTTACACGCTCTCGGACATGGCCGCGGATGCCATCGGCCTGCTCGACGTGCTTGGCATCGATAGCGCTCACCTGGTCGGCGCATCGATGGGCGGGGCCATCGCACAGACGGCGGCGATCGAGCATCCGCACCGGGTCAGGTCGCTAAGTTCGATGATGTCCACCACCGGCGATATGAAGGTTGGCCAGGCGCGGCCCGAGACCTTAAAGGCGCTGTTTGCCGGCGCGCCCGCGGTCACCCGCCAGGAAGTAATCGACCGGCAGCTCAGGGCGGTCTCGGTGGTGGGATCTCCGGGGTTTCCGGCCGATCTGGAACTGGTTGCCCTGAACGCAGGACGCGCCTACGACCGCAGCTATGATCCCGTCGGCATCGCGCGGCAGGCCATCGCGTCGGTCGCCTCCGGTGATCGTACCGGGCTGTTGCGCCAGCTTGAGCTGCCCACACTGGTCGTCCACGGCCTTGACGATGTCATGTGCGATGTCAGCGGCGGCCGCGCAACGGCGGCGGCAATTCCACAGTCCAGGCTGGTGCTCATCAAAGGACTGGGGCACAACCTGCCGCCTGGAGTTTGGGCGGAAATCGCCGACCATATTGCCGTCGTCGTCTGGATTGGCGAGAGCCGGATGCAGCGAGTGTAGGGCGGGCAAATGATGGGCTCGCTGCGCTCTACATATCCTTTATGCGCTCCGGCCACTCAAGGCCCAAATCGATACTCCAGTTGCGCGCTCGGCAGGTTGACCGAGTTGCCGCCGCCCTGGACGTAGGCGTCGAAGCCGACGCCGGCGTTTAAATTCGCGGTGAGTTTGTAGAAGGCGGAGAGGCCGAAGGCGCCGCCGACGCCGGCCTTGTGGGCCTTGAGGGTGTTGGCAGCGGAGTTGGCCTGCTGGGTGGAGTCGTAGATCAGCATGGCAACGTGCGGCTCGATGTAGAAGTCGCCGAATACGGGGAGCGCGCCGCCGACGCCCAGGGTGAGGCCCTGGCCGGCGGGGCGCAGGGCGTGCGCGAGGTCGTTGGTGACTTTGCCGGTGTTGCTGCTGCTGTTGAGGCTGGCGTCGTACTTGCCCAGGTCGACCAGGCCGGCTTCGAGGCTGAATCCGGCCCAGACGGGTACGCCGCCGTAGAGGCCGCCGGCCACGCGGTGCTTGGCGAGGCTGACGTTGGAAACGTGGTCGCCATCGGCGGCGAGCTTGGCGGCGAGGGTGTTGCTGTCCATTCCATAGATGCCTTCGCCGGCCTTCATCCCGATGTAGGCGTGCTGGAGGTCGAAGCCGAGTTGCTGGGCGCGCGCCGGGGCCGGCAGCAGTACCAGGCCAATCGCGGCCAAGCCCAGCAGCGGTGTGGCGCGGCGCAGCGTCAGCCCCATGGTCAGCTGCATTGCGCGCATGCGCCGGCGCAGGGCAGCGAGCAGTCCGAGGATGGATAGCACCTCAGGGCCGAAGGCGCCGGCGCTGCCGGTGACGTTGTTGCTGCCGCCGCTACTGCTACTGCTGCCGCCGCCGACGGTGGCGGCGTTGACGGTCAGCATGGCGGATGCGTTGGCACTGCCGCCGGCGCCGCTGCAGGCAAGAGTGTAGGTGAGTGTGCCGGTCGCCGCGGGTGTCTCGCTAAGGCCGGTGCTGTTGCTGAGGGCCTGCGTGCCGCTCCAGGCACCGCTGGCGGTGCAGGTGGTGGCGTTGGCGGAGGACCAAGTGAGGGCAGCGCTCTGGCCGAGGGTGATGTTGGCGAGGTTGACGGCGATGCTCACGGTGGGCGCCGCTGGCGGCGGCGGGGCCGCGTTCACCGTCAGCGTAGTGGAAGCGTTGGCGCTGCCGCCGGTGCCGGTGCAGGTGAGGGTATAAGTGGCGGTACCGATGGCGGTGGGCGTTTCGCTCAGGCCCGCGCTATTGCTGAGAGCTTGCGTGCCGCTCCAAGCGCCGCTGGCGGTACAGGCGGTGGCGTTGCTGGAGGACCAGGTGAGGGCAGCGCCCTGGCCCAGGGTGATGCTGCCGGGGTTGATGGCGATGCTGACCGTCGGGGCCGGTGGCGGCGGCGGGGCGGCGTTCACCGTAAGCGTGGCGGAAGCATTGGCGCTGCTGCTGCCGGCACCGGTGCAGGTGAGGGTGTAAGTGAATGCGCCGGTGGCGGTAGGCGCCTCGCTCAGGCCCGTGCTATTGCTCAGTGCCTGCGCGCCGCTCCAGGCGCCGCTGGCGGTACAAGCGGTGGCATTGCTGGAGGACCAGATGAGTGCCGCGCTCTGGCCGAGGGTGATGCTGGCGGGAGTCACCGCGATAGTGACGGTGGGCGCGGCGTTCACGATGAGCGTGGCGGAGGCGTTGGCGCTGGTGTTGCCGGCGCCGGTGCAGGTGAGGGTGTAGGTGAACGTGCCGGTCGCGGTAGGCGTCTCGCTCAAGCCCGCGCTGTTGCTGAAGGCTTGCGTCCCGCTCCAGGCGCCGCTGGCGGTGCAGGCGGCGGCGTTGGTGGAGGACCAGGTGAGGGCCGCGCTGTGGCCCAGGGTGATGCTGGTGGGGTTCACCGCGATGGTGACGGTGGGCGCGGCGGCAGCGGTGGTGACTTGCAGCGTGGCGCTCTGCGTAACGATAGTACCGTCGATGGCGGTGCAGGCCAGGGTGTAGGTATATGATCCCACGCCCGGGCTTTCGCTGACGCTGCCGCTGGCGGCCTGGGTACCGCTCCAGGCGCCGCTGGCCGTGCAGGGCGGCGTGGCGGCGGTGGGCGCAACCACCAGCTTGAATATCGTGCCGACATTGTTGGTGCCGCCTTCCACCGTGTCGCCGTAGAAGTTGCCGTCGCTGCCCTGGATCAGGCTGGTGGGGTAGAGCGCGTCGTTGGCGATGGCCCCGAAGGAATAGATCACGCTGTAGTTGCCGGCGGGCGTGACCTGGAACACCAGGCCGCCGTTGTACTGGCCGCCGCCCTTGATGGCGTCGCCGCCCACTACGCCGTAGAGATTGCCGTCCGTGCCCGCCACCAGCGGGTCGACGGAATAGCCGCCGTCGTGGAAATCCTGGGCGCCGGTGAAGCTCCAGCTCAGCGCGGCGCTCTGGCCCGCCGTGATGCTGGCGGGGCTTGCGGTGAGGGTGAGGGCGGGCGTCGGCGTGCCGCCGAAGTCGTGCAGCTTGGTGAAGGTGCCGCTGGAGGTGATGCTGTAAATGGTGCCCACGCCGGTTGCGCCGCCGAAGAAGGTGGTGCCGTAGAAGGTGCCGTTTGCGTCCTGCACCAGACCGGATTCCGGATCGGCGCCGTCGCTGTTGATGCGGCTACTGGTGCTGGTGTAGGCGGCGAAGGAGTGCAGTGTGGTCAGGGTGCCGCCCGGCGTCATCTGGAAGATGGTGCCGGTACCGTTGGCGCCGCCGGCCAGGGTGGTGCCGTAGAAATTGCCATCGCTGCCCTGCACCATCGCGGCGATGGGGTTGGCGCCGTCGCTATTGGTGCCGCCGGAGCTGAAGGCGCTGAAGGTGTGCAGCACGGCGAAGGCGCCGCTGGGGCTGATGCGGAAAATCGCGCCGTTCTGGTTGCCGCCGCTGGCGCCCACTTCCGCGGTGCCGTAGAAATTGCCGTCGTTGCCCAGCACGGTCTGGCTGGTGTTGTCACCCTGCTCGCTCTGGGTCATCTCGAAATTGGTGAGGGTGGTGATCACGCTCAGCGTGTTCGTCACCGGCGTGTACGAGTAAAACACCGTGTTCACGTTGTTCTCGTTCGCGGTGAAGCCGTACAGGCTGCCGTTGTTGCCGGCCACCAGGCCGAGCGGATTTTCCTGCGGTGCGTCGATCAATGCCGCGAAAGTGCCGCTGGTGGTGCTGGTGATGATCTGGTCGGCGGTGATGCTGTACAGATTGCCGTCGCTGAACTGCACCAGGTCGGCGGGATAGGCCGAGGTAACGGGCAGCGAGACGAGCACCGTTTCCGTGCCCGCATCGGGGCCGGTTGGCGGCTCGCCCAGCGCGTGCGGGGCGTAAGCAGCCGTGCCCAGTGCAGACCATACAGCGAGAAGACGCAGCCTGCGTGCGGCACGGATCGACTTCATGACGACTCCCTGAAAACAGCAATTCCCTGTTGCCCCTGCGGAGCATGCTAAAGGTGCGGCAGTCCCACCGCTGCCCCCCAGATGCGGTGCGGTTACCTGGTTTTGTGACGTGGTGCTCATGCGCCGGTGACGATCGCGCGCATGACGAGGGGTGGGCCTGGCAGGAGGGGTTGAATCCGCCAGGGTGTAACTTGCGTTTCGCGTTCGAGCGGGAATTTCGAAAGAAGAATTCGATAGGGCCGGGCTGCCGACCGCTGCGCAGCCCGCTTCCCGCGCCAGCCGCATTAAACTACCCCCATCCCCTATACCCTCCACACTTCCCAAGGAAACCCATGCCCACGCTATTCGACCCCATCAAGATCGGCTCACTGGCCTGCCCGAACCGCATCTGGATGGCGCCGCTCACCCGCGGCCGCGGCACGCGCGACCATGTGCCCACCGAGCTGATGGCCACCTACTATGCGCAGCGCGCCTCCGCCGGCCTGATCCTCACCGAGGCCACCGGCATCACCGTCGAGGGCAGCGGCTGGCCTTACGCGGGCGGGCTGTGGGGCGCGGAGCATGTGGCGCACTGGAAGACGGTAACCGACGCCGTGCACCAGGCCGGCGGCCGCATCTTCGCCCAGCTCTGGCACATGGGGCGCATCGTCCACCCCTCCCTGCACGGCGTGCAGCCCGTTTCCGCCAGCGCCACCACCGCGCCGGGCAAGGCCCACACCTACGAGGGCAAGCAGCCCTACGTTGAGGCGCGGCCGCTGGCGCTCGAGGAGATCCCGCGCCTGATCGGCGACTACGTGACGGCGGCGCGCAACGCCATCGCCGCCGGCTTCGACGGCGTGCAGCTGCACGCCGCCAACGGCTACCTCATCGACCAGTTCCTGCGCGACGGCAGCAACCACCGCACGGACGCCTACGGCGGCCCCATCGAAAACCGCGTGCGCCTGCTGCGTGAAGTGACCGAGGCCCTGATCAGCACTGTGGGCGCGGAGCGCACAGCCGTGCGCCTGTCGCCCAATGGCGACTCGCAGGGCGTGGACGACAGCAACCAGTCCGTCCTGTTTCCCGCCGCCGCCGCCGTGCTAGACAGCCTGGGCGTCGCCTTCCTCGAACTGCGCGAGCCCGGCGCCAACGGCACCTTCGGTAAGTCCGACCGTCCGCCGGTTGCGCCCCTGATCCGGAAGGCCTTCAAGGGCGTGCTGGTGCTTAACTCCGACTACGACCTTGCTACCGGTCAGGCCGCCCTTGCCGAAGGCGCAGCGGACGCCATCACCTATGGCCGCAAGTTTCTCGCCAACCCGGATCTGCCGTACCGCTTCGCGCATGACCTTGAGCTGACGCCGGATGATCCGAAGACCTGGTATTCGCAAGGGCCGGAGGGGTACATCACTTATCCGACGGCGGTGTAGTCACCGCAAGAGTGCAGTCTGATCCCAAGGGCGCCACCTTAATGCGAAATTGAGACCAATCGTAGGGCGGCCTGTGGCCGCCGAGGTCGCCGCCACGCAGAATCACGGCGGCCGGAGGTCGCCCTACTACCGCTGTGTTGATCGCCCAATGAAAAATATTCAAGTGATCGACGGTGCCGACAACTGCGTCTATGACATCTTCATGGCTCATTGTTGCGCTAGCGACTAACCCACCCGTTCCAGGTAAGCGCACAGCATCTCGCCCGTCGCCGCCGCCAGCGCGTCGACCTCCGCCGCCGGGCGCCCCTGCTCGGAGACTGTCTTTCCTATTGCGGACATGGCGGTCATCATCAGGTCGGCGGCGAAGGCGCGCTGCTTGTTGGAAGCGTTGGGCAGCGCTTCCTTCATGAATTGCAGCGCCATTTGCGTGACGGCCTTGCGATGCTCTGCGGTTTCGGGGGCGTCGCGGTAGTAGGGGGCGGCGTCGTCCAGTGCCACACGCATGTCGCGCTCTTCGCATTCGGATCGGAAGAATGCTTTCACCGCCACGCGCAGGCGGTCGAGCGGGGCCAGGGAGGCGTCGGCCAGAATGCCGCCGATGAGTCCACCGGTCTGCTCCCATTCGTCCGCCTGCAGGCGGAACAGGATGGCTTCCTTGTTGGGGAAATACTGATACAGCGATCCCACACTGATGCCGGCTACGTCCGCCACCCGTGCGGTGGTGAAGCGCCTGGCGCCGTCGCGGGCCAGAACGCGAACCGCGGCCTCCAGGATGGCCGCGACTAGGAGGGTGGAGCGCTCCTGTCGCGGCTGCTTTCTCTCGGAAATGATTGGGGTTTGGCGCTTCTTCAAGTGGACTGTCCAGAATGCGAATAGTGAATGCGATGGAATATTCGTATTCTATCGGTACTTCGTTTGCCACACCACTTTGCAGAGGAATCCCCACGTGACCACACTGACCAAGCCCCCGCTGTCGACGCTCCTGGACCAGCTTTTCGCCGATGCCGACGCAACGCAATCCATCCTCATGCAGCAGATGGAGCAGCTTTCGCCGGAGGCGCGCCAGGCGATGGTAGCCAGCTCGGCCGACTACCGGCAGTTTTACGCGCGCGCCAAGGATTTTCACCTGGCGGTATCGCGGGAAACCGGCGTCCTGCTGTACCTGCTGGCGCGATCTTCGCGGGCGCGCAGCATCGTCGAGTTCGGCACTTCGTTCGGCATCTCCACGCTGCACCTGGCCGCCGCCCTCCGCGACAACGGCGGTGGGCGTCTCATCAGCAGCGAGTTCGAGCCGTCCAAGGTAGTGAAGGCGCGGTATAACATCGAAGCTGCTGGCCTTGCCGATCTGGCGGAAATCCGCGAGGGCGATGCGCTGGAAACGCTGGCGCGCGATCTGCCCGAGAGTATCGACCTAGTGCTGCTGGACGGGGCCAAGGTGCTGTACCCGAACATTCTTGCCCTGCTCGAACCGCGCCTGTCCGCCGGCGCGCTGATCGTTGCCGACAATGCCGACTGGAGTCCGGAGTACCTGGCGCGTGTCCGCGCGCCGGATGGGGGTTATCTGTCCCTGCCGTTCTCTGACGATGTTGAGTTGTCGATACGGACCGCGGCGACGGGTAGGCAAGCGCGGTAGAGCGGATCAGTATCGTAGGGCAGCCTGTGGCCGCCGCGGTTGCCGCCACTCGGAACCACGGCGGCCGCAGGCCGCCCTACCATGGTGGAAATCAAGATGCGACCGCGGATCGCGCTCAAGGTGGTGCCACAGGGGTCACGACCCGCAATGCGTGAATTAAGCCGGCTCCTCCTCCAGCAGCGCCAGCGCTTGCTGCCTGGCCGCGGCGCGCAAGGACTTGCGCAGCTCCGGATCATTGGTGGTGCGGGCCAGCACCATGCCGCCGACGCAGAGGGCGACGATGGTCTGGGCGCGGCGCTCGGCGTCGCGGCTGTCCGGCATGGCGTTGCGGTAGACGTGGGCCATGCTGCGGATCAGATCGGTGTAAGCCTGCTGTGGCGACAGGCCGGCGCGGGCCACGTCACAGGGCAGGGCGTAGAGCGGGCAGTGCATGTCCACGTCGTCCAGCACTTCGTCGCTAAGATACATCCTGACGAGCATGCGCGCGAGCTTGCGCGGCTCGGTGATCCGCGGCCCGGCCCCGGCCTTCGCCGCGAAAGGATTGCAGCTGGCGAAGCTGGTGACGGCGGCTGCGTAGAGCTGATCCTTGCTGTCGAAGTGATGGTAGAAGCCGCCACGGGTGAGGCCGGCGTGGGACATGATGCGGTCGATGGAAACCTGCTCGAAGCCGTAGTGGTTGAACAGGCGGCGTGCGGATTCGACGATGCGGCCGCGGGTGCGGAGCTTGTGTTCGGCGTTGTAGGGCATGAGATTGATCCTCCTGCGGCCCAGCATAATGCGTCCGAGAATATGTTCTTGAACATATTTAGTCCATCGGTATCCTCCACTCCGGTACGATAAAAAACTGCCGGAGGATGGACATGAAGATCTACTGGATCAAGGCGCAGGCGCCGAAGCGCGTGCTGGCGCTGGCGAAGCATCTGGGCATCAAGGCCGAGCTGGTGGAGGTGAACCTGATGAGCGGCGGGCTGAAGGCGCCCGAGTATGCCCGGCTCAATCCCAATATGAAGGCGCCGACGCTGGTGGACGGCGAAATGGTGCTGTGGGAGTCCTGCGCGATCATGACCTACCTGAGCATCAAGGCCGGCTCGGATATGTGGCCGGCGCACAATCCGGCGGAGCAGGTGGAAGTGCTGCGCTGGCTTTCCTGGGCCGATCACCACTGGTCGCCCGCGGTCGGCCCCTTTTACTTCGAGCACGTGGTCAAGCCCACCTTCGGTATCGGCCCGCCGGACCGCGAATCCCTGCCGTCGCAAGTGCCGAACCTGCTGAAGTATGCGAAGGTGCTGGACGGCCACCTCGCCGGACGCGACTACGCCGCCTGCGGCCGGCTCACCATCGCCGACTTCCAGCTCGCCTCAATGGCGAGCTACTGGCGCGAATCAGAAATGCCGCTGCAGGATTTTCCCAACATCGTGCGCTGGATCGACGGACTGCATCGCATCCCTGCCTGGGCTGATCCCTGGCCCGCCGCGCGGGCCTAGACCACCGCGGCGGCAACCTCTCCCAAGCCGGCAGCCGGCCCGCTCCGCGCGGGCCGCCCTGCAGTCAGGCTTTCTGCAGAATAAGCCCGCTCCGTCCCACGGTGACCAGCACGTTTTCGGCATCCGCAACCTGGTTGGCGGCGGTTCCGCGCAGCTGGCGAACGGCCTCCGTAATATTGTTCATGCCGTGGATGTAGCCCTCGCCGAGCAGACCGCCGTTGGGATTGACCGGCAGCTGGCCGGTCAGCTCGATGGCGCCGCTCTTGATGAAATCCTTGGCCTCGCCTTCCTTGCAGAAGCCGTGCGCTTCGAGCGTCATCAGGACTACTGGCGAGAAGTTTTCGTAAATCATCGCCACGTCCATGTCTTGCGGGCCCAGGCCGCTTTGCGTCCATAGCTCCTGTGCCGAGGCGTAGGCCTCCGGGTATCCGACCAGGTCGGGCCGGTAGTAGTCGAACATGATGTGCCCGTCCATCCGATGCGCCTGCGTCGCGGCCGCGACGCGCACGGGCTTCTGGCGCAGATCGCGTGCCCGCTCCATCGAGCTGACCACCAGGGCCACGCCGCCGTCGCTCTCCTGGCAGCAATCCAGCAGCCGCAGCATCGGCTCCACGATCCAGCGCGAGGCCTGATGATCTTCCAGCGTGATCGGCTTGTCGTAAAACCAGGCATTGGGATTGGTGGCGGCGTGCTTCCTGGACACCACCACGTAGCGGCCGAGATCCTCGCTGGTCACGCCGTAGCGGTGCATGTACGGCTGGTACCACAGCGCGTAAATCTTGGCCGGGGTATCCAGGCCGTAGGAGAAGTGCAGGGAGCGGGCGGGGGCGCCGCCGCCGCCAACACCGTAATGAATCGGTGCGGGTTGCCCGAAGCGCTGGCCCGAGCGCTCGTTGAAGGCGCGATAGATCAGCACATTTCTGGCGGCGCCGGAGGCCACCGCCGAGGCGGCCAGCTGCACGGTGGCGGAGGAGCCGCCACCGCCGAATGGCGTGCGCCCGGTCCAGCGCAGTTGCTCGATGCCGAGGCAGCGCATCAGCTGCAACTCATCGTTGCTGTCCTGAACGTAGGTCACCATTCCATCGATATCCGAGGGCTTTAGCCCCGCGTCGCGGATCGCCGCCAGGCTGGCCTCGGCCGCAAGCTGCAGCTCGCTGCGCCCGGATTGCTTGGAAAATTCCGTCTGGCCGATCCCGACAATGGCCGTGCTTTTGAGCGGTTTCATCGGCTGGCTCCCGTCGCCGGGCGGAATTGTGGCAGGGTGGCGCCGCCGATTTCCCGGAACACCACTTCGACCGGTGCGCCGATCTCGATATGGCTTGCGCCCTCTAGGTTCGAGACCATGCGGATGCCTTCCTCCAGGTCGACCAGCACCACCGTGCGCGGCGACTCGTCCGGCCGCGATGGATGTTTCGAAACTATCCAGCCGTGGACCCGTCCGTGTCCGCTCAGCGCCTGCGCGGTCCAGTTCAGGGACTGACAGGCCGGACACATCGGCAGCGGCGGATGACGCAGACTGCCGCAGTCCCCGCACTTCTGGGCCAGCAGCTGCCCCCGGTCCACGCCTTCCCAGAAAAAAGCCTCGTCGCTCATCTGTGAATCCTCACTGCAAGTACCCGATCGAACGCCGGCCGGCATTGCCGCTGCCGCAGCCGTTAAGTCGATCATGAACCAATGCTTTTTGCTTGCATTGGTCTGATTGCAGTAGCCGGAGAGGAGGTGGCATCGCAAATCTATGCGGGCAACCGTAGGATATGCAAAGGCCGCAGGCCGTACCCGTGCGGATCGCAGATGGTGTGCGCGCCAGCTCCTCGATACGCCCGCACGCGGGTTACTCAAGACAGATTTTGCCTACCCTTGCTGCATCAGGAGAAATTCATGTCCGCAGTTGAGCGACGCGACTTTTCGGCAGCTCTTTGTGCCTTGATTTTCTTTTTTTGTGTCGATCAGCTTCGTTCCAGCTTATGCGCAGGATGTCGCGATCGGCGTCAACATCGTAGATCCTTATAAACTCAGCGTGGACGACCAGAACACGATGCTGGATCAGATGAAAGCCGCGGGGGTCAAGGTAATCCGCGCGAGCGTGACACAGGATGCGAAAGGCATCGATTTCGCGGACCGTGCGTGGTCTCGCGGAATCAGGATCGAGTGGCTGATCTACCATTTCGGTGGCTACGATCCATTTGGAAAACGCCCCCTTTCCGCTGCCGACCCGGAACAATTCCGTAGCACCTTCGCTCCGATTCTCGCGAGCCTGGAACAGAAAGGTGTGGTCTTCGCTGCATTTGAACTTGGCAATGAGATCAACCTGTCCGGGACAAACCCTGAATTTCCGCTTCCGGGAAAGGGCGTTCAACTCAGTCTGGACCAGTTGAACCACGATCCGGAGGGCCAGCAGATCGGCAAAGGGTTCGACAATTACCTGAAACTGCTGGCCGTCCTCAAGGACCTGAGGGATCATTCCCGCCTGAACCAGAGAACGCCGGTCCTGACGGCCGGCCTGGGAAACTATGAGCAGGACGACGGGCCGTTGCCGGGCAAGCCAAAGGGCGACATCGTCAGCATCAATTCCACAATCGAATATATGCGCGCCCATGGTCTCGATAGCCTGGTTGACGGCTATGCAATCCACGTTTATCCCTTCGGCAACAATCCGGGCGATCCGAAAGCCGCGGCCATGCGCAAGGCAAGATTGGCGAAATACGACTTCACGGAGTGCCGTGCCGCCGGAAGCCCGGGCGGAAAGCCATGCTGGATCACCGAATGGGGGTTCAACAACCTCGACATGGCCTGTCCGATCGATGACTCCGGCCGGACCTCTCTGGTGCGTGAAATGATGGCCAGTTTCCAGCCTTACGCCCGGCAGGGATGCCTGGGGGGGTTGCTCTACTTCTCGTGGAACAGTGATCCGGCTGCGAAAACCGTCTCGTATGGCAGCATCTGGCGCTGCGGCTCTCTGACGGAGAGTGGCAGGCTGTCTATCGACGCAAGTTTGCTGAGGTAGTTCATGTAGGGCGGTCATGCCCCCAATGGCGCTACCTCAAGGGGAAAATGAGACCAATCGTAGGGCGGCCTGTGGCCGCCGAGCTTGCTGTCACTTGGAACCTCGGCGGCCATACGCCACCCTACTATCAATGGAATGAAGAGGGGAGCACGATCGCGCTTAAGGTGGTGTCATTGTGGCCATGCCCGGCCTTCCGCCAAGTGTCCGGGTAAACGGCGGGTCGCCGACCCGTCCTACACCAGCCCTGGAATCTCCACCGCCGGATTCACATCGGCCTCGTAGTCCACCCCTTCGATCTCGAAGCCGAACAGGCGCAGGAACTCGCGCTTGTAGCCGGCGAAGTCGGTGAGCTGGTAGATGTTGTCGTTGCTGACTTCATTCCACAGTTGCGCCACGCGGGCCTGCACTTCCGGCGTGAGTTCCTTGTAGTCGGTGCGCAGGCGGCCGTCCGTATCCAGATGCGGCATCTTGCCGTAGAGGCTTTCGCTGAACAGTAGGTAGAGCTGCTCGATGCAGCCTTCGTGCGTGCCCTGTTCCTTCATCACCTTGAACAGCAGCGACAGGTACAGCGGCATCACCGGGATGGCGGAGCTGGCCTGCGTTACCACCGCCTTGAGCACGGCGACGCGGGCGTCGCCGCCGTGGGCGGCGAGCTTGGCGCGCAGGCCCAGCACGGTGTGGTCCAGGTCCTTCTTGGCGGCGCCGATGGAGCCGTTCCAGTAGATGTCGTGGGTGATTTTCTCGCCGAGGTAGGTGAAGGCGGTGGTCTTGGCGCCGTCGGCCAGCACGCCGGCTTCGAGCAGCGCGTCGATCCACATCTGCCAGTCCTCGCCGCCCATCACGGCCACGGTGTTGTCGATCTCCTCCTGCGTCG
>Ga0302314_10013025_pt1 | contig 14323 bp, 14 predicted proteins | sample III_Palsa_N2_3_FD_200533 | JGI IMG/M metagenome (GOLD analysis project Ga0302314, IMG submission 200533) | Peat permafrost microbial communities from Stordalen Mire near Abisko, Sweden - III_Palsa_N2_3 | ecosystem: Environmental > Terrestrial > Soil > Palsa > Peat permafrost | place: Sweden... | reverse complement strand
TACTTGCTGGATTTCTGCGGGCTGGCTCGCACAGGGAATCAACACTGAGCGCAATGGTTTCGCCCTGAAAAGCGAAACGCCTCGGGGTGGACGTCCCGAGGCGATTTTCCTACAGAAGGAGGTGAGGCCTTTGCGATCTGTAAAGATTCGCCTGGGTAAGCTCTCGATCAAAGTACCAGGCGAAATCCTGTTGCTTGTCTGCTCGAAAGCTATGTGGCTAGTGCTGCTGTTACGGCGCTAATCGTCTTCAACCTTCTCCTCTGCGATGCCAGTCGCAGGGGAGAATCTGTTACTAAACATATTGGACGCTTTTTGAGGTTGGGCGTCAATAGAAATTGTAGCGGGCAGCGGGCGTGTAGGATGGGGCTTGAACCAATAGACATCTGGGGTTGGATCGTTCGCATCGAATGAATTGGCGCGGGTTTTGTGCGCAGGGGAATGTTTGCTTATCAAGTCTGAGTTCGATATCCAGTTCCACTTGCCGGAGCCGACGCCGATGGTTGCGCTGTTGCACGTGCATCCGAGTCTGGAACCGATGCTGGTGAGCGGCGATGAGCTGAAGGTGGAACACATCGACGATGGGCATACGCGCGAGATTGCGGTTGACCAGTACTTCGATACGTTTGGGAACCGCTGCTCGCGGTTTCTGGCGCCGGCGGGTGCGATTCGGTTGAATGGGACGAATGTGCTTTCGGGAGTATTTCTGCTTGATCCGCAGGGCTTCGCGGCGCAGCAGGCTCCGGTGGAGCAACTGCCGAGCGAGACGCTGCAGTTTCTGCTGCCGAGCCGATATTGCCAGGTGGACCAGTTTGTGGGGATTGCGCAGGACTTGTTTGGCTACACGCTGCCGGGTTGGCAGCGGGCTGCGGCGATTCGCGACTGGGTGCATTGGAAGGTGGCGTTCAACTACAAGATGGCGCGGTCGACCAAGACGGCGATGGATGTGTACACGGAGCGCGTGGGTGTGTGCCGCGACTTTCAGCATTTGGCGATTACGCTGACGCGGTGCATGAATATCCCGGCGCGGTATGTGACGGGGCAGTTGGGCGACATACGGCATCCTTACTCCGGCGCGGGGGATTTTAGTGCGTGGTATCAGGTGTGGCTCGATGGCAAGTGGTGGGATATGGATGCGCGGCATAATGAGCCGCGGCTGGGGCGGATACTGATGGCTACGGGACGCGATGCCGCGGATGTGGCGATTACGACTAGCTTTGGGGTGGCGAATCTGACGAACTTTTATGTGGAATCGAATGAGATCGATTTGGAGGGGAAGAGGATTCCGCTGCCGGGTGGCAGGCCGGAGACCGGGGCGATGCGGGTGAGGTAGAGGCGGCGGTTTGCTTTAGCGTTGGGCGATGGTGGTGGTTGGGGATTTTTCGGAGGATGTGAACGCAGTCCAGGGGCCGGCGATCATGTCGTGGAGGATGGGTTTCTCCCAACTGAACTCGGGGTGTGCGGCGAAGAACGGTGCGGCGTGGAAGTCTTCGCCGCAGGGATGGCCGGAGCGGGCGATGAAGCTGAGCTTCGCTGCCATGTCCGAGTCCATGACCTTGCCGGTGACGGCGCCGCTGGCGGAGTGTGGGAGGTTGCCCCAGACTTTTTCGCCGATGGGCGAGGTGTCTTCGTGGCCGCAGAGGCTGCGCTTGCCGGCGTCGACTTTGTGCTCGTAGGTGTCGTAGTGATCGGAGAGGTAGGCTTCGGCTAGCGTGGTATCGAGCTTGCCGTAGTGCTGCTTCATGAACTCTTCAGCGCGAATGTGGCGGGCGTTCATGGAGCTTTCAGCATTGTTCGGGTCGAATCCGGGTGTGTCGTCGCGGATGAGGTCGGGGTTGGACGCGAAGTTTGAGCTGACGAAGTAGCCGTTGGTTTTCTTGAGCAGCGGGGTGTTGTGCAGGCCGAGCTCGAGGTAGGCGATCTCGTTGGTCTTGCGGTCGCCGATGAGCCAGGAGTTCGCGTAGCCGCCGTTGTTGCCCTCACGCATGATGGCGGCGTAGGTGTCGATGGAGTCGGCGTACTGCATGGCCTTGCGGGAGCGGGTGAACTCGGGAATGCCGTTGACGTCGAAACCGACGGCCATGGGCAGGGTGGTTTCGGTGATCATGATGCCAGCGGCATTGACGCCGAAGTCATCCTGCGAGGTAATCATGCCGGCGGAGCCGTCCATGAGGAAGCGATAGCCCTTGGTGGGGACGATGTCGAAGACGTAGTTCCAGCGCTCGCCTTCGGCATAGCTGGACCAGTTGCTGTGGGCGATGACGATCTTGCCGTCCTTTGTGGCTGAACCGGTGGCGATGAAGGCGCTGCACTTGCCGGGAGCAACCGCTGCCGGAGGATTGGGCTTGCCCTGCTGCGCGTTCAGCATCGGGAGATAGTAGCCGGTGAGCTCTTCCTGTCCATTGAGTGCGACCACATCCCACACGTCGAGCTTGGAGCCGGCGGCTTTGAGGCCTTCGCCGATGCCTTTGAGCTCGGCTTGATATTCGGGCTCGATGTGCGGCCAGAGGACGGTGCGACCAGCTTCGCGGAAGAAGCTCCACGGCTTGTTGTCTTTATGTACGCCTTCGAGAGTGTAGACGCGGACGTTGTCTTCGATCTCGTGGGCGAGAAGATAGCCGTGCTGGTAGCCGATCTGCTCGGGCGTGCCGCTGAGGTGGACGTAGGTCCAGCCGGAGTGCTTGAACTTGTAGGCGTCGCCCAGGCGGGGATCTGCTGCGTGGGCGAGCGGGGCGGCGAGGGTCGCGGCGGCGAGAAGGAGAGAGGTTGCTAGGCGCATGAGGCTCCTTGTTAGTCGATGGGGTCAAGTGTAACTCCCGGCGCGAAGATAGTTTGGGTGCAATCGGCGGAGTGTGGCGGCGAGCGGTCGCAATGCACCATACTTATATGGCGACTATGAGTTGGACGACCGCTACGGCGGCGGCAGGGATTGAGAGCTTCATGGGTAAGGAAAAGAAGAACGCGGCGCCTGCGGTGTTTGCGGGCAAGGCCTGGCAGCAGGTGCTGGGGCGCGATGTCGCGGCCGATGGCCAGTTTGTGTACGCGGTGAAGTCCACTGGGGTGTACTGCCGTCCGAGCTGCCCCAGCCGCAGGCCGGAGCGCAAGAATGTCAGCTTCTTCCCGACGAACGAGATGGCCGAGGCGGCGGGGTTCCGTGCCTGTCTGCGTTGCGAGCCGACGCGCGTTGCACCGAAGGCTGATCCGCAGGCCGCTGCGATTGCGAAGGCGGCGGAGTTTCTAGCGGAGCACGCGGGGCAGCGGACTTCGCTGGACGCGCTGGCCGATGCAGCAGGTGTTGGCAAGTTCGCCGTGCTGCGTGGGTTCAAGCGCGTGCTGGGGGTTACTCCGGGAGAGTTTGCGCGGGAGCAGCGGAAGGAGCGGTTTCGTGAGAGAGTGCGGACGCCGCGGGCGACGAAGTCTCCGGTGACCGATGCGGTGTATGAGGCGGGGTTTGGATCGTCGAGCCGGTTGTATGAGGGCGTGGACGCGATGCTGGGTATGAGCCCGACGGCGATGAAGGAAGGCGGCGCTGGCGAGACGATTCGTTATACGATGTCGGACTCGCCGCTGGGACTGATACTTGTTGGCGCGACGGATCGCGGGCTTTGTGCGGTGCTGTTTGCTGACGACGATGCTGAGGCTTTGGTCGATCTGCGCGAGCGGTTTCCGCAGGCGGTATTGCGGAGAGACGATAAGGACCTGCGTGAGGCTGTGACGTTTGTGCTCGGGCGCATGAAAGAGAGCGCAGGTGCGACAGCCATGCCATTCCATGCGCGGGCTACGGCGTTTCAGCAGCGGGTATGGAGGGCGTTGAGTGAGATTCCAAGAGGCGAGACGCGGACGTATGCGGAGATCGCCGAGGCTATTGGTGCGCCAAAAGCGGTGCGAGCTGTGGGGACGGCTTGTGGAGCGAATCCGCTGGCGGTGGTGGTTCCCTGCCATCGTGTGGTGGGTGCGGATGGGAAGATCACCGGGTATCGGTGGGGCGTGGGGCGGAAGAAGCGGCTACTGGAGATGGAGCACTCAAGCTAGAAGCGGAGCTTGAGTTTGTACTCCACGATAGAGACGGCAACACCGACGGCGGCGATGCCTAGCGTGACTGCGGTAAGGCGGACGACCAGCGCTTTATTGCGGGTCTCGCGCTGCAGGACTGGAATGTTTATGAGCGCGCTGGTGATGGAACTGAGCACGGCGCCCGTGGCGGCGAGCTGAGGTGTGAGCTCGCCATGTGCGGCGAGATGCGCAGCAGCAGCAGCGGTGGAAGCACTGGAGACTGTGCCGCCGATGAGCGCGACCATGATGAAGCCGAAGTTGCCGAGCCAGCGCTGGGCGAGCGTGCCGGATACCTGAATGAGCAAGAAGAGCGCGGCGAAGCGCAGGACCTTGGTGAGGGATACGGGTGAGTCAAGATCGAGTTCGCCGGGGGTGCGTTCGCCGCGATGACGGCCGCGATAGACGGCGACGACGGAGGCGAGGCTCATGAGCAGCAGAGGTGCGGCAGCGAGCTTGGCCGAACGCATGGAGAAGATGCCAAGGATGACGAAGTTGCGGAGGAACATCGCAACGACCGTAAGCAGCGATAACGTAACGCCCATGGAGATGGGGTCGGTGGTATCGGCTTTGACCCAGCGGGCAACTTCGGCGATGGTCGCGGTTGAGTTGACCAGGCCGCCGAGAACGGCGGCGTAATAGAGGCCACGGCGGGCGTAGATGCGCAGCAACACGTAGTTGGCAAAGCCGATGACGGCGACCACGATGACGGTGACCCAGGCCTCGCGAGGATTGATGAGCGAGAAGCGGTCGATGGCGTGGTTTGGCAGAGCCGGATAGATGACGAAGCCGATAAGGCCGAGCAGAACGGCGGAACGGAGCTCGCTGGAGCTGACGCCATCGGTGATGCGCTGAAACTGCTCGGAGAGCGAGAGCAGCATGGTGATGATGATGGCCGCGGCGATTGGGGTAAAGGTGTGTCCGAGGCCGATGAGCACACCGAGCACGGCGGTGCTTACCAAGGCGATGGACGTGGTAAGGCCGAGGTTATTGCTGCCGGAGGAACTGGGCCTGAGGCTGCTGGCCAGTGTGAGGAGGGTGACGACGCCGAGGGCTTCCAGAGCGAAGGGTCGGCCGAGGAGTGCAGCCATGGTTCCAAGCAAGCTGACGAGCGAGAAGGTACGGATGCCGACACCCTTGTGAGAGCTCTCGCGCTCGAAGCCAATCAACATGCCGACGAGTGCGGCAACGGCGAGGCGGAGGGCGATCTGTTGAGGGTCGAAGGTATCGGTAATGGGCACGGTGTAGGTCAACTCTAAACAGCAATAGTACGGCCTTACAGGATGTTTGATGCGGTTGGTTTGATATCCTTAGAGATGAAACTTTAGGAGAAGCCATGTCTACAGCAACATTGGAACAAGTGCAGGACTATAAGGTAGCGGATATCAGCCTCGCGGACTGGGGCCGTAAGGAATTGACCATTGCTGAAGCGGAGATGCCGGGCCTGATGTCGATTCGCCGGAAGTATGCGCCGAGCCAGCCTCTGAAGGGTGTGCGCATCACCGGATCGCTGCACATGACCATCCAGACCGGCGTGCTGATTGAGACGCTGGTTGCGCTGGGCGCGACCGTGCGCTGGGCTAGCTGCAACATCTTCTCGACGCAGGACCATGCTGCTGCTGCGATTGCCGCCGCGGGTGTTCCGGTGTTTGCGTGGAAGGGTGAGACGCTCGATGAATACTGGTGGTGCACCGACCAGGCGCTGCGCCATGAAGGCGGACTTGGGCCGGAACTCGTGGTCGATGATGGCGGCGATGTAACGCTGCTGATCCACAAGGGTTTTGAGCTGGAGAACGGCGACCGCAGCTTTGTCGACGGCGAAGCGGGTTCGGTTGAAGAGGCTGTGATCCAGAAGCTGCTGAAGGCTGTGCTGGCTGAGGACAAGGGCCGCTGGCATCGCGTCGCCAAGGACTGGAAGGGTGTTTCAGAAGAGACGACGACCGGCGTTCATCGCCTCTACAAGATGCTTGAAGCAGGCACGCTGCTTGTGCCGGCGATCAATGTCAATGACTCGGTGACGAAGTCGAAGTTCGACAACCTCTATGGCTGCCGTGAGTCGCTGGTCGATGGCATCAAGCGCGCGACGGACGTAATGGTTGCGGGCAAGGTTGCTGTCGTTTGCGGTTATGGCGATGTCGGTAAGGGCTCGGCGGCTTCATTGCGCGGACTTGGCGCTCGCGTGATCGTTACGGAGATCGATCCGATCAATGCGCTGCAGGCGGCGATGGAAGGCTATGAAGTTACGACCCTCGAAGAGACGCTTGGCCGCGGCGACATCTATGTCACCACGACCGGCAACGTCGACGTCATCACCTTCGAGCACATGCAGCAGATGAAGGACCAGGCGATTGTCTGCAACATCGGCCACTTCGACAACGAGATCCAGATGGCACAGCTCGACGCGTCCGACGCTGTCAAGTTGAACATCAAGCCGCAGGTCGATCAGTACACCTTCCCCAATGGCAACGCGATCTTCATCCTGGCGGAAGGCCGCCTGGTGAACCTGGGTTGCGCGACGGGCCATCCGAGCTTTGTGATGTCCAACAGCTTCAGCAACCAGACGCTGGCGCAGCTTGACCTCTGGGCGAACAAGGACAAGTACAAGGTCGGCGTTTACATCCTGCCGAAGAAGCTGGATGAGGAAGTGGCGCGGCTGCACCTGGAGAAGATTGGCGTGAAGCTGACGACGCTCTCCAAGAAGCAGGCCGATTACCTAAGCGTGCCGGTTGAAGGGCCGTATAAGGCGGAGCATTACAGGTACTAATGCAGTGAATAGTGAATAGTGAATAAGACAAAAGCGAAGGCCGCCGATACTCTCGGCGGCCTTCGCTTTTGTATCTACTTTCTGCTTCCTGCTCTAATCGACATCCTTGGCGGTAACGACCTGTAGGCCGGGGATCGTTGTGATTTGCTGGTCGGTCATGATGAAGGTGCGGACGGCACCGGAGGCGTACGCAACCTGTGGGCCGGTATAGAGCGTGAGCGTGGTTGCCAGAGGTACCGTGCCGGTGGGAACCATGGCGACAGTGTAGGTATTCGCCGGGATGTTGAGATAGCCGGTGTTGGTGCTGAAGGTAATGTCGGTAAGCAGCGGCAGCGTTGTGATGAGAGTGCTGCCTGTCGGGATGAGATAGATATCGACCGCGCCCACCTTGCTGGCCTGATCGACAAAGCGGATGGAGATCTCACCGCTGGGCGCGGGCTGGGTTTGATCCTGAAGAACGATGGCCGAGAGGTTGGCAAGCTGGTTGCCAACAATGACAGAGTAAGAGTTCCCGTTGGCGAGAGTGGCGGACGTGGAAACCAGCGGCTGGGTGCTCTTCTCCGCATCGGCGGAGATGGTATAGCCGCCCGGAGCGAGCGGAATGTAAGAGCTGATGGTTCCAAACCCTATGTTGTAGGCCAGCGCCGTGTTGTTCAGGTAGAAGTCCAGGCCGGGGACGTTTGGGTCGGGTGAGGCGTCAATGATGCGCAGCTCGGAGACGTTGGTGGTCGTAACCTCGATGCTTTGGCAGCCGGAAAGCCCACCGAGCAGCAACGCCAGGGCGCCGAGGCGGATTGCCTGCCGTCGCCAGCGAGAACCGGGATGAAGTTGTTTGACGGCCATAGACCTGCGGTTCCGTTTTCCGATCGTTGCACAAATCGTGGTGCAGGGGAGTTATACCCCAATGTACCCGATTTGCTCGTTATGCTGCTGACAACGATAGACGTTGTTCTTATAAAGACGGCTTTTGTCGCGACTTTGATTCTAGCAAAGCGGGTCCGCGGGTGGCTTTACCAGAATCAGCGCGTTGGACGATGGGCGACGATGCGCGCGGATATCTGCTCGTAGGCTGCTTGTGGCAGTACGCCGCGGAGGACGAGCTGGTTCTTCGCCGTATAAGGCCGGCCTGCGATGATGCGGCGAACGTAGACGTCGCCCATGCCGGGGAGGGATTTGAGCTGGGTGGGCGTTGCGGTGTTGATGTCGAGAGGCGCAGAGGTTGGCTGGGCGGCGAAGGCGAGGGTGGCAGCGAAGGTCAAAATCGGGAAAATGCGGGGAAATCTTGGCATGGTGGGTCCAGAAAATGGTTGACAAGTAGTTGGGGGACGCATCAAATCTAGATAGTAATTAGCCCCTGAGCTGCCTAGAGACTGCTCAGGGGTGCTTCAAGCGTTAGACGGCCACATTGAAGTGAACCATCAGGAAAGCTTTGAAGAGCAGGTAGAGAATAATCTCTGCCGGCAGTTCAAGGTTCAGCTTTCCCCATTTGACTCTTACTGGTGGCATGGGCCGTTACCTCCTTCACAGGATCGCCTCGGGGCTGTAACCCCGAGGCGTTTCGCTTTTCAGGGCGAAACTTGGTATCCCTCTGGGTGCCCGGAAAGCGCTCCAGCCTGTGAGGAGGCCTGCGTAGTATCTCAGCAATGAAATCGCGATATAGTTCCTCTAAAGATTCGGAGGCGTATGCGAGTTCCAAAATGGGCTTTGGCTGTGATGTGCGGTCTTGGTGTTATGGCGATACAGGCTCAGACGAGCCAGCCGGAACCGTCTGGCGGTACTGCAACGGAGAGCGCACCACCTCCCGTTGTGCGTTCGCTCGGTCCGGCGCGGATCTCCGGCGGCGTGATGGCTGGACTGATATTGACCAAGGTTCAGCCGCAGTACCCGGTTGAAGCAAGGAATGCCGGGGTCAGCGGCACTGTTGTGATGCATGCCATGATCGGCAAGGATGGAATGATTAAGAACCTTACGGTGATCTCCGGACCGGCGTTGCTGCAAGACGCGGCTGTGGATGCGGTAAAGCAGTGGACCTACAGGCCTTATCTCCTGAATGGCGTGCCGACCGAAGTAGACACAACAATTCTGGTCAACTTCAATCTCAACCCCAAGCCCCGAACGATACCTGAGCCGAACTAAACCGCAGCGACTACCCTGCCCCGCCCGGCCTCGATCTTCACGATCTGCCCATCGCGCATATGCAGAATGCGGTCGGCGATCTGTGCGGCTTCGGGGTTGTGGGTAATCATCAATGTGGTCTGGTTGAGCTCCCGGCTGGAGGCGCGCAGCATCTCCAACACGGCGTCGGAGTTGACGGTGTCGAGATTGCCGGTGGGCTCATCGGCCAGCACGATGGCCGGCCGCGTGATCAGCGCGCGGGCAATCGCCACGCGCTGCTGCTCGCCGCCGGAGAGTTCATTGGGCCGATGCTTCAGCCGTCCCTTGATGTTCAGCAGGCCGGCCAGATGGTCGAGCAGTTCGGTGTCGAACGGCTTGCCGCTGGCCGCGATCTCATGTGCGAGCTCGATGTTGTCGTAGGCCGAGATGGTCGGCAGCAGATTGAAGCGCTGGAAGACAAAGCCAATCTGCGCCCGGCGAAGCTTCGTGCGCTGCGCGTCCGAGAGCCGCGAGAAATCCTGTCCCTGGATGGTCAGCGAGCCGGTCGTCGGTGAGGTCAGACCGCCGAGAACGTAAAACAGCGTCGACTTCCCCGAGCCCGAAGGGCCGACGATGGCGACAAACTCGCCCTGTTCGATGGTGAAGCTGACGTCGCGCAGTGCGGTGACGGAGAGTTTGCCGGAACGATAGGTTTTTCCGAGGTGGCTGGCTTCGATGATCGGTTGCGTTGGCACGAGGTCAAGTTTAGCGCAGTGGCTGCGATCGAGCTTGCTTCAGGCTAGCCCTACTCCGGGTGACAACACGGATTTCAGGTCGAGCTCTTCCAGAAAGCTGAGCTCAAGATGCACGTGGACGATCCGTCTCCGGTCTGCCGGGCTATGCCTGTGAGCCAGCAGGCCGCAGAGGCTGGTGAGCTCAAGATGGCTTCCGCGGGTGAGCTCCAGGCCTGCGCCGATCAGCTCGCTGTATAAGTCCAATACGGAGATTTGCTGCAGCTCGAAGATGTAGTCGAGCTGCGTGAGGGAGACCGCCTTGCGCTCCAGCAGCCAGCAGCCGCAGTGGGTCATTGCGTCGGCCAGCGCCGGCAGAATCACGCGGCGGCCTTCGTAGGTGAAGCTCTGCAGCCGCAGGGTGCGGGCATCAGCCGGGGGCTGGTGCTGCGGGGCGTCGAGCTTGGGCAAAAAGGGATGCATGCTACTCCGGTCTCCAGCTAGTTATCGGAGCGGTCGCGCCGAAAATGACGACTGTCCGAGAGTGCGGCGGCAGTAAGGGGTTGATAACAGGAACCTTGGGGGCGACGCGCGCACGGATATGGCCCTACACTGGAAGCGGGAGCGAGGTGGAATGGTCGTCGGCGTTGGTACGGACATCATCGAGAACCAGAGGATCGAGCGCAGCATCGCACGGTTCGGCGACGCGTTTCTGCAACGCGTCTTCACCCCCGGCGAGGTCGCTTATTGCCAGACCAAAAAGAACTTCGCCGAGAGCTTTGCCGCCCGTTTTGCCGCGAAAGAAGCCGGAGCCAAGGCACTGGGCACTGGCATAAGCCGCGGCGTTAGCTGGCGGGAGTTCGAGGTGACACGCAGGCCCGGCCAGCGTCCGGAGCTGCACCTGACAGGCCGCGCAAAGGAGATCGCCGACGGACTCGGCATACGGCGGTTGTCGCTCAGCCTGACCCACTCCCGCGACATTGCGATGGCCGTGGTAATCGCCGAAGATTGATCTTTCGCAACCGGGCAGCGTCATCCGCATCCAAAAGGAAGACCAACCGCTGCTACGATGGAACTTCCACCCCGTATATTTGTGGAACCAGCCGGTGTCTCTTTGGGTTTGCGTGAAGGAGTGCTATGCCGAGTCAGCAGGAAGTAAAGTGGTCGCAGTTGAAGGTCGGATTGATCGTGCTGCTTTCGATCGTGCTGCTTTCGACACTGCTGTTTCTGATGACCTCCGCAACGGGACTTAGCCCGTTCAGCCCGAAGCTCACAATCTATACCTACTTCGATAACTCGAACGGCCTGAAGGTCGGCGCGCCGGTAAACCTGGAAGGCGTCACCATCGGCGAGGTCAAAAGAGTCACGGTCGTCACCGACCCGGCACGTAAATTAACGCCCATCAAGGTGACGATGAGGATAAACCCCAAATTCCTTCCCAGCCTGCACAACGATACGACCGCCGCGCTTGCCACGGTGGGCGTACTGGGCGACACCGTGGTCGATCTCAACTCTGAGACAGCGACCGGCCCCGCATTGCAGGATGGTGCCGAGCTGCACACCCAGAGCACGCCGAGCATCCAGGACGTTGTAAAAGCGAGCCAGGGAACCATCGAGAGCGTGAACCTGATCCTGGCAAAGCTCGACACCGTGGTCGCCGATGTAAAAGACGGAAAGGGTACAGCCGGTAAATTTGTTCAGGACCCGGCGCTCTATAACCAGGCGACCGCGACCGTGCAGGAGCTGCACACGCTGGCTTCAAACCTGAACAGCGGCAAGGGCTCGGTGGGCAAGCTGCTGCACGACGATGAACTCTACAATCGCCTGAACGACGCAGCCGACAAACTCGATGTAGTGGCAACGAACCTCAGCGACGGCAAAGGTTCAGCCGGCAAGCTGCTGCATGACGACACGCTCTATAACAACCTGAACTCCACGCTGGCACACGCGAATTCGATTCTGGCCGAAGCAGACGCGGGCAAAGGCAGCATCGGTCTGCTGGCGAAGAATCCGGAGTTTGCCAGCAAGCTGAATGACACTGTCACCAAGCTCGATTCCCTGCTGACCGGAATCAACAACGGCGAGGGCACTATCGGCAAGCTGGCAAAGGACGATGCCGCCTACACCAATCTGAACAAGCTTTTGAACGCCAGCACCGATCTGGTGACGACGATCCGTTCCGATCCAAAGAAGTACCTGACCATCCATCTGAAGATCTTCTAGTCGCCTCTATCGCTCCGGCGCCCAATGCGTCTATGCTTTTCTCACAGCATAGTTGTTGTAGTTGGTCCCCAAAGGAGCTTTATGCGCGCGTTCATCCCTGCCCTTCTGTTCGCCCTCGCTACGCCATTTTGTATGGCGCAAACCCCTGTCGCGAGGGACGCCCCGTCGGCTCCGACCTCGATCCCGAAGTCTCCCGTCAGCTTCGACGTAACGGCTATCGACAAAACCGCCGACCCCTGCACGGATTTCTACCAGTACTCCTGCGGCAATTGGATGAAGAACAATCCGATCCCCGCGGACCAGACGCGCTGGGGCCGCTTCAACGAGCTCGCCGAGCGCAATAACTATCTTCTCTATACCGAGTTGAAGACCGCAGCCGACGCGCCCAAGACCGCGTTACAGATCAAGTACGGCGATTTCTTCGCTGCCTGCATGAATACAAGTCTCGCCGATAAACTGGGCGCGGCGCCGATCCAGCCAGAGCTGGAAGCCATCGCGCGGTTGAAGAACGGCAAGGATTTTGCCGCACTGAACGTAGAGCTGGAAAAGCAATTCGGCGAAGAACAACTCGTCGATGTCGGCGTGGAACAGGATCAGAAGGATTCGAGCAAGCAGATTCTGGCCGTCGGCCAGGGCGGTCTTTCGCTGCCGGATCGCGACTACTACCTGAACACCGATGATCGCAGCATCACTCTCCGTGCGCAGTATGTGGCGCACGTCACGAAGATGTTCGTCCTGCTGGGCGACTCTCCCGAGAAGGCAAGCGAAGAAGCTGCATCCGTGATGCGTATTGAGACTGCGCTCGCCAAGGGCTCCATGAGCCGCGTCGATCGCCGCAATCCTGCGAAGACCTACCACGTCATGACCATCGCCGAGGCGCAGCAGCTGACGCCGGCGTACAACTGGAAGTTCTACCTCGACGGCATCGGCATGGGCGAAGTCCCATCGCTGAACGTCAGTTCGCCCGGCTACATGGAGGCGATGAACACGGTGCTCGACACCGAATCACTCCCCGCGCTAAAGAGCTACCTTCGTTGGCATGCGCTGCATAACTCCGCGCGCTTCCTCTCCAAGCCATTCGACGACGAAAACTTCGCCTTCTTCAGCCAGACACTGCAAGGCCAGAAGGAACAGCAGCCACGCTGGAAGACCTGCACCGCACTCACCGATCGCGCATTGGGCGAAGCCGTTGGCCAGGATTGGGTGAAGCAGTACTTTCCACCCGAAGCCAAGGACAACATGGAGAAGCTCGTCCACGCGCTCGAAGCCGCACTCGGACAGGACATCCAGCAACTCTCCTGGATGAGCCCGGAGACGAAGGTCGAGGCGCAGAAGAAGCTTGACGCCATCCGCGACAAGATCGGCTATCCGGCCAAGTGGCGCGACTACTCCAAGTTCACCGTAAAGCGCGATGACCTCATCGGCAACGTCTCACGCAACTCGATCTTCGAGACCAACCGCGATCTCGCCAAGTACGGCAAGCCCGTGGATGAGACCGAGTGGGGCATGACGCCGCCAACCGTCAACGCCTACTACGACCCCGCGATGAACGACATCAACTTCCCCGCCGGCATTCTGCAGCCACCGTTCTACGACAACCACGCGGATGCGGCCATCAACTTCGGCGGCATCGGTGTCGTCATCGGCCATGAGATGACTCACGGCTTCGACGACGAGGGTTCGCAGTATGACCTGCACGGCAACGTGAAGGTGTGGTGGACTCCCGAAGATATGGCCAAGTTCAAGGAGCGCACCGAGTGTGAAGCCAACGAGTACGAAGGCTTCACCGTCGCACCGGAGGCGCATCTCAACGGTCACCTCACGCTCGGCGAAAACACCGCCGACAACGGCGGCCTGCGCATCGCCTACCAGGCGCTGCTGGCAACGCTCGCCAAAGAAGGCCCGAACGCCGAGAACGCGAAGCTCGACGGCTTTACGCCGCAGCAGCAGTTTTTCCTCTCCTTCGGCCAGATCTGGTGCGAGAACCGCACCGAAGCTGTCGCCCGTATGCGCGCCAAGACCGACCCACATAGCTCCGGCGAATGGCGCGTAAAAGGCACCGTGCAGAACTTCGACGAGTTCGGCAAAGCCTTTGGCTGCAAGGTAGGTCAACCCATGATGCCGTCCAGCGGAGGCTGCCGCGTCTGGTAGTTGCACACAACCGTTAGCACAGAAATCCCCGGGCCTCAGTGCCCGGGGATTTTTATTTGGCCTTCAGCAGCTAATCAATTAGCTGCTCCGGGAACCGTAAGATTGGCATAAATGCCTACTACCTTCTACAATCGGGAGAGGTTTGTATACCTCCTCGAGACTGGTTTCCCCGAATCTCGTGCCTCAAAACCGGGCATAGGGACGGGGTGGATGAAGGAAACGCATGAAGTTGAGTTTGTTTGGCCGTTTGACGATGGCCTTGTTGGCATCGGTAGCACTAGGATTGGGCATGACAGCCTGCGGCGGCGGCACG
>Ga0302314_10013024_pt1 | contig 14324 bp, 11 predicted proteins | sample III_Palsa_N2_3_FD_200533 | JGI IMG/M metagenome (GOLD analysis project Ga0302314, IMG submission 200533) | Peat permafrost microbial communities from Stordalen Mire near Abisko, Sweden - III_Palsa_N2_3 | ecosystem: Environmental > Terrestrial > Soil > Palsa > Peat permafrost | place: Sweden... | reverse complement strand
TCCTCAACCCCCTCCACGCCGACGAATTCAGCGAATTCGACCGCACCATCATGGAAGGCATGGCCGCCATGACCACCAGCGCCGTCATGCGCCTGGAGCGCGACCGCGAGATCAAGACCATGGCCCGCCTCTCCGGCGAAATCGCCGCCGCCGAGGAAATCCAGCGCTCCCTCCTCCCGCCCGAGGAAGTCCTGCTGCCCGGGCGCGGTCTCCTCCTCGCCCGTTATCAACCGGCCCGCACCCTGGGCGGCGACTTCTACGCCATCGAAAGCCTCTATGATGGCTCCGTCTTGACGGCTGTGGGCGACGTCAGCGGCAAGGGCATCCCCGCCGCCCTCACCACCGCCCAGATCACCACCGAGATCGGCGTCCTTGCCTCCCGCCCGATGCTCAACCTCGCCGAATTCGTCACCGTCCTGAACCGCCACCTCTGCGCCCGCATCTCCGCCGGCCGCTTCATCGCCACCACCTTCCTCCGCTACGTCCCCGAAGAGCGGATGATGGAAATCGTCCGCGCCGGGCAATTCTCCCCCTGGCGGAACCGGGACGGAGCCTGGGAACAGATCGAAGCCCCCGCCGGCGTCCCCATCGGCGTCGATCCCGAGGCCCGCTTCTCCGTCGAGAGCATCACCTGCGAACCCGGCGAACAGTGGGCCCTCTTCACCGACGGCATCACCGAAGGCCGCAACCGCACCCACCAGGAATACGGCGAAGAACGCCTCCAGGCCTCCCTCCGCCCCCTCGATCCCTACCGCACCCTCGAGACCGTCTGGCAACAATGGCGCCGCTTCATCGTCGAAGACGCCCTCCATGACGACGCCTGCGCCGTCCTCTTCACCTGCCTCCCCCCCGTCGAGATCGCCCTCCCCGCCCAGCCCTCCTCCTGCAAGCGCGCCCGCAACCACGTCGACGCCTGGGCCCGCGCCGCCGGCTACTCCGAAGAAGAGCGGGGCAAAATCGTCCTCGCCGCCGACGAAGCCATCACCAACCTCATCCGCCACGGCTGCGTCCAGGCTGGGGCCGCCGCTACCGCCGGTGCCGCTGCCGCGGGCCAGGACAACCAACAGGCCATCTTCCTAAGCGCTGGCTTCGATCGGGAAGAATTCCGCCTCACCCTCCGGGCCGAGGCCCCCTTCGTCGACCTCAACCAGCTCGCCCCGCGTCAGCTCGATTGGCAGAACCAGCCGTGCCCCGGCGGCCTCGGGCTTCACTACATCCGCACCGTCTTTGATCGCATCGAGGGCCGACCGGATTGCAATCTTTCGGTCACCGTGTTGATTAAGAAGCTGCCGTCGTCTTGAGGGGATGCTAATTGGGGCTGTCGCCCCTAATCCCCACGGGGAAGGGGAGTGTCGCCGCGTCCGGGTGAATGCTACCAATGCGGACGCGAGAAGCGCGGGAGAGCGGGCTCATGGGTTTCAGGTGGCGCGGATCAGGAGCAGATCGAACGCGCTGATTACGGGCGGATCGGGATGCACGGGGGCAGCTTTGAACGACGCAAGGGGGGCCATGCCCCCCTTGGACCCCGATGGAGGGCGAAGCGCCCTCTACCCCAGCGGATTCCCCGCCCCATCCCGTTTCACCGCGAAAATCTCCACCACCACCCATACCCCCACGATCACAAACGCCGCCGTCGAGGCCGTCGCCAGCCACCCCGTCCCCTGCAGCGCCGTCGAGACAAACGCCTGCGCCGCCATCGGATCGCTGAAATCGGGCGGATTCGATTGCAACTGCTGCATAAAATCGAAGAACCCCTTCACCCCCATCCCCAGCGAGAAGCCCCCCAGCACCAGCTGCGCCACCCCCACCCGCCACCGCCCCACATAGAAATTATGCACCCCCACCGTCCCCACCACCGCCGCCAGGACAATATAGAGCTTGCGGGACTTGGGACCGGGAGCGGTGATATGGGGCGAGGACATCTGTTTCCCAGTCTATCTCCTAAGGATCGTTCGGCAATTCCTCTCCTTTAGAGCATCCATTAAATTCTCCTAAGAGCCTGCCTCCGCAAAGCGTGCGGAGGTCTCTCCCAATGGGGGGTCCAGGGGGTGCCTGGCACCCCCTGCGTCGTACAAGCTGCCCCCGTGCATCCCGGTCCGCCCATAATCAAAGCACGTTCGATCTTCCCCCGAGTCGCGCCACCTGAAACCGAGGAGCCCGCTCTCCCGCGCTCCTCGCGTCTTCGTGGTAGCATCCACTCGGACTCGGCGATACTCCCCCAACAGGGGCAAAACACCCCCGAACCTACGGTTCCTCACAGTTCTGCTGGAAACCTGAGCAAAAACCCCTAGGGTTAACCGCCATGAGCGAGGTGAACATCTGGGACCTGAAGACAGGCGACACCATTTTCCGTGAAGGCGACCCCTGGGACGGCCTCTACCTGCTCAAGGCCGGGCACATCGAAATCTTCCGCGAGCGCGACAACCAGGTCATCCGCCTCGCCGTCCTCGGGCCCGGGGAAATCCTCGGCACCGTCACCCTCCTGAGCCGCGAGCCCCGCACCGCCGGCGCCCGCGCCCTCACCGACATCACCATCCAGCACTTCGATCCCCAGTTCGTCCACCAGAACTTCGGAACCACCAACGCCGGCATCTCCGCCATCATCAAGGACATCCTCGGCCGCCTCCGTCACGTCAACCAGCAGCTCACCGAGCTCCACCTCGAGCACGGCACCCCCACGCCCAATTGGCTCGTCTGCCTCCGCAACGTCCGCCAGCTGATCAGCCTCCTCCTCGTCCTCTTCCGGCAGGGCGGCCTCGTCGCCCACGAGGGGAAGAACTACTTCCGGCTGGAAGGCTTCTACGCCAATGCCGAGGCCGTCCTCCGCATCCAGGCCGATTACGCCGCCCAGCTCCTCAACCTCCTCATCAAGGCCGGCGTCCTCGCCTACGCCGACATGCCCGAGCTCGGCCCCGTCCTCGTCAACCCCGCCATCGGCCGCCTCGAATCGTTCCTCGAATACTCCGAGCGTCCCGAACGGCTCGAAATCATCAAGCCCGAGGCCGGCGTCGCCGAGCTCATGCCCGCCCTCCGCCTCCTCGCCGAACTCATGTCCGTCCCCGGCTTTGGGGACGTCATCGCCATTCCCAAGCTGGTGCCGCTGCTGCAGAAGCTCTACCCGGATGTGCCGGGTGAGGAAGTCATCCACCAATTGGCCGAGGTCCGTTTCCTCGACCTCATGGAGAGCGAGAAGGTGCGGTTGTTCTGCCCGGAGATTTTGCGCGTCACCCTGTTCAACGGCGTGCTGATTGGGTTGCATACCTTGACGCCGAATCGGTTGTCGTAGGCTTTTGGGGCTGCGCCCCTTTCCCCGCTCAGACGCAGAGACGCGGGAGAAGGGCTCCTGGGTTTCAGGTGGCGGACATCATCAGCAGATCTAACGAGGTGGTTAGGGGCGGCGCGGGATGCAAGGGGGAGATGGTGAAGCCGCTTCAAAGGGGGCTGTCGCCCCCCTTGACCCCCGAGTCCGCCTCCGGCGGACGAGCAATAGACCCGCGCACGCTCCGCGAATGGCAGGCCAGATATTGACTATGAACATAACCATCCTTCCCAAGTGCATTACCAAAGAAAAATTTACACTATTACATAATCAATGGGTGGAGTCTGGAACCGCGATAATTAAACTACCCACGGATTTCGATCAAAATGCGTGTGAAGAATGGGTTGATTTTCTAATCGAGCACAGGGATTTTGAATTTGCCTTGGATGTTTTGGCGGATATTGCCGAAATGGCTGTGTGTTCGGATAGCGTTTTGGATAAAATATTTTCGACAGGAGATAAAGCCTGTAGGGTGTCAGTTTGTTTGCGGAAGAACTTGCCCCAGATTCTCGCTGAGAAATGTCAGTCGTGCCATGACCCGGAGGTGCGGGAGCATTTCGCACAACGAGAAAGACCTCATCAAAAATGAGGCCCGATGCTCTGTGCGTGGTCATGCGGTGGCTGACCTCATTCCTCTTCGACCCCGAAGGGGTCGCAGCCATTAGCCGGTGGTTGAGCGCATAGCGCGACACCACCGGTTTATATCCCAATAGAAATTGCGCCCGCAACCGATCCCGCTCCTCCTTGACCCATGCCGGGCGCCAAGCGCATAACAGACGGCATGAAGCTCCTCGCCTTCCCCCTGGCCCTCCTCGCCCTCACCATCGCGGCTCCCGCGCAGGCCGCCGACGTCCAGGTCTACTTCTCCCCCAACGGCGGCTGCACCGCCGCCATCGTCCGCGAGATCGCCGCCGCCCAATCGGAGATCGATTTCCAGGCCTACAGCTTCACCTCCTCCCCCATCAGCCGCGCCCTCGAGGCCGCCGAGGCCCGCGGCGTCAAAGTCACCGCCATCCTCGACAAAATCAACGAAGGCCCCGACTACAGCTGCGCCCACTGGCTCGTCCGCGCCAATATCCCCGTCTATACCGATGCCACCCCGCCCATCGCCCACTCCAAAATCCTGATTATCGACCGCGCCACCGTCATCACCGGCAGCTTCAACTTCACCAAAGCCGCTGAAGAGGACAACGCCGAAAACCTCCTCATCCTCAAGAACGACCCCAAGCTAGTCGCCGCCTACCTCGCCAACTTCCAGAATCGGCTAACGCTAAGTCGGCCTTATGCGGGGCAGCGATAGTGCCGTTTAGGAAGCCAAGAAGAAGCGGCGACGGAATGGGCATCAAATGAAAAAGAGAGAAGTCATCATCCTATCGTTAATTTCGCTATTCATGTTGATGGTGGTTGGCGTCGTGGTGTTATTCACGATATTCCCGCCCGGATCTCTTGATTATCCTTGCACCATTGCCAAGGGCTTTCATCTCGTGGCACAAGGGGACGGTAAAAGCGAGATTTGGATGACAAGGGATTCGGGCGCATACGTTTTTAATTCTCAGATTCTACAAATCGGAAAATCAAAGAACCTTATTTTTGGGGAGATTGCATCGAAGGGGGACGGCTATTTTGTCATTGATGTAAATTCCAATTTGATTCGTTCCCAGCTAACTAGAGATCAGCTTAAAAAATCGCTCAGTGATTTTGGTGTCGATCCAAACGCCAATTTTTATCCGCCGGAGGACTTTAATAGGAAAGTAATTCAGTTTCAGGAAAATGGAATTAACGACGAGATGAAGTCCTCAAACGATCGCCCTCCACGAACCATAATCGATTGATCATCGTCACCATCATCGGAGGCCTCGGCAACCAGCTCTTCCAATACGCCGCCGGTCGCGCCGTGGCCCTGAAGCACAACACCCGCCTCCGCCTCGATCTCTCCGGCTTCCCCCACTACCCCCGCCCCTACCTCCTCGATCACTTCCAGATCGAAGCCCGCGAGGCCAGCCCCGCCGAACTTCAGTTGGCGGCGGGAGGTGGAACAGTCGGCACCCCCATGCGCAAGATCGTCGAGCACGGCCAATCCTTCCACCCCGAAGTCCTCGAATCGGGCCCCCACCTCTTTCTCCAAGGCTATTGGCAAAGCCCCCGCTACTTCGAGGCCGTGGCCGCCCAAATCCGCGCCGACCTCCGCCTCCGCCAACCCCTGAGCCCAGCGGCTTTGGCGACCGCCTCCTCCCTGGCCGAACCGGGCTCCGTCGCCCTCCACATCCGGCGCGGCGATTACGTCACCCACCCCGGCGCCCACCAAGTCCACGGCGTCACCGGCCTCGATTATTACCAACGCGCCATGGCCGAGATCGAAACCCGGATCGCCTTCCCCCGTTACTTCGTCTTCTCCGACGATCTCCCCTGGGCCAAGGAACATCTCCATTCGCCCCACCCCCTCCGCTTCATCGATCCCCACGATTCCGCGAGCGACTCCTCCCGCGATTACGAAGACCTCATCCTGATGTCCCAATGCCATCACCAGATCGTGGCCAACAGCACCTTCAGCTGGTGGGCCGCCTGGCTCAACCCCCGCCCCGACAAACAAATCATCGCCCCCACCCGCTGGTTCGCCAACCGCCCCGAACCCGAAGGCCTCATTCCGCTCGAATGGACCCGGTTATAAAGAGCGCCACCTACCGTGCTCTAAAGACAGTCTTGTTTATTCGACGATGACTCCTCCACCCCAGAGGGGTGGCAGAGAGTAGCCGGGGGTTGAGCGCAGCGACACCCCCGGTTCCTTTCACCCAATGAAATTGCGCCCCGGAAGTGATTTTGCCCGTCACATGGCTTCTGCCGGGGCGCAGACGAGAGAGCCTTTGACCGCCTTCCCCGCGCCTCAACCCACCCGCCATCCCGTAATATACCGCTCCAGCTCTTCCTTGGAGCTGCGCACCACCGTCTCATAAATCGCCTCATTCTGCCGAAAATAAGGCGATTGCTCCCGCGGCGAAGCCCCCGGCCCCTCATGCGGCAAATGCCAAAGCGGCTCCCCCGCCAACCGCCAAACCCCATACCCGAGCTTCGCCACCCGCTCCGGCATCTCATAATCCTCCCACCCCCACCCCTGGAAATGGGGATTGTAGCCCTTCGCCTTGAGCAGATTATCGCGCCGCCCCAGCACACTCCCGCCCACACTCTGCGTGTGTAACACCGCCACCTCGGCGGTCGAGACCGTCCGCTCCGGCGGCAAATGCCGCTCCAATTCCCCGAGATCGAGCGCCGCCCCAAACGCCGCCTTCACCTGCGGGGAAACATTATAGAACCGCCCATCATACGGATAAATCAGCGCCGCCGCCGGATCGGCCCCCAGCAACTCCACCCCCAGCGCCAACTGCGCGGGCGCCACCACCGCATCGGCATCATGAAAACAAACGACCTCCGTCTCCGCCCGGCTCAACCCCAGATTGAACGCCGCGCACTTATTCCAAACCCCCGGATTCTCCAGAAAAAGATAAGCGTCCTCCGCCCCCAACCCCAACTCCCCCGCAATCTGCGTCCGCACCCCATCCTCGATCAAAATAAACCGCGAGCCGACCGCCGCCTGCTTATAAAACGCATAGACCGTCTTAAGATTCTGCAACCGCTCGGCACTATCCTTCCGGTAATGAATCAAAAACGTCAGGCCGCCCAGATCGACCGGCCCTCCCGCCGCCATCGTCTTTCCGATTGAATCAGGATGGATCGGAACGGGCCTCGGCCGCCCCAAAATCGAAACCCCGCCATTCAACTCATTCAGCCGCTTCTCCAACGCCTCGATATGCGCCTGCAACTTCCCCACCCGCCCATCAAGCGCCAACAGCGCCCGCATCATCGCCTTCTCTTCCATGCCGGTGGGAACCCTCTATACGTGGCGAGGGGGCTTCTTCCGCCTACGGCTTCCGCCGCGCCTTATAATCGTTGATCAACCCATTGGTTGACGAATCGTGGCTCCCCACCGGCGCCGCGCCCGCCAGCTCCGGCAAGATCGCCTTCGCCAGTTGCTTGCCCAGCTCGACACCCCATTGATCGAACGAATTGATATTCCAGATAATCCCCTGGACGAAGATCTTGTGCTCATAGAGCGCGATCAACGTGCCGAGCGTGCGGGGCGTCAATTTCTGAAAGAGGATCGAGTTGGTGGGCCGATTGCCGCTGAAAACCTTGTGCGGGATCAACGCCTCCAGCCGCTCGCCGCTGAAGCCTTCCTTCACCAGCTCGGCGCGAACCTCCTCGGCGGTCTTCCCCTTCATCAACGCCTCCGTCTGCGCGAAGAAATTGGAGAGGAGAATCGCATGATGCTCGCCCAGCGGGTTCTGGGTCTCGATCGGGGCAATGAAATCGGCGGGAACCAGCTTCGTCCCCTGATGGATCAATTGATAGAAGGCATGCTGCCCATTCGTCCCGGGCTCGCCCCAGATAATCGGCCCCGTCGAATAATCGACCGGATGGCCCTGCCGGTCGGTCGATTTCCCGTCGCTTTCCATGTCGCCCTGCTGGAAATAGGCGGGAAAGCGATGCAGATATTGGTCGTAAGGGAGGATCGCTTCCGTCTGCGCGCCGTAGAAATTATTATACCAGATCCCCACCAGCGCCAGGATCACCGGCAGATTCTCCGCCAGCGGCGTATTCAGGAAATGCTCGTCGAGTTCGAAAGCCCCGGTCAACAGTTCCTCGAAATTCTTGTAACCGATCGAAATCGCAATCGAGAGCCCGATCGCCGACCAGAGCGAATAACGCCCGCCGACCCAATCCCAGAACCCGAACATATTCTTCGCATCGATCCCGAACTTCGTCACTTCCTTCTCATTGGTCGAAAGCGCCACGAAATGCTTCGCCACCGCCGCCGGGTCCTTCGCCGTCGCCAAGAACCATTCCTTGGCGCTGGTCGCGTTGGTCAATGTCTCCTGCGTCGTGAACGTCTTCGAGGCAATGATGAAAAGCGTCGTCTCCGCCTTCAGCCCCTTCACCGTCTCGGCGATATGGGTCCCATCGACATTGGAGACGAAGTGGACGTTCAACCCCGCCTGCGCATAGGGCTTGAGCGCCTCGGTCGCCATCACCGGCCCGAGATCGGAGCCGCCAATGCCGATATTGACCACATCGGTGATCCGCTGCCCGGTATACCCCTTCCACGCCCCGCTCCGTACCGCCTCGCTGAACTCCGCGATATGCGCCAGCACCGCATTCACCTCCGGCATCACATCCTTGCCATCGACGATGATCGGTCGGTTGCTCCGATTCCGCAGCGCGATATGCAGGACCGCGCGATCCTCGGTCACATTGATCTTCGCCCCCGTGAACATCTTCTCCGCCCACCCCTTCACCTGCGCCTGCTCGGCCAGCGCCAGCAGTAGCCGCAGCGTCTCGTCGGTGATCCGGTTCTTCGAGAAGTCCAACAGGAAATCCTTAAACCGGAGCGAAAACTTCGCAAACCGCTTGGGATCCTCGGCGAACAACTGCCGGAGATGGAGCTCCTTCGTCGCCTCGTAATGTTTTTGGAGATTCTGCCAGGCGGAACTTTGGGTCAGCGTGCTCATGGGCCTCTGTACTAACCGATTAAGAGACCGGAGCAAGCCCGGGCGGCATTATCCTGAGAGAGATCGAAAGCACCCCAAACACTTAGGGATCAACTCTACAGCCTTCCCAGTAGTCCACAGGCTTCCCGCTGGGTAGAAGACTCGATTGATTTTTGGATTCGATTCTGGTGATTTAATCCGATGTCCTGGAACAGCTTAACCAAACTCCTCCCCCTGCTCTGGGCGGGCATGGTTCTCGCTGGCTTTGGGATCATGATGCACTACGAGTTGCGCTCCGAGACGGCGCAGGCTCCCTCGCTCGCCGCCTGGCCCTGGCCCGCTCAGGCCCCGCTCCCGCTCCTCGCGGGAAGGGGCAATCTCGTCATGTTCGTCCACCCCCGCTGCCCCTGCACCGGGGCCAGCCTGGCCGAAGCCGTCGAGGCCGTCACCCGGGCGGGCGGCCCCGACAAGCTCGCCTTCACCGTCCTCTTCACCCTCCCCTCCGGCGAGCAGGCCGCCTGGGAAAATTCCGACCTCTGGCGCTCCGCCTCCGCCCTTCCCGGCGTCCGCGTCGCCGTCGATCCCGACGGCAGGCTCGCCGCCCGCTTCGGCGCCATCGCCTCCGGCCACACCCTCTTCTTCGATCCTTCCGGGCGCCTCCGCTTCTCCGGCGGCCTCACCGGCATGCGCGGCCAGCAGGGAGAAAACCTCGGCCTCGACGAAGTCATCGCCCTCGCCCAAGGAACCGCCCCCGCCCTTCCCGCCCTCGAAAAGACCCCCGTCTACGGCTGCATCCTGATCGGACCGGCCGCCACCGCCCTGACCTCCACCTCCGTTTCCCCGGGGAAGCTCCCATGACCGCCTCCCCCTCCCGGAGCCTCATCCCCACCGACGCCGCCATCGACCGCCGCGTCGAGGAATCCCTCCAGCGCCTCCACCTCCGGACCGACCGCTTCTTCGGCCGCCTCCTCCTCGCCGAGTGGTGCGCCTGCCTCCTCGTCGCCTGCATCGTCTCCCCGCGCGCCTGGGCCGGGATGGGATCGACCATCCACCCCCACATCTGGGCCGCCCTCTTCCTCGGCGCCGTCATCGTCCTCTATCCCGTCTGGCTCGGCCTCCGGCAACCGGGACGGACTGCCACCCGCCACCTCCTGGCCGCAGCGCAGATGCTCCTCGGCTCCCTCCTGATCCATCTCTGCGGGGGACGGCTCGAGACCCACTTCTACATCTTCGGCTCCCTCGCCTTCCTCGCCTTCTACCGCGACGTCCGCGTCCTCCTCACCGCCTCCGTCGTCGTCTACCTCGACCACCTCCTGCGCGGCGCCTTCTGGCCCGAATCGGTCTACGGCGTCTACACCGCCTCCCTCTGGCGCTCCGCCGAGCACGCCTTCTGGGTCTTCTTCGAGGTCGCCTTCCTCTGGATCTCCATCCGGGCCAGCCTCGGCGACGTCCGCGAGGCCGCCCTGCGCCAACTCAGCGTCGAGGCCATGAACGGCGAGATGGAGCGCCTCGTCGCCGAGCGCACCGGCGCCCTCCGGCAGAGCGAGGAACGCTTCCGCGTCCTCTTCGAGGAAGCCCCCGTCGGCCTCTACCGCGCCGACCCCGACGGCCTCCTCGTCCTCGCCAACCCCACCCTCCTGCGCATCCTCGGCTACGCCAACCAGGAGGAGCTCCTCGCCGCCGGCATCCGCCTCCAGAGCGGCATCGAGGCGGAGGGGCACCGCGCCTTCCTCGCCGAGGCCGCCGCCAAGGGCCAGATCCAGGGCCACGACTCCGTCTGGCAACACCGCGACGGCAGCTCCCTCTTCGTCCGCGAGAGCGTGCGCGCCCTCCGCTCGCCCCGGAACGAGATCCTCTTCTTCGACGGCTCCGTCGAGGACGTCACCGAGCGGCGCAAGCTCGAGGAGCGCTACCTCCAGTCGCAGAAAATGCAGGCCATCGGCCAGCTCGCCGGCGGCGTCGCCCACGATTTCAACAACATCGTCACCGCCATCCTCGGCTACGCCGACCTCCTGCTCGACACCTCCGCCCTGCAGCCCGCGGCCCAGGGCTTCGTCCGCGAGATCAAGCAGGCCGGCGAGCGCGCCGCCGGGCTCACCCGCCAGCTTCTCGCCTTCAGCCGGAAGCAGACCCTCCAGCCCCGGACCCTCTCCTTCAACACCGTCATCGCCGAGATGGACCCCATGCTCCGCCGCCTGGTCGGCGAGCACATCGACATCCGCACCCACTTCTCCCCCGACCTCGGCGTCGTCAAGGCCGATCCCGGCCAGATCCAGCAGGTCGTCATGAACTTGGCCGTCAACGCCCGCGACGCCATGCCCGATGGCGGCAAGCTCACCATCGAGACCCTCAACGCCGCCCTCGACGCCGATTATTGCCGCCTCCACCCCGAGGCCGCGCCGGGCGAGTACGTCCTCATCGCCGTCACCGATTCCGGCATCGGCATGTCCGCCCAGATCCAGAGCCGCCTCTTCGAGCCCTTCTTCACCACCAAGGAGCAGGGCAAAGGGACCGGCCTCGGCCTGGCCACCTGCCACGGCATCGTCAAGCAGAGCGGCGGCCACATCGCCGTCTACAGCGAGGTCGGCGTCGGCACCACCTTCCGCGTCTACCTGCCCCGCACCGGCGAGGCCGTGGACAAGAGCCCGGCCCTACCGGAACGGCTGGCCGACGTGCGCGGCGGCAGCGAGCAGATCCTCTTCGTCGAGGACGAGCCGATGGTCCGCCATCTGGGCAATCTCGCCCTCAGCTCGGTCGGCTACCGCGTCATCGAGGCCGCCCACGGCCGCGACGCCCTCCGGCTCGTCTCCGCCCCCGGCCATCTCGAGGAAGTCGCCCTCGTCGTCACCGACGTCGTCATGCCGGAGATGGGCGGCGCCGAGTTGGTCCGGCAGCTCCGCGCCCGTTCCCCCGGCCTCCGCGTCCTCTTCACCTCCGGCTACACCCATGACGCCATCGGGCGGACCGATCTCCTGGAGCCGGGGACCCATTTCCTCTCGAAGCCGTACGGCATGGCGTTCCTGGCCAAGCGGGTGCGGGAGATTCTGGACGAGCCGGTATAGATGAGACGCAGGGGGTGCCAGGCACCCCCTGGACCCCCCCATTGGGAGAGAGACGCACACGCTTCGCGGAGGACGCCTTTATATATCGAGCTACCTCTGCGGCCTCTGAAACTCCTCCAAAAACCGGATCGGCGAAAACACCCGCGTCCGTCCGCATCGTTCCGCCGGAAACCTTCGGAAATCGGCCGTGATCAGCGGCGCGTGCAGCGCCAGCGCCGTCTCCGCAAAGCAGGCATCGGCGGGATCGGGCAGATCGACCCGTTCCGTGCAGACACACCGCCGCGCCTCCGCACGCAGAAACCGCACCACCCGCTCCGCCTCCTCCGGCGGGAAATAGCGGCGGAAATAGGGCCGCCCCAGCGCCTCCTGATAATCGCGCAGTACCCGGTCATCCGCGGCAGGCACCATCCGCCCCGCCTGGAGCAGATCGACAATCCGGGCATGGAGCGGATTCACCCCCATCAACCCCGTCAGCAGCACCACCGTATCAAGTACTATAATCATCCCAATGTCATCCTGATCTCATCCGCTCACTTTCCCCCGTGCCGCCCCCGCCCGATCTCCGCCTCGATCTCCCCGCCCTTCGGCGGGAAAAGCGTCGCCCGATGGCGCGCCCCGGAGGCTGCCTCCGAGAAAAGCGCCCGCCGCACCGCCGCCACCGTCGCCTCCACCCCCTCCGGGCTGATTTCGAGGATCAACGCCCCCGGCTTCCCGTCCCGGGTCAGGATTACCTCCTTCTCCCGGCCCAGGATTTCCCACATCTTCTTCGATTGCTTGAGATCGCTGACGCCGAGATAGGTCATAAAATCTTTTTAGAGATTTTAAAAAGAGATTAAAAGGACTTTTAGCATAAATTAAGATTAACTATTTCTTAAAGTTAATGATAATCAGCTTGAAAATTTGGAAGTACCAGTTACCGTCATCAACTCCTACAACTATGAGTCTTTCCACCGCGTCCGCCCCCGAGGGTCTCGCCCGCAAATCTTCCAACGGCCAAAACAGCCCGGCCCAAGCCCGAGGCCGCATCGGCACCTCCGAAAACGCCGCCCTCCTCGAGGACTATTACGAGCAGTGGAAACTCGACCCCGATTCGGTCGACGCCACCTGGAGCTCCTTCTTCGAGGGCTTCGAGCTCGGCATTCAGACCAACCCGGCCAAGGCCGACCGCAAAGCCTCCAAAAGCGCCGTGCAAGGCGCTCCCCATGCCGATCCCAGCGCCCCCTCCGTCCGGCTGAAGCAGGCCCGCCTCTATAATCTCCTCTTCGCCTACCGGATGCTCGGCCACCGGCTCGCCACCCTCGATCCCCTCGGCTTCAACAAGACCGAGATGCCCGAGCTCTCGCTGGAAAACTTCCACTTCACCGAGGGCGACCTCGACAGCGTCTTCGACGCCGGAACCTTGGCGGGCGGCGGCGAGCTCCCCCTCCGCGACATCCTCGCCATCCTCAAGGACACCTACTGCGGAAACATCGGCGTCGAGTACATGCACATGCAGGTCTTCACCGAGCGCCGCTGGATCCGCGACCGGATCGAGGGCGCCCGGGGCCGCCCCGCCTTCTCCCGCGAGAAAAAACAGCGCATCCTGACGAACCTCCTCCGCTCCGAGGAGTTCGAGTCGTTCCTCCACACCCGCTACGTCGGCCAAAAGCGCTTCTCCCTGGAGGGCGGCGAGACCCTCATCCCCATGCTCGACGCCATCGTCGAGGCTTGCCCCCGCCTCGGCCTCTCCCAGATCATCATGGGCATGGCCCACCGGGGACGGCTCAACGTCCTCACCAACATCCTCGGCAAGGACTACAAATTCCTCTTCAACGAATTCGCCGACAACTACATCCCCCAGGCCGTCCACGGCGATGGCGACGTCAAGTACCACCTCGGCTACGACGCCGTCCAGACCACCTCCACCGGCGACCAGGTCGGCATCTCCCTCGCCCCCAACCCCAGCCACTTGGAGGCCGTCGATCCCGTCGTCCAGGGCAAGGCCCGCGCCTACCAGCGCATCCTCAACGACACCGTCGAGCGGCGGAAGGTCCTCCCCGTCCTCGTCCACGGCGATGCCGCCTTCGCGGGCCAGGGCGTCGTCTTCGAGACCCTCAATTTGTCCCAGCTGGAAGGCTACCGCACCGGCGGCACCATCCACATCATCGTCAACAACCAGATCGGCTTCACCACCCTGCCGGAGGACGCCCGCTCCTCGCCCTACTGCACCTCCGTGGCCAAGGGCTTCGGCCTCCCCGTCTTCCACGTGAATGGGGATGACCCCATTTCGGCCGTCTTCCTGATCGAGCTCGCCGTCGAGTACCGCCAGACCTTCGGCCGCGACGTCGTCATCGATGTCGTCTGCTACCGCCGCCAGGGCCACAACGAGGGGGACGAGCCCAGCTTTACGCAGCCGACCCTCTA
>Ga0302314_10013023_pt1 | contig 14324 bp, 13 predicted proteins | sample III_Palsa_N2_3_FD_200533 | JGI IMG/M metagenome (GOLD analysis project Ga0302314, IMG submission 200533) | Peat permafrost microbial communities from Stordalen Mire near Abisko, Sweden - III_Palsa_N2_3 | ecosystem: Environmental > Terrestrial > Soil > Palsa > Peat permafrost | place: Sweden... | reverse complement strand
AGGACCGCCGCCGGCAGATGGCAGGCACCCTTTCCGGTGGTGAGCAGCAGATGCTGGCCATCTCGCGGGCCCTGGTCACCACGCCCCGGGTCCTCTTCCTGGATGAGTTGTCCATGGGTCTCGCCCCGCTGATCGTCTCCGAGCTCTACGAACTGGTGAGCTCGCTGGCCCGCCAGGGGATGACCATCGTCCTGGTCGAGCAGTTCGTGACCACGGCGCTGGCCGTGGCCGATCGCGCCGCCATCATGGTCCATGGCCGGATCGAGCAGGAGGGCACGCCGGCTGAAATGGGCGAGGCCGCACTCAGCATCTACCTGGCCCACTAGACCGGTCATTGCAGTCTGCTGGCGAAATGGCTGGGCGGTTCGGGACAGCGTCAGCGTGCATCCGTTGGCGGCGATAGCGGCAGCTAGCACCCAAACCAAATCCGCGACGAGCTACCAGGGTTCAGCGCTGCCCGAGAGCCTCGGACTCGCGTAGGAAGTCGCCCGACCCTTGCTCAGACAAGGCAGGATGGCGCGCATGTCCTTGCCCACCCCGACGCTGCGGACCGCTCGCTTGCTGTTGCGCTCGTTCGCCAGCACGGACGCGGACGCTCTCTTCGCGCTGCAGAGCAGCGCCCACGTGCTGCGCTACTGGGATGCGCCGCCCTGGATTGAACGTGATCGGGCCGAGCGGTTTATCGCGGCTTGCGGGCGCATGGAGGAGGAAGGCAGCGGAGCGCGGCTGGCCATGGAACGTGCTTCCGACGAGTCGTTCATCGGATGGTGCAGTCTGACCCGGTGGAACCCTGATTTTCGCAGCGCGTCATTGAGCTACTGCCTTGACGATGCGGCGTGGGGTCAGGGCTACGCGACGGAGGCCGGGCGCGCCTTGCTGCAATGGGCCTTCGACACACTGGACCTGAATCGAGTCCAGGCCGAGACCGATACGCGTAACGCAGCTTCCGCCCGCGTCCTGGAAAAGCTCGGATTCGTACGTGAAGGGACGTTGCGCGAAGACTGCGTCGTGAACGGCGAGGTGTCGGACTCGTGGGTATACGGGCTGATCAGGCGACATTGGCGGCCGTCGTCCGAGCCCAAGCCCGATCGCCAATGATCTGCCTGTGAAATGGATCTGCCTGTGAAATGGCGGGGCGGGTCGGGACAGCGTCAACGTGGATCCGCTCGCGGTGATGATGGCTGTGACCACCCAAATCAATGACGCGACGGACCTATGGCCGGCTAGGCCGGTCCAGGGGAGCCGACTACTCCGCGGCCAGTTCGACTCCGACCGATGGCTCGTCGCCCACCACGGTCACCAGCTCCACGACACCGCCGGCGTCGCGCAGGTCTCCCTCGACCGCACCCAACGCCGCCAGCCGGGCTGAGGAGTCGGTGACGGTCAGCAGGGACACCGGGGCCCGCATCGAGCGCTTGGCGGTGGTCTTGGCCCGGCGCACCAGGCCGAGGACGTCGGCCGCCACCCCGAGGACGGCGTCGATGGCCGGGTCCACCGCCGGGGCGGCACCGTCGCCTCCCGGCTCGACTCCCAGCTCGGCGACGGTCGGCCACGGCGCGGTGTGGATCGACCCCGCCCTCCACCACGACCACACCTCCTCGGTCACGAACGGGAGGATCGGCGCCAACAGCCGCAGGAGGACCGAGAGCGCACTGGCCAGGGCGGCCCGGGCCGAGGTGGTACCCGGGTCGTCGGCTTCGCCGTAGGCGCGGGTCTTCACCAGCTCGAGGTAGTCGTCGCAGAAGGCCCAGAAGAACGCTTCGGTGCGTTCGAGGGCCCGGGCGTAGTCGTAGGACTCGAACGCCGTGGTGGCCTCGTCGACGACCACGGCCAGGCGTCCGAGCATGGCCCGGTCGATGGGGGAGGTGGCCGCAGTCACGTCCGGCACCACCAGTGATCCGTCCTCGTGGGTCAGCCGGCCGAGGGCGAACCGGGATGCATTGAGCACCTTCATGGCCAGGCGACGCCCCACTTTCATCTGACCTTCGTCGACAGCGGTGTCGGTGCCCGGTCGGCCACTCGCCGCCCAGTACCGCACGGCGTCGGCGCCGTGCACCTCGAGCAGCGGGAGTGGGGTGACCACGTTGCCCTTCGACTTGGACATCTTCTTGCGATCGGGATCGAGGACCCAGCCCGAGATCGCCGCGTTGGCCCATGGCAGCGCGCTGTGCTCGAGCTCGGAGCGCACGATGGTGGAGAAGAGCCAGGTGCGGATGATGTCATGGGCCTGCGGGCGTAGGTCCATCGGGAAGACCCGGGCGAAGAGGTCGGGGTCGTCCTCCCACCCGCCGGCGATCTGGGGGGTGAGCGACGAGGTCGCCCAGGTGTCCATCACGTCGGGGTCGCCCACGAAGCCGCCCGCCACTCCCCGCTGGTCGGCCACGTACCCGACGGGAACATCGGTGGAAGGATCGACCGGCAGTGCGCCCTCGTCGGCCAGGATCGGCGCGCCGAACTCGATCTCACCGTCGGCGTCGACGGGATACCAGACCGGCAGGGGAACCCCGAAGAAGCGCTGCCGACTGATGTTCCAGTCACTGGTGAGGCCCTCCACCCACGCCCGGTAGCGGTGCGCCATGTAGGGCGGGTGCCAGATCAGTTCCTCGCCCCGGGCGAGCAGCGCCTGGCGATGGGGGAGGGTGGCGACGAACCATTGGCGCGACGACACGATCTCGAGGGGCCGGTCGCCCTTCTCGAAGAACTTGACCGGGTGGGTGATCGGCCGCGGCTCTCCGATCAGGTCGCCCGAATCAGTGAGCAGTTCCACGATGCGACTCTGTGCCTGCTTGACCGACCGACCGGCCAGCTCGGCGTAGGCGCGAGCTGCCCGGTCAGGGTCATCGGACTCCCATCCCTCGGTCCCGAACTCGACCGGCAGCAGCCGTCCGTCCCGTCCGACCACGGTGCGGGTGGGCAGGTCCAGCTCGCGCCACCACACGACGTCGGTGGTGTCGCCGAAGGTGCAGACCATGGCGATGCCCGAGCCCTTTTCGGGGTCGGCCAGCTCGTGGGCGACCACCGGGACCCTCACACCGAACAGCGGCGTCTCCACCGAGGAACCGAACAGCGGCTGGTAGCGCCCGTCGTCGGGGTGGGCGACCAGGGCCACGCAGGCGGGGAGCAGCTCCGGTCGGGTGGTCTCGATCTCGACGTAGCCGTCGCCGTCCAGCCTCGGAAACCGGAGCCGGTGGTAGGCGCCGGGGCGCTCCCTGTCCTCGAGCTCGGCCTGGCTGACCGCGGTGCGGAAGTCCACGTCCCACAAGGTGGGCGCCGTGCGTTGTTCGACCTGTCCCCGTTGGGCCAGGCGCAGGAAGCCGCGCTGGGACACCCGCTGGGCCCGCTCGCTGATGGTGGCGTAGGTGTGTGACCAGTCGACCGACAGCCCGAGTGTGCGCCAGAGGTGTTCGAACACCTGCTCGTCCTCGAGGGTGAGCTGGTGGCACAAAGCCACGAAGTTGGGCCGGGAGATGGCCACCGGGTCCTTCGGCGGGTCGTCGGGCGGCACGAAGTCGGGGTCGTAGGGGAGGCTCGGGTCACAGCGCACGCCGAAGTAGTTCTGCACCCGACGCTCGGTGGGCAGGCCGTTGTCGTCCCAGCCCATCGGATAGAAGACCTTGCGGCCCCGCATCCGATGGAATCGGGCCACGGCGTCGGTGTGGGTGTACGAGAACATGTGGCCGATGTGGAGCGAGCCCGACACCGTGGGCGGCGGGGTGTCGATGGAGAAGACCTCGTCACGGGTGGCGTCGCGGTCGAACGCGTAGATGCCCTCGGCCTCCCAGCGGGCCGACCAGGTGGCTTCCAGGCCCTCGAGACCCGGCTTCTCGGGGATGCCGGGTGCCGCGGGCGCGGGACGGCTGTGTCCGTTCGTCTGCTCCGGCATGATCGGGTTACCGTACCCTGCGTGCTCCAGCTCCACGACACGGCCACCGGCCAAGTGGCCCCGCTCCGCCTGCGCGAACCGGGCAAGGTCTCCCTGTATGTGTGCGGTCCGACGGTCGACGGCATCCCCCACCTCGGTCATGGACGGTTCTCTCTGGTCTTCGACGTCCTGCGCCGGTACCTCCTGTTCAGCGGCCTCGACGTCACCTACGTGTCCAACATCACCGACATCGAGGACAAGATCATCGACCGCGCCGCGGCCCAGGGCGTGCCCATCGCCGAGTTCACGGCGACCAACGAGGCGCTGTGGTGGGAGATCATGGACGCACTCGACGTGCTCCGGCCCGACGAGACCCCCCACGCCACCGCCTATGTCGACCGGATGGTCGCCCTCATCGACGATCTGGTGGCCCGCGACGTCGCCTACGAGACGCCGACCGGTGTCTACCTGTCGGTTCTCGACGTCCCCGGCTACGGCCTGCTGGCCCGTCAGCCCCTCGAGTCGCTGCGGGCCGGCGCCCGGATCGAGGCCGACGAGGACAAGCGCTCGCCTCTCGACTTCGTGCTGTGGAAGAAGGCCAAGCCGGGCGAGCCGAGCTGGGAGGCCCCCTGGGGGGCCGGCCGGCCCGGCTGGCACACCGAGTGCGTGGTGATGTCGCTCGACCTGCTGGGCGAGGGTTTCGAGCTGCACGGCGGGGGACAGGACCTGATGTTCCCCCACCACGAGAACGAGCGGGCCCAGGCCGTGGCCGACGGCAAGGAGTTCGCCCGGCACTGGATGCACAACGGCTGGGTCACCGTCGGCGGCGAAAAGATGTCCAAGTCACTCGGCAACTTCACTTCGCTGTCCGACCTCCTGGGTCGGAGCGACGCCCGCGCCTATCGCCTGCTGGTGCTCCAATCCCACTACCGGTCCCCGATCGAAGTCACCCCGGACACCATCGCCCAGGCCGAAGCCGGCCTGGGCCGGCTGGACGAGCTGGCGCGGCGCATGAAGCTCCCGGACCCACTCGCTGGAGGACCTCCCCTCGGTCCCGGTGCTGCCTCCGCCTACGGCGAAGTCGACCCTGACGCGGTGATCGCATTCCGCGCCCGCATGGATGATGACCTCGATACCCCGGGGGCGCTGGCCATCGTCTTCGACCTGGCCCGGCGGGCGAACGTCGCCGCCGACGCCGCCGAGATGGACGAAGCCTCACGGGCGGCCCGGACCGCGGCCCTCCTGGCCGCGGCGCTGGGCCTGCGCCTGCAAGGCGGCACCGGCGACGAGGTGGACGAGTGGGCCACCGGGTTGCTGCGGGAGCGGGAGGAGGCCCGGTCGGCCAAGGAATGGGACCGTGCCGATGCCCTACGGGACGAGCTCGAGGCCGCCGGATGGCTGATCGAGGACAGCGCCACCGGGGCCCGCATCCGCCGGCGGTAGGGCATACCCCCCCCAGGCCGGAGGCGGCGGCCGGACTCAGTGGCCGCGAGGTCGGAATCCGGTCGTGAACGCCGCGTGAACAGACCTGTTTCGGCGCATTTCACCCGTTTTGCGAGCGTGGACGACTGGTAGCGTTTTTCCAGTCGGAGCGTCCCCGTCGTCGGGTGGGCGCCGGTCAGCCCCGTCTGGGGAATGGCCGGACCCCGGTGCCGGTGGCTGCCCCGTGAGCACCATGCTGGTGAAGGAAAGGGGACGCCACCGTGGCTTCCGGAACAGTCAAGTGGTTCAATGCGGAGAAGGGCTTCGGCTTCATCTCCCAGCCGGACGGCGGCGCCGACGTGTTCGTGCACCACACCGCCATCCAGATGAACGGTTTCCGTTCGCTCGAGGAGGGCCAGGCCGTCGAGTTCGACCTGCAGGAGGGCCCGAAGGGCCTGCAGGCCGTCGACGTGCGTCCCGTCCAGGTGTAGCCCAGGCGCCACCGCGGCCTCCCTCGGGCCCCGCCGATGGCGGCGGACCCGGGTCCCGCACCGCTTCCATCCAGGTCGTCCGCCCTCGGGGCGGGGAACCCCGTACCGGCGCGTTCAGGCCGGGGCGGTTGCCGTTTGTGCGCGATCTTGGTTACTATTGAGTAACTACGAAACAGGTCACCGGTGCCCGACAGGCGGTCGGACCAGTGATCGAGGGGCCCACGGGCCAGAATGGAGCAGGGCACCATGTCTGATTTCTCCCTGGATCTCGACGAGGATCAGCTGCAACTCCAGAAGTGGGTCCACGACTTCGCCGAGAACGTCATCCGGCCCGCCGGCCATGAGTGGGACGAGCGGGAGGAGACCCCCTGGCCGATCATCCAGGAGGCCGCCAACATCGGTCTCTACTCCTTCGAGTTCATCGCCAATGCGTTCATGGACAAGAGCGGCCTGCTCATGCCCATCGCGGCAGAGGAGTTGGCCTGGGGCGACGCCGGCATCGCCCTCGCCATCCTGGGCAGCACCCTGGGCCTGGCCGGTATCGCCGGCAATGGCACGCCCGAACAGCTCATCGAGTGGGGCCCCCAGTGCTTCGGCACCCCGGAGAAGATCCAGACCGCCGCCTTCGCCGTGTCCGAGCCCGACGCCGGATCCGACGTGTCGTCGCTGCGCACCCGGGCCGTCTACGACGAGGCCAAGGACGAGTGGGTCCTGAACGGGACCAAGACGTGGATCACCAACGGGGGAATCGCCGATATCCACGTGGTGGTGGCCTCGGTCGACCCTGAGCTCGGCTCGCGTGGACAGGCCAGCTTCATCGTGCCCCCCAATACTCCGGGCCTCTCGCAGGGCCAGAAGTTCCAGAAGATGGGCATCCGGGCCTCGCACACGGCCGAGGTCATCCTCGACGACTGCCGGGTCCCCGGGCACTGCCTGCTCGGTGGCAAGGACAAGCTCGACGAACGCCTGGCCAGGGTGCGCGAGGGCAAGAAGGGCGGCAGCCAGGCGGCCATGAAGACCTTCGAGGGCTCCCGGCCGGCGGTCGGCGCCCAGGCCCTGGGCGTCGCCCGCGCCGCGTACGAGTACTCGCTCGACTACGCCAAGGAGCGCAAGGCCTTCGGTCGGGCCATCATCGAAAATCAGGCCATCGCCTTCAAACTGGCCGACATGAAGACCCGGATCGACGCCTCCCGGATGCTGGTCTGGCGGGCCTCGTGGATGGCGGCCACCGGCAAGGAGTTCACGTCGGGCGAGGGCTCGATGTCGAAGCTCTATGCCGGCGAGACGGCCGTATATGTGACCGAGGAGGCCATCCAGATCATGGGCGGCTACGGCTACATCCGCGAGTTCCCGGTCGAGCGGTGGCACCGTGACTCGAAGATCTTCACCATCTTCGAGGGCACGTCGGAGATCCAGCGGCTGATCATCGCCCGGGCCATCTCCGGAGTCCACATCAAGTAGCGGCCTGGGCTGCTGGTGCCGGGCGGCTGAGGTGTCGGGCTGCTGGTTGTGGCGCCCTTGTGCCTGCGATCGCCGGCGACGGGTGATCCTGGACGGCTGATCCCGGGCCGGTCATCGGGGTGGCGATGAGTTTCACTCCGCCACAACGTCTAGGTATATGAAGGGTGCCCTTTCACGTGGTAGCCCTGTAGATACCGGACAGCCGATGGTCGCCAAGGAGTGAACATGGACGCAAAGCCGAAGGTCGTCTCAGCTGAGGATTGGCAGAAGGAACGGGACGAGTTGCTCCAGGCGGAAAAGGAGGCCACCCGTGCCCTCGATGCCCTGGCCGCCAGACGTCGGCGCCTCCCGATGGTCAAGTTCGACGCCGCTCGGTACCTGTTCGAGTCCCCGACCGGCAAGTGGACGCTGTTCGACCTCTTCGAGGGCCGCGACCAGTTGGTCGTCTACCAGTTCATGGACAACGGGCCCGACGAGTTCTGCCCCGGCTGCACCCACTTCACCAACAACGTCGTTCTACTGGACGAGTTGGAAAAGGTCGGAGTCAGTTGGGCGACCGTGTCGAACATGCCCCTCGCCCAGATCGAGACGTACAAGGCGAGCAAGGGTTGGACGATGCCGTTCGTGTCGTCACGGGACACGACGTTCGCCAAGGACTGCGGGGCAGACGGTGGCTTCATGGTCAGCGTGTTCCTGCGCGACGGTGAGGACGTCTACCGGACCTACAACACCACGGCTCGAGGGTGTGACCGTCTCCTGTTCGTCAACAACATTCTCGACCTCACGCCCTTCGGTCGCCAGGAGGAGTGGGAGGATTCCCCGCCGGGCTGGCCTCAGCATCCGACGTACGGATAGGTAACGCCGGGGGTCGGGTACCGTGACCCGGTGCCGAACGACCCCTCCCCGACGACGTCTGCCCCGCCAGGACCCCCTTCCGTCCTGACCCTGTGCACCGGCAACGCCGCCCGCTCGGTGATGGCCGGGGCCATGTTGCGCTCGGGCAATCTTGCCGTGGTGACCGCCGGCACCCATGTGATCGAGGGTCAACCGATGAGCCGGCGCACCCGGGCCGCCCTCGAAACCGTGGGGTACACCGCCGACGGGCATCGGAGCCACCAGATCAGCCAGGCGGACATCGACGGTGCCGTTCTCATCCTGGCCATGGCCGCCGAACATGTGGCCTACATCCGCCGCAAGCACCCGGCAGCGGCCAGTCGCACCGCCACCGTGAAGCGCCTGGTCCGTGACCTGCCACCCGGCCCCGAGCCACTGGCCGACCGGCTGGCGGCTCTCGACCTGGCGGCCGTCGAGGTGGGGGCGTGGGAGGACGTGGAGGATCCGGCGGGCGGCGACGACCCCGTCTACGTGTCGTGCGCCGAGGAGATCGCCGATCTCTGTGCCCGGCTCCTCCCGCTCCTCGACTGATCTCCCGCAAACTGGGCCGGCGCCGGTGGCCCGGGTGACGATCCGGCCGACTTGGTAGCGTCATCCGGTGGTCCAGGTCGGCTCCGACAAGCCCGAATCCGGCGTCCGGCCGGCTCGTCGCGGTTTGAGGGATTGGCTGGTGCACCGGGACCCCGGACTGCGGGCCACGATCCGGGCGCTGAGGGCGGCCGTCGTCGTGCCTGCGGTCTTTGCCATCGCCAAGTACGGGACGTCCAACAGCCAGACCCCGCTGTTCGCCGTCTTCGGTGGTGCGGCCCTCCTCCTGTTCGCCAACTTCGGCGGGCCCCGGTGGATCCGCACCCGCGCCTATCTGGGCCTGTGGGTTGTCGGCGCAGTGCTCCTGGTGGTCGGGACGCTGTGCTCGACCCAGGCCGTGCTGGCGGTGGTGTCCATGGGCGTGGTCGGGTTCGTCGTTCTCTACGCCGGGGTGGTGAGTCCGATGGCCGCGGCCGCGTCGACTGCCGCGCTGCTCACCTTCGTGCTCCCGGTGACCGCATCTGCCCCGGCATCGGCCATACCCGACCGGTTGCTCGGCTGGGCGTTGGCCGGCGTGATATGCATCCCGGCCGCGCTGATGGTGGGAACGGCGCGGTGGCACGATCCGCTCCGCCAGGCATTGGCCACAGCCGCGGGCGTCATCGCCGACTTCCTGTCCGAGCCGCTGGACGGGGTCCTCGGCCGGTCGGATCAGTCGGGGGTCGAGGAGGTCCTGGGCACCTTGCGGTCCCAGTACGAGGCCACGCCCTACCGCCCGACCGGTGCGGGGCCGACAGACGAAGTCCTGACCAACCTGGTGTCCCGCTTCGAGTGGGTAGGTGCGTGCGCCATCCGCGCCGCGGCAGTCATTCCCCGACCGGACGAAGCACACCCCGTGGCCGCCGTCTCGGTGTCCGCCGCCGACGTCCTGTATGCCGTTGCCGACCTGGTTTGGGCAGAGGACAAGGAGGCGCGGGCCGCGGCGTCGAAGTCCCTGTCGCTCGGCGTCGGCCGGTTGACCGCGGCACGCGAGGTGGTCATCGACGTCGCCCTGGCCGAGATGGTCGGAGCAGCCGACGGGCGGGTGGAGCCCGAAGGCCCGGAAGAGTCGTCGGGGGCCGATGTCACGGGGCCGCGCCAAGCCCTGGCCGACATCGACCCCACCTATCCGGTGAGGATGCTCGCCATTGTTCTCGAGATGATGGCTGGGGCGATTCTCGAGGCCCGCTGGCTCCGAGGGCCTGACGGGAACCGCATCGGCCGGTGGCGAAGCTCGGTACGGTACTGGGTCCACCTGGCTGTGGGACAGGGTGCTGTCGGATCGGTCTGGTTCCGCAACGCCATGCGAGGGGCGGTGGCCATGGGTGTGGCCGTGCTCATCACCGAGGTGACCACGGTCCAGCACGGGTTCTGGGTCGTCCTCGGGACGCTGTCCGTACTGCGATCGAACGCCGTGGGTACAGGGTCCACGGCGCTGCGGGCCGTGATCGGCACGCTCGCCGGATTCGTCATGGGTGCCATCGTGCTGTGGGCACTGGGATCCCACGAGACACTGCTCTGGATCTTCCTTCCCGTGGCCCTGATGATCGCCGCTCTAGCCCCTGCCGCGGTCTCCTTCACCGTGGGACAGGCCGGGTTCACCGTCTTCGTCGTGGTCATCTACAACATCGTCGAGCCGGTCGGGTATTCGGTCGGCCTGGTCCGTATCGAGGACGTGGCGATCGGAGCCGGGGTGAGCGTTCTCGTCGGGTTGCTGTTCTGGCCGAGGGGCGCCGCCGCAGAGTTGGCGCGCTCCCTGGCGGAGGCGTATACGGCCGCAACCGCCTGGCTGGTCGTCGCCGTCGACCGGGTCGGGCGCTACGCCGTCGATTCGAGCGACGCCGCGTGGCCGCCGGAGCAGTTGGCGGCCACCGACGCCGCCAAGCGTCTCGACGACGCCTACCGGCAGTTCCTCAGTGAGCGCGGAGCCAAACGGATTCCCCAGCCGATGGTGACCCGCCTACTGACCAGCTGTGACCTGGTCCGCCTCACTGCGGCAACCCTCGAGGGCCTCCCCGTTCTGCAGGCCCCCGACGGTTCTTCTCCGCTGCCCGAGGTGCTGGCCGCCCGGATAGCGGTGACCCGCGAGTGTGAAATCGTGGAGCGGTGGTTCGCCGAATGTGCCGCGTCGATCGGGAAGCGGAACGGGTTCGCCGTTCCTGCTCCGCCGCCCGTAGATGCGCTGGTGGCCTCGAATCTCATCGCGGCGTGGCGGACGTCCCGGCACGAAGGCCGGACCGACGGAATCTTTGCCGTACTCCGCCTTCTGTGGATCGAGGAGCGGATGGACGACCTGCATACGCTGCAGACCGACCTGGCCTCATCGACTGCCGCCTTCGATCGTTAGGCGCCTTCGATGGTTAGGTGACAGGGGTCAGAGGACCCGCCGCATCGCCAATCGTGGTCCGAAGGAGTCGAGGCCGGCATCTTCTTCGTGGGAGCGGATGGCCGCCAGTCCCGGTGACAGGTCGGTCACCTCCTCGAATCCGAGTGTGCGGTAGAAGGGCGCGTTCCACGGGACGTCCCGATAGGTGATGAGGGTGAGCGCGGGATAGCCCGATGCCGCGGCCCAGCCGACCGCCGCCTCGAGCAGCGCCCGGCCGAGTCCCCGTCTGCCGTGGTCGGGTAGGACCGAGACCTGATCGACGTGAGCGACCCCGTCGACGATTTCGAGGGACACGAATCCCACGGCCGGCTCGCCGACGGCAAAGACGGCGGCAGCCACCGGCAGATGGTTGGCGGTTTCGTCCTCGGAGAACGGTCCGATGCCGACGTCCAGATAGAGGCGATCCGACTCGAACTCGATCCACCGGAGGCGCTCGAATTCCACCGGATCGGCCGGACGCACCGCCGGCGGGTTGGGATCAGGGGTGGCTCTGAGGTCGGAAGCGAGGGTGGGAGTGGAGCTGGAGGAAGGAGTGGATGTCGGGTCGCCCATCCGGACACGCTAGCGGGGAGATATCACCGGTTGGAGGATGTGGAGAGTCCCGATAGGCGACGCGACAGGTCGCCGCATTCGACGCACACCGACTCGGGAATGACGCCGAACTTCATCAGCACGGCAAACGCTCTGCAGCCGAGGCACAACCCGAATGCCGCCTCGAGGAAGGCGGCGGTCGCCAGAAGGGCCACCACCACCCAGGTGGCCGTCTGTAGGCCGAAGCCGAACCACAGCACGAGGGTCGTGCTCGAGAAGAGAACGCCGATGGCCTGGGCGAACCGCTTGGGTGGCCCCGGCACCAACTTCGGTTCCCACGGGAGTCGGGGTGCAACGACCCGGGTGGCCAGCTGACCGAGAGGGCTGAATCGTGGACCACTCAGCACCCGGGCCCAGAACCCATAGGCGAGTGGGACGAGGATCCACGGCTGGCGCAGTCCGATGGCGGCGACGCACATGAGGACCACCCCGGTGGCCACCGTGCGGGCCGCGTAGTCATTTACCGGGTTCGGAAACGTGAACACGTCAATACCTTACCTGTCAGGTCAGGTATTCCGTACTCGAGGCTCCTGTCGGTCAGCTCCAGCTCGGGGACCTCGGGCCCCGGTCCCGGCGGTTCCGGCGGCGGCCCAAACGAGGCGACCAGAAGAGCACGGCGAGCAACCCGAGGCCGATGACGGCGATGACGAGGATCGCCAAAGCAATGGGTTGGACGTTCGCACTGGCGAACTGCGTCTTCACGAACGGTGGCATCTGAACTTGACCGGGAGAGAACATGCGGATGGGTCCCGGACCTACGGCGAAGCGGTGCACGGCAACCGATACCGCCTGACTTCCGCTTCTGACCGACAGGGCCAAGAGGGCGACGACGGCGAGCAGCGCGAGGGCGACCGAGAGGCCGATCGCCACCACGGACCGCCACGCCGGAGCCGGGTCGGGCGCCGGAGGTCCTGTGACCCCCCGAGCCACGGCCCAGGCCGCCGCAAAACGACGAGGATCGAATGCGCTGTTCCCGAGCACGTCCTCCGGTGATCCTCCTTCGGCCTCGGCCTCGTCGAGGTCGGCCGAGAGGTCGGCGGCCATCTCGTTGGCTACGGCATCGGGGACTCCGAGTCGTCGCCATTCCCTCAGGCATTCCTGGACGAACTCACTCACGGCACTACCTCCGTTGCAACCAGACCGAGGACGCCATCGACAGCGTCACGCGTTACCTGCCATTCCTTTACGCCGGCTTCGAGCGCCATCTGACCCGCGGCCGAGAGGCTGTAGTACTTCCGAGGTGGCCCCCCGTTGCTCGCCGCCCGATGGGTCTGCACCAGCCCGTCGCGTTCCAGCCGGCCCAGGAGTGGATAGATCGACCCCTCTCCGACGATGGAGAGGCCACGTCCACCGAGCCGCTTGGTCATCTCATAGCCGTAGGCGGGCCCGTCGCCCATCACGGCCAGAAGGCAGAGGTCCAGGACGCCTCGAAGGAGTTGGCTGCGCCGACCCTCTTGATTACCCATGCACCACAAGCTACCGTGAACTATCTTGCCGTGCAAGGCAACCGCATGGATCCACCCGATCTGAACTCCACAGCTGCGTTCGACGTTCGACCAAGGATGGAAGGTTTATGAGCACAATCACACTTGACGGCACCTCTAAGGCTCGGGCGGCCGACAGCCCCTGGGCCGTCGAGACCCACGGATTGACCAAGCGGTTCGGGGACAACGTGGCGGTCGACGGAGTCGAACTGTTGGTCCCCCGGGGATGTGCCTTCGGCTATCTCGGACCCAACGGTGCCGGCAAGACGACCCTCATCCGGGTCCTGTTGGGACTCACCCACGCCGACTCGGGGACCATGTCCCTGCTCGGCTACCCGGTGCCCCACCACCGTGACCTGGCCCTGGCCCGGATGGGGGCCATCGTCGACGAGCCCCGGTTCCACGCCCACCTGACCGGGAGACAGAACCTCCAGATCCTGGCCGCCGCCCGTGAGCCGGCCGCCCGCACCCGGATCGGGCCCTCGCTCGAGCGGGTGGGCATGGGCGAGCGGGCCGACGACAAGGTGTCCAAGTACTCGATGGGCATGCGCCAACGCCTGGGGGTGGCCGCCTGTCTGTTGGGGGACCCCGAGCTGCTCATCTTGGACGAGCCGATGAACGGGCTCGACCCGGCCGGCATGCTCGACATGCGCGAGATGATCCTGTCGTTGGTGGCCGAGGGCCGCACCGTGGTGCTGTCGTCGCACCTGTTGGACGAGGTGGAACGGACCTGTGACGCCGTGGCCATCGTCGACCGGGGCACGGTGATCCGCCAGGGCCCCATTGCCGATCTGTTGGCCGGATCGGCCTTCGAGCTCCAGATCGACTGCTCGGCGCCGGAGCGGGCCAGCACCTTGTTGGCGGCGACCCCGTGGGGGCAGAGCATCACCGTCGGCACCGATGGCCTCGTTGTCGCCCTGGCCCCCGACACCGAGAGAGAAGCGGTGGCCGAGGTCAACCGCCTACTGGTCGAGGGCGGGGTGTCGGTCTACCGGCTCCAGGAGGTCCATGCCTCTTTGGAGTCCTGGTTCTTGGAGGTGACCAGTCGGTTGGGGCAGGATCCCGGGGCGGATCTGGGGGTGGCGTCATGAGCACCACCACCATCGCCGACACCGCCTCCTCGGGCCCAGTGCCCGTCTCGAGCCACGAGAGGAACCCCGACCACC